>Ga0209232_1000060_pt1 | contig 63720 bp, 97 predicted proteins | sample ETNvirenome_2_60_FD_184066 | JGI IMG/M metagenome (GOLD analysis project Ga0209232, IMG submission 184066) | Marine viral communities from the Pacific Ocean - ETNP_2_60 (SPAdes) (version 2) | ecosystem: Environmental > Aquatic > Marine > Oceanic | place: Pacific Ocean | collected 2013-06-22 | reverse complement strand
ACTTTGTTTTATTAAAGCACCTATACCCATCCAAGCACCAGCTTTTCTAACCCAACCTTTACTAGACATTTTGTCTGTATTTTTTCTCATACCTTTAAGGTTTTTAGAATCCCCTGTATCTTCTTGTGATGACGATTCCTCTCTGGCACCACCCATACCACTAGCAGCAGACATCAACGCTGCTCTACCTAGCATTCCTATTAATGGTAATGGCATAATTTACTCCTTATATTTTATTCATAGCCCTAGCACTAGCTTCAACCTCTGACCTATATTCACTAATAGCACTATGTACACCTAGTATTACACTTACTTCATTTTCACTTAGTTTATCAATGGCATCCCACGAAACCCCTATTTCTAAAAGTTGTAGTACTGTCATCCAATATGCATAGGTCATTTTTTCTTGTGGACTCTGAGTATCAACCCTTCGTATGAATGCCTTTACTCTTTTTTTACTGTATCAGCATCTAAAACATCTGGTGTGCTAAACGCTTTAGGCACTAATGCTTCTAAAGCAGCCCCTAATCTTTCATCTATTGTAACCAAAAACGCTTCAGTTGTTTTACCCCATGGCGCTTCTATAATCATATCTTTTAAACATTCTCTAACGTATTTATCGCCATTAAATGCAGTTTCACCTGAATTACTAAACGATAAACAACTAGAAACTAACTGATTTCGTTTACTCCAAGATAACTGTTTAATAGTAATCTCAAATTCGTCTCCTGTTTCTTCAATAACTATCGGTACCGATCTTGTTTGGTTAGCTATTTGATATTTAGATAAATCAAATCCTTTACTTTCCTTAACCATATTGTCTCCTATCTTTTTAAGGATACACTGGCACTGAATCCTCTATTGTTATTTTTAAACCCTGAAAAATTGCATCTATATCAACTTGAAAAGGGTTATCGCCAGTAATACTGTGTTGTGCTGAATTTATAAACATTCCTTGACTGTTAAGTGCGTTAGAACCAGCTGTTGGTGTACCAGCTGTACTACTTGTTGGAATGTCTATATAAATAAAATCGTTTGTTCCTCTTGTAAATTGTAGGGTAGCAGTCATACCAGTCATAGCTGTTGCTTGAGTACTACCACCATAATTTCCTTCAAGAAGAAGCTGTTTAAACAACTCCGTTGCTCCTGTTTGTAGGTTTGAAACATTATAAGCTGAGTTAGCATCAAAGTCAGCGTCTGGTAATACAACAGAAGCTGATAAAGAATAATCTCTAGCACCTTCGTGTATTTCATATGGGCCGCGTGATCTGGCTCCTTGTCTACCCATGTAATATCTTGCTTCATTGTTATTGTTTATTGAAATTGAAAAGTTTCTAATTCTAGCAAACTCTACACCAAAATATTTAATTGTTCCTTGACTAAAATAGTAAGGTTGTGTACTTGGGTATCCACTTCCATCGTTACCAGAACCAACTGCCATTGCACCCATATTAATATCGTCTTTGTCTATTTGTTGCATTAAACCAAATCTAGGCATATTTGCTTGAATACTAGCACCATTATAAAGATTTGTTCCTACAGTAGTTTGTTCTTGTTGATTATGAACCATGTTTAAAAATTCAACATCATCCCAAGACATGGTAACCATACCACCTTCTTCGGCACTTATTGTTGCAGAATTAACCATTCCACCAACATATCTTCGGTTAAAATCTTTAGCAGCTGTTTCTGTGCTGTCTTTCATATGAACGTGCCAAGACATAGAATCTAAATCAGTTGTTTCAGTAATAACGTGTGTGTAATAAGCACTAGTGCTAACTTCATCAATAGATACATCATCATCATGGTCAAATTGTAATGGGTAATCCAGTTTAAACGTATCTGATGCTGGTTCTGCAATAATTCTTCTAACCTCAGATACTGTTGAGGAACCATCATCAATGTTTATATAATCACCTACAGCTAAATTACTTACATTTGCACCATCTGCTGATATGTAAACATCACCTTTTTTAGTTGCTCCGTTTAATAATATGGTAGAACCTTCTAATGCTGATGGGGTTGTTACAACTTTTCCTATAGGGAATCGTAAAGCCCAACCATTTAATAGTATAAAATCACTGACTGATCCACTTAAAGATTGTTGCCCAGCATATGCTACTGAAAAGTTTCTTTTACTCTGAGTTGATAAAAACCTTCTACCCTCGATAGTCATTTCTGGGTCTGGGGTATCAACAGTGTCGTAGACACCGGGTATAAAGGTAATGTATTTAGCTTTATCGTTTCGAGTTGCATCACCACCTATTGCTGTGGCTTCTTTCACTTCTTCATTATTAGCGTGAAAAAACGCTGTTGCTCGATCTAAAAGTACTGTTATTACATTACCGGGTGATGTACCAACTTGTTGTGTTCCACTTAATGCTTCAACCCTTCGAACTTCATGTTCATTAACTGTCGCTGATGCTGTTCCAGCAACAGTACCAATACGAATAAAATCCCCTACAACAAGTGCTGCTGTAGCTATTGTATCTACTGTTATTGTTCTTGATCCAGCAGAAACGTCAGCAGCTAATAAAGCAGTACTACCACTTACTGTAGCTTCAATCATTTCAGCGTCTGCACCTTGCCCACCAAATTCTGCTGCGAATGTTAGTTGCGCTTGGTCACTTCTGTATACTCCCATTTATGTTCTCCAATTTTGTTTCATATTATATTATACTAAGTGTCTAACAAAACTCCGTTATTTTGCAGTTGTATACCAAGCGTTCCAGTCCAAAGATTTACTTGGTCACTAACTTCCTCATTAAAATCAATAAATTCTTGTCTTTGAAAGTTTGTTAAAGAATGCATACGAGCATGGCAAATTCTTCTAACTTCTTGCATTAAATTGTAAAGTCTTTGCCTACTATTCAATGTCCATAATTCTATTTCAACATTGTATGCCCTGTTGCCATATTTCCAGTTTCCAATAGGTTGTTCATCAAATGATGGTGTTCCTGTTCGACCAATTAACATATCGCCACGATTTAAATCATAACGTATTGGGTCATTTGTTTTATTTACTGTTATTAACGTAGGTTTTGTTACGTTTGATGCGTTCCATTGACTGTTTAAATCTGTCATTATTGCATCTATAGGTATCGGTTCATCAGCCATTAAAACACCTCAAATGCTTTCAGGTTGTCTAAATTATTTGAAGTTTCTTCTTCCCATCCAGAAACTCTTTCTTGCAAACCAATTCTATCTAACCCATTAACTACTGCACCACCAAAGTCAGCTTGTCTGACCACTTCAATAGAAGCTATTTTTGTACAAATGTCAGTAATTAAATTACCTTGCCTTATGTCTAAATTTATATCTCTACCAGCTAAATAAGATATTTTTACAGCATTACTAAATTCACCCCCACCCCATCTCCAGATCGGTGCATTGTAAGTAGTAAATTTTGCTGGTAATGCAAAATATCTAGCAAACTGAATCATAGAGGTATCAGGAACTAAGAAAAAATCTTGCCCTCTACCCTGTACTTTAGTATCCCATGAACTACCATTCCAAATTTTTAACGAAAGTATTTTGTAGGGAAAAGTATAATCAAGTCTTATTCCATTAATATTAAACTGATGGTATTCAGCAGCTATATAGTTTGGTCTCCACGATTTTCTAGTGTAACTATCTATATATGATTGTGCTTCTAAGATGTTTTGTTCCACCATAGAGATTGTTGGGACTGTAGAGGAAGTAAAGTTTGTTGTTCCTAGAACATTCTTTAATTGCAATAGATCAAACACATCCTGTGGAGTACAGTATGCTGCTAATGCCCTCATTTGTATTCTTTTAATTGTTGGGGCTTGTGAAACACTAGCAGTAGAAACTCTAATCCAATATTTGTTTGCACTATTTATTGTTTCTGTTGCCCAATCGCTTAATATGTTTTGTGGGAACATTTCCACACCATCTCTAGAAAAGTCATATGGAACGCCCTCATTGTCATCTACGTCTATTTCGTATCTGCCTGACATTGGGGTAAATTGTACCCACCCAGAACCATTATAGTAAGCCCATGTTAAAGCACCAAGACTCCCAGTAGTGTCAACATCAAAGACAGCCATATCAAACCGAGCATCATGACCTAAATATAAATAATGACTTGTTCCACCGAGAATGGAAAAAGCAGTCCCAGCTGGGGATTGCGATTCTAGTGTAACGTCAGTATAACTGCTACCATCAAATGTAAAAACTTTTGTAAATTCACTACCAGCTGTAGTAGGCATTATTCTCCTTCGGTGTTATCCTCATTTTCTTCAATAGTAACTTGTTCTATTTCTGGTTCATCAACTTGTTGGGGATTTAGTTTTCCCCTAATCCAAGCTGCAGCCCCTTGTAAATGTGCTACTCTAGTATCTATTTCTCGTATTTCTTTTATTTTTTCATCACGTTGTTGCGCCATTCTAGTGTAATCTTTTTCAATAAGTCCTAAATCATTTTGATATTCTGCTATCTGTTCTTCTGTCATTGCTATATCCTTTCTTTTTTATACTGATACATGATATACAAGTTGCCCTGTATATAAATTAATTTTAAAAATTTTATTTGCTGTGTTTACTCCATAAATATAATCGTTTTTAATAGTAAAATTCCCAAATAATGCTCCACTAGTATCGCAAGTCCATAAAACTTCACCATCTTCAAAATTTATAGCTAATATTTTTCCGTTTTCTAATGCTAAATAAAAACATTGGCTTTTCTCTAAAATAACAAAATCAAAAGCAACTGGAGATTCTAAAGTTTTTTCCCAATAAACATTGGCAGTAATATTATCTCTAAAAGAAATTTTATTGCTATCTTCTCCAATAAGTAATTTATTATTTATACAAACTAAATTTACCTTCATATTATTATCCTATCTAACTTGAAACATCAGTTGAAATATATGCCCCATTTACTAATAATTTAGTCGCTGCTGTGGCAACTCCTGCATAAATAGGTCTAGCAATACCTGAGTTTGTAGTGTGTAAATTCCCACCACCATCTGCGTAGTATCTTGTTCCTACAGTTAGCCCTGTCTGGTTTTCGTTTACCCCTCCAGCAACTGTTATTGTTGCAGTAGCCCCATCAGAAACTGCTGAGGTATTATATCCAATAAAACCATTACTTGAATCGTCTAAATCTCCAGCAGTATATGGTTCTGTAAAAACAATGGTTGTAAATCTGTTAGAATTTTCTCCATCTCTATAAACAAAAATTATTTTATTATGTTCTTCTGACCAACAAGCTGCAAGTTGCCCATACTGTTCAGGATATGGGTCTGTGTCAGTCCAAGTTGCAACTGTTCCAGCAGCACTAGGGTTGCCACTAGGAATAGTAAAGGTAAATATACCACCACTATCAGGTTTATACGCAATACACATCATTTTATTTTCTTCGGTGTCATAAGCCAATGACGCATAATTATAAGCTAAGTTAGTATCTCTTTCAGTCCCTAAATCTAAGGTGTTCCCTGAAGCTGCGTGGTCTAGTGTGTTAAGAAAAATCTCGTTACCAACATTGTAAGCCACAACCATATAGTTTCCAGATGTGTCTGGGTCATATTCTAAATCCATTATTCCATTTATACTCGCTTTAATTTCTACAGCCCCTCCAGTTGTACAAGCACCTGTCCCAGATGGCATGGCAAATGTTGCCCCCCATGCTGTTTCGACACTGCCTCCATCTTTTTGCTGTCTCCATGTCACAACATTTTGTTGGCTACTAGGATTGTATGCGGCAACAATATAATAAGCATTAGAATCATCTTTAACACCTGTGCTACTACCACCAGTATTGGAATTTTGCATAAACAAAACAGTTCCAGTAAATCCATTATCTGGATCAAATGAACGAACTTTCATTCTTCTATAACTGGTATTACCAGCACCACCAAGGTTTACATCATTGTAGGCAACAAACACTTTATTTCTATTATCGTCCCAACAAGCAGAATAACCATTATAATTATTTTCACCAGTATCACCTGTTGTTCGTTCTGTACCTACAGAAAAGGTATTGTCACTATTATCCACAGTAACAATTACACCTTTTGGTACACTTGAAATAGTATATCCACAAAAAACTTTTGTGAAATCGTCAGATGCTTGGCACACCGGCCCAAGGTCACCAGCTGCTTCCTTTATAGCCGCAGGTGTTCCCCAAGTAACGGAATTGTTACTTTGGACAGTTCCAACGCAACCCCACATATATCCGTTACTGCTTTGTTTCCAATAAGCAAAAACTCTCGAATTTCCAGAACCAGATATATTAAGGTCTATTACATACCCACCATTCGAAGCTATACCTTGTGCATTTTCGCTATCCATTACTTGTGGCATACCTATACCAGATGTTGCCTGTTTGGCTTTTCCGTCTGTGTGTACATAGACTGGCGCTCCTGCGGCAATGGCTCCATCAGCTACCAAAGTAGTTGTACCACCCCCACCACCAGCATCTTCCCAAGCTGGAGCAGCACCAGCTCCACCAGAAGTTAAGACTTGACCATCAGTACCATAGTTAGCACCACCAATACCAATCTCACCTTGTGAAGTAAATCTGAATTTTTCTGTAGCAGCTTCGGAATGTCCTGTATAAAATACTAAGTCTGTAGCATTTACTGAAGAACTAAAAGTACCTTGAGCAATTGCTTGAATAGAAGCAGCAACTGTAATAGCGTCTGTTCCACCACCTTCATGTGGTGCTTGAAAGTCAATTTTACCAATAACGTCATTAGCATTAATGTCTGTTAAACTTGTGGCAAGAAGTAATTTACCTGTACTTGTGGTTGCATCTGCTGATGCTCCCATAACTACAAGCTGATCTTCGGATTGATCGTATAACATATATGCACCAGCTGATGCTCCAAAGAATTTAACATCATGCCCAGTATCATCTACGCCTATAACAAAATCACCACCAGTAAGTGTTAACGTATTAGAAGCGTGAGTAAGCAAAACATCGCCATTGTTAAAATTAACAACAGCCCCTGAAGCTACAAATAAGTCTGACCACATTAATGAGCCTGTACCTAATGCAACACCATCACTTGTTACTGGTGATAGGGCATTTTCTACCAACTCTACTTCATCAACATTGTTAACTCTAAGGATAATTTTATTATCAGTAGTTGCGAAATCTATTAGATTTTCTGAATCTCTACCCATTTTAAGAGATGTATTATATATTGATGTTAGTGCTGTGTTAGCACCTGACGCTGATTCAATGTCAGTACCATTTAAAGCAACAGTCATACCTGATGCCATATCAATACCACCATCGTCAATATCTAGTATTTCAGCACCATCAATATATATTGCGATCTTACCATGATTTGCAGTACCAGAAGCTGTAGCAGTTGTTATTCGTATTTCTTCAGCAGTTTTATTAGCCCCACCATTTAATACTTCTATGCTTAAAGATTCTGTGGCTGAAGTCCCCATTTTTAAACTGACGTCTGCGTTATTTGCATCCTCGTAGATCGTTAAATCGCCACCAGTTAAAGCTGTTATTGCTTGACTGGCATCGACCCCAATTACCGAACTACTGGCAGTCAAACCTGTACCAGCAAAGAGGGTAGCCAAAGAGGCAACTGTTGTTAATTGTTCAGTAGAACCATCAGAATCTAATGTAGATAATTTATCCCCATTTGCTGGGGTAACATCGGATAACTCACTTAAATCTAAGGTAAGAGTTACTCCACCAGTAGTGCCACCACCACTTAAACCAACTCCGGCTGTCACGCCAGTTATGTCACCGACAGTTGGTGTTGCCCAACTAGGTACTCCAGAAGCTAACGTAAGAACTTGATCATCAGACCCTCTAGCCAGTCGTACATAAGCCGAGCCATTAGAATATAAAATATCGCCTTCTGCATCACTGCCCCTAGCGAATCCTGAAGAAAAAGTTTTTACCCCACTAAAGGTTTGTGTACCAGTTAAATGTGCTGTATCTGAGTCAAGATACGCTGAGGCAATTGCAGTACCTTGCCATGTTCCTGTGGATATAGTTCCCAGACCAGTAATATTCGTTTGTGATGCAACTTGGATTACTCCAGAACTGTTTACAAAAGAAGTTGAGCCAGTGGTAAGACCACCAGCGATTATTACATTTCCAGAACTGTCAATTGAAAGTTTAGTAGCACCACCGACAGTTCCACCAGTATCAATTTTAAAAATATCGGAATCTGAATCATCTACTCCAATAGTAAACTCATCAGTACCCCCTATTTGAAAACTTAGATGTGGGTCACCAGAACTAATATCAATATCAATTTCACCACCATCGTTAGTGAGTATAGTCCCATCAAATAATAGATTGGCTTCACCACTTATTGCATTAGCACCAGTAACAGACACCAGTGTATTATCCGTACTGCCAGTCAATACTGTGAGTCCAGAAACAAAATTAGATTTTGTCATATATTTTATTTCGTCTGGGTCTTCACTGACATCTAATAACAACACTAAGTCATCATCAGCAATAGAAGATAACACCTCTTTGTCGGTAAATATATCCTCATCAATCTGTGTCGCTTTTACATTTGTATCGAATAGGTTGGCTTTACCCAAGCCACCACTTCTATATCTACTAGGCATTTATCTCCCCCATATGATGCCACGAATTCTGGCATTGGTTGATCCAGATCGTATTATTGATATTTTTGTTCCAAAATAAACACCTTCATCTGAATACCCTTCTCCAGCTGGAATTAACATACTCGAACTTGTTGCTGTTTCATCAAAAGCAATATAAGCATCGCCTAACTCAACAACAAAACTTACCTTATTGGCTTCTTCCATAACACCAGCCAAAGTTACAGCATCTTCTGCTGAACTCCCTGATGTGGTCATAGTAAAAGTTTTTACTTTAGAGTAATTTTGTAATAACTCTATTTCCTGTCTAAATGGTCTAGTTGTCATCTTTTTCTCCCTGTTTAAACTTAATTAAAGGTTGTGCTGCATTTCCAATACTTCTTCTATATACAACCTCAGTTGGCATTGTAAAGTTTTCTTTTTTCGCTATTGTTGCCATTGATATGTATCTAGGTTTTCCCAACTCAACACGATATTTTTTATTTAATTCTCTAAGGAAACCCATTTCTTTAATTAATTGCTCTATAGTATTTCCCATATCTTTAGTTGTATCTTGCAAAAGTGATATCTTTTTATTCAATCCAACATTTTTACTACTTGTGCTAGATTGTGTTGTTTCTAATGCAGTTACCCATTCTCTTAACTTTGCTTCTAATTGTTTAGATTCATCTAAAGCTATTGCTCTTTCTTCTGATTCCTTGCGATGATAGTTGTTTTCATCTCGTAAAGTTTTGTTATCTTCTTTTAGTCTTATATTTATTTTACTAGTTTCGTCAGCAAAACTTTTTAATTCTTGGTTTTTATTAAGAACTTGTTTTCTTTCTTCTTCAGCAGACACACTATTAGCTACTGCTTGTGTGGATTCTGCAACCAATTGTTTGTTTTCGGACTTTAACCCTTCTGTTTGTTTTTGTAACAAAACATAGTCGTTTATCTTTTTAGACATTTGAGATTGTAAAAGCGTAAATTTATTGTTTAGATCACCAAATTTAGAACTAGTTTCTTTATATAAAACCTTAGTTTTTTCTAGTTCTTTGATTTGTTTGTTTAAAAACTCGATGTTTTTATGTAACAAAAAGTTTTCTTCTTTGGTTTTATCGAAGATTATTGACGCTTCTTTAAACTTGGTTTTTTCGTGTGTTAACTTACTAACAGCATCATCACGATCTTGTTGAACAGATCGGAGTCGTGTAATTTCAGAGTTTAAATCTGAAACCTCATTTTGTAATTTTGACTCAGCTAGTGTGTTACCTAAAACAAACTGTGTTGTTTTTCTTTGGGTTGGTATTCTTTTTTTGTTTACGTATTCACTAAACTTCATTATCACATATTTCAATAACAGGGTCTGCTATGAATGGATTTCCAGAAAACTCTAAAGAGTTTACAAGGTTTCTTATCCATTGCTCTGGTTCTTCTTCTCTTGATACCATAGTTATTGCACCTGTTTTTTCGTCTCTAATTGATGCATCACCTAATACAGCATTTTCTAATTCTGCTGCAACATTTGCGACAAGTGGGATTACTTCTAATTCTTTTGTTGATGCCTTAAACATCATATCTCCAACGTGTTGTCTAGTTTCGTCAGAGTTGATGGTCATAAAAATAGGTGCTAGTAAATCACATATTTTTATTTCTTTTTCAACAATAGGGGTTTCTTCTTTTTCAATTTTCTTTGTTGTAGTTTTTTTCTTTTCTTCTGCCATTTTACTTCCTTTCGGTCATTGTGTATTTAAGTAACTTTCCAAGTGCCTTTTTCTTGTTTCTTTTTAAAGACTCTTTCACTTGTCTTTCAAATTCTTTTCGATCTTCAGTAGACAAGTCTTCTTTGTTTCTACCAGCTAATAGCCAACCAGCTAATGCACTTAAGGGTACTATTGGGTCTATTTTTTTAATTTTCATTTGGTAAAACGCCTTTTTGTATTAATTTTTGTTTGTTTGCTTCATGTAATTTTATCAATTCTTCTTTGTTGCCACCAGTATAAGGGACTGCATATCCTTCTTCTATCATTCTTTGATTAATACTTATGTCGGAATCAAGTTCATATATATCGCCTAATATTCTCCCAAACTTACCACGATCATAACTCTTTAATCTAATTGTACTATTTATTGGGCATTTTTCTTGTACATATGCTTTTGAAAGTAACCCACGAACTTTTTCTTCTTTATCCCTAGTTCTGGACTCAGGGGTATCAATTCCATATAGTCTAACACGTTGTTTAAACAGCATAACATTAAAACCCAACTGGATATTTACATCAATTGTGTCACCATCAACTACTCTTGTTACAATAGCATTATACTCATACATTTCTTTTCATTTCCTTTTGTTTGCATTTATAACATTGCCTCACACCAGATTTAGCGTGTAGCTTTACTCCACATTTACAACGAACCCATGATTTTTTCATATTACCATTTAACTTTGTTAGCCCAGTATGCAGCTGACATTTTGCCACGTTTAATATTTTCTTTGTGTCTAGCTTTAAATGCTTTACGTCTGGCTTTTTCAGCTTTAGTGTCAGACTTAGCTGGATCGCCTTCGCCTTTAACACCTTGCTGACCAAACCGAATTAATTTGATTTTGTCTTTTACTTTCGCTAAAACAGCATGGCTTTTAGTAGGATGATTTGGGGTTCTTTTAGGAGTATTGTATGCCCTAAAAGTTTCCCCAGATCGTGTTACTCTTTTTTCTATAATATTTTTAAATATGCCTATGGCGTAATCTATTTCCATATTTATCCTGTTATTGTGTAGCTGGTTCAGAAATACTTACTTCTACGTTGTCATTCATTTGTAAATTGGCTACTTCAACGCTAGTTTCTATCTGGAAATCTTTAGTGGCGAACCCATCGCCATTCCCGGTTGTGTTTAAACGTACTGTCATAGTCCCAACATCAATTTTACTTAAAACGCATGAACCACCTTTTGTCACAATGTTCGATACAGTAAGTTTTCCGATTTGTCCATTAACGCCACTAGTAGGGGCTTGAATCCAAACTCGGTCATATAGTCCACCTTTTGTTTCCATTTTATCTGCTGTGAAATGACCACCAAGCACAGTTCTCATTCGTGCAGAACCGGGACTAGGGGCTAGACTTTGACCATCAGACGCATTGCCTTCTACGATTAATGTGTGGGCATTTATATCACTTAAAGTTAGGGTTTTGCAACGATTTTTTTCGAAAATGAACTCTCCTATTTCTAAACGGGTTGGATTAAAGTTTTCTGCATTTGGGTTTCCTGATATTTGTAAAGCAGTTGTCTGACCATTCGGTAGCGCACTATTTGTAAAAGCTGTTCCTACGCTGATATCAGATATAGTAATTTCTTTAACTGGGGTTGCTCCTAGATCAACTCGTAACGTGTTGTATTCATCAGAGTACGTAGTAGGTATGTCTAGGTCAGCACCACCACCAATAACTGACGCAGCGTAGATACCAGAATCACCAGCAGCAAAGGATTTCTCAGCCAGTACTGTCTCATTAACTACCACACCAGTACCAACTGTTGAGGTAGTTACCAAAAGACCTAGTGCCATTTGAGGAGAAAAACCAAGTGATCTAAGTAAAGAGTATGGTGATCTCATTACTGTAAATGCTTTACGCCACTTAGCACTTTCCTCGTTAAGATGTTCAATTTTAGCTAATAACCAATCTCTAAATTTCTTTAGTTTGTTATAAAAAGCTATAGGAGAATTTAATATTGCTCTTGGAGTAGCTTTTATATTTTTTGCCCACGTTTTAAAATTAGTGACGTGCATCAAAAGTCCAACAAGAACTAAAGCAATTGATACGCCTATAGCAACCTCAAGGTTTTTATATAGCAAAACAACCTGTTGATTAACCAACTCACTAGTAATGTAATACTTATTTATGAATGGTAATGGGTTAATATAAGAAACTAACAAACCAATACCACCAGAAACAATCAATACAGTAGAAATTAAGTCTCTAAAAACAAGACCTATTTTTCTAAAAGGTATGTTTGTTTGGGGAACCTTGATCGTAAAACGAACCTTTGGTAGTTGTATAGTTGGTAAACGAAAGTGGGGTTTCGGTAGCAGTCGTTTAAAAAAACTTCCGATTTTTTTCATTAGCGTATCTCCTTTGGTTTTTTAATTTTACAATATATATATATTTATAATATATATATATATTGTAACTCCACTATTATTATACTCTTTTATTCTAAATATCTATTCTTGGTGTAAAAAAAGAAAATTAAAATAAAAGAAAAGAAGTATTGCATTATGATACCCCTTTATAATATTATACTTAAACTCAGTATAATATTGTTAGGGAAGGAGAGAATTATGGTTACTGAAGAATACGATGAAGTTAAAGAAACGTTTAAACATTATTACGATGTTGTGTCTCAGGTAGTTTCAGAAAAAGGCATTGATGTGTATGGTACCGATCTTAGGGTTCAAACAGCAGCATCATTAACACAGGCACACTTCACTAACAAACTTTCGAAATCACTAAAGGATTATTGATGGTAACTCGAATACCTGTTACAGAGTTAGAACAGGCAGCATTCTGCCAAGAAGAATCTCAGTTGGTAACAAAACCACTAATAGAAGAACTTGAAATAAATGTGAACTGGCAAGAAGTTCCACAAGCATATTTACGTCTTGATCCCCAAGTAATAAAAGAACGAATATTTAGTGCAAAAGCAAAACTTTCAACAGCAGTAACTATTCTTGGGCATCATTACCAAAGAGAGGAAGTAATCCAATTTGCAGATGTAACAGGGGATTCGTTTAAACTCTCTCAATACTCAGCAATACAAAAATCTAAATGGATCGTTTTTTGTGGTGTAAGGTTTATGGCAGAAACAGCTGATGTGGTTAGTGATGATTGGCAAAAAGTTATATTGCCTAATTTAGCAGCTGGTTGTTCAATGGCTGATATGGCTCCAACTGAGAAAGTTCAAGATGCTTGGTTAGATATTTTAGCCAATGTTGGTTCTTGGGTTGATGTTATTCCAGTAGCATATATGAACTCTACTGCTGAGATCAAAGCACTATGTGGTAGAAACAAGGGGATTATTTGCACAAGTTCTAATGCAACTAAAGCATTTAAATGGGCAATGGATAAAGGAAACAAAATATTCTTTTTACCAGATCAACACTTAGGGAGAAATGTTGCTAAAAAATGGGATATTCCAGATGACCAGATAATTGTTTGGAACCCTAACAAACCTTTAGGTGGGCATACACTAGAAGAATTAACAAAAGCCACAGTAATTCTTTGGCAAGGGCATTGTTCGGTTCACACTAGATTTACAACAAAACAAATAGAAATGGCACGTCAAAAGTATCCTAATGTGAAAGTTGTTGTTCATCCTGAATGTACTAATGATGTTGTCATGAAAGCTGACAGAACTGGCTCAACTGAGGCAATAATAAACATGGTTAATAACTCTAAACCAAAATCTATTTGGGCAATTGGGACAGAAATAAATCTTGTTAATAGATTAGCTAAAACCAACCCAGACAAAACAATATTTTGTCTTGATTCTATGGTGTGTCCATGTGCCACAATGTATAGGATTCATCCAGCTTATTTATTGTGGGTTTTAGAAAGTATAATGTATGATGACAAAAAACCTGTTAATATAATAGAGGTTGATGAAGAAACTAAATATTACGCTAAACGTGCTTTGAATAGGATGCTAGTACTATGAAATTTAATGATGCCTTTAGAGAATACATTTTAACAACGTTAAAGAAACACAAATTACCACATATTACTATTACTGTTGAACAGGGTTTACCTGAAGATGAAAAAATGTTTGAGTTGTTATCAACTATTGCGAAACGTTTTGAAACAACAATTAATGGTGATGTTTTGCATCAAGCACAATACAATTCAATGTGGCAAAAAATGACAGGCAAAAAACCTGAAGAAATAGAGGAACCAACCAAGATTCCTGACGTATTTTTAAAAGCATTTACTGATGATGAAAATTTGACATAAAATAAAAACTTAGTATTATAAGTATAATAAAGTATATGGTACTTTACTTGGTCGGATGGTAGATTTATTCTGACTACATGGTACCCATAGCGTAGCAGAGTAAAGGGTGTAAAGTGGTCATAATCCATATCGAGGGAGATTAAAAGCCTACGATCTCCCTACAAAAGAAAAGGAGATTTTAGTTTGGGATTAAGAAAAGAAGTTTTTAAAGATTACATAAGAGTAGAACTTAGCGATTCAGAAGATGCAAAGAAAGTAACAAGGCTCATACAAAATATGAGATTTGATTTTAAGGGTCGAGTTGAACTGAGAACCCAGAAATCAAGAAATGCAGAAATCTGGAGAGATGAGTTAGAAATATTAAAAATTTGATGTCTGCTCGTAAGGGTAAACCTGTTTATGCTTATATGTTTAACCCAGTTCAGCTACCTACTGAATCTTATGGAATCTGTGCTAAATATAAAAGATGTGGCAACATTGAACCACAAATCTTAGGAAATGGGTTATGCCTTGATTGTTGGGATTTGAAACAATACCAGTTTGATCGATCAGGCAAAAAAAGGGAAGAATAACGTGAACTAAGAACGTGGTAAAGAAAACAGGAGATAGAAACATGACTGAGGATTTATTAGAAAGAAACCACCACTTAGCCCTTCAAAGAATTCACGATGACCCCATTAGACCAGAACTTGATGCTCTATTTAGAACTTCCGATGACAGAGAAGTTTATTCCCTTATCAAAGATGATCAGGTTTTAGCAACAGTATGTGTTGCTTACTGCAAAGAAATTCCAACCACTGTACATGATTTACGTGACTACAATTGTTCTCCAGATGATAAAGATTCAATAGCTGTATTTTATACGATCTGGGCAAACAAAGCTGGTTATGGCAAACGTATGTTATTTAGTACAGTAGACTACATCCAATCAAACTATTTCGAAGTTACTAAGTTTATGACAATGAGTCCAAAAACAGATATGGCTCACAAGTTTCACACAAGATTAGGTGCTGAAATATTATCAATAAACCAACAAAGTATAAATTACGATTATTCTGCTGTTGTTTATTCATAATTATTGTGATATAGTAATACCATAGCACGAGAGAGAACATTTATTTTATTAAAGTCCAGATATGTTATGTCTGGCACTTATTGAAAAAAGAGATAAATAACAACGCTACAAAAAAAACTCTCTCTCCTTTGGTATGGCAACTGGAACCATTGTACATTAAGGGCTTATTACAGTCTGATATGATGGTTCCTTTTGTTTTAATAGGGGTAATAGATTGAATATAGTAGATGATATAAAAGTAAAATTTGATTTGGCAGAATCTGATCACTATTTGGAAAAAATATTTATTCCAACTTTTCCAAAAGACTTTGGTGTTGGGATCATTATTGGTGCAAGTGGTAGTGGTAAAACAACTATATTAAAATCTTTAGGGGATGTTTTAGACCTTGACTCATATGACAATAACCCTATTTGCGAAAGTTTTTCTGATTCTGAGGAAGCAATTCATTACTTTAAAAGTGTTGGGCTAAACAGCGTTCCCACATGGATAAGATCAATAGACACTTTATCTATGGGAGAACAATACAGGGCTAAACTAGCGTTAACGTTTTCAAAAGACAAGCCAATTTATTTGGTAGATGAATTTACCAGTACCCTAGATAGAGAGTCTGCGAAATCAATATGTAGTTCTATTAATAAAGGCATTACAAGAAAAAACATAGTTGTTGCTACTGGTCACGAGGATATTACAGAATGGTTAAAAGCAGACTGGATATATAATGTTGAAACTGCTTCTTTTAAAAAACAAACTTTAGATTTATCTTATCAATTTGATATTAAAAGAGTTCCTTATCAAAGATGGGAGTATTATAAAAAGCATCATTATTTAACAGGTAATTTAAACATAAGTTCACGTTGTTATGAAGCCTATGTTGATGGCAAACCAGCTGGGTTTCAAGCCATTCAGACATTGCCATCAGGAAGTCTTAAAAATGCTTTTAGGTCACATAGATTAGTAACAGTACCTAAATATCAAGGATTAGGAATTGGTACCAGACTATCACATTATATCAGCCAACTTTATGTACAAAATGGGAAAAGAATGTTTACTAAAACCTCTAATGTTTTGTTAGGAGAGTACAGAGAGAAAAGTCCTTTATGGAGACCAACAGTCCATAACTTAAAACCAAGACGTCTATCAAAAAAATCTGGTTTTGATCATTGGAGAGTTGATACAAAAAGAATCTGTTATACTCATGAATATATTGGTGAAATTAACTCAGAATGGAAACAAGATTTAGAGAATTGGGGTTTGACCCTAGATACCAAAAGCAAAGAACAAATGTCTTTATTTTAGCACTAAAGGTGTTTAAACGTCTTTATTTATGCATAAGGAGTAATTATGGATAGAAAGATAATTGAAAAATACATAGTAAAAATTAACCCTGATGCATTGTTTGCAGATGGGTACGATAGGGCAATTAAGGGAATAGGTTTTCGAAATAACATTCCTGTGGTTCTTTATTCAAGTGAAAAATGCATTCAACAACTTATGGAAGATAATGATTGGTGTGATAAAGAGTCTTTGGAATGGTTTGAATTTAATACTCTGGGTGCATATGTTGGGGAGAATACTCCCTTATTTGAATGGTCTTGTAACTGTTAGTGGTAATAGCTTGAAAATTATTAAAGAAACTAAAACCAATGGCACCTTAATCTTCCGAGAAATTCCATATCAAACAGCAAAGAATATGATGGTTAAATATCATTATTCGCATAAATGGAACACCTCGTTTGGTTTAGTGAATATAGGTGTATTTAGAGATGGTACTCTCTTAGGTGCTGCCGTATTTGGTAATTTAATGAACCCAAATAGTTATAAAAAACTTAACCCAGATTTTGATAAAGAAAATGTAGTAGAGTTAAATAGACTATGGATCGATGACGAATTAGGGTACAATGCTGAAACCACGCTAATAGGAGCATCTTTTAAAATTATAAAAAAGTTATATCCATATATATATACTATTCAATCTTTTGCTGATGGTAGATTAGGATGTGGAACAATATATAAAGCAGCTAATTTTAAATATTATGGACATTCTAATTCTGTATTTTTGCAAGATATTAACAGTAAAGAATTATTCCATAAAGTTCCATTAGAGAATACAAAGCGACCAACAGGATTTTTAAATAAGAATCGTCTGTACTTAGACAATAAATTACGAGCATTTAAAGTTAAAACTTATAGATATATATATTGTTTAAACAAAACGAAAGAAATACTACTCCCAGAATTACCTTACCCACCTTATGAAAAAGGTATGACTGATACAGTGTTCACACATTCCGAAAATTTGTTGGCTAGGTTAAGCGTAATGTATAAATTGATAGGGGATGACGAATATGCTAATAAAGCCCTGAAATTAATTAACCCTAGTAATTTAAATTATGTGTTAGAACAGGCACATACTAATCCTTCAATTAAGTGGTTTTGTGAATCCTATTTAAAAAATCCTCGTAATTTAATTGACTTAAAAAAGTTGCCCAAACTCACCCCACAACAATTAAAGTTATTGTAATAAAAAAAGAGCCTAAAATTTTAGGCTCTTTTAAGTTTGTTTAATAAGTCCTATGAACAAAGCATGATTTCCTCCCTTCTTGTTAAATAAGACTCCAGTCAGGAAGGGGAATCAGTTTGAGTTTTCTAGTCCCCAAACTTAAACCCCCACTTCCCTAGAATTAGTCTTCATTGATCTATCCAGAGGACTTGCCAGTCCTTTATCTATTAGGTGTGGTGCTAACCACCCCTATCCCTTAAGATCAATTACTCTAGACCCTTAACGTTACATTGGATTCCAAACTTCGAATTTCTTGTTCAACTCTAGAAAGTTGATTCAATCCTTCTACTAATGCAGTGCCAGATCGTTTAAGTTCATCTCATGTATATATAGTACTATATAAATATTATATTGTCAACACTTTTTTTAAAATAAAAATAAATTGGTATAAAGTATAATAAAGTATGGACATAAAGAGAGTTTATTTAAATAAGTCAGATCAACCAATAGGGGCAAATGATGATGTTTATTCTGCATTTAATTTGTACTTTATGAAACTACAAAAGCAATATCCAAAAGTAGATGCCAATACTTTAATGGTTATTGCTAGTAATCTTACAATCGCAAGGAACAAACAACCATGAAAAAATTTAGTTACATAGCAACCTTTGTTAGTGTTTTACATTTTGCAGAAGATGCTATATTAATTGCTCTGGGAAGATATACAGAAATACATTACTCAATGTTGTTGGTAGGAACTATACTCTTTGGTATTTTGATTGCGGCTATCGCACGACAAAAGCACGTCAAGGGGTGGTTAGGCAAATAAAAAAGGGGCTACTTTCGTAACCCCCTGATTATTGTTCTATGTTCTTGGTTTAAATATCAAATTAACACCAATTACAATCTGATGGGTCTACATCTACGTTTGCGAATTGCTGAACTTGTATGTGTATACCTCTATGACTTATGTTAAGGAATGTACGTCCATCAACATTAAAACTATATGCTAATCCCTTAGATTCTAAAGAACTTATTAACCCTGATACTTGATGGTCATTCCAATTAAGAAGTTCGTTTATTTCATTTAACTCAAGAGTCATTTCTACAGATTCTTCAAGAAGTTCACCAAATTGTTCAGGAAATTTATAATCACAAAAACCCAACATCTTAGAAAGAACTGCAATTTCATTATCTGTTAAATCAGTCTTTGCGAAACCAAGTTCTTTTAGAATAAAACTCATTTTTTCTTCTTTGTGCAATTTGCCTTGATAGTCATCCATCTTAGAAATATCTTTATTTATAAACTTACTCATAATCTACACTCCTTATAATTAATTTACTATAAATACAGTATAGGGCATAAACAACTATTTGTCAACAGTTTATTATTAATTGAGGTAAATATCTCCAATAATATGATCAGTAAATAGTTTTGAGTTTTTTGGGGATACTTGATCTACGATACTATTTTTAATAGAAATGATTTTGCCCCAGATAAAAACAGCTAGTTCATAAAGACCCCACATAAATAACATAAATAATATTATATCCATATTCTACCCCTTAGATTGTGTAATTAATTTTTGCTTTATCTAAATAATCAAATTCTAAAAACCTCTCAAAGACATCTTTAAAGCATCCCTCAAAACCCTTCACTTGATAGGTATTTGCTATAATAAGTTTATTAAGGGGAAATTCAAAATAATTCTTAGATGTCTCATTGTAGCGACAATCATCACTATCTTCTTCATCCCTAATATCATAAACTTCAAATGGGCTAGTGTTATTTAAAAGATGGTTTTTAATCTTTTGGATAATAATAGGTGTATAAAGATTAACCCTAGTTTCGGTAGCATAATTGGGGAGAAATGGTAATCTAAAAAAGTCTGTTACTTCCTTTTTTATTGTGTTTGATTTTATACCAAACGTATCAAAATACCCCTCTATACGATTAGTAATACTAAAGGCAATTCTAACGTTATCACTTACAATTTTATCAACATAATCTGCAAAAAAATTAGAGTCTTTATTCCATTCTTTTTTAAGTAGATCACCCATATCTGCATTTCCGATTTCATCATAATATTCCGGGCCGTACTCAAATTCTTTTATCTCATTAAATGCTTCAAATTCAACATCTAATATAATATATGAAATCAAGGATTCTACTATTTTGTTTTTGCTATGCCCATTTACCTTAGTCATTTTACTCACTCCTTCTTTCTATTTCTTGATCTAGTTCTTCTCTTGTTGGCTCACGTCCCAACTCATCTTCTAATTTTTCTATAGCTTGTTCCATTACTGCCCATTTATCTAACATAATTAAAACCCCTCTGCAAATTTAATAATAGCTTGTAAAAGTTCTGTTGCCTTAATAGTTCCAGCTTGATAATAAATATCTTGTTGGTTCCCATTTTCATCAAGCAATATTTCATATCTTACAAAACAGTTATAAGTAGTAACGATACTTTTTTGAATCGTAGGATCGCAAATAACTGTAGTATAAAAATCTTCATGGGAACTATTTGGTGCATAGTGATGGTGTTCTGCAATTTCCTCAAGAAAATTTTCAAAGTAAAATTCTTGGTAATGAAACTCTATTGCTTCTATTAATTCCTCTACCTCTAATTGATTTTTAGGTAGACCTCTAAATATTTTATTAGCTAACATTATACTCATTTTAAAACTCCTTAGATATGTTTAAACGTTTCTATTTAATAAATTTCAATACTATTAGCAAGTAGCTTCTATTAATTCAATTGTCCCTACTTTGTTACCATTGCTATCTGTTAATGTGTGTTCGCAATCATTGCAACCAAAACCAGAAACCTCTGTATTATCACAATTTACATACTTACCAGACTCATTAAAAAATTTATTTACGATGCGCATAATTTCAGATTCCTTATCTTTTGTAAATGCTGAGTTGTCTGTATTTATTTTTATTTCTATCTTTAACATTTTATTTACTCTCCTTTTAATTTTATAATTTCATTTTCTATTAATTGCATTGCTGTTCTACCATAAGAACCTTGTAAGTGCCAAACAGTACCTGTGTTAACTAAGTGTTGCCATGCTTGGATATACTGTTCTTCTGATTCTGGTTCTTGCATTCCTTCAATAATTTCTATTGCTTCTAAATCACTATTAATCATCACCATATTTTCTCTCCTTTTTTATAAATTTTTTACTAGGGGAGATGTTTAAACAAGTCCCCTAGTTTTAATTGTCTTATTCTTCATCTTCTTCTGTAAACATTCCTTTTTCCCATGCCCTCACAATATCGATATATTCTTGTCTAGTATAAACACTATCATCTATATTAAATCTTAGAGAACCAAGTGAACTACATTTTGAACATATTACCCATCCATTTAATTTAATGCCTTCATCAATTTGTTTCTTTGATGTTCTCATTTTTAATCCACATTGAGGATTAACACATTCGATCAATAAGTTTCTAGTACCAGAAACTCTTTTCTGAACTGCGAGAGATACTTGTGGGTATTCACCAAGCACATCTACCATTCCTTTTAGTTTTGCTATTAGCTGATCACCAGCATGGGTAGAGGTCATTTTTCCTTCTAGTCCAATGCCTAGTGCAGTCTTTCGAAAATGATTGCGATGCCCTGAGTGGCAGTTATCACTAGCATGGACGAGTTCATGAGCCAAAATTGCTAATGCTTCAAGTTCGTCTCCTATTAATGGAGAAACATGAACTAGTATATGTTTGTCCTGAGACATCTCTCTAGGGTAACAAACCCCTACAGTATGGGAACCACCATTTGAAGATGGTAGTGCTGCCCTTGCTGGGAAACTAGCACTGAACTCTATGTCTTCTGGTAATTCAACTCCAACTGGTTTAAACAGCTTATCCTTCATAATCTTTGCAGCCTCATAAAGATACTGTTCTTTAAACTCAAACTTTTTCTCTAATGCTTTCACTTTAATGCTCCCTTCGTTTAAACACTTTTAACTTAACTGTTTATATCTTATCATAGTAAAACATTAAAGTCAACACTTTTTATAATATTACTTTTTGTTTTATTAAATGCCCTCATATTTCAGAGGGCATTTATTAAGCATTCTAACAACTGTCGTTTGAACTACCACTTTGTTTAATAACAGTAGCAGTGCTAAACGCTTTTGAAACTTTGCTGTTCCACCAAGTAGGGATTCCAGCTGAAAGCAATTTTGGTTTTCCATATTCGTAGTTGTAATCAACTGCAAACACGAATTTCTTGGTATCCTTTTTATGGCTAAATTGGTTTATTGCTTCATTCATTTCTGGTAAATACATTTTATTGCAACCCCTACGATGTTGCTCAGTAGGTTTCTTCATCAGAACAAAGTCAGCATTCATCATAAGTTGTTTATCCAGTTGATCTGAATTTTGAGTTATGAAAAGCAACCAATGTTCTTTTTGCCTACTAGTATTTATTAACCGAAGCCAAGCCTGATTATTCTTAGTCATTGCTTCCCTAGCGTTTGCTATAAATGATGCTTCATCACAAACTAAAACGCTTGGTTTATTAATCGAGTCAACTTCTTCAATCCCAGTAGCCCATCGAATTCCACCTGATCCAAATCCCCTCTTGGGGAAAAGACTTCTTGCTTCATGGGGAAATCCTACAGCAACAATATTCTTCTTCTGTTCTTTATTAATCTTTTGGGCTAACCACCAACCTAGTGCTGATTTACCCTGTCCTCGATGACCAGTGATCACTATAACCCCACCATCCTTTTTGGATAGTATTTTAGACCAAGACAAAAATGATATGTTATTTTGTTTTGGTTCGGTTTGAGTTAAGTGCATTTCAGCCAACGACAAATCGGTTCTTTTAGCTTTCGAGAGTAACATTGTACTTTCTCCTTTTAGTATTTAATTTTTAAAGTAATCCATTCGACTAACCATATTAATGGTATTTATGTTGTGACACCTCAATCACGTTTTTATATTTAATGATTAAATCATAACACATCCCTACAATAATGTCAACACTTCTTGCAAATTCGTATTTAAAGTATGGCTTTTTTTTGAAAATTTTTTTTGTTCTTAGACGAGATTATATGTGAGCAAAAATGGCAAAATACCCACAACAGGGGGGTCGATTTTACTAGAGGTATTGACATTAAAGGAGATATCTGATAAGATAAAATATGTAAGTAAAGTTATACTTCATAGAAAACAAAAAGTCGGTATGGAACTAGGTCGATGTTTTCTAATAAGAAAATACCAGAGGTGAACTATGATTAGCGATGAAGTCCGTAAACAAAATGAGATGTTAACTTTTTTTGTAGATGAACATGTTGCCACTCCTGATTACCCAATATACTTTTGTGATAAGTGCCAGTCTGAGGAAAACAAGTTTAAAAGATTCTTCTTTGAACTAGATGTTTATTCAGTACGCATGAAGCTAGAGGGTGAGCCAGAGATGCGAAATTGTTATATGTGTAGTGAATGTTTAGAACGTGCCAGAAACGCTGGAGTTAAGGTGCTAGATGATCATGTAAAGACTATAACAGATGAAGCTACTACAAGCATACATGAATACATTGAACGACAACGTACAAGCATGTCCAAAATGTTAACTGATGATTCTGAATAATTAGTTTATTATATATATTCATTATGAATCCCCACATCATACCTGTGGGGATTTACCAAGAACTTAAAATAATGTATTGACAACACTTTAAAAAAATGCTATACTTTAAGTATAAAATAGATATATCCAGTAGGGACTTAGGAAGAACACCACATGGGGAAAAATAACGCTTGTCTTGATCACGAAAAAGTAGGGCGAGTTCCCCTCTCCTTCAGTATCTCTCACTAGGTTTCTTTTATGTTAACTACATAATACCATAAATTAACAATGTTGTCAACACCTTTAATAAAATTGCTTGGGTCAATTTATAAAAGGGGTTAACCTTTCATTATATCATATTTTAACATCTGTGTCAACACCTAAAACAAAAGTCAATATTATAATGATAAGGTATTGACATTATAATAATTATCTGCTAGAATATAAGCATAATATAAATTTGACTGGAGGGTTCAAATGAATAGGCAAGTTAACATAAGCAAGGTTGGGGCAAAAAAGGCAACACGAAAAATCTCACAAGCCAAGATCAAAACCTTATTATCTTTGTTTCCAAAAAGTGTTATGCACGACCAAGTAAAATAAAGGAGTTTAAAATGAGTAGAGCAATTTACACCTTCTGGGCTGATTGCCCAAAGCATGGAACGGAACAATATCCAAGTATGGGGAACTTCAATGACAATAAGGCTTATTGTTATAAGCAAGGCTGTAAGGACTTCACAGCGACTGCTCGAGTTATTAAGTTAACTAAAAACCACCCAACTCAAAAAGAAGTATGTGACAGCAGATGCCTTAATGGTTCTAAATCCTGTGCTTGTATTTGCATGGGTTCTTGTCATGGAATGGGTAACTGCAACCCTGAGTTGCACCCCTCAAAAGACTAAGCAAAATTAACTCCCCTGAAATATGGGGAGTTTTTTTGTGCCTTTATATTTTGACCTTGCCAAAAATGAGGGCGTGTCCCATCCTCCCTAAGTACCTCTGGGTTTTACTATATACTTATATCATAACATATTTTGGTTACTTTGTCAACACCTTAATTATTATTTACGACCTTTTGAGAGATTGCATAGGGGTATCGTTTGCCTTGTCGAGGGTTACGATACATAGCTACTTGGTTACGAAATTCGTAAAACGATTTTGGCTCGTAATAAGGGGTTGACATGACCTTGCCCCAATGATAAGGTAATGACAGAAAGGAGAAGATCGAAAACGAAAATAGGAGAGACTGGCTTGATGCTCTGGAACGCTTTTTATTTGTCGGTATAAGGTTGGGCATCAAGTTGGTCTTTAAAATGCTATGCTAAGGAATTTTGATACCTTCTAGGCATGGTAATAACTATAAAATTAAATTACATAGAACTATTTTTATAAATGAGTAAATATACACAAAGGGGAATTATATGGTAATGATTGTAATTGCATTGGAAAAGGATTTATACAGTAATACACATAAAAAAGGGAGTTTACAATGAAAATAAAAGAAGAAGAACAATCAGAATTAATAGTGAACTTATATAGCATGATTGCTAAGTTAAGTGATAGGGTATATGACTTAGAACAAAGTAATAAAGATACTAAGGGTGTGGATAATGATTAATTATATGCTAGTTTGGTTTGCCGAAATTTTTATTATTCTATTATTATATATATCAACAAAAAAGGAGAGACATCATGGAACTTAGTGAATGTTGTGATGCTCCCCCAGCTGGTGCGATAGTAGATAGAGACATCGCTTTAGGGTTTGGTTTTTGTGGTAGTTGCCACGAACACTCAGAATTCTATGAGGAAGATGATGAACAAGAAGATTTTTATGAAGAAGATAAATAAGGAAGGATAGTAAATGAGATATAAAGGACAGATTACGATAGCCAGTTACAAAGATGATGTGGTTTTATTTGGGAAGTATGTTACCTTTAACAAGGAAAGAGATAAAGAGATTTACCTGTATAAGAAAGAACATCCAGAAGCTACACTCCAAACTATTGCTGATAAATTTAATATTGGTAGTAGAGAGAGAGTCAGGGTAATATTAAAAAAAATGAATATTCCGACTAGTGTTACAGGTAAAAAAGAAATGATCGAAGCACAAAAGAAAATGGGGACTGTAGATAATGGAGATTTTTTTGATTCTGGTTACGACCTTAATTATTTATATTAATTGGAAAATCTATATAGTTTCTAAAGAATTACTAGATGTTTCAATTGATGTGCTAAACGAAACCATAAAGATGAATAGATTGTTAGGTGGGGAGTTTGACAAAATGGATAATTAATGTATAATATTTCTAACTAGTGTCTATTTAAATGAGATTTATATACATTACGTATAACTTGGGAATCTTGGTGCTACCCGATTACTAGCATCTGTGATAGGCACTAGTTAAATAAAAAGGAGTAGAGTATGAATTTTAGAATAGTATGTAAAGGTAAAGACCTTAAAAAAGAAATTACTACAGCATGGATAATAACTGAAGCTATTCAACGAACGAGGTAGCTTCTGGGCAATTCACCCTCTGAACTATATTAGAATGCTCCAATGTAGTTTGGAATTGCCAAGCAACACACCAACCCCCCTATGAAAACATACCTTATAGCTATGGTGCTAGTTTTAAGGTACTTGATTCTCATAGGGGTGTTGCTTTTTCACCCCCTTAAGTTTTTTTATTTCCTCTCGTAATTCACCATTCATCTCTCTGTGAGCCTCATTAATTTCTTGAAGCATCTTTATTTTGATCGCTGCTTTTGCTAATTTATCTATTAAATCCTTATTTTCCATTCTTTTTCCTTATTTTAAGTATGTTTAAACGCCCTAAAGTGCTATTTCGCACGAGGATCAACGAGAAACGATTTTAATTTATTTCGTGACTAATTCCTCATGTGAGGTCTTTACAAGGCTTGTTTCACGCCTAATTATTTCCTTAGAGAGGTCTTGCACCATAGAAAATAGGGCAGACTTCCATTGATTAGCGTTTAAGGGTTTTGCTTCCACGATTTCTGTGCCAATATTATCTTTCACTTCTTGTAGTGTTGGCATTCTGCCTTCTTGCATAAAACCAACTCCCAATGCTTGTAACATTTTCCCACGCTTAAAAAATTCCTCATGGGTTTTTTCTGTGATCTTGGGTATGCCAACAAAGTGGGCTTGTAGTTTAATTGTTTCTGGTAATGATTGATGGTAAGTCATATTATATCTCCTCTATGCTTTTTCCTTTTTTAACAGCTTCTAAAAAAGCCTGATCTATTTCTCTAGTTAAATTTTCTACTAACTCCTTTTCTTTTATGTCGGACTCTAGAATAAGGCTATAGATTTTTCTTAGTAGGTTAAACCCCACTAGTTCGTTGTTTACTTTAACATATGATTGACAGCATTCTCGTAATAAATAAAGATCGGTAATAGGTAAACTTATAGTAGCTACCCCAAGAAAATTATTGGGATCGGTTGCATCTAAACAAGCCATCCCTATTTTTTCTACAGTTTCTATAGGTACAGCAACTTTAGCTGAGGGTAATAAACTACCACTTGGTTTGTGAATTCTACCTGATTCAACTGAATGCTCAAGAAGTATTGTTATAGAATCTGATAGATATAATGCTTCGTTTCTTGTTAGGGTTAATTGTTTTTCTTCATATAAGTGAGAATCTTCATCGAAATCTGCTTCGTACAGGTTTTCGTTCGCCATAAGGTTTTTCTCCCATTGTTTTTAAACACCTTCTACATAAATAAACAGATCGTGGTTTACCTGAAGTATTTTGCGAAGATTCAATAAGTGGTGGGCTTTTATGCCCAGAAAGAGAGCAAAACATTGCAATTACATATGCCTTGCCTAAATTGTATTGATAGGAAATTAAATTTATCATTAGTATATTATACTATTTTTGTTCGGTATTTCGGTTTTGATTAACCCTTACTTCAACATCTAATAACCTTAGTTCTATCAAAGATAATTTATCCAACACATCATCCATTTTCTCAATTATTTCTGCGTAGGCATCTCTAAACTCATCTGTTTGGTTGAGCATATATTGCATTATGTTAGACATTGTACTTTACCTTCCTATGTTTAAACGCATTTAGTAACTCTTGATAATCTTCTTCGCCAATAAATTCTTTCACTACTTGTAGATATGTTCCAGCAAAATTAGCCCCATGATGATCTGCTTTGTCTGGGTCATTGTAATTAATAACATGACTCATCTCATGGCAAATATAAGGTAATGATTTAGATGTGGGATATGGGATTGATATTAAATCCTGAGTAGCATAAACAAGTTCATGCCCTGTTGTAGCAATGACTGGGGTTTTAATACTAAAGAAGTTTGATATTTTCTGAATTATGTTGGTTACTTCATTAGTGGGAAGTATGTAAATGTTGTTCCAAAATAGGCAATCTTCTTCAGCTTGATATAACTTCTTTCTTTGGAAATCTCTTATGTGGGTATTGGGAATATCACCAATATAATTCTTCATACCTAGTAACCATAATTACCATATTGTCTAGTTTCAGCATGACCACCAGCACCCAAACCTTCTAATGCTTTCCCAATATTTTCATGGTCTGACATTATGGTTCGCATTTCATTTTCAATCAAGGCATCTTTGGTTTCTAGTTTAGCAATCCGATCTTCTAGTTCTTCAATGGCTTCCTCTAAATCTGTTGGGTCAAACTTAGCAGAATGCATTTCATCCATCATAGTTATTTTTTCTTTGATGTTTTCTAAATCAGTTTGGAGTACAGCAACATCTATTGAGGTAGCTTGTTCTTGCATAGTGTTAACTGATTGATCAAGATTAGAAACAGTTGAGTCTAGTTGTGCTACATACCATATTATCCCAAACGCTTGGGCAATAACGACTCCGATTATTCCTATTGGTAATTTAAGATTTCCAAACATATTCATTACTTATTTCCAAACAAAGAGAATGACGTACCTTGTTTACTATCTAATTCTTCTTGAATCTCTTTTATCTTTTCATCAAGTAGTTTGTCGGTTGCTTCTAGTTGAGAGATACGTACCTCTAATACTGCCATACTGGTTTCGCCTTTTAGTTCTTCAGTAATAGCAACCACATTATCAACTTTAGAATCCAGTCCAGATAACCACCAAACAATACCAACTAACTGTATAAACAAAAATCCTACGACAGCTATATCCAGTTTTATTTTTGTGATATCTATATTACTCATGATACTACTTAGGTATTTTTATACTATCTAACATTTTTATACCAGCTTTTGAGAACTGTTGGATTTCAGCAACGATTGCATTTTTTTCTTCTTGAGTTAGTTTGTTATCTTTCAATGCTGAACTAATAGCTTTAATTACATCTAGCCCTTCTTTAAGAACGATCTGCCCAGCTTGGGGTACATTCTTATTGAGGTTATACATTGAAATAGCTAGTGATATAAAATTTTTCATCTGTTCTCCTTTATCCTTAATTATTTCTACATCCACAGAACCCATTGCCACAGGCACATAAATTCTGTTCGTTATCAGCTTCCTCTAAAACAACACACCATACACATTCGCAATCACAAGTACAAAGATTCTTATTACAAATACATTGATTATCAACTATGCAATTACAGTTACCCTCTGTTGCCATTTGTTTCCCCCAGTATACTAATTATTCTGCCTCAAGCACCTTCATGCCTAAAGCGATTACCCCCCCAATCGTAGCTGTTGCAACTTCAGCTACATCTAGGAATGTAGCAATTACTGCTAGAACTCCTAAAACTAAAATCGCTAAAAAGATTTGGGGTCTGAGTTTACCCATATTCATTTGTATCTCCTGTTCTCCAACATTAGCCTTAATGCTCTACGATATAAACTTGGTCTTTTTATTGTCCTTCTTTTTACTTTAGTATTTTCAATACGACAATATTCCATCAGCTGGGTCTTTTCTATTGACTCGTCTGATGGGTCTAATATATATTTTCGGAGTAAGGAAAATAATCTTTTCACCATGTCTTATTATACTAATACCCTCGTTATTTTTTTTAAGTTTTGATCTGGTGGTTTTCTATGTATGATATGTAGAAATTGTTCGATGATTGCTTTTTCAATTTGTGCAGATTCGCCTTCATCAGTATTCATATTATCGAAGTCAAAATTTAATGAGAACTTTATTAATGTCCCATCAGAAGTTTTAAATAATGTGTAATCTGTTTTGGCATCCTGAGTTTGTTCCCATCCACTACCTGAGAAATATGATCCTTCGTTTTCTCCTGTGGTAAAAAACATTTTTTGTTTGCCTTGATTTGCTACAATTACAGAGTCTTGATTATATTTTTTACCTAGTTCTTTCATTTCTGATTCATCTTGATCGTGAACCATAACTAGGAAAGATTTCTCCTCACCCCCATAGTGTCCAGTTATTTCGGTGTGGGCATAACCTGAATTAACTAATTCAGATTTAAGTTCTTCGTGACGTTGTACAAACTTTTCATCTTGTTCATCCAAGTCTGCTTCTTCTTTGATGTTTGAGTTTCTACCCCCAGAAACCAACGCATAACTACCAGTACTCAAGACGTAAGATAATTCATCTTTAGATAGTTCAACTTCTCTACCTTCACCAGTGTCACCCCTTTTAACTTTTTCCTGTACTAGTTTAGCTATTGCTTCATTAGTATTTTTTTGGTTTTGTGGAGTAGGTTTTTTATCTTGTTGGCTAGGCATCCAATATTCTGTACCCCCAGTAGTTGTAAAAACTTTAGCCCCCTTTGGTGGCTTTCTTGTAGTAGAATACACAGCCCCTTGTGGAAGTTCTTTAAGAACGTCTATGGCTAGTTTTAATAGCTTATGGTTTAACATTTATACTAATACCCGCATTATTTTATATATATATAGCTTAAAGTTTATTATCGCCTTTCATATCTTCCCACAGTAGTTATTCTTGATAGGTCTTTAGGAGTACTTCTACCCTCAAGATCGTACGTAACGCCAGTGTCAAACTTTGGATGACAAAGTTCTGCTTCGTAATCCCCATCAATAAAACAATCCTGTAGGAATTTGTTAATTGTGTACGTGACTGCTCTATATATGTGTTTACGTGCCTCCTCTTTTTCAGCACCACTTCGGTCGGATGAATCTATAGCTGACCCATAAAGGTTTCCAAGAATATATTGATAATACTCTTTTTTTACACGAAACTCTTGATTTTTTACACCTTCAATCATTGCTGCTCGTATTATATAATTCCATTCTTTATATCGATCTTGTGACAGTGCTTCTGCTCTTAAATCCTTCGCTTCTTGAGTATCCCTTGCTAGTGTATCTCCAAGAAGACCATTGTACATATATCTTTCATCATTAGTCATTGAATGGTAGCCAACTTTACCAACCCTAGAAATAGCTATTTTAGCTTCCCCAATAGAGGAAAAGTTGTATCCATAAAGATAAGTCATTTTATTGCTGTCCTTGATATGATATTTACCTTGATATCGAGGCTCAACACTTTCATTAGTAACTCTAGTTATAAACATATCAACTTTTTTACCACCTTTTGTGGTTGTATAAAGAGGTGAGACAATATCCTCATTTCCCAAATCCTCTGTATTATTTTTATCAATACCATAATCTTCAAAAGTAGATTCAGACTCTTTAATACCATAATCTTCGTCTGTCATTCTACTCCCAAATTCGCCTTTTTGTTTTTGAGCAGCGTATTGTTCTGGGAACCAATGCCCTCTACCTCGACCACTTGGGTTTGGTTTTATTGCATCAGCTGGAGTATTAGCATCTGCATATTCAGCCCCCTCTGGTAGTTCTTTTAAAACCTCAACTGCTAGTTTTAATATGTTATCTTTTGTTGCCATATTGTTATACCCCTTTTTATAATCTCCCCATTCGAAAACAACTTTCTTTTTGTCCCTCATTAAACCAGTAGCATAGTCTATGGCTTCTTGTAAACCAGCATCAGAGTAATCAAAGTCCTCACCATTTACAGAACCCTTGTTGATCCATTTTTGCAAAGATGCAAAATAATCTGGCTTACCATCTTTCTTAGTTAATAATTGCATAGGTTTATGTACAATAGGTTTAGCCTCTACCTCTGGTGTTGCATTTTGACATTCGCATTCTTGCATTTTTGTTAAGCAACTTCCATCAGAACAGGACTTAGTTGGTACGTTATCGCCTTTTAAAATTTCGAATCCAGCTTCTTGGTTAACTCCCTTTTCACAGATAGTAACCTCAGCAAGTTCTAATTCATCTACTTGCATAACTTTCAACAAACCTTTTTCAATTGTCTGGGTTTTTAATGCTGACCCAGCAATACTATATGATTTCATTTGACCAGAAGAAATTTGATCTCTTACCTTCTTAGATATTTTAGTATCATTCCTTAGTTCTGCTATAAAGAATAACCCAGTGTCATCTACACCAGATTTAAATATACTCCCCTCAGAGGAAATATATGCTGGTAATGCCCAACCTACTTGGACATCACTATGAAGAACCATAACATTTCTATTTCTAATATTGTTCATATACTTTTCAAATGCTGGTTCTAATGCTTTCGTAGTGATAAGATGCCCTTCACGATCTATCAGTTCAATAGATGCTGGGCCGCCTATCACTAACGAATCATCATCTCCGATACCCATTTTTTGTAGGGCTTTAGAGTATTCATCATTTTCTGGGTATGCTCTTGATAATGTTAGTAATTCAGCTGGGGTTGCGAAACCAGCTTTATATAATCTTTCATATTCATCTAAGGCTTTGGATATATCTTCTAATGCTACTTTACCATCTGTAGCCTTTTCTAAGAATATGATAGGACTATCTTGTTGTATTTCATTAATATATCTTGTTTCAGTAGTCATTAGAATGAACTTGCCCCCCATATAACTCCACTAACAGTAGGAGTGTTTTGTGCAGCTATTAAAGTTATTTTCTTTGTATAGTGTATTGGGAAGTTGGTTTGGAATGTATCTCCCCCTATTAAGGGTATACCAGTACTTGATGTGGCATCGGTATCAAACCCTACATAAACAATGTCAGCAGCTGTACTACTTTCATTCTTAATAGTTATCCCACGAATAATACTCATAGCGTGTCTTTGATAGGATTCAGATGCATTAGCTGTACCTGTCCAGAAATGGTTGATTCCAAATGATCCATCAGTGTAGTCAGATACTGCTGTGGTATCATGTCGTAATTCAAATTGGAATTTGTCTAGGTACCAGTTAATGTTGTGTTGAGTATTTGATACTACATACAATCGATAAGTTGTTGCATCAGTAAGTGGTGGGATAGTGTATTGTGCTGTTATTCTTCTCCAACTAGTTGCTAAGTTATCACTACCTGAGGTAGCATGAATAGTTGTTCCAGCATTATCCCTAATATCAATTTTGACATTACCAGAAGCTGATGCCCCTCTATGTTCCACAGCTACTGTTAAGAATTGTGGATGGACACTATAAGGTATTGTTGGACTCTCCCAGTACATTCCTTCACCAGCTGCTGAGTTTGCTGGGTTAACAAGTAAAGATGCTGCACCAACAGATTGTTGTCCAGTATCTCTTGATATCGCAGAACCACTTGCAGTGAACATTGATATTGTAGAACTCTCTACTCTTGGGTTTGTAACAAGGTTTGTGGCTGTTTCCCCTCTTGCAACAGAAAACAACGTAGATAAACTTGTTGATGTTGCTTCTCTGAAAGGTTGATATTTAGTGTGGGGATGTGTACTAGCCCTTGTTGAACCATCGTATTCATATCCTTTCACATCTGTATGGTCTAATAATGCCATATAATTTCTCCTCTATTTGTTCATTAGGTTTATCATCGCAGCAATTGAACCAAGTATTGCTGTTGTGTGAAGTGCTATAACTCCTAAAGCTATCATTAATACCCTAGCGCCATAAATCTTGGTTCTCCAATCATTTATATCGCTTATTTGTTCGTTAGCATTATCCAAACTTTCTTTTAATGAAGTGTTGATATCTGTTTGTTTATTTATATATGAATCTAATCGTTCCATATAAACTGCAAGATTTACTTCTGTTTGGATAGCATCACGAGCCATTTCACTTCCTACGTTCCGATCTTTATAATAAAGAGTAGCCACCCCTTAGTAGAGGTGGCTACTTAATTATCCTAATTACGCTGGATAACCATAAAGGGTAATCCTAAATATTCCAGCTGTATAATCAGCATCAGTAGTTCCACCACCACCGACTAAATACAAGTATTCGTCAGCAGCTGGGAATGCTGTTAATCCAGCACTGTTATACTGATTAGCTGAAAGTCCAGCTATCCAATCTTGACCAGCAGTTACTAGAGCATTTTCTGTAAGGGAACTAACTGCCCCATCTTCAATTCCAGTACCTTCGTCAGCCGAATATAAATCAATATCAGGCTCACCACCAGCTGGGGTTTCTAGACAAGTCATCTCTCCAGCAAATATTGTACCATTAAGGGCTGCTGTTATTTGTCCTATATGACAAACATTGGAAGTACCATTTACACCAATTATATCTCCAGCTGCTGTATTCCTTAGACCTGTTAGATCAATAAGAATAGTTGTGGTTATTAAATCCCCAGCAACTTCTACATTGGCTTTGTAAACAGTTCCAGTACCACCTGTGATACCAGTACCAGCACTCATGTTTTGCATTCTAAAAGCAGTTTCATCTGTGCTACCGAAAAGCAAAGTTTCAGCATCAGCCAGATAATTCCAGTCATATCCTAATGCAGACCGAGCCAGTATTCTAGTATCCCCAGTTGCTTCAGATTGTTTAAAATTATGTTTTACCATTTTTTCATTCCTTCATATTCAAGCTATTCACATCAACTTGAATGTTGCGACTAGTACGCCAGATTGCTTGTTTCACAGACTTTTTTAGGGCTTGTGTTGCTGATGTCTCTGGTAGTGAACCTTCTAATAGATTCATTACCTCACCAACTAATCTTTTTGTTTGAATGTCCAACGAGGTTGTAACATTCTCTACATACACAGTTCGCATATCCACCATTACATTACTTTACATATTAATAAATAGTTAAAGGTGGGATACCGAAATACCCCACCATAAACTTTAAAACTTTATTATGAATTCAAGTCAGCAATTTTTGCTTGGTGAATAAAGTTTGTGCAACGAAGTTCAGCCATAGTATAGATCAATCCTCGAACAACTAAAGCATTAGCTGCGAAGAAGTCTCGGTTTTCAACATACTGTGTTGGACTTGCTATTGCTACCTCTAAACTGTCTGTGCTTAATACATAGACATTAGAGCCTAATACAGCGTCTGCAGTTGAAACTGACTTAGCTGTATCAGCATCTGGAAGGATTGGTATACCCATGTAGGTAGCCAAAGTCATTCCAGTTCGTGTACCCGGATAGGTCTTTTCATCACCGATACCAACTTGGAATTCTTCTTGACCCATATATCTTTGTTGGGAGTTAAGAAGTCTTTCTAATTTAAAGTATTGATCGTGACCCATAAGGATTAATGATGGCTCACCACCATTTTCACGAATCTTTTGGATTGCTGTGTCTAACAATGTTAATGTTAGGTCTCGACCTGTACCACTGTTGTAGCTTGAGGAAGCAGCAGCATTCCAACCACCAGATGTTCTACCAGCTTGTGTTAAGTCGTATGCTCTGGATCGAGCAGCACCACCACCAACAGCAGAACCATCTTCAGCAACGATGTCATCAATAGATGTCATACCAGCACGTGAATAAACGAAAACTACGTCACCATCTGCGAATGTAGTACCTGAAGCAACAGTCATAGCACCAGTAGAAGTATTGATTGCTGAGATAGCAGAACCAGAAGTTCTGTCATATCCAGTTGCAGATACATCATACTGACCAACTGCATCACCAATTCTGAAAGAACTAGTAGCTATTGCTGCTGGGATTGTTACTGATGTTGTTCCACCAGCAGATGCTAAGAAAGCAGTACCAGCGTTCATTTGTTGACCAATTTCTTTAATGTGGTCTCTTTCTGCATTCTCAGATTCCATTCCGAGAACATCACCAACACCACCCTCTAAACCAGCAGTAAATACTGCTTTAACGGAAGCACCGAATGTGGTACCAACGATTCTAGGTAGTGAACTAACTGTTTGAATAGCACTGACGTCTACAGTTGGGAGACTTCCAGTTTCAGTTATTGGTAAACTTCTGTTGGAACCACGATCGGATCGTATTCTCCAACCAGCAGTATTTCCCCAAACTGTTTTAGGTAGTGCATTAAAAAATCTTGTTTTGTTATTTAGAGCCTCAAATACTTTTCTACCAAAAGTTGTGGTAAATATATTGGTCGAAGTATCGACTGTGAAGTATGACTGCTTCGATAAGAAGTCTTCACCAAATACTGATTGATACAATCCTCTTTGAGACTGGGCTAAATATTCTGATAAACTTGGATTAGCCATTTATATATTTCTCCTATAATTTTTAAGTGATTAGCCTTCGATTAGTTCTCTTGGAACTCCATCGGTATCACCAGATTGAATTTTATGTTGTAAAGTTCGAAGTTGTGTATAAGACATCTTTGCGAGTTGTTCTACTACATTAGTTGGTTCTTCGGATTTCTGTATTGGGGTTGTATCCTCAACACCCATTGTGTCATATCGAACAATTTCAGGTGCTTTAAGACCAGTTTCCTCTCGGAAACCTAATTTTCGAAGTCTTGTATCAGCTTCTTTTTGGATTTTCTCATCAATTCCAGATTGTAACTCAGCTATTTGTTTCTTTAATGAAGCAATTTCAGAATCAGAGTCTTTGGATTTCATGTATTTTCCTTTATCGACTTCTTCTTCGTCATCGTCATCTTCGTCTGCTTTATCTATTTCTTCTTCTTCCTCTGCTTCTTCTTCTTCCTTGATATCTTCTATGAAGTCATCAGCGTCTTCTTCATCTTGATCATCTTCTTCATCTGCTTTTGTAAACTCTGCTACTGCTTGAGAAACGATACTCTTTATCATTTCTGCTAATTCTGACTTTTGCAATTCAGCTTCGGCTAACTCTGCCTTTTTGATTTCCTCAGCTTCTTGCTTTGCCAATCGTTCATCCATTTTAGATAAAACCTCAGCTACTGCACTCAGTGCTAAAGTTACCCCTTCATTGGACTGTTGTACTTCATCTGACATATGTATACCTCCAATCAGATGTTGTTTAAACGCATCAAAAAGGTTGGTCTTAGCCATCCGACCTATTGACAAAATATAATAAATATAACGTTATACAAAAAACGTCATTATTATTATACTAACGAAATTCGAATTTCCTATTCAAAATGTATTATTTTATACATTTATAAACAAACGTGTATAACTATTTGCATAACAAACTGTTGACATTTTAAATAATTAAATATATACTGTTTGTAATTTAGTATGAATTGTAGTGAGGTGACTATGATAAACACAGAAATTAAAAAGGAAATTGACAGGATTAATGCTAAGGGGTATTTTCCCCCCAAGCGTGAGATCAAAGTGTATTACAAGGGAGTTTGTATTTCTAAAAAAATAGCAAAGGAGATTTAAAATGGTTACTAAAATAACAGGTGAACAAAAATACTATATAGAGAAAATAATATTTCATCGTACTTTGGAAAATTATAACAATGGCATGGCTTGTGAAACTCGTGCAGAAGCAATCAACCAACTTACCGAACTGATTGAGTATCTTTATAGGTATGGAGTTAATGGATTAAATGAAATGAGTGTACCAGAACTAAAAGAAATAATAGCAAAGGAGATTTAAATATGAGAAAAGGCAATAGAAAATTTACGTTTGAGTTAGATCATGAAACAAAAGAATTTATATTACCGACCATTTGTAATGAGTTTGAAATGACAAGAGAACAAGTTATAAATTCTTGGAAAAAAGACCCAACTCAAATGAAAAGAGATTGGGATTATGCAATGACAAACATGGCATAAAGATTTCACCTCTCTTTATGACTATATGAAAGACCCCTCTAAATTGAGGGGTTTTTTATTTATTAAATAAAGTGTTGACAAATAGATTTATTGTGTTATACTATGATTATAGTAAATAAAAAGGAGTGTGAAATATGGCAAATACAAGAACAGCTAGAGTTAACTCTAAAAATAATTTTGATGTTTTTGAGGATGAACTTCAAAATAATTCAACTTTACCAAACCACGCTGACATTTTAGACAAGGATTATTATTCTCGTGAAGATTTAGAAATCTATCTTTATGAAGAACATAAATATGCCTTTGGTCGTAAGGGCTATCACTATAACTTTGAAAAAATGAGTTATGCAGACTTGTGCCAAGCAGTCGAATTTTTAAGCGAGGCTTGTCGTGAGGAAACTGCTAGACTCGAAGGGAGAGTGGAATAATGGTTAGTACAATAGAAAAAACATATACAGTTACCCACAAATGTGGACATGAGGTTAGTATGCCTAGAGAACGTCAGCAAAAAGCCACCATTGCTAGAAACATAGCTTTTCATGAAACTAGAGTTTGTAAGGCTTGTTTTGTATCAGATAAAAAATCTGATTCTCAAAAAGTGCTTGATGCTATTTTAAAGATTGTTCATCTTCCAACTCTTACTGAGGGTTCAGAAAAACAAATAAACTGGGCTAACTCACTTAGAAACCAACTTATACCAAATGCTATTATGAGTATTATTGATAGATCAAACATCAATAGGTATAAAGCTGAGGGTGTGATAGTAGGTGGACTAAATATGATGAATTTTAATTCAATGTTTATTCAGTCAACTGATGCTAAAAATTGGATTGATTTATTAACTGGAAAACATGATTTTGCAGAGTGTGTTTTCCCAGTTAAAAGATATTCAACAAGAACATATACCTCACAATATGCTTATTATGATTCTTATGAAGTTTCTGATTCTGACAAGAAAAAAATTCAATACTATCAGCCAGAAAAATCCATTGATGAGTATGTAGCAATTATAGAAGATTTTCCTGAAGACCAGCTTCACTATATATCTGATTCTGACTCAACAATTACGTGGTCAGAATAAATCAACTAAAAAAGGAGTGAGAGAATGAACTGTGAACACCAATATGACTATAGCCCCCATTGTGGGGCTGATGTCTGTATGGTATGTGATTTCCATGATGGTTTAGTTAGGTGCTTCTGTGGATGGTCTAAGTATGGTGGTAATGGCTACTATGAGATGATCGAGATGGGAGAAACAATCGAACCAGATGAAGAAATTCCTTACTAAGAAAAATTATAAGAACCCCTCAATTAGAGGGGTTTTTTATTTGTCATCTTCAGGAATACCCTTAGAATCTAAATCGATCATTTCGTTTCGAAAATCATATAGTGGTTGTTGTAAAAGTTTCTTTAGCTTTTCACATTGGTTGCCTTCAGGTAGACTAGCTTCTACTAAGTCCAAGACCCTACCAACCATTCTACTATGCCTTGCCATGATGTATTCTTGTGTCTGTGATACTTTATTAATATCCATTCCTATTACTCCTTACTATCGAATCTGGGAATTGACCTTGTATTTGAAATGGTAATTCCCCTTTTATTTTTTGGTAAGCCTTCTCTAACCAACCATTTGCTTTTATTGGTTTTGTTGTATCTATATTTCTCCATGTGTTTAAACCTGATATAAACATTGGTTTAACATCTTTTTTCTGTGTTCTCAAATGTGGTCGGACATAAGAACCATTTCTAATATGCCCCCTAACATTTGATTCATATGGGTTCGGTTTAGGTTTTCTCCTAATACCACTATGAACTTCCATTGCATAAGGTGCTTTATATTCAATGTTCCAACCATAAGGTGTTGCATTGTATGTACCAGATGCTTTTAATCTACCAGTATCTACAGGGCAAGTCTCTTGTGCTTCCCTGAAAACTAGGTATCCAATATTGTCAAACATTTGAGGTTCGACTTTTTGGAACCTTTTTAAAACTCTTTTAAGTTTTTTAAATTGTAGTATCATAATATTATTATACTAAAAAATCATGTTTGCCCACGTGGAATTTATATTATCATCAAATTTATTATCTGATTGATCATATCTTGATAGATAAATAACTTCTTTTCCTAGATAACCATGAAGTGGATGCCAGTACGTAGCTATTTGTTTAGGTTTTGCTGATACGTGTAAACGTTGTAAAGCAAACTCATCCACACCTTTTATACAGCCACAGATGTGTAACTCCCCAGTTCCAATGTCCATCTCGTCTACTCTATGAAAATGCCCCATAAATACAGTATCAAAATGGTTTAGTTCTTGAGTATCAACCCCTAACTCAGTGTTAAGGTTGTTCTTATATTGTAATGCCCCTCGTAAATTAGATACTGCTTTTGATATGGACATACTACTTCCACCACCAGCAATACTATCCCCATGCATTATTAACACTCTATTGTTATACACATTGAAGATATGAAAAAAAGATTCTGGTATTTCAAACTTTATATGCTTTTGATTTTTAAGAAATGCAGCTATCCACTGGTATAACATATAATCCCAGTCGGTAGTTACTCTGTTTTTCATTACTGGTTTATGTGTCATGCGACCATGATTACCAACAACACATGGGACTTTTATTTCTTTAAAGTGTGGGGCTAATAATAGAATAGCTTGGGAGATTAAGTATGCTCCCTTTAACATTTGCATCATATTATTTTCTACGTTAGACCTTGCTAACTCATCGTGAATATCACCAGAGATCATATCTCCTAACATGGGAATAATAAGGGTATCAATGTTGGCTATGTTTCTTCTGTAATTGACTAACGCTAGTAGTTGATTTGCCCACCCATACAAACGTTTGTTGAACAATTCCATATCGTATTTGTTCATACCGATCATTTGTTTTTCGTTGATGTACTCTCCGATGTGGGTATCTGTTAGTGGGGCTATAACTGTTTGTGAATGTTCTGCTTTACCCTTGATTTGTTTGTAGGGTATCTTTGGAACTTCTTTAAAACTAGGGGAGATATCGTGGATGATATCTAATAATAAATCTTCTTTGGCTGACTGTTTAGTAACAGTATTGTAAAGTTTTCGGTAAAAAGATGCTTCTGATTTAAGGTATTCAATCCTTCTATCAGCTTTTATTATCTTATCTTCAAATGTATCTTCTATGCCTTCTGATTCCGTAAAGTCCTGTACCGAGACCAGTGACCTGTCGTGCCAACGTTGAATCGTTGTCCTGTGAACTTTTATCCCATAATCTTCGTATACTTTCTCCGAAATCTGTTCCCATGTGTTCCCCTCTTGTCTCCACTTTATTATATCGTAAATCCCCTGTTCTCTCATCATAGCTTCTCCTGACTGTCAGTACAATTGTTTTTCCACACATAAAACAGTGTAAATCTTTGTCCTCATTCAAGAACATTAATCCATTACATTTAGGGCAATTATTATTTTTCATAATTCAATATTGGTAGTGCTAAATCAGAATGCCCAGTAAATGGTGCTGCCTCATCAACACTTTCTTCATGTTTTTCTTTTTCTTTTATTTTCTTCATCTTATCTTTTTGTTCATTATCTTCTTGTTTTGCAATCCATTTAGTAAGTGCTACTAAAGACTTATTATACATACGTAACGTTGGGGTTTTATTATTAATAAATCCGTTCAAACGATCTATGCCATCTTTCTTCTTTTTCTTTTTATGCCCACCATAAGTAGGGGTAAAAGTTCCAGAATCTGCTGACGTAACAACTGTCCCACCGAAATCTTTTTTAACTTTCATCTAAGTCTACCTTAATAGGGTTAGGGCTTTTTGGTTGTTCTTTAGTGTGTTTAAACGCCTCTGGATTACTGAAAGTAGCTTTTTCAATAAACCCAACACCATTACTAGATAGTTGAGCAACATAGTCAATGTTGTCTTGAGAAAACCACATTTGTTTAAGATCAGGTGATACTTCTTTAATCAAAGGGCTTGTAAATCCTTTTTCTACTAAAGTATCTATCCAGTTTTTAGATAGTTCCATACTTCTAGCTTCAGCATAACTATCTAAATCTCGTTCTTCGTTAGGTGCTTTGTCAGCACTGTTAGGAGTTAATCCCCCAGTTCTACCTTTAAACTTTCTATCAGCAGAACGATCTGGTATTAACTTATCCATATCTGGTGTATCATCCGACATTCCAAACATTTCTTGTTGTTGCTGTTGTTCTTGCTGTTGCTGTTGAGCTTCTTGCTGTTGCTGTTGAGCTTCTTCTTGTTCCATTTGTTTCTTTTGATTTTCAATGTCTAGTTTTGTTTTTTCCTCAGCAAGGTTGGCTGTTTTAGTTGCCTTACCACTTACTACAAACTCAGCATCAATAACATCAGCATTTTGTTCTTTTAGTGATACTTCAAATCCTAACTTTGAAAACTGTGAAGCTATGTTTATTTTCTGCATAGCAAAAGACAATTTAGTGTTTTCAGCCTTTTCTTCTGGTTGTGGTAACTCAATTTCAAAATCTGTTATGGCTAAACATTTAATTAATTGTGGAAATACTTTTTCGGTAAACAATCTTTGGTCAGCTTCTACAACACGACTCATAACAGTTAACTGTTGTGTTTGGCTAGATAACCCACCAAAAGCATCTGGTGCGCCTTGCCAAGAAGCTGTAACACCCCATATAGCAGCAACTCTTTCACGAATCTCTTGCCTAACAGGTAAGTAATCCATTTCTTGTAAAGTATGAAACATACGTACCATATCAACTCTACCTCTTTGGTTCCTAGATGAAACTGCAACCATTGGGATATAGTTAGGATCAGCCCTTGTTTGTGCTGCGATATGTTCTCTTTCTCTACGTAATGATTCTGGGTCATCAGTAGTTATAAGTAACATACTAGCTGGCATCTTGCGCTGGAAAAAATAATTGAATAGGTTCTTATCCATACCTATTAATGTTAATGCTTTTTCAAAGATCGTAAGAACTGGACTCCAACCATAGGTTTCACTTGGGCTAAACTTAGATAAGTGTACTACTTCGTTTTCAAGTAGGAATGTTTCTTTGTTTCTATATTTTAATTTATACATTACTGGCTGTAATTCAATATCACAATCATCATTTTCGCATTTACCTCTTTTGGTATGTGCTGTTTCTCTATGTATAGGACAAAGGAAGTTAGCATTCTTTGGTAAACCCTCTGCATCAATATCAAATTCAACCATTGCTGGGTTTAATCTTCTGATTTCTAACAACCTTGAAGTTAGTTTTCCATTACCTAAATCTTTATATTCTTTGCTAAAATGCAAAAAAGCATCATCTAAAGATATTAAATCATGATGGAATTGTCGTAATACTTCTTCTAAAGATTGCCCAAAGATATTACAACTATCTCTAATGTCCTCTAATTTTTCTTTTTGCATTGGGTCTGGGTTTTCTACAGTTGATGCAAAATGCAAACCCCTTCTAAATACTTCAGAGGTAATGTGGTTTAGCGGCCCACGAATTTCCTCAACTGACATTACGATAGTCTGAACATCACGAATAAGTTGCATTCTATGTTGAATAGAATTTCTTACCATAGAATTTACTACAGTATCTAGCCCTATTTGTGGTGGTGCGCCTACATCTCCAGCTGATTTAAACATATCCAACATTGAAATCTGTCGATTGACTGTTGTCATCCGTTCAGTTAACTGTGGAAGTTGTGGCATATAATCAGATAATTTCATGTTTATTCCTTACTTAGATCAGCCATGTCTTGCATTGAAACTAGTTTTAGTATGCTGTCCATAGCCTTTTCCTTTAGATCGTATTTCTCCGAACGTTTTGGTTTACTTTGGATACTATTAACTTTATCTAATTCTTCTTTTAACTGATCTCGTTCGTTACAAACATTAGCCAATTCATTCTCTAGTTCTTCTGTATTAGCACTGAAAGTAGCGTTCGATAAAACACCTTGACTTGCAGCTTCTTTTATTAAAGCAATAAATTGACCTTCACTTAAAATTGTTATTGCTTCAGAATCATCAGGTATATCAGAGTCAGCATCTAATAATTTTAAATCATTATGCCAAGTATTTAACACTCTCCAAGTACCTGTGGTGTCTTTAACAGCTACATACTGTTGGTCTCCACCATCTAAAATATTGCCTATAGCCATAACATCTCCTATACTTTTCTATTTATATTATACTATTATTGTGGTTATTTACTGATTATGCAATTAGACAAGCAGACCAACCACAAGATTTACAAGTTTGGCAACCTGATTCTTCTACTATGTATTGGTTTTCACAACATGGTTCAGTACTTGATTCTTCCGATGTTCCTTTTACTAATACTTCTTTATCCCTAGAACCAGCACGATAAACAGTTATACCTTTACACCCAGACTGCCAAGCTAACATATAAGCCTGTTCGACATCATCAAGAGTAGCGTTGTTAGGAAAATTTATTGTTTTGCTAATACCACTATCCACGTGTTCTTGAAAAACAGATTGCATTAACACATGATCTTTTGGTGATATTTCTGGGGCTGTTACATATACTTGTTTTACCCAATCAGGCATTTTAAATTTTGCATCTTGTAAAGAACCACCCTCAGCTAAATAGTTCATAAGTTCTTCTGAATAAAAACCATATTTTCTAGCATCGGATTCAAAATGGCTGTTTATATAGTTTAGCGTTTTACCTTCTAGTATGTTTTGCTTCTTCCAAGCCAATGCGAATGTTGGCTCAATGCCACTAGAACAGTCTGCAATCATACTAATAGTCCCAGTAGGTGCTACTGTAAGTCTGCAATGGTTTCTATATTCTTGATCTACACTGTAGTTACTATCTTTAAAAGCTGGGAATACCCCCCTAACTTTTGCTAGTTGTATACTTTCATTATCAGACCACATTCTAATTTGATGTATAATTCTATTGCCCACAGTTCTAGCTAACTCAGAATTATATGGAATTCGTAACTGTGTTAATAAATCTGCAAATCCCATAACACCTAACCCTATTTTTCTAGTGGATTTCGTCATTTCTTCTATTTCAGGTGTTGCGTAATAGTTAGCATCAATAACATTGTCTAAGAATCTAGTAGCGTGTCTAGTGACTTCTTCTAGTCTTTCCCAGTTTATTTGACCTTCCCATCTATTTTTAACATCTTTAAATCCACCTTCGTAAGGTATGAAGAATTTGTCTAAGTTTATTGATCCCAAGTTACAACTTTCGTTTGGCAATAAGGGTTGCTCACCACAAGGGTTGGTTGCAATCATATCGCCATATCTATCCGAAACATGATTGTCACGATTAATTGTATCTAAAAATACCATACCCGGCTCACCATTACGCCAAGCCCCTTCAATTATTTTGTAAAATACTTCTTGTGCTGGTAATTGACCAACAATAGTATTGTCTTTTGGGTTGATTAAATTGTAGTTTAGTTTATTTACAACACACTCCATAAAATGAGAATCAACACCCACTGATATGTTAAAATTATGGATATCGCCTTCAACAGATTTGCAAGAAATAAAATCAAGAATATCAGGATGGTAAACCGACATAACTGCCATATTCGCCCCATCTCGTTTTCCACCTTGAGTTATCATTGATGAGACTCTACTAAGTGTTTTTAACACCTCAATTGCCCCACAAGCTATCCCATGTGTAGTTTTAATGCTATCGCCTTTTGGTCTTATCTTAGATAATGCAAATCCTGTACCACCCCCAAACTTTTGCACCATAGCACTGTCTGTCGCAGCTTTCATAATTCCTTCCATAGAATCTTCTAATGGTAAAACAAAACACGCTGACAGCGTTCCTTGTTCGGTTCCAGCATTCATTAGCGTTGGACTATTGGGAACAAACTCTAAGTTTTTCATCATTGTCCAAAAATTTAATGCCACTAAGTCTGCTTCCACAGGTAAGGTATAGTAGTGATTTTCGATGGCAGCCACAGCTTTTGCCACACGATTGAACATAGCACTAGCATCTTCTACTACTTGATTGTTATTATCTTTAAGATAATATCTATGATTTAATATAACTTCTGCTTGTTCAGATACTACTGATACAGTTGTCATTACTTTTTTCCTCCTATTTTTTACGATAACCACAATATAAACACAAACCTCGTTCAGGAACCCAAAAAGATGGTATACACGCTACATCAGTACAAGTTGGGTCTGGTGCGCCATCTATTGTTGCTAGTTCATTAACAGGTTTAAACTTTGACTCAAACTCTTTCTGTGAATTATCTTGAGGATTATTTGCCCCAAACCAATCGGAAGCTGAACCTAAACTCGAAAAATTATAAGCATTGCGATCATGTATAGCCTGACAAGCCATTGCAATACTAAAAAATGCATCTCCATGCCCCATAGGGGTATCAGGTGCTTTTAAGTCATTACTTACTGAAAGTAAAGATTGTTTTTGTCGTTCATCATCTAATATTTTTAAGTTGTTCGAATGAACAAATGTTTCTAATACTTGTGCCATTGTCCTTTTACTTTTAGCAGTAAAATGCATGGCTCTCCATCTATTGTCTAAACCCCTATCTTCTAATTCACCTCTAGTGTTATCTATAAACCCATAAGATAAATTATAATTTTCAGCTACTTCATTTAGGTAAGCTATCTGGTCACTGTAAGACCAACCTTGTAAAAATGATTGATGTACTTGTTCAACCTTTTCACCACGTTTTCTAAATAATACTAAGTGTGATGGATGTCGTTTTTTACCAACGTCAAACCCACCATAAATTTCATCCCCAACTTCTAAATGAAATTCCATATTTGGTGAATGGTTTCGCAAAGTATTATCAATGCATTTGTCTACATCTTCTGGATCAAAATATGCTTCTGTTGCAAAATGAGGGGTAAGCATAAATTCTGATGCGAATGATTTTGGTCTAGCAGATTGTTGATCTAATAACCATTGTTCACTATATAACTCTGGCATTAACACCCTTCTACCGGGTATTGGGTCTAATGCTGGTAACACCCTAGACTTAAATCTTTTATCTTGTTGCAGTTTAGCTATTAAGTCACCGGGCATCATAGGGGTTCCCAAAACAATAACTGGTACACCCTTTAATGGAATAAACAAAGATTCAGTCATGAAGTGATCTTCTACTTTAGTTATTTGCCCAAAGTTTAATGGGTTTTCAGGGTCTCTAAGTATGTCATCTGCAATCAAAGCACCATTAACGTGCATACCTCTTTTGAATGAAAACAACCCACCATGCATAACTTCTACTGGTCTTTTATTAATATAGTATCTACCAGAAAAGTCTGCTTGGGCATTTCGTTTCTTTATTAAATCTGTTAAGATCGGATTTCTTGATATACCCTTATTTATCTCTGATATATGGTATCGAGCCATAGTATCAGAATACGATAAATACAAAATACTTGAATCTCTTGATGCAGACATTAATCGCCAAACAGAAAAAGCGTGTCCAAGTATTGTTGACTTAAAATGAAATCTTGGCAAAACAGCCAAGTAATTCATTCCAGTTTCTAGACATTCTTCTATATCATCTGCTAAAACACCAACGTGCCAAGCCTGAAAATACTCTGGGTTGTCATAACTATAACACCAAACATTTTGTAGGAAATCTCTAAACGAACCAACTTGATATTTTTCTTGTTCTACTAAAGCGTCAGAAAGCATATTAAAAGCTGATTCTATTGTGATTAATTCTTTCGCCATTATTCCCCTTGACTTTGAACAAGTGTTTTCATTTTAGTCGCAATTCTATTAAGCTGATCTTGGTCTTTCACTTCATCTACCAGTATACCTAGTAAATCCTGAACGAACTGCAAGTTTACCATGCCTTGCATTACGTCTCTCTGTCCTCTTATACCTAAATCCATTGCCCTAGAAGCGTCTAAAGCCTTGTCAAACTCAAGGTAGTCAAGCGAAACTGCTCCCTTGTTTGCTAATTTTGTGTATGCTTCAAGTTGTTTTTCTTGAAGCTGGTTAAACCTTTTGGCATCGTTTTTAACGATTTTCTCTTGTTCTTCAACTTTAGCTATTACTGCTCTTTCGTTCCAGTTTTCTCTCCTAGCCCAAGCATAAATAGTAACTGGTTTAATCTTATGTTCTTTTGTTGAGATTTTTTCTGCTATTTCTTTAGCAGTATAATTACCTGTTACAAACAACTCCATAGCTTGGAGTTTAATACTATCTGGTGTTTTCTTAGGCATTATACGCCCCAGATGTTATTGCCTTGAAGTATGTCATACCCAGACAAATCTGCTGGTCTACTTTCAATGCTACCACCAATAGGGCTTCCATCACTGTTAAGAAATTTACTGAAGTCAATATGACCTGTTTTTCTTGTGGAAGCTACGAAACAATGTGGCACTTTAAATTTATTATTATTTGATGTAATTACAACATTAAATGCCATACCAATTTCATCCCTTGTACATATCCCTGACCATATCGCTTCTTGTTCTGCTAATGGTTTGTAAGTTCGGTTCTTTAGTAACTTTCCAGAGGTTCTTTGTAAATCTTTTATTTCTTGATAGTTGCGACAACCTGTGTACTGACACCAAACTACAGTACCATGTTTTTGTTTTACATCTTCAAGGGTTGGTAAGTCATCTGGGAATGTATCTTTATATTCTTTTTTTTCTTTCTTTAATGGATCGTAAAAATTTACTTGTATTTCTGGTCGTAATTTTTTAACACTTTTCGCCATTTGATCTCCTCTTATTCCATAATGCGACACAAGCTGCATCGGCATAATCTTGTTCTGGGAAACAATTTCCCCACTTTTCTATAGCAAATTCTAATATATCTGATTTGGTAGCATTTCCTCTACCAATAACTTCTTTTTTCCAAGTCGCTAAATGTATTAAAACAGTTTCAATATCACTCAGTACACAACAAGTGTGAACACCACCGACAACTCTTGCTAATGTTTTCGTTGTAACTCCATTACGAGCCTGTATTGAATCCTCTATAGCAACTGATGATATATTATTTATTGTACTAATAAAATCAAAAAACCCTACCATCATTTCTGGGAATCTGTCTAAGGTTTTCTTGCCTTTACTAAAAAACTTTTGTGTTGAAATAAGACGTTCTTTGTCGTCTATAACGACACAATGAATAGCCTGTGTTGATGAGTCTATGCCTAAATAATTCATAACCTATTTAAAAAATCTTTAGTGGTAAAGTACTTAGTAGAAACTTTTTCTGACAAGCCTTTTATCCTAGTTAATAAACTTTTATTGTGTATTATTTCTTTATTCATATTCCTTAACTGTTCGTTTCTTGCCACAACCTCAGCTTTTAACTCGTCTTGTGTTGGTTTCTTAATGCCTTTATCTTTATATTCTTTAGAAATATTGTATAAAGCAATTTGATATTCCTGACCATAAGTTTCTTGTTGGATATGTAATTCAGACTCTCGAATGGCTTTTATTTCCTCAATATAAATTTTTTGTTGCGAGAATTGGAAAAATAAATTTTGTAGTTCTTCTTTGCTACATTCTCGTAATGACTCAAATGGTATTTCTTCATCATCACCAAAACTAGGAAGTTGATATAAATTATATTCTTCAGTAACGTCATCTATAATAGTTTTACTATCCCAAATCATAGTTCTATACCCTTCACTTATTTATCGTATCTAAATCTTTAATAGCTACATTATACATAGTTTCATGAGTAAAAAAACTATTGCTTTTATCTATATCTCCAGATTTCCATACAACAGCAATTTTCAAATACTCATCAGGTTCTTTCTGCCCTAATAACCAAACGTTTTCTAGTTCCTTATACCTAATTTCCCCATTTTTATCTTTAAAAGATTCTTTAAACTGTAAACTAACAAAAATGTATAAGTCTGGTTTTTGATGTAAACTTGATTCAGCTATAGAAACATCATAAAAATCTTTAGGTGGTACAGTACGTCTTTTAGTTTTTACCTCTATCCTTAAATTATCTTTCAATAAATCATGATTAAATTTATCTGTACCAACATCATTACTTACTATTTTAGCACTAATATAACTAGCAACTGCTTCTTCACCTAAATATCCAGCTATATTTCCTTTGCCACGAGTAATAGAATTATTTAATTTACCTAACTCAAATGCTTTTTTACGAGCCTTTTGTATCATTTCTTCTGTATAAGGTATAATTTTCATGGTTTTATATTTTTACTTGCCTACAATTACAGTAGAATAAACCACCACATTTTTCTGGTGGTTTTTTCATGTTAGAGATGTTTAAACACCTTCTAACCATCATAGACCAAAATTCCTCATCACGTTCTACAAAAAATGCTTTTATCTTTTGGTCGTTCTTATTTTCATATAAAACTGTACCTATTGGGTACTCAGCTAAATTAAGATATATTTGAAGTTGTGTGTAGTGATCTTCTTTAGCACCCTTTAGTTTAGAAAAACCAGCAGTGTTAATACTTTTTAATTCTACTGGCATTAGTCCATAATGTTTGTGGTTTATTATAAAGTCTATACGACCTGAGATTGGTGGGTCATCATTTTTAACAACTACCTCTCGATCTTGTAAAATTCCCAGATCGGTAAACCATTTAGACACTCTATCTTCTAATGAAGAACCATTTTGAAATATTCTTGCTAAATTAGAAGGTAGTGGTAGTTCTGGCATATGCCCATGATAAGCCAACCAAACTGCCCTATCGCATTTATTACTTAGTGTAGATGGATAAAATACCCCTTTTGTTGGTGGATTGAATGTCGAATACAAATGCTCGTCAATTAAGTCAACGAGCCAGATATCTTGTCGATCTCCTTGCATAATATTTCCTTTATTTCTTTTTTGCTTGTGGCTTTAATGTGTAATACATGATCTATAACACTTACAGTAAGCAATGCTTCATTTCGCTTTTTCTCACGTTTTCCAAAATGACCATACATACCATCAGCCTCAACAACCATCAATAATTCTGGCAACCAAAAATCTACGAAATAATTAAAAAACTGTTCTTGTTGAACATAGCGTAATCCAAGTTCATCTAACACACTAGCAATTGTTTGCTCTTGTTTAGTGAAATCTTTATGTGGCAAGTTCAATTTCTAGTTCCTTATAAAGTTCTGGGTTATCATCAAAAAAATCTTTTACTTTAATTCTACCTTGTATTTTATTATCTTGGTAATAGTACCAAGCCCCAGAATTTTGAATAATTTTCTTTTTCAATGCAGCTTCTATTGATATCTCAACGTTGTCAATCCCACCCTCATAATGAAATGGTATAAGAACTGAACTGTCTGTTTTCCCACCAACTTTTGTTTTCGTTAACTTAGTTCTTATGTAATGACCTTGACGTTCTTTATCAACAGTCATGTACCCTTCTTTCCTTAACTCTAACATTAAATGTGCCTGATATGATTGCGCCCTTCCCCCAACAAGAGTGTCTGGGGCATATTGCGATATAGCAGACCTCAATTGGTTTATAGCAACTAAAGTAGAGTTTTGGGATTCCCTAAGATCAGCAGCAATTTTAGGTAAATTAGCACTTAGACTTCTAGCCAACAACCCTATAGGATTGTACTCAAAATCTTGTTCTAACATTGCTGTTGGCACTAAAGAAGCTATAGAATCCAAAACTATTAAACTAGCGTTGTCGTGTATCGCTGATCTAATAGCTTCGTATGCTTCCTCTGCATGGGTTGGCTGAAATACTTGAAGCATAGTGGTATCAACACCACAGTGTTCTGCCCAACTTGGTTGATGTGAGTCTTCAGCATCTATCCAGTAAACTTTCTCTTTATCTTCGTTAATAACGCTTCTTGCTAATTTATATGCAAGGTACGTTTTTCCAACAGAGGGCATACCACTTATAATAGTAAAATGTTTTCTTGGTATCCCCCCAGCGATCAGATCGTCTAAAATTCTTATGTTGAATGGTATACGACCAAACTCTAATTCTTTACTGTCACCACGAATAAAGTTTATGGGTTTTACTTTTTTTGTCATTCAGCATCCTTTTTCTGTTGTTTAAATTGGGCATTAATATTTTCTTTAGCCATTTCTATTAGTGCTTTTAAGTAATCTTCGGAACTGCCTAATTGAATATCCAATGGTTGATCTGTGTCAATTTCTCCAATACTAATATCAGCCTTTAAAAAATCAGATTCCCCTATCTTTTTAGTATAACCTAATTTTACTCCTACCTTTGCCATTCTAGTTCTCCTTTTCTGTAAAATGTAATAATAACATAGCATAATGTATTATCTTAAATATATCTTTTCTTGGACTTCCCTTTTTATCATACCGAGAAGCGTACTTCAAAATGTTTGCCCTACAAAAAGGTATAGCATCCCCACACGCTTCAATAAAATCCAGTGTCTGTATATCCCCCTCACTATAGTGTTCACCATATGTATTTCTTATATATTCTTCAACTTCTGTTATAGTTTTATCTTCATTATATTTCATAATTATTCCCAGTCAAATCCTAATTGTTTATCACCATGTGTATAGTATACATATTTACCATGTCTGACTCTGTTTAAAACGCCATCTTCAGCAAGTTTTCTTGCTATTCTATCTGCTGAGGTTCCTAACCAACCCCATTCGGTGTTAATTTTTTGTAGCCCCCAAGATGGTACTGGCTCTTTAGAACTGTAAACCAAATTCTCTATTATTTTTGCTTGTGACATTTTCATGTATTAACTCCTCTCTAAAAATTAAAACTTGTCTGGTATGTTGCTGGTTGTAAATCTTTTTTACTTGCCCATGATGGAGTACATATTTCCATATCAACCTTCAAAGGAATGTCTAAACTGTTTTGTTCCAACAATTCTCGAATCTTATTTGGCAAATAATCAAGTTCACTATCGTGTATTTCTAAAATAACCTCATCATGTACTTGTAAAAGCATATAACTTCTCGTGTTTTCTAAAAATTTTCCTATTTTTATCATTCTTTCACTAAGAAGATCAGCACTGGTACCTTGTACGAGGTAATTTACTCCTTTATACCCTAAATTTTTTGGTATTTCATACTTTCTACCATATTTATTCTTAATCCACCCCCTTCTTGCAACTGTTTTTACTACTCTCTCAAAAAAATCTTTAGAACCTCGTAAACCTTGAAAGTATTTCTGTTTATACTTACTAGCTTCATCTACTGTTGTTCCTAATTGTCTAGCTAAAGCATTATTCCCAATTCCATATATTGTGCCAAAAGTAATACCTTTAGCCATTTGCCTATAAAACTTAAACTGATCATCAGATTCCGTAACATTAAAAGCTAATTTTGCAGCTTCACCATGAAAATCTACATCATCTTTAAATAATAGTTCATCAATAGTCTCGTTTCTAAAGTAACTTAAAAAAACACGTACTTCCATTTGGCTATAATCAAAAGAAACAAGATTGTATTCTGGTCTTGGAATAAACAAACGCCTTATTGATATCTGGCTTTTATCAGTTTCATCATAACTTTCATCGCCAATAAATGCCCAAGTCTTTATTACCTCTGGTGATAACTCTACTGTTACACTGTTTCCTTTAGAATTTAACATAGCGTGTATTCTGCCACGAACTTCTTCAATACCTTTTTCATCTAAGTCTATATTACTCAGTTTAAAATGGTTTCTTGGTATGTTTTGCAAGTTTGGGCTTCTACTAGAAAGCCTACCTGTCGTTGTCCCCCAATTACAAAAAGTCGTATGCATTATGTCAGCATCCATATAAGGTTCTATATAAGTAGAATTCAACTTATCTAATGTTCTGTATTGACGTATCAAACCAGCAATTGGGTTGTTTATGTTTACTAAAGCTGTTTCGTTCCAACTGTTAGCACCTTTTGCTGTTTTTACAGGTGAGTAAATATCCATAGTCTTAAACATAGCGTCAATTTGTTGTGAACTTGAAATATTAAATTCCATGCCAGCTAGTAAATATATCTGGCTCTCTATCTCTTTTAAACGTTCTAAAATGCGTTTTTTCGACCCTTCAGCGTGTTTTCTGTCCACAATGATACCTTTGGACTCCATGCTGTATAAAACCTTTGTCAGAGCCTTTTCTAGGGCAAATACTTGTTCTTGCTCGGTTTTCTTTATAAGTTCCAAAGAATCTTGATATAATCTTGCTGTTAACTCCACATCTTTTTTACAGTATTCGCCTAATATATCTGATGGTGCCATTGAAAAATCTTTGTGCCATTTGTTAGATCGCAGAAACTTTTTAGTATCAATGTCGTAATCAACAGCTTTTTGCCCATACCTTCTTTTACCAGTTGGTGTTAAACCCATCTCCCTAACTTCCGAATGTTCAGTAAGTCTTACCATAACAATTACATCAGTTAAAATTTTATCGGTTAGTATTAAACCCTCTTGTTCTAAAAAAGATAAATCAAACTTTACATTATAGCCAATGTATTCAGTTAGTTCGTTTAAACACCCTATCAAAATGTCTAAATGGTCTTGAGTTAGGTTCTCACCTTGATGGTGCCTAAAAGGATAATACTGTGATTTGCCACCATGAAATGGTTCACCGATCCCAATACCACAGATTTGATTTTTATGAGGATTCAAACCATTAGTTTCAACATCCACAACTATCTGTGAACATTCTTGCAATAATTTAATATCCTCATAAAAGGTACTGTTACGTACTATAGTCATTAAAATAACTCAAAACTTTCGTCATCTTTTGTTGGTTTAGGTTCTTCTTTCTTACTTTCATTTTTCCCAAGATAAAAATCCATTAATGGTTGTAGGTTTTGAATTTCATCTTTCTTGTTTTCTATTATATCAGTAGCTACTTGTTGGGCATTATCCTCATTTGCTAAACCACTGATTGAGTAATTAGTGTATTGCCCATCAACATATTTTCTTAACTTAATAATACTTTTATTTAAACCACGATTGTATTCACAAGCTGAGTCAAACTTCTGTCTATTAGCATATACTCTGGTTTCTCTATCCCATTGCCCATAAGGAAATTCAACAATCTTAAAATCTTCTACGTTTTCCTTAAACATTTTCTTTTTTGAGTCGAGTTCTTTCTCAACCCATTCTTCATTATCACGATTTTCGTGATATATAAAGTAAACGTATGCCCACATAGCTAATCTTTTTCTTGCTTGAACATCCTCACCTTCTTGTTTAAGTTTGTATCTCCCATCAAGAAAGTACATTTCTAATTCTTCTATGTGTTCTTTTTCATAGAAACTACTTGCTACTGGTGTGAAATAAACTATATCGTTAGGTTTTGTCATTAAAATTTTAAATTTTTCATTATCTGGCATATTGTTCTCCTTTACCAAAAATTTCTATCTTCTACTATAGCTTGTAATCTTACCTTGTCTCTTATTTCTTGTACATCTTTAAACTCTTGTAGATCAACGTAACTAAGCATAAATCTATTTCGCATATCTTCGGTTGCCTTTGATATTCCGATACGACCAGCTTCATCATTGTCTAAACATATAACTACTTCAGATGGTCTCAATGTTGATATTAAATCTATCTGGGTTTTTGAAACTATTGCTCCAAGAACTGCTATAGCACTGTACCCATTTTGATCTAACCACATAGCATCTAAAGCACCCTCAACTACATAAAGTGTCTCCGAATCTACGACATGGTTTATACCAAATAACGCCCTTGATTTTTTAAAGCCTTTAGAAAACATATATTTAGGGATCATTTCATGCCTTCTTGTTATATACCCAATTGTTTTGTTATCTTTGTTATCAACTGGTATACACAAATCGTTATATCTGTTTTTCTTACAGTCCCATTTATCTATACATTCTTTAGTAAACCCACGATCGAAAATCCAATGGTCATCCAAAATATTACTTAAACCTTCTAAAGGTTCTACTTCCTGTGGTTCCTGTGTATCTATCTCCATGTCTGGAAATGAAAAGTCAGCTATTTCCCAAGTTTTTTCTTCTAACTCTTGGTTTAACTCAGTCCAATTTCTACCTGATAGTTTGTAGATAAAGTATTTTAAACTACCTTGACCACAACCAGCAAAACATATCCACACACCCTTTTCAGTGTTTATAGAACATGAGGAAACTGAATCTTCATGGAATGGACAAAGTATGTTAAATTCATCCTCATACTGAATATCTACCCCATAGCTTAGTAATATTGAATGCCAATCCATTATGCATTCTCAATAATTTTTCGTTTGGCTTTACGATCTGTCGAGTTTTCCCTCAAGAAAAGGGCTATTTCGTTTTTGTGACCTTGTTCATCAATAATATATTTCTTACGTATATCATCAACAGTAACATCAAGTGGTTTACCTGTATATTTACCTTTAACAGTTTTAACTACTGTCTTGCCACTATCAAACCAATTAAAAATACCCATGATTTTTCTCCTTTCTTAAAAATCATTAAAATTAAAATTTGGAAGTTCTTTAATAGTTCCATTATTAACGTTCCAATCCATAGCCAATAACTTACCAGCAAGTTCGCCTTCACGATATTTTTGTACCTCTAAAATACGTTTAGACTCATCGTTTTCAAGTTGACACATAGAAAGCACAACATCTGCTGCTCTCATAAGCCCATCACCAAAAGCAACGTGACTGGGTTTAGGTGGTTCATATATATTCCTAGCTTCCCTGTTAGCTTGTGTAATAACCATAATAGGAATGTTTCTAGCCTTCGCCAGATTTTTTACTGCGTGTACCAATTCGTGGTTTTTCTCCCAAGAAGCCTGTGCCTTGTTTGGTATGTCAATTAAATAAATGCCATCAATAATAACAAACTCTGGGTTGTGTTTTCTAACAAGACTAGCGATAGATTCTACCGATATTGAATCTCTACCAGAAATATGATCACACACCAGTAATTCCAACCCTTTGATTTCTTCTAAATAATCTAAGTATCTTGATTCATCTATTTGTGAACCATTTCTTAAAGATGAATGATTAAAGTCATATCCCAATAACTTGCCAAGAACTACATCTAATCTCATGTTTATTGATGATACCGATTGTTCAGCACTAATAAATAAAGTTCTTTTTTTGTTGTAAATAGCTGTAGCTGCTGAATGAATAGCCATCCATGTTTTTCCTATCATTGGTCTTGCATAAAGACCTATAAGATCGCCACCCATCCACCCAACACCAGTATTATTTATACTAATAAGGGATGTTGGTATACCCATCATACCCTCATCTGAATTATGTATGTCTGCTCGATCTCTCCATTCATCTAATCTTTTACTACTGTTTTCACTAAAAGAGTTTATATCTTCATCGATTGATACTTCTATGTCAGTTAATCCAATCATTAACCTTGATAAAGCTGTTTTGGGGTCTGTTTTTACAGTATCTCTAACAGAATTAATTGTACTTACAACTTTTCTGTGTAATATTTGATCTTTAAAAATATCTAAAGCGTATTCATAGTTAACTGAATTAGCTGTTTTATCTAAATAAGGATAGTTATGGCATAGTGTTGCCACATCAGGAAACTCACCATGCTTGTCAAAAAAGTCTATTAGGAATTTATATACTTCACCATGTATGGAAAAATCTTGTGTGGCATATGGGAACGAACGTAAATTTTCTTTGTTAGTGAGATTAAATATAACAGCAGATTCTATGTATTCAAAACTTGACACGTACTCAACCCTCTTTTTTGTAAAGAACTCGATTGCTTTCTTTAAATAGTACGTAGTATTCTACATTGGGTAACGTATTGTTGTCAATAAATACTTTAGCATCATTCAAAGAAAACAACTCAACCTCTACCCAAGATTGGTTTGTTTTAGTATTAAGACAAATAACTTTATAATTATTAAGTTGGGGTACTTTACGTGTTAACTGACCTTTTTTTCTATGTGGTTTCCTCATCAGTACCTATTTCTGTAAACTTTTCTCTTAGCCCAGCCCTTACTTTATATGCAGATTCACCAAGATCAACGCTTATTTCTTCCATAGTCATACCTTCCATTCGTAACTCTATGAAGGATTTTTCGCTATGTGTTAAATTTTTTGAATCTAAAATATCGTTAACCTCAATTTCTAACTCATAGTTTTTAGGGTCACGTAGGGCATTAATTAATTCTGAGGGAATTACACTATTGTTTTCGTATGAAACATCTAATGACTTTTGATCCAATCGTTTTTCAGCTTTTGTCATTAACGTTCTTATAGTATTGACCATACTAGTATGAAGGTAAGTGTGGAATATAACTCCTTTGGAGTCATCAAAGGATTTTGCTGCTTTCATAATTGCGATTCGTAATTCTTGTTGTATGTCCTCTTTATCCATTCCAACTATGAATAGATTTTGAGTCATCCTGTGAATTTTTGGTTCCCATTTTTCTATAAGGTTATTGTTTATTTCCATATAAAGCGTTTCTATATATTTCGGCTTTCGTTCGTTTCTTTGTTAGCCCATCTTTTTCACCTTTGTGATAACAAGACAAACTACAATAAATCATCTTTTCTTTATTCTGGAACTTATATCTTATGGTTTTCTTTTCTCTGTAAAATGGTGTTTTACAAAAAGCACAGTGTACCAATAATTTTTTATGGTAGAACTTGCATTCTGGACATACTACTGGGTAATATACTCCGTAAGATGCCATTTGGGTTCTTTTTCCACAGTGCTTACAGTACCTAATAGGTCTGCTGTCTTTTCTTCTCTTTGCTTTTCCTTGTACTATATTGTTTGATCTTAAAAACTGGGAGATATATTGTTTGGTTACACCAAACTGTTCTCCTATTTCAGTCAATGTTGCTAATGGATGTAATTCTTTATAGAGCAGTATTTCTTTTCTTCTACGTTTTCTACTCCACTTAGTCGTTCCACCTTTAGACATTATCCGAATTGTGTCTTTCTAAACTCTTGCAATTTTTTCTTTTGAATAGCAGAGTTTAATCTTGATGATACAACTTCAGATAAATATATATTCATTCTAGCCACAGTTAATGATTCTTCTTCGTTATCAGTAGCAAGATTTTTAAGTTCGGTTTGGCATTCTGTCCATAAATCATCTGATATACTGACTGTAAATGATTGTGCCATGTTATTTCCCTTCCAAAACGTCTAATCTAGATTTCATTTTTTTAACTTCTTCTAACAGTAGAACAGATAATAGTTGATAGTGCAAGGCATCTGGTTTTCCATCTTTATCTGGTATGACAATTTCTGGTAAAACCTTTTGTACATCTTCTGCTAAATAACCAAATGTTGAGCCATTTAACAAAGACTGATGCCCATCTTTATAGTTAAAGTTTTTAGCTTTTAGATCAAATATTCTTGAAGTGTCCATGTCTAATGGTTTTATATTTTCTTTGTAAGCAACGCTTGAAGATGTCGAAACAAATGTTAAAACCCCAGAACTATCTGTTTGTATTAATCTGTCCCCACCCGGAGCAGTAGTTGGTAATGTCAAAACATATCTTGCAGTATCACTATTACCACTTGAATAATTGGCTGGTGCTTGTATACCAGCAAATTCTTCATAGGTGTTACTAGTAGACTCAAATGCAACTGCTTCTACATATAAATTATTCCAGTTAGCCCCATCTTTATCCCCTAAATCAAAAGCACCTGTTTTGTCACTTTTAACGTCAGAAGAAAAATGTAAATCACCAGTAGTAATATTTACAAATAACATATCACCTTTAAGGTAGCTTTTTCCACCGATTGTTGCGTCAGCTTGTAATCTAAACATATAAGCATTATCTGCACCCGGTGCTGACCACGCTAACGATATGACTGGGTTTGGGGATATTTCTGAAGATGATGAAGCACCTTGAACCTCACCTGTTACTGGTAAATTACCATCTCTAGTTATTTGTTCTGCTAGTGCAGCAGTACCAGAAAGTCTTCTTATGGGTAAATCAACGTTTGAATCTGATGATTTTGCTACTTCATACTGTGTAAAATACTGCCCATTTAATTCATAGTAACACGCTTTTGTTATAATACAATTTTGGTCAATATTAGTAAGATCGTTTCGCAATCGTAATATATCACCAACCCTAATCGGTACATAATATCGAACTACTGAACTAGTTGATATTTGCCCAGTATCCCATGTACCAGTTACTTGTGTTGACGTAACTGCTGATGCATAACCATACGTTGATGTTGGTTTTGAGTTAGAATCTAATTCGTTTAAAGTTGTTCCAATTCTAATGCCAAAATTTAATGGGTTTGCTGATATGTCATATATTTGTGTGCCAGTGTCGTGTTCAGCTGCTGATGTACTAGCTTGTCCCCTGTCTGCTGAAATATTGGTAGAACTGTTTATAGCTGTTATTGCAAATTTTTCACTGTCTATTTGGAATGTTTGTCCAACATACATTTCATCGCTTGATGTAACATCTATGGCTGTTTCAGAATCATCTAAAGCCTCATTGAGAGTAGTAACAAGTACTTTACCGAATGTAAGTGTTTCTGTATATTTTGTTGTTCCTTGTACAGTAGCTGATGACGAACTTCCCACTGCTGTAGGTGTAGCATCAACGTAATAGTAAGGTTTTTCATTTGAGAAAAACATACCACGAGTAACCTCACCTGTACTCCTCATTAATCTAGCAGCAACTTCTTCTCTAATATTGTTTGGGTTACTAGAAGAACCTATGGTAATATTTAAAGTTCGTTTTATTTGGTGTGTGGTTTTAGGTCTACTTAATATAGTAAAATTTGTTTGGTAATTATAATGTCCTCTAACAACCGAACCAACTGCTAAATGGGCTTCTCTTGTTGCTGTACCCATAATTGCTTTTCTAACATCAGAGATCATAACAAATGCTGGGGCTGAAGCTGTTATGTCATTACCACCACTTGTATCTGTTCTACTAATGTATTGCATTGTTGCAACGTCATAAGCAAATACATAAGAATTATCAACGTGTGTTGCAGCAGAAGTACTAAGTTGCGCCCTAGTAGCAGTAAAATCTGTACCATTTGAATTAACTGCTGTTACATAAATATATTCTCTTGCACCAGCAGTAGTGCTAGTAGCAATAAATAACATTTGGTTTACATACATACCAGCAGTTGAATCTACTGTAAATGCTGTACTACTTGTATTGGTGTGCGCCCCATCTAACTGAGTAAGTTGTACGTCTAATCTTTCTGGGGCATGAAGTGCTTGTAGTGTACCATAATAATTTTTATCCATTAAATTGTTTGGGTTGCCCCAAGTAAAAGCTGATTTTACTGCTGTACTATTATCGTGGGCAGCAGCAGTTGTATAGTTAACGCCCCTAACTACTGTCAAAGTGTTAGTTGAAACCGAACTTACGTACATTTCTTCATCGTCAACTCTAATAGTCATACCAGCTATTATGGCTTGTGAAGCACTATTACCTGATGATGCATCAGATACATCAATGGCTGTTTCAGAGTCATCCAATGCTTCATTCAAAGTTGTATATTGTACAATTGCATAGTCAGATATTTGTAATAACTCAAAATCTACTGTTTTTTCAGCACGAGAAGTAGTCGCACTATTAGAAAAACTAGGAAAAGTAACCTTTGCATCAGTATAAATTTCTTCTTTTGGGTTTTCAAAAACAAAATCTTGTATTGGTTGTGATCTACCAGTTTTTAAAAATCCTGTGTATGGTTGGGCAAATCTAGCACCATATTTTTCTGGTTCTGTACTAGGTCTGTTACCCCTTTTAAAATAATTAAAAAATAACGCTGGTTTGTGGTTTGTTGCTGTTGAGGTAAAATTTGGATCGCCATAGTAGTCAAAACCAAAATTGCCCCCAGCTGCAGCAGTTGGGTCATCGTTTGACAACTCTCGTATATGTGCCAATACTGATTTTTTTCCTCGTTCACCTAATTGATAAGTAAAACTATCTTGGAATTTTCTTACTGACTCTGTAAATCTATTACTATCATTCGCAAAAGTTATATTGTCAATATTAACGTTTTGTGCTATTAAGGACTTTATCAAACCCCCTCTAGATGAAGCTGCGTTTGCATATTGAAAAGTGTTAACATTTAAACCTGAATCATTGTAGTCAGCAAATTTACTAAGAGCCTGTGCAGTATCGATGTTATACCCATATTCACCAGCAGTTGTGACATCTTTTAAAAGATGTAAATGATCATAACAATTTAATTCAATGGTCATTCCTACCCTAGAAGTATAGATTTCTTTTACATTGTATACAATGCCATAAAAAAGAATATGTCCATTTTCTCCATCACGAACTCTTATTGGTGTATATGATTTGAATACTGGGGTATATGCCCCTTGTGCTGCCCCACCACTACCCCCTTTAGGGGATGACGTAGCGTTTTGAATTATAATTCTTGCTGTTCTTTCAGAACCAAGATGTTCGGAAATTTCAAGGTCTAGCAGTGCTGATTTTGTCGTACTGGGTTGTACAACATCTTGCCATAATGGAGCACTTTTAACAGTAGCGTCATCTGAATGTGTTGCGACTGTTGTGCCATTAACACCACGAGTTAGAACAACTGTAGTTGCATTTGTTATTGAACTAACAGTCATTTCTTCGGAATCAATAACAATATATTGACTAGCATGAAAATTATTTGTTGAATCTACTGTAACACTTGTTGTGGCACCAGCACTTGGAGTACTAGATATAGCACCATCTAGCTGTGTTATAGTACTATTATCGTAATAAGATACTACAGAAGCTAAAGCCATTTTTTAAGATATCCCTTCTCTCCACTCAGATATAAATTGCATAGTATAAATCCAACGATCTTCTTCTCCGGGTTCTTGAGTAAATTGCATTCTTCCTAATGCAACTTTATATATAGCCCCACCAGTAGCTAAATTACTACTACCTGTTGCAACTGGTCTTGTAGCATCACCGATTTCTATTTGTAAATCAATACCACCTGTATTAGTAAGCCATGTTGTTAATCTATCCTCTAAATAGTTTTTATAAGGAATATAATATTTTTTAGTTGTACTCCCATCAGTTACAGAAATGTATTCCATTCCCCAAGTTTCTGGAGTATTGTTATCAGAACCAGTATTGGCTGGGTCTTGTCCAATAGTGTCAATAATCCCAGACATGGTAATTGATGGTCTTGCTGTTCCTAAATCTTGCAGTTGTGGGCTAACACCCGGTACAGCAATTTGTGTCGGTTCTCTTGCTATTGAAATAGCAATCTGGTGTACTTTTAAAGCTAAATGATTATCAGCCCCACTATGTGTACCATCTCGTAATAAAACTGATATAGGTGAATCCACTTATTTCTCCTTATTACTCATCAAAAATATATGAACCATAATTTGTTGATCCACTTACCCAAGTGTTTACTGTTTTAGTAGTATCATGCATTATTCTGTCTATTGTGAGTCCAGCATTATTATTTTTATTATCAAGAGCATCATTTCCAGCATCTACGTGTTTAGTTCCTGTTTTTTCCCAAGAGCCTTTTATAGTACTATGATCAACACTAGGCAACCTACCAGCACTTCCAGTACCCGGTGTCATTGACCAAGCATCTGTATAATGACCAGCTAAAGCACCTTGAGATATGCCCCCATTTCCACCACCACCAGTTAAACCATCAAATGTTTCTGATAAGAAATCCATTCCTTTACTAACTACTTTTGATGCAACAGCAAGTGGTGCAAGTGGTGCCATAAAAAGTCCTAAAGCAGTTTTCATTCCAGAACTAATAGCCCCACCTATACTATCTTCCCCACCAAACAATTTATTTTTTATTTTATCGATTAAGTCTGAAATAAAACTTTTACTCCAGTCGTATACTTTTTGTACGTTTTCTACTAACTGTTCCAAAGATAATCCTTCGAACCAACCTTTAAGATTTAAAAGTGTTCCCCAAAGATAAGTAATAGTTAGTTCTATCATATGAAAATACGTTTCAAAAACCATGTGAAACCATTTTGACAATGAGGCTGTAAAAGCCATAGGCATTGCAAAAACTTTCAATAACCTAGAAATAAGAGGATTAAAAGGTAATAATAATTGGTTTACATAACCACCAAGAATTGCAGTAAAACCCCCAGTCCATTGTGAAGCAACAGTACTTTGTTTTATTAAAGCACCTATACCCATCCAAGCACCAGCTTTTCTAACCCAACCTTTACTAGACATTTTGTCTGTATTTTTTCTCATACCTTTAAG
>Ga0209232_1000059_pt1 | contig 63740 bp, 45 predicted proteins | sample ETNvirenome_2_60_FD_184066 | JGI IMG/M metagenome (GOLD analysis project Ga0209232, IMG submission 184066) | Marine viral communities from the Pacific Ocean - ETNP_2_60 (SPAdes) (version 2) | ecosystem: Environmental > Aquatic > Marine > Oceanic | place: Pacific Ocean | collected 2013-06-22 | reverse complement strand
TGTTGGCGGTTTTACACCGACTGCGCCGCCACCGTCTAGGTTGGTCATGCTCTGCTTGCCCGCCGATGTGGCTGTGTTCTCCAATGGCTTAGTGCCAAAGCCAGCGGCTGGAGTCGGATTGCTATCGGTCGCCAAGTCCATCGCTTGGCTTAGAGAGGACTTGCCAGCAGGAGCGGTAGTGCTAGCAGTTGCGGTTTTAGAGCCTAATTTGCCGAGCGTCTTCTTGCCTAACGCACTTGTTGCTATTCTACCAGCCAATGCCGCAAAAGGTAATGCCTTTACAACCAAAACAGGAGCATTCAGTGTGCCGTCGGACTTCCTTACGGTAACATAACGCATGGGAGTGGAATCAGAATGGAAGAAGCCAGCGTTGTCCGACGACACGCACCGCCATCGAGCGTAACATATTAGACGTATCGCAGGTGTGGCTTGACACGATGGTGGCGAGCGGACGACCTTTTGATGGGGCTTGGGAAGTCCTGAAGATGGGTGGAAACATGCAGACTGCCATGATGCACGACCTTCCCGCGTACATGGAAGAGGCTCTGAATCAGAAGAAGAAGAACCGCAACGATGAGCGCAAGAAGAAAACCAAGGCGAGCAAACTCAGAGAGATGATTAGCGACCACGAGGAAGACGCCGATGTCATGAGATACTACAAAGACAACCACCCTGAGTGGTTTCATTCATTTATGAACGGAGATGGTGAGTGATGGCTGATAAATGCCCCAAGTGCGGTGGCAAGATGGAGAAAGGCTCTTGCTTAGCAAAAGCAAGTTGCGGCACTCACAAAGCGGACTACGACCCACGAGCAGGGACTGGCAAGCCGGGCATGGTCATCATGATTGGCGTCAAGGGCAAGAAGAAGGACGAGAAGAAGAAGTACGGTTCTGCTCCTATGATGAAGGCGTGGGAGAGACTAGTGGACGTCACTTACCTAGGGAGTTATGATATCGAGGAGCGTTGAGAGCGTGTCTCGTTTAATAATTGTCAAGAGTCCTCGGCTTAGATATACGAGAGAACTCGCTGAAGAAAACTTCAGAAATATCCTTGCCAACCCTGAGTCAGACCCTGCCGAGGGTTTCTACTACAGGTATAGAAAAGATGACCCTAGAGCGACATTGAGTGCTAGAGATAAAAGAAGAGGGGTACTCCTTGGTGCATCCGGTCGACAATATGAAACCCCTGAGCATCGTGAAGCGATAGAGGGAGGGGAAGTTGATGAACATGGTTTCTATACTCCTTCAAAGCCACCAGTGAATCCAAATGCGGACGAACCGTATGATGAGATGTACAATGAGTATTACAATGTCTCTACCGGCAAGCCGATGGAAATAGCCCTCCAGTTGCTCAAAGAAGATGATTTCCCCCGTGAATCATATGAGGAAGTATTCGGTGAACGCGCTCCCGATACTCATCCGGGTCACGTATCGGAGATAGGTTTGGAAGGCGACTCATCTTTATCCGATGAATCTATTCGAAGAGCAAACGCTTACAGAGAGGCGTACATCGATGGGAGATACGACCCCGGCGAAGATAAACCATGGTGGCAAGGATTGCCTAAGCGGTGGCAAACAACTGGCACACCCAAAGGCGACGTCGAGTTCACACGAGGTCACATCAATGCTCTCGAACGGGGATTGGAAAACCCAATGAATAGAAATGTGTCTGTTAGTGATATGGCGACTATGCTGGCGTTCTCAGGAAGATTTAACGAACTACCAATAAGAGTTCAACAGGCTAGAATACAAGATAATGAAGGCCCGTCTTTCTATGGATTCTCATATAACCCTCGTACTGGTTTTACCCGTAGCGAGCCGATGGACATCACCTTCCAGTTGCTCAAGGAGCGCAAGTCCCCTGAAGCCATGAGGCGGAAGAAGGAGTACGATACGAAATACGAGTCAAGCCCGGAGCGCGTCAAGTACCGTGAAGAACTCAATAGGGAGAGAAAACGCAGGGGAATATACGGCTCGCACAACCACAAGGATGTCAGCCACACCCAAGGTGGGAGGCTCACGTTAGAGGGGGAGCACGCGAACCGGGCAAGACATTTCAAAAACAGAGGCACGCTACGGAGAGTGAGAGTGAGATGACCTGTGAGTGTGGACACTGCGTCGGTATGGATAAAGTTTGGAAGAAACTATGTCCGGCAGGTAAAGCGGCTGCGAAAAGAAAATTCAAAGTCTATCCATCTGCCTATGCTAACGGATGGGCCGTACAGTATTGTAGAGGTAAGTTCAGGGGGAAGAAGAAGTGACGCGATGCACCTGCCACAATACATTAGTGGTGAAGAACTTGAATCGATGGTTCAAGGAGAAGTGGGTAGATGTGTCACGAACTGGAAAAGATGGGAAACATCCCCCTTGTGGAAGAAGCAAGGCGAAATTAAGTGGCAAAGGATATCCGAAGTGCCGTCCATCTATCAAAGTATCAAGCAAGACTCCGAAGACCTCTGGAAGCATGTCGAGTGGGCAAAAGCAAGCAGCGACGAAGAGAAAGCGGTCTAAGAAGCAAGGAGTTGGTGGAAAACCAACAATCGTTAAGATGGTGGGTGTACTCGCATGAGCATGTCCACAGACACATGCGACTGTTGCACACCTATGCAACAAGCCACTATGTCATTGATGGATTCCATGTTTGAGAAGAGCAAGTCAAAGCCCTTCCACGGTTATAATCCCAAGAGACACAGCAGAAGCGGCGGTCTCAATGCAGCAGGGCGTGCAAAGTTCAAGAGGGAAACAGGTGCTAACCTGAAGAGGCCAGTCACCAAGAAACCTTCGAAACTCAAACCCGGAAGCAAAGCAGCGAAGAGGAGAAAATCATTCTGCGCTAGAATGGGCGGCAGTAAAGGGCCAACCAGCAAGGATGGCAAACTAACCCCGAAAGGTGCAGCACTGAAAAGGTGGAACTGCTAATGGCTCTTAAGAAAGACAAGTGCTGTTGTGGTGCTACTAGCAAGAACCCATGCAAATGCATGGAACTAGGTAGACAATGTTCCCCTAGAGCGCCAAAATGCCCATGCTACAAACTACTGCATGCACAGCAAAGCGTAAGTAAAATGGTCTTTGTACGATAATTCCTAGTATTATTCTATACAAGTATAATATAGTCTACTAGTATAGACAAGAAAGAAGAATAATCGGAAAGAGAATGCTTAAAGTGACCTCCGCCGTGGGCTGATGCGAGGTCACATAGATGAGCGACACAGATGAGATGAAAATGACGGGGCTTATTTTGGCCCAGTCAGCATTAGTAGGGATAGCAGTTGGAGTATTCAGTGCAGGGCTATGGCTTCCTACTGGAAGTGATGCTGACTCAACGATAAACGGCATGACGTATGCTATGGGAGCATTGGCTGTTCAAACAATAGCGTACTACATATTCAAGATGTTCTTTGAGCAAGGAATGAAGGAAAAGGTGCAAATAGCGGAAATGCAGAGGCAGAGGTCTGAGCAGTTCAGAAGCCAGCAGATGGGATTCGACCAAAGAAGAATGGATTTGGAACTCAGAGTACAAGAGATGCAGTTGGAGAATGAACTAAGGATGCTCCAAGCAGACCCATCTAGAATAAGCAATGGTTTCAATGGCTCTGCTGTCAGCGGTACTGGTGTTGATTATCACAATACGTTCAATCCCGGAATACCTCTACACAATGCTGAGAACGAGAAACCTCTGAATCTAGGTATGAACAAGGCGACAGATGACACCAAAAAAGACATTCCTAGAAAAAAGGACGGGTCGCCGGATTTAAGATATAAGGCGAAGCGTGGCGGTAACTGATGGTGCTACCCGGACAACTCATACCCTCGCCCATACGAATATTTCGTAATGTGAAAGACGATTCCGTTGAGGAAACGCTCAGAGCAATGCATTTAGCAAATACAGTGGATAATACATATGAATGGGGAATCGGTTGGATACGAACCTTACTCTGCTCAGTCGGTGCTGCTCTAGCAGTATCTGCAATAGAAACCAATAGCGACTTCTCGCTTTGGGAATGGACTGTCGAATGGTCATACCAGCAACTGAGAGATTTGGGTAATTGGCTGATTAATTTGGTGAGTTGATGCCTTATGGCTGCAATGGCAGGAAGTGCACTGGTTGGCGCAGCCCTATGGGGACAGCAGATATACAATAACTGGAAATCTAGGCGTGTAGGCATATATGGGGCTAGCATGGTTGGTAAAACCACTCTCGACAGATACATGACGACTCCCGGTGAGATGGAAGAAATAGCGATTGACGAAAGAACAGACCACTTCAAATTACTAACTAGGTACATTCTACCTAAACCAACTAGAAAGAGACTCAGATACAAAGGCGAAAGAAGAGTAGTGCATTCTGCTGATATCGGTGGTGAAGACCGATTTTGGAATCTATGGATAGATGATATGGTCGCTAGACAATGTGAATATGTGGTTTTCATGTTCGATGATAGAGCATTTGCAGGTCAAGGAATCGACCAAATAGGAGGATTCAGATTCCTAGTTGACTCATTGATACAGAGGCAATATAGATATAGAAACATGAAGAGTTGGTGGAAAGGTAAGAAATATGCCCCTAGACTAGTCTTGCTTGTTGCTAACAAGGCTGATAGGTTCTTCGACAAGAAAGCCGCTCAACTTTGGCAAGAGGGTAGAATAGCAGAACATAAGATATTCGACCCGTTCAGAGACGACTTGATTCGTTTACAAAAAGCGGGAATACCGACTCAGAGAAACTTCATGGCAACTAGGATAGGTTGGAACGTAGAACAGTCTCTAATGGATATGATAGATTATTGACCTCATGAGTGACCTTTTTGACTGATAACATAGTGGGATGCACATGGCGAGGGGGAGTTCCACTACATCTTTAGTCTCAACAGGGGGCAGTAATTCTCTTAGAACTACTGTTCCAATGTGGATTATAGAACAATTTGGATTGAAATCAGGAGATAAGATAAATTGGAACATCCATGTGGAAAATGGGGGAATGTCCATAATCGTCACCCCACAGGATGATTAACATGGTAATGAACGCGGTAAACCCATTTGCTAACCAACAACAGCAACAAACACTCGGCTCAATGAATGAAGCCACTCTAATGGCTCTAGCCCAACAAGGCAACCCTCAATTCACACACGCTGCTTTGCTTGAGCAAGCCGCCGCACAGCAGCAAATGCAGCAGATAGCAATTCAAAGAAACCTAGAAGTGCCCAAGGTGAACTTCTACCCTTCTAGACATCCTGACCCTAGAAAAGCAAGAAGAAAGGACATCAAACAGGCATACAGACTACTCAAACCCACAAAGAGGTCTATACTAGACCCAAGAAGATGGATAAGCAAATACAGGTATAACAAGGACACAGCAGTCTGCTGCGTGGATGGCTGCAATGTCATGGAACTTATACAGCACGACAATCTATACGCAAAGATATGTGATGAAGACACCGGCAAGAGCCTATGGGAACTATATTGGCAAAACCCAGTAACTGGCGAGCCTGAAGCCTTCGTAGCAAGAGAAGGAGTCACTAGCGGTAGAAAACTCAGAGCAACATATTGCCCCGAGCACCTCCATCTGTACCATCTGCTATGTAAATGGGAGGCTGAGCAAGATAGGGAAGACGAGATGAAACCCAGTAGATTCAGAGATAAAGTGAGAAAAGGGGTCAGTATAGTGAGTGTGCCGATTGCAGCAGCGACTAGTACAGCACCAGCGCATCCTATGGTATCGAAATATGAATCATTCTTTGCGGAGATTATGGCTGATTCTAGAAAGTCTAAAGGCATAAATGTACAGTTCTATACTAATCCGCAGACCGAGGAGAACGACTTGACCGTCATCACCTTCGATAATCGGATGTTCAAACAGGAACTCCTTGAGATGGCGAATCCCACCCCAGCGTTCCAAGACGTGTTAAGACAGCAAGCGGCTATGCACCAACAACACCAAAACACCCCACCCCTTCCCGTCACACCTGAGATGAACATGGAGGCACAACAATGAGCATGGGAAATCCTTACCAAAACAACGGTTTGAGCCTTAACCTAAGTCAATCGGGAGCACCTTTGACCAACATGGGAAATCCATACGCATTACCTAATATGGGTATGGGCGCAGGAATGGGAATGCAACCACAAAGCGGAATGAATCCTATGATGGGAGGTATGCAACAGCAACCTTCTATGATGAATGCGATGTTATCAGGATTCACTGGGCAAGACCCCTATCAGCAACAAGCGGTATTACCACCAAGCGATACTGAGATACTCATGACGATGTTAGATAACGCATATCCAGTAGAGCGTTTCTTGGCTACACCCTTTTTCAGTCAACTACTTGAGATGATGGGTATGATAACCACATTCTCAGTATTGAACCTGATGAAGAACGCAACTTACACATTCGATGAAGATGCTGGAAAGTTCTCATTGGACGTATCGTCATTACCAGTAGAACTACAAACGATGAGTTCTGAGAACGTAAGCGCACAACTGGCATCGATGAATGCTCAACTAACTCAAGTAATCAACCAAGCAAATGCGGTAAAAATGCAGACTATGCAAAATGCTAGCAACAGCATGCTGCAAGCGCAGTTGGCAAACGCAATGTCTGACCCCGGTCTAATGACAGGAGCAGCAGAAGCAGGTGGTTCTTTTATGAGGAACATGCTATTCGGAGGTAGAGCATAATGATGAACAACGACCCAAGTAACCTAATACCAAGACAAGTAGCAAATATGTCAATGCATTTCTTCTCACCGAAGAGGCAAGTAGTAGTCGATATGGTGATGGTTCAACTTATCAGTGCAATTCTAGTATTCATGGGAATACTCATTTTCAAGAATGGCGATATAAGCCAATCTGACATGAGCATATACATGGTTGGAATCTTTGTTTCTTTTATTCTCTTGACTCAGATTTATCAGAGAATAACTCGTGGTCTTTAGAGAAGGCTGATTAAGCGACCCGTAGTGGCATCCTGCATGGTTGAGCGGCAGCCAGTGATGAAACGGTCTTGTTCTTTCTGTCAAAGCGACATGAGAGAAACTCTAGAAGAAGCCATCACTAACGGTGAAATGTCATGTACTCAGATAGACAAGGACATGGGATGGAGGGCTAATACAGCAGACCGCCATTTCAGAAATCACATGGGTCAGTATCACATGGCATCCAACCCCTCCTGCGTCATATGCACCAGCGAGAAGAGAAGCGAGTATGAAGAGAGGTTCTTCTCAGATGGGTCGCAATCCGATGCAATAGCGGAAGAACTGGGGATAAAAGAGGCTACAGTCTACCATCACATGAAGCATCACTTCCAACCTCTAGTTCAGAAATCAGCAGCAACTACTGTGGCTATTACTGTAGGCAATGAGATAAACGTCTTGAGAAGCAATGTTGGGAAACTGAACAGTAAACTGACAGAATTGATGGACGAGGGGGATGTCCATGATGAGGGTTTCGTGAGAAACGCAGTCACTCTCCATAAGGAAGTTCGTGAGACAATCAAAGACCTGACTAAGGTTCAGCAAGAATGGGGTACAATGGGTGAAGGTTCTCAAGTGAATCAGACGATAAACATCCTGCAAGTAGAGATTGCCAAGGAAAGCCCTGAGAGTTGGAAGAGGATTAAGTCTAAGTTAGAGGCGGAGATGGAGGAGCAGGTATGATACCAGTCGGTGACCTCATGCAACAACACCATCCCGGTTATCGAGCGTTCTGTTTAGGAGATAGCATGCAGGAAGTTTATCATCCTGTATTCTTCGATTATTGCGTTAGAGTATGTGACACTTTCAAAAAACATGCTAACGAGCACTCCTTTACACTTTCAGATATCATAGTGTCTGAGAACAGTCTCATGAAGGTCATTGACTGCTTGAAGGCTATATCAGAGACCGATGAGCCTGAAGACGTATTCGAACTGAGAGAGTCAATCAGAGAATCATGCTATGAATTTATGGAATACTGCTGCTACATGAAGAGTAGGTTTCAACAACCTGCTTCTATTGGGAGGTTCTATGAGGAACTAGGTAGAATGGTTCTTTCAATATCTTGTGACTATGCGGGGGTAGACCATTAATGGATAAAGTGTACATCAAAAAATCATCTACCATGATGGGTCGTTCTTCTGATACTCGAATGTATGCGCCTCGCAGCGAGTCTTCTCACATGTATCGTGCGAACAATGAGGATGAATCTACTTACACTGGAGTCGAAGACCCAAAGTTCAGAGACCAACTCGCTGATAAGAAAAAGAAACAGAAAAAGGAAAGAGCGAATGAAATTAAGAGACTCAAGCACGTTTCAATCACTCCGAAGGATATCATAGAAGATAAGGACGATGAGGATGAATCATATGATTCTAGACAAGGAGAGAAAGAAACATCTCTACAAACTGGAACAAGTGGAAACTTCGGAGCATTGACTAGCCTAGCAACGCAAGCACGAGGGCCGGGATTCGCTGGTGGTGAAGGTGTAGAAGGCTACAAGTACTCCAGTGAAATGATGGATAATGCTTGGTCTGAACTATTGAAATCGAAGAAATCCAAGAAGAAGGATAAGAAAACCAAGAGAGAAGAGAGAAAGAAGTGGAGGCCATCTACTGGGATGTTCAAGAAGCCACCCGGAGGATTCGACATATCGGGCGCTACTAATAGGAGAGCCAAGGCGAGGATGAGAGGAATCAAAGGAGGTAAGAGGACTGGACTCGGTAGAGCGCATCTGTCAGTAGAGATGGGACATCGCACAGTGGGGAGGAATAAGCAACCCACCTCCAAGGACGTAGGGAAATATAGGCAGTATCTAGGTCAGCAGGAAGCGCAGAGAAGACTGGGCAACATTAGGTCTGTCACATCCATACCTCAGAGATTCGGAGCACGTTCCTATAGAGCCGGTAGCACCGGAGGAGGAGCGCTTAGACAACTTCCCGGACAAGCGGCTCTTGCTAGAAGACCAGCCATAAGAAGACCAGCAAGACCTAGAATGATACCTTCTCAAACACTAAGACGACCCACAATGCCTAGAGTGCCTAACATGCCCTCTACCCCATCACCTCAATATCAATCAGGATATGCCAATCAGAGTATGGCAGGTGGAGCACAGTATAATCCCAATAGAATGCCATCTGCTACAGTACAAGGTGGCCCATCTATGGTAATGACCAGTGAACTGGGAGAAGGGAGCGACTTGCAGAAGAGGGGTATGTCTTACTATGACGCCTCAGAACTCAGACAACTAATCAACGAGGCGAGGCAAGCGCTGAAAAGAAAGGACACCAAGAAGAAGGGAATGGGAAGCAAAGACACTGGAGGTGCAGGTAGCAACCTACCTAGACATAACAATGCTCCTACCAAGGAGACCACCAATCCATCAGGAGCAACAGAGGATGCCAATAACGACCCTAGGACTTTTGGCGTGAATCCCCTTGACCATCTAACAGGCAAGGGAGGCAGAACACCTTGAACACCGATTCTATCATCAAAGCAGTTCTACTAAGGAAGGGAGACGGAAACTACGTTCTGCACGGTGGTGCACTTCACAAAATCAGACACCCACCACCTGAGTCAATCAGAGGCCCTGATGAGATGGATATCCCCGCTTTCGCCCATACTGGCGGACATGGTGAGGGTGAGAGTGGCATACCGGGAGTGGGACATGTCATGCCGGGGCAATTCGTCGAGGGTGGCGGGTCACATGGCGAGGAACTGTATGTCGACGAGGCTGGCGGTCATCACATGCATGGTATAGATGGTGTGATTCGAGCAGTAGGGCAATCGATGCTTCAAGCCGGAATCAATATTTCAGGCAAGGAGATAGTCGACCGCGCCATAGAACTACATAACAGTAGACATAATGACAGCAACCATCTTCCCAATTCAGACGCATTAGACTGGAGAAAGATAAACCTAGGAAGACTGACTGAGCAGGATGGGGAGGTTAGAAGCAACCGCAACAAGCACGGACTCATCACCACATACAGCAACAATCACGGTGATGGTCATGCGTACGGGACTTTCCTAGAGTCATATGCCATACCATTCAACGAGGAACTCGGTCAGATAATGGCAGAGAGCGGACACCCCAACCCGCAGCAGCACAGTTGGGTCAAAAAACCGTACATCAAACCACATAGGCTGAACCTAGTCCCTGATGGAGAAGGAGGGATGATGTTCGGTGCTAACAGCGTGCCAAAGGGACAGTTAGGTGACAAAGGCGAGTTAGATAGAGATTCGATTAGAAGATTAGGAGGTAGAGCCGAAGATACTAGAGCCTTCCAAGGAATCACATCATGGGGCACTGGTCATCAGAAATCGCTGATATACAATCTACCGCAGATAGACCACTCCCCGGAATACAAGGGTAGTCCTCAACCTAGACGAAAAACCGTGGACTCGTTCGTCACTCAGATGCTCAGAGTACTCGGACAAGACAGAGAGGCAGTTACCAACAACCTCGTCGTCAACAGCGCAGGAGCGCAGAAGATGCTAGCGCAGATGAAGGGAGATGTCAATGGCAAACCCCTAAAGTCTTACTTCACCAGCGTTGATGGGATAAGAGAACTAGGGCAGTATCTGTCTAGATATCCCTCATTCCAGCACGTATATGGAGAAAATAGAATGCCTAAGTTCGATGAAGAAGGCAAGTTAAAACGCAGAGTCAACACAGTGGGTAAGTTACATCACTTCTTCGGACAGAGATATGGGGATGATGCTGAGGAAGGGAGAGGATTAGACCTATTTATGACTCATTCAGGAAGAGTGGGTAACTATCGTGAACATCAAGCGAACAAGGATGTAGCGCACCACGTCAGAGCAAAAGATGCTTGGAGCAATGCTGTACTCGCACAGTCCCTAGGTGTGAATCATATTGAGGACATGCCTGAGCCGGAGGAACTCAGAGCAGCGGGAATCAGGCTGCACGACACCCCTGAGACTAGGGCAGATGCACCTAGGGTCGCCAACATCCTAAATCAGATATACGCAGCAAACTCACTTGCCTTCGGCCATGAGGTCAAAGAACTTCCGAATCAAGATGAACTGGCAGCAATTCAACCGCTACTAGACCACGTTATACAGGGAGGCAAATCTGATGATGCAATGTTACTAGGTGTTCCAGCGCACATCCCTTACTCGGATGAGTTACAACCAATCACCCCAGTAGGAGAACGACAGAGCGCTACCACATTGACGGGTGAGCCTAGGGGAACGGCAGGTGCGCCAATGCGCGAGACCGCGACTCAGACATCGCCACCACCGCAACCAGCATCCCCTCGATACCCCGGCATGATGGAGGACAGGCAGAGAATAGGAGTCAGGAGACCAGTCGACCCGGCCACGCCCGGACTCAGCGCCGAGCAGCAAGCAAGAGCGAGATTCGCACAAGCCCCGCTTGAGAACGTCAGGGACTTCTACACGAGGAACGTGGGCGTCCTGCCCACTGCGGGCAGACAGATAGAAGAGCCACAGCGCGGAATGACGCCAGCGGAGTTGCAGACCTACGCGAGCACAGGCATGACCACGCCTGAGTACGAGCAGGAGAGGAGGCTCAGGCAGTTCCAAGAACTGGCGGGTGACCCGTATCAGACTAGGCTATTCGACTTCGGCAAGTCCGAGAACGTGGCCAAGGTCGTGGAACTACTGCAATTGCGAGAGGCTAGGCTAGATGGTGCGGTCATGAAGCACATTCCGAATAGCACATTCAACTCACACTCAATCAACGACATAAACCACATATCCGAGATGATGGGAATCACCCCTCTCGACGTCAGGACGATACTACACAGTCAAGGCGACTGGCAGAGAATATCCAAAACCTATGGCTATGACGATGTGGTCGTCAAGGTCGTCAAGGTGGCATTCGGAGGGGTGGAATGAGCAAGATACTCGTAAAGTCTAGTGGCCCTCAAGTAGGTATGAACGTAGGTTCGGGAGGGCCGGGAATAGCGTTCATGGTAGGGGGCGAGAAAGTCATGAATCCCAGTAGCAAGGAGTTCATATCCATGTACGGAGAAGAGGGCAGTCCCAGTCACGATAGGGCAATGAGGATGCAGAATCTAGGTCGCATGGGTAGGTACGGCCTTGCTGGACTCAGCGCCTTCAACTCTGCTTACAATCAAACATCCAGCGGTCAGCCGGGCGTTCTCGGCGCTGCCGGCTCAGGTGCTATGCAGGGATTCTACGGCTCGGCAGGGCTTGAGGACTTCGCAGCGAGAGCAGGTCAAAAGCATGGTAAGAAACTAGGTAGGGATAAACCAGTCAATACAACTACAACAGCACCAGTCAATACGACCGGATTATTAGCAGCGCCAACTCAAAACGAACCGATGATAGACGTTGAGTTTACCGAAAGGGAGCATGATGACGAACAGAGGCTACTCGCACCACCTACTGTGAATAACACTGCTGGACAAGTGGGAGTACGCAATACGTATAACGCTATGATGGATGAGTATGGCAGACCGAAGAATTCCTATGACGCCATAGCGAGGGAGTACGGACAATGAAGACGAACGAGGAGATGCGTGAGTTCATCCTGAACACAGACAGGGAGATGTGCAGGAAGTCATTCAAATATTTCTTCGTGGATATTTTAGGATTCATGTACAATCATCATCATGATTCTTGGAAAGAGGGTCTTGAGGAATCGCAGTATTATTGCGTGAAAGCGTCTCGTGACCACGGAAAGTCCGTATTCTTCATGACATATGCATTATGGCTCGCAGCATTTAATCCCGGTAAGCACATCATGATTTTCTCCCATTCTCTTGAGCAGACCCTTGAGCACATGAGGTTTGTTCGCAACTTGATAGAAGGGCATGATGAACTCAGGCATCTCAAACCTCAAGGCAAGCCTTGGGCTAAATCATACTTTGAGTTCTCCAACGGAAGTCGTATGATGGCAAAATCAGTTGGGGGAGCGACTCGTGGTTTCCACCCCGACGTCGTGGTGTGCGATGATATTCTATGGGGAACGACTGCAAGCGAGTTAGCCAAGACGGCGGATTGGTTCTATGGTGTTCTTCTACCTGTTCTTCACCACAGCAGCAAACTGATGATGGTCGGAACACCATTCAGTTACAACGACCTGTATGCTGAGTTGGAGCAGAAAGATACGTTTAGAGTAGAAACTTATCCGGCTATCAATGCTGAAGGTGTCGCTCTTTGGCCTGAGAGGTGGAATAAGGAGGCTTTGGATGAGAGGCGAATGTCCATGCCAGCGATACAATTCACACGTGAATACCTGTGTGAGCCAATACATGACGTAGCGAGTATGTTCCCAATGAGCATACTGGAGGCTGCTAGAGACCCTAATCTAGTAATGATAGACAGGGCTGAGACCAATTACAACGAGGAAGGTGAAGCAGATGGCGTCTTCGGACAGCACTTCATCGGTCATGACCCCGCTATCGCATCTGACAAGAACGCTGACTTCACAGCGATGACCGTCATGAGAATCAAACCCGATGAGCAGATGAAAGAGATAGTGCATGTCGTTCATCAAAGAGGCATGTCGTCCATGGCTCAGAAGAGAATGATGGTCATGCTGAACAACAAGTTCACGCCTGAACTGATAGAACTTGAGGGTAACAACTTCCAAAGAATGCTTGAACAGGAGATGAGAGAGATGGCATCCGATATGCCAATCAGAGTTTTCATGACCACGCGAACCAAGAAAGAATCGCTTTTTATGTCTCTATTACTGGCTTTCGAGCAGGGTAATATAAAAACCCCATATGGAGACGAGCGTAGCAGGAAGTACACGCATCTGCTTGAGGAAGAACTCAACAGATTCGGTATGCAGAAGAATGGAAAACTGGAGAGTGTGGGTGTGCATGATGACTTGGCTATGAGTTTGGCTTTGGCTAATTGGGCATCTAAGGAGTTCAAGGGAAGCGTCGTCTTACTAGACGATTACATGCCCGGCTTCGATTCTTGGGTTAGCGGCGGAAGCAAAGGGAACTGGATGATACCATGAATAATACTTACATAGAATCGCATAACGAGAATACGACATTTTGGAGTGATAAGTAACATGAGTGCTTTTCCCGCAAATGGAGAAGGGTGGTTTGAAACTAACTTGGGCTATTCTGCAACTGATTTAGTGAAGAGGCTAAAAAACGTTAGAAGGCACAACAAGGATGAGAAAGATTTCATAGACAAAGCGATAAACGACATAAGGTCATTGAAATCGATGGAGATGGAAGCAACCTTGAAGATGCACGACTGGTGTTTGAAATACTCAGATACAATAAGAGACATAGGTATCAACGATAACGACTTGAAAGCCCTTAGAAAATTTGGAGATAGCAGGAGAGTGAGTCTGCAAAGAGCCTGTCATCAATGGGAGCAAGCAGATGACACTCTGAAGATGCTAAATGAATATGAGGATGTTTGGGGAGATGAGGAAAAGAAGTCTTGGGTGGATGCCATGCAATCCAAGAGGGATGCTAGAAAAATATGGAAGAGCACCCTCAAGCAAATGGACAGACTAACAGACAAAGAGCAGGAATCCATACAGAAAACAGCAGAATTACTACAACATAGAGGTGAAATGACAGGTAGAACCATTCACGAGGAACTCATGGAGCAGGGAGTACTGCACAAAAGCATGACATCCACTAAACTATCTAAACTACTATCGATGTATGGCGAGGAAGTCGATGTCATAAGCGGTAACAGTCGTGGTACTTTTGTCAAGATGGATAAGACCGGATTGATAATCAAAGACCCTTGGGCGTATGCTGCTGGATTCCTAGATGCAGATGGATACATAACAATCACAAAAAGAGGAGAGCCAAGAGCAGGATTCATAGCAACAGGCAGTAGAGGCAAGATACACTGCGAGCAATTGCAGAAAACACTGGGATGTGGGATTCTGCAACTAGACCAAAAGATATACAGTGATACTCAGAGAAGCCAGCATCGATTGCAGTTCTACTCCAAAGCGGACATATCCAAACTGCTGAAGGGCATCCTACCATTCCTAGAGATGAAGAAAACCCAAGCCAAAGCAGTATTAGCATTCATACAAGAAGATGATTCCTTGCGAAAGAACGAGTTGCTCAAAGTAGTGAGATACTACAATTGGAGCGATGATACCAAGAAGGCCACCGCCCTCCTAGACGAGTGGGGCGTACAGGCTGACGACGTAACGAAGTGGGCAGAGGCGATATAATGGCAGATGAAGAAAAAGGCCCAGTAGGACGATTTTTGTCTGCTATAAGCAGCCCATTTCGCAGCAGAACCACTCCTGAGCCGCAAATGCCTCTGTATACAACTGGTATACAAGAGCCAGTTCTAGCACAAGGTATCACATTACCAGCATTATACGCAGTCTCTCAAGAGAACCTCATATTGAGAACGGTGCTTGCCAAACTCAGTCAGGAGATTTTTAGGAGAGGATACTACTGGGAGAAGAAGTTCCAAAAGAAATGCACTGGTTGCGGTGAAGAGTATAATCACGATGTCAATGAATGCAATCTATGTGGCTCTCCTACTAGAGCGCCTGATGTGAACCAACTCATCTACCCAAAGTATCTATTGGAACAAGTCAACTCAATGGAGCAGAACTTCATGCATGTTCTGTTTGAGATTGAAAGAGACTTGAATGTGGTAGATGATGCATTCTTGATTCTCATCAAAGAGTATTACGTAGAACCCGAAACGTCACAGATACAGTTCTTCAAAGTTAAAGAAATTATCAGAGCAGACCCTATCTTCATGAGAATCATCTCAGACAAGAGGGGAGTACGTGGTGGTAGATACAAAGTGTGTCCACTACATCGAGACCAAGTATCGTACCCCGGCCAAGACGACAAGTGCGAAGTGTGCGGTAATAATATGCAGGAGGCTCATTATGCCAATATGGCCGGTAGTGGAAAAACACAGTACTACTTGGAAGGCGAGGTAATTCATCTGAGTAAGTACAACCCATCCAAACTCTACGGTAGAAGCCCGGTCAACACGATGTGGAGACAGGCGATGACACTCACAGCGATGGACAACTACATGTACACCGCATATCAGAAGAGAAGAAGTCCGAAAGGAATCATCTCTGTCACCACCGATAACCTAGAATCGATGAAGTCGTTTTGGAAATCAGTCGATGAGAAGATGGAGAGAGACCCTCACTACATTCCTAAAGTTGGCATAGAATCCTCAACCGGACGTGGTGGAGTGAATTGGGTCAAGTTCATGGATACTCTAGAAGAAATGCAGTATATCGCAGTTCGCGATGAGATGAGAAACAGAATAGCGGCATTCTACGGTGTCAGCAGCATCTTCATGGTAGACAGCGGTAAGAGCGGCGGTCTTAATAACGAAGGAATGCAGATACTCGTAACCAACAGAGCAGTTGAATTTGGACAGAAAGTGTACACTCAAGTTCTATTTCCTAGGATGCTAAAGCAGATGGACGTGACTGATTGGAAAATAACTCTGTATCCGAACGAGGAGGAAGATGAGATAACTCGCCTACGAAGAGATGAGATGGAAGTCAACCTAGCGCAGAGAATGGCTATGCTAGGGTACAAGCCTGAACTCATGGAGCAGGGAGACAGGGACATAAGATTCACTTACAGAGAAATAAACCCTGAGCAAGACGGCCCACCACCAATGCCTCCCGGAATGACACCACCACCCGGATTGCCGGGTGCAGCGACAGCAGGTGCGATGGGTGCTCAGATGGGCGCAATTCCACCCGGAATGATGCCACCATCGCAACCCGGAGGAGAGGGAATGGGCATCAGAACACCGAGAGGGCCAGCATCTCCTCAGAATCGAACATCATTCGGCAGCGGAGCACCAGTATCATCGGTACAACAGCGAGGGCCTGAAAATTCTCAAGCGCAGAACAATAGTCGCGCATTATTGAACGCAAGACGCTTAAGAGGCGCATGATTAAAGAACAAAGGCGACTTCGCAACAGGTAAGTGACGACCATGGACTTAATCAAAATGCACCCTATGGCGAGGAAAATGAACTCCCATAATGAAGGTTTGAATAAAGCGATAGAAGACGGAAATGCAGATGCTGCAAGATTGCATCTAACTGAGATTCTAAAGTACGCATCTACCCTTGAAGACGACCTAGTTATAGCAATCAAGAAAGCAGACTTCTCTAACGTAGTGACTCCTGACAACGGCTGGCAACAACAAAGCCCAGTCATCAAATACAACGAGACAGGAGCAAAATTTGACCCAAGCATGAGAGACAGGCAACTACCCGGTACAATCTTCTCTGCTAGAAGTAACCCCTCAATGAGAAAAGCACGTAGCACTTTTGGAAGAAGAGTTTGAGGGAAAGAAATGTCAGATGAAGGCGACGCAGGAAAACTGATGACTACACTCATCACAAAAATGGAGTCAATGGATTCAGACATGCAACTCATCAAGGCTGAGAACGCCTCTCTGAGAAAACTCATACAAAACCCAAGTCATATACTTAGAAAAGCAGGTTTCGTTCCTTACGGTACGCCTTTGTCGGAAGATGTCTCAGTAGATGCGTTTCGCAATGATATGGACACTAACATACTAAAGGGTCAAGGTATAGATGCTGAAAATCTAGACAAATACAGCAATGAGCAGATTCATGAAATGAGTTGGGAAGAAATACACGACATGGCTCAGCAGCACAAAGAAGTAAAGGAGATGTACTAAAATGGTTAGACCAAGATACGAAGAAGCATCAAGTGAAGCATACGAGATGTTAGCAAAAGCACAAGAACTATTGAAGAAAGCAGATATGAGTATGAAAGACAAATACTGCATGAAGCGCTTCGGTAAGAAATACTCCGAGTGTTCCTCAGAGCAAAAATCACAATGCGACAAGAGCGTCGATAAAGTAGAGAAGGGAGAACACCATAAAGAAACTTCATTCGACACACGACCCAGTGGAGTTCAATTCGTGTCAGAGTCAGGAGGTCAAACTTTCAACGCTCAGTATCAAACTAACCAATCTCTACTAGATTCAGATGATGTTGCTAACAAAGGCGCATCATCATCATCAGTTAACATGGAAGCAGAATCCTCATCAAGAAACCCACATGATAACATCAATCGTCTTGTGGAGGGGTAGACTTGGGCATAGTCAAAGTCTTGAAAGGCGTAGCAGATATGTCTCCTTGCATGACTTGCGGTGCGACTGTGCATGAGATGTGTAAAATGCATCAAGGTTTGCCAATGGCAAATTGCCCTAGTCGTGTTTCGGCGATGAGGAGATGAGCGGTGATGATATGCGAGAGGATTCAGTCGATGTCTATCTGAGACACCGGGATGAACTCTTGAAAGCAATATACAACGGTTCAGACCCATCTCAGGAAGTAGGCGATTTTCTACTATCTACTATTAATCTAAAAAACCATAATATAGAATACGAACTCAGAGACGAGGATATAATCTGTCTCTCTTACAGTAATTTCATACTGAAGCAAGAAGGCGGGGGCGAAGGCGGAAGCCAAGGTAACCCGATGGCCGACTATCGTCCTGCCATGCTGATGCCCATACCAGCAATGCACGCATATGAGGGTAGAGTCAAGAGGCATTGGACAAAAGCGGATAACAAGAAGCACGGATACAAATTTCACTCAGAGCAGAAACCCGGACAAACAGCCTCAGACCACCTCAAGGAGAATGAAATTCCTAGAGAGATGAGGCACGGGCTTTGGCCTGAAATAACACCATTCACATACAAATTAGACAGAGACAACCCCGAGACCCTAATTACAGAACCAACGGAATCAGATAGCGAGCAAATACAACAGGGTCACTATCTCGATGTAGACCCATTCAGCGAAAAGCACCACCCAATTAGAAGGAGGAGAACAGATACCAATATGCCTGAATGGGAACACGTGCTCAGAAACTTCTACTTCGATAAGAATGGTGGACAATCCCTAGCAGAGAAGTCCATGGGAATCGAGGATGCTCACAAGGAGTTCCACACAAAGGAAGAGGAAGCCCACAAACATGGATTCTACAAAGGAATGCATCATGACAGACCGGGGCATAAATACTCGTTTGCTGGTGGAGAAGAGACCACGCATCAGCATACTCTCAGAATGAGAGACATGGACAGATGGAGAAGAGGCACTCATATCAAGGGAGACGAAGAAAGAGAAGCATTCGTCAGAGACTTGGACAAACTGGAACGAGCCGGTACGGACATGGAGAAGGCTCACTTCGATTGGAGAATGAAACTGCTCGACAGCCATAATGTGACTGAAGAAGGAATAGTCGGTAAAGAGCCGAGCCAAGAGGAAATCATGGGTAGACTGATGGATATCACATTACCCCCGCTTGAAAACGAAGAAGAAGCCAAGAGAGAACTGATGGGTGACCCCGTGAGCAAAACGCATGCGCATGGTATGGGATGGGAAACGTACAACTACGGTCTTGAGTTTCTATCTCCGAAAGAGAGAAGCATGGTTCTAGACCATATAGACAAGTACGGTACTGACAATCCCAAACATCAGAGCGTTGAGTTAGATGACGGTCACAAGATAAGCATGACTAGAATCAAGAAGAACTTCATGCATAGAAACGGGGCTGAGGATGATTACTTCTCACGAAGACAAGGATACACAGGAGCGAATGTGCATGCCAATATCGAAAATCCTGAAGATGTGCAAATTAGCGGAGATGAGGGATTTGTGTCAGCAGCCCTGAAAAGCACATACATCAAAGACGGTAAGATATGGAATGATGAGCCTTACGAGTACGACAGCAACGACAACAAAATCAAGATGTTCGACAATACCGCATTCGACGAACTCATGGAGAACCTAGAGGCGATGTACGAGGGAGACGACCTACTACATCACGGTGCAGCGGACGAAGACCCTGAGAAGAAGAAGGACAATCGAAACCTCTTCCCATTCCAGCAATCAGACAGGGACAAAATACTGGAAAGAATGAACAAGGGAATGGACTTGAAGCAAGCGCTCAAAGGAATGGTTCGCAAAGACAGTGATGCTCTTCTCAGCAAGGAGGGGCTGTTGGCACTAGTAGGAAGCCAAGACTCCCTTCATCCAATTTTTGGTGGACAGAGTGGGCCACTGTTACCAAAGAATATAATGAATACAGTTCTAGAGGAAATAGAAAGCAGAGTAGGTGCTGCAAAGAGAAGTAAAGCAATCAGAAATGCGATGATGGCACATAGGACTGGAATCAACGCACCTCACAAAGAAGAACTACCTGAAGAAGAGCACGCTCATTACTATGAGGATAATGGTAAACTGAGAGGTCTCGCATGGCCATTCTCCAAACCCTTCACCCATAGAAGCGGTGCTAACATGCAGAAAACCACCCATGCGGAACTGATACACGACCACCTAGCGGATGCATCCAAGTTTGAATACAGGCCGAGAGAGGTCATAGATGATGATGGGGTTCTAAAAGTAAAGAGATATTCTAATCTAGTTGGGGGAGAGTCATCATGGATTGGAGACAAAACTAGAGACGGCTCAATCAACCCGTCATCCGATACCACTGGACTCATATCTCAATTGATGCCTCATTACCTACCTAGCAAAGTGAAATCTCATCATACCGCTCACGGTATAGCCGCTAAGACAGATACTTTCTCATCGGGAAGAACAAGTAGGGGTAGGAACATCAAGAACTCAAGTGACATGCACATATCCAGCAGACATCCTGAAATTTACAGGAAGACTAAAAACGGTCTGCCTAAAAATATGAAAATAGACAGAGAAATACACCCTAGAAAAAGAGAATTAGATTTATCTAAAAACACATTCTCTCATCATAATCCATACGTAGAGACGAACGTAATAAGAAATAAGCAGGGAAACAAAGGGAGAAGAGAAGCCGGAGGAGATGTGTCTATCAGTAGAAATGCATCTCAAACACATTTGATGTCATTGTTGAATGGTAGAGTCAACAGAGGTTTGAAAGACGCAATCCACTCGATTATACCATTTACGCAATTCGTCAAGAACGCAGATAGAATGATGCCTGAAGGATTAGACGTTGGTCAGGTCATGGGTAATCTACCAATGTTCACTAAACCGATAGACACAATGGGGCAAGGTTTCGAAGATGAACTGCTGGCTGCTGAAGAGGCTCTTAATGACCCTAACACTCCTAAAGGGCAACTACAAGAGATAGGAGAAAGAATCAGGACAATGATTCAGCAGAGAAGTGCAGCAGAAAGAGACACTATGGACGCACAGAATTTCGGTGTAAATAATGAAATAGAGAGAATGCTCCTATCAGACCACAATGCCGTCATTGAAGAAGCCAAAAGACTCAGACCCATCATAGAAGAGAAGTTTCCTCTTGCTTTTCACCCTGAGAATCCTAAAGCGTTGTTAAATGCCCATGCTCTGATATCCGGTGCACAACGCTCTCTACACCATACCGGAGGAGACGGGGGAGTGACTCATGGTTATGAGGACAGAGAAGTAGAATTGGATACTACGAGCAACAAGTTCTCAACCCTCTCAACATTGCTTCAGCAAGACGCGGTTAAACAGGGGCATACTATAAGCCCAATTCAAAATGCCAGTAATCAAGAAGCAGACATGACCCTAGAGAAACTAGGGCTACCTAAAGATAAGGCTCACCGAGAGTACGTCAAGGATTGGCTATCCGGCCTGAACTCGGATGTAGTCGCTATGTCATTTGGTAAACTAGCAGGACTTGGAGTACCTTGGAACAACGATAACCCGGACATGTTCAGTTCCGCATTAGGATTAGACAGCACACATGATGCACTGGATACAGCATTGATGAACGATAAGATGAACTGGCCAAAGGGAAGCAACGACCCCGGTAGAAAGAATGCATTGAAGACATTCGCACAGAGAATACCGCTACACAATGCTATATCTTGGATAGGCAATCACTTCAAGACAGCAGAGAGGAATAGACCAGTGAGCGAAAAACAACTAGATGCGTATGGATTAGCAATACACGAGCCTCCCAAGCAGAAGAAGAGCAGGAGCGGCAAAGTTGAATCTAGAAGCGGTAAAACGCTCTTACATCCTGTATTCGAAGGTACAACAGGTTGGAGAGAAGCGCAGAGGCATAATCGCGTGAAAGACATCGCCAGCCACATCATGATGCTAGACACAGCAACAGTGCCTGAGCAGATATCTTCTGACATGCCTACTGTTACTGAAAACAGAGTGGGAATGCGGCGAGATGCAAAGATAGCCTCGATAGAGAGTCAACAAGGAGTAGTGCCGATGGATGTGATAAACGATGGTGCAATGCACACAGGTGAGGAGGGAATCGCGGAATTTGGTCTAGAATTCGATGGAGGTGTGCCAGTAGTGGGCAATTATCCACAACCTACTAACTACAACCCCATTCCAAGAACTTCTGTACAGCAGTTGCTTTCAGATACACACAGCCCCGAACATATGCAGATGATATATGATTCTCATGAACCTATGGGCAGTGCTCCTATGAATACTCCCGGTATTGAAGGAACTATGCCTCATCAAAACGATTGGCAGTTATTTGGTAAATCGGATGTCCCTAAAGAAGTACCATTGATTGAACCTATGCATAGGATATTCGATTTGGAAGATATGGCGCAATTGAGAGGATTCACAGGAGAATGGGTAGTCTCTGCTCATAGAGAAGGCGTAAGATGCAAGGTAACCAAGAAGGGCAACAATATAAAATTAGAAAACGAAGATGGTGAAGTTCAATCCACCAGCGACGAGATGAGGTCTTCATTACGCTCGTCATGTAAGAAAAACTACATCGTAGATGCCACATTAGTGGATGGTGATTTATTCATAACAGACATTCTCATGTATGATAATGACCAAGTTATGGAACTGACCACTCGTGAGAGAGTTAAGTTACTGAGAGGCCAGTTCGATAGTTATCACCCAGTACATGTGCCAAGTCCATCAGATATACGAGTGACAGACGAGGTAGGTCTGAAGAATGCGGTAGAATCCCTAGGAAAGGAGAACAAGATGATTTTACTTAGGGATGCGAAGTCAACCTACATGAAAGGGGAGGAGAAACATCCAAAGTGGGTGATGCTAGCAAAAGAGGATATATTGTACCATGTTCCTTTCACGATGGAGATTGAAGAGAAGCATTTCATAATAAAATTGCCCGAAGACCTAGTGAAGTACGAAATAAGCGAAGAAGGCCCAATTAATCCAGTAGCAGCGATAGGCTCGATATCAGACTCCAACTACTCAGTGAGATTGGCGAAGAGCCTACAACCATACTGGGAGAATGGGTTTGCATACCTCAAAAGCGAGAAGGACGAGGCGATTGATGATGGTATGACAGACGACCGCGCCCGCAGGATAGAGCATCAGAGCGCTGGGATACTGAAACCCAAGAAAGACAGCAGCATAATCTTGAAACCGAAGGACACACTAAAGGCGCTGCTACTGATAGAGAAGACACTAGACAAACTCGACAAGGGTTTCGCAGGTCATTACCCCATGAGTGGAGGAAGGGGATTGGGCATAGACGTCGGAGATGGCACTGAGAGTCCTAGAGGCCCTACGTCCCTTATAGCCGAGGAGAGTCTTCCTGATTGGGATATGAAAGAGCGCCCGGAGCAAGACCCCGAGAAACCTGATGATTATCCGGGAAGAAGGAAAAAGATGGCACGAAATGCCAAGCAGTATAACGAAAATGCCTCGTAGAAACCTTGATTGGTAGTCCCGGAGCATTGAAGTAGTAAAGCATTACGTTCCTACCGATAGTGTGCTCGGAAGTAGACAACTTTTCAGACAGGATGACGACCCACTGGTCGTACTCAAGGGAGGAAACGACCTCATTGTCGCTGGCTATGCCAGTGTGGAAGTTGTAGACAAGCAAGGCGACGTAATAACAAAGGAGGCATTGAAACACGCATTTCGGAAATTCATGGAAAATCCGTCATACAGAAACGTTCAATTGGCTCACAGTAATATACAAGTTGGAGATGTAGTACCGAATTACACAGATAGCGAAGGGAGGTTGTGGAAAAGCGAAGTCGATGATGTCGGAATGTTTGTAGTAGTACAATTACGTAACGACATCGAGAAAGCAAAAGAGGTTTCAGCAGAAATCAGAAAAGGCGTTCTCAGAGGATTCAGTATCGGTGGTCAAGCGTTTAAGAGAGTCAGAAAATCAGACCCTAAAAGAGGCGATTACCAAGAAATTAGCAAACTGGAACTACACGAAATAACGATTTGTGAAAAAGGCATCAATCCCGAAGCAACATTCAGCATATTAAAAGAAGATAAAAACAACACGGAAGTGACAAAAATGACAGAAGCAGAGAACGATAATGAAATGATGAAACAACTTGGCGATGTTCTATCGCGCCTTGAGGGAAGACTGGATGACATGGAGAAAGCCATGCCACCGGCACTTGCAGCAGCAATGAAGGACAAGAAAGCCGACGAGAAAGACGAGGGTAAGAAATCCGAGGATACTGAAGAAGTAGTGGCAGACGCAGAAGCAACTGTCGAGAAATCTTCAGAGTACTCAGACGTCATTACATCCGAGTACCTAAACTGGATGGAAGACACCTTGAAGAGTGGCGGTGTAGACACTGAATCTGCACGAGCACACTTCGATGACTTGGAGAAAGCCAATCTAGGTTCTACTCCTGAAGAGTGGGATGCTGGATACGAGCAGCACACAGGTCAAGTCAAAGGTCGAGTGCAGGAAAACGGAAGTCCGTCTACCAATGCTATCGGCAAAACAACTGGAAGCGGTGGCAAAGTCGAAAAATCCGACTTCGTGACATCAGCATCCGACGCAGATGTAGAATCTGCATACGAAGTATACAAAGCAGCAGCACTAGAACAGGAGTTCAAGGCTAACCTAGAGAAGCAATTCGCTACTCGCTTCGCTGCTGAGAGACAAGACGAGGTAGCAAAATCAGAGGCATTAGCCTTCGATGCACGTGGCCCTCTTGGTGAGATACAGAAATCCATCGAAGCACTAGGTGCAAGAATCGATGAAATAGCAACTCCTTCCGAAGGAGGCGAAATCCGCAAGTCCGAGAGCGCACCATCCGTGGTCGTTCCTTCGACTGAAGACTTAGCAACAATGACATGGGAGGAAGTACACAACTTGGCGTCTAAGACGTTCGAGTGAATACTACTCAAGAATAAATAATAGGAGATGAAAAGATATGGCAAGAAATTACGTACGAACAATAACAGACATGGAGCGCTACTACTATGGCGCAGGAAACGCAATGGGCTACTCATACAGTGGTAGCGAATTGTTGAAGGCTGACAGCCCTATGCTGTCTACGACTGCTGGTACATACCAAGCAATCTATGGGCGCAAAGTTTGGTCACAACTGAACCAAGAGTTCAACGCCTTCTCTATACTACCAAAGAAACCTTGGGACAGGTCAGGATGGCGTGTCATAACCGAGAGACCTAACAACGACGGTACGCTACACGGCGGAGTTGCAGAAAACGCAACACTACCTGAGACAGTTAGGCCAAAATTCCAGCATGTAGCAGCAAAACCAAAGACAATCGCTCACACATTCGATATGTCTGAAACTGCTATCTTCCTTTCTGACAAGGATGATGGAATGGGAGATATCCGCTCTGTAATGAAAGAAGAGATGGGTAAGCACCACGCTGAAATGGTTAACAAGATGCTCTTAACAGATGTTAACGATAAAGCAGGAAACAACTTCGAGTCTCTAGACAGAGTGACCGCAGCAGACGGTACAACCAACGGTTTGACTGGATTAAGAACAAGCGGTGGTACACCACACGTCGATGCAGCAGGAGACCTAGACATCTACTCGATTTCTAGGACAGCAGGTTCAAACGATTGGGCAAATGCAGAAGTATCCTGTGGAGCAGACGCTTCAGCAGGAAATCAAAGAGTTCTAACACTAGACATCATGGACGAAATGTTCCAAAAGATGTGGAAACGTGGTGGAAACCCGAAAGTCATCCTAACTGGATACGACACTCTAATGAGGATTCAGCAACTGCTACAATCCCAGCAGAGGTTCATGGAAGAGAAGAGAATCACCCCAACATACAACGGTGTGAAGGGTGTACCCGGTATCGAGGCTGGATTCATCGTAGCAACATACAACGGTGTTCCAATCATTCCATCCAAGGATATGCTTCCTGATGGAATCAGCAGAATGTACTACCTAGATACTGACTATCTATACTTCAGCACAGCAATTCCAACACAATACTTCGAAAGCGGCATCGAAACTGGTGACCCATTCGCAATAAACAGATTGGGCCAAGAAGGGCTATACAGAACCATGGGAGAACTATGGACTACTTTCTTCGGAGCACAAGGGAGCATAAGAGACCTTAAGTGAGGTTGTCTTGGAGATAATATAAACGGAGATGAAAAGATATGGCAGAACAATTAATTGTAGCAGGAAGCAGTACGACAGCAACCCTAGTAGGGGCATGGGAACTCAGAGCGGGTTCGCATGACACAACAGAACACCTAGCACGAGGTGGTACATACCCCGGCGGACTTGATGGATTTCATCCAATCAACGCAGATGCAGCAAACGGATACGACCCAGCACCAAAGATGGCCCTAATCACATTGGGTTCAACAACGGATGGCGCAACAGTGACACTAAGCGGTGGAGCAAGTGCAATTCTAGCAGTATTTACCGAGAACGGCACAGCCAACGCAGGTGTAGCAATGGGAGCAAACTTCAGCGGACTAGTAGTCACATTGGAGACTGCTGGAACTGTGACAGCCGGACAAATGCTGGTAATGTACAACTGAGGTGGCTAAGTGCCTACTGTAACATACATCGGGTCATCGCACAGACGCCGTAACTTGGATACATCTATGCCCGATTGGGTTAGAAGAAAACCATGTACGGTGTCTGATGAATGGCTTGCTACATGGGGAAAGAGGCTTGGCGCTGATTTCGTGATAGAAGGCGCTCATGAAGACCTAGGAAACGACGGTATACCTGACTCCGCATGGACGAAGGCGAAAATCACAGAGTGGTTAACAGGTAAAGGCACACAAGTGGGTGGCGGCTTCAAAACCAAGACCACGCTGCTAGAAATGGTAGAAGGTGTTTTGAACCCAACCCCTGTAGCAGAGCCAGTAGTCGAGGAAGCACCAGTTGAAGAACCGGCAGAAGTAATAGAAACAAAAACAGAAATAATAGGAGATGATGAATAATGGCAGTAGGATTTGACACAAGAGTACACGTAATGGGCGATTTAATGTTAGTGACGGGAACATGGGAAAATGGAGACTCATCGATTGATTTGTCAAGCCATCTCAGCACCGTCATGATGGCTATGGTATGCCCATCAACGACGACCGAACAAGCGAACCCAATCAGTATAGTTGGGACTACCCTCCACTTTACGGAGAGCGGTAGTGACGGCGGAGTATGGTCTGCACTGGGAAGTCGCTGATTGAGGCGGTGACCTAGATGGGTAGTGCAACTCTTAACTTGACATTCAAGGTAATAGGGCCGATTGCACCCGCTGATTTCTCTACGGGCGCAGAAGGTGCTACATCTTTGAATACTGCTTATGGATTAAGCGAAGTCACAGACGCACATAGCACCACGTCTCTAGTCTCATCAGAGCCAGTTGTCATATTGGGCAACTTGTACATGGTTCTGACATACTACGATGCGCAATGATGGTGAGGGATATGAATGAGTTTGGAATCCATAGAGATTGATTTCGACGACATAAGCAGATTCCAAAAGCAAGACGTTCGAGCAGACATCGCTTACGAAGCACCGGTAGATACCGAGAACCCCTTGAAGGGAGTCACTCGCAAGCAGCGTACTAGGACAGAAGAAGTGGCAGACGTCATGAACATCGGTGCTGGTACACGCTGCAAACACTGTGGATTCCTACACTTTATGTGGAGAGCCACGTGTGGAGCATGTGATAAGCCCATGGAGTACAACCTTGAAACCCGTGATGAGGAGAATAGAATATGAGCGCATTTGACGAGGCTTGGATGGTTTTGAAGAGGCTAGTGCCTACATCTCCCGACGACCCCATGGGTACGAAACTGATAGACAGCATGTTCTGTCAGCAATGCAAACAGGGCCTCAATCCTAGTAGTCAGCAGTGTGATAAATGCGGTGCGCCTAACCCGATGATGGGGGAGGGGCAGTAGATGCCACAGGTCTTCAGTCCGGGTGAAGGGGAGACAAGACCTCTTGACCCCACTGAAGTCGTCTACACCACAGCACAGAAAGTCGCAGACCTGCTTGACATAGGGCCTCAAGAGGCAGTCCTGATGAGCAAGGACGCAGATACGAATGCCGTCTACATCACTGGGACGGACTACCGAAACATAGGATTCTCAGTGGGTGACAAGATAAGGGTGTACAGCGATGCCGACCCATTCGGAGAGGAAGACCTCACCATAACAGCAATCGGCAAAGGAACATCCAGCAAAGCAGGTAGCGTCAAGATAACATTCAGCGGGGCTACCCTGACTGCCGGCGACTTCGAAGTAGCGGACAATGGCTACGTTCAGAACCAAGCGTCATTCACCAACGGCAGAACCCGTGGCATCACCAAGAAGAAAGTGGATGAGGTCATACTTCGTATGCAAGACCACATAGACAATCTCACTCACAACGCTTGGAGACCGTATCTCGTCAGCGCCGAGTACATCAACTTCGACACGTACAAACCGTACAGGCGTCGATACTACACCGATTACGTCGGTACTACGCCGCTCCTATTCAGGAACGTGCAACAGATTCTCAGACTGGAACTATGGCAGGGCGATGACTATCGGGAGATTGGTGCTTCCGAGGCACGAATCAAGATGCCCGAAGACGTTCGCTCTCTGAGCGGCTCTATCATCGTCTCACCCGGCAATGGAAGCGCAGGTGTGCTCACAATCGGCAGTGGTACTACGAATTGGCGAGCGGACTTCGACAAGATAACCACGGCACAGAACCTCGCCGACCTCATCAACAAAGAGGATAGGGTTGGCAAGACGTCATTGGAGTTCAGTCCAGCATTCACATTGGAGGGAAGCACAAGCAACGTAGCAGTACACAACGAGTTCTTCGCAACAGCGAACTCCGACTTGGGCAGCGGCATAGTCAAACTCACTAGCATGAGAGGCACGAAAGCCGGAGAGACATGCAGCATTGTGGTGACTGACAGCAACATAGAGTTGAGTCAAGTGAAGACTAGCACTGCTACTGTCAGTAATGCTACCACGACCGTTCTGACTGTTGACTCCACATCAGACTTTGCAGATGCTGGAGTACTATCGGTTGGAGACACTGCAATCAGATACACAGGTAAGACTGCTACGACGTTCACTGGATGCGCCTCAGTCGTAGGCTCTTCGGTCGACGACTTGAACGGACTCACTGTGACACAAAGCAGATTGCTAGTGGACTTGCAGGGAGGCAGTTCCAGTGGAGACAGAGGGAGACTGCGAGACTGGTGGCTAGACCCGGAGATGGGCATCATCTACTTCAACAACTCATACCCGTTCTTCGAGTGGAACGCAGTCAAGGTAACATACATCTACGGCGAGAGATACGTCGACAAGGGAATCGAGGACATAACCACCAAGATGGTAGCGATAGACCTCCTGATGAATGACGATAGAAGCGTCCTCATACCGGAGGGAACGCAGAACGTAGACCTAGGTGCTAAGATACAACTGTATCGAGCAGACATAGACAAGGTATTCGGCAGGTACGTGGAGGTGGTGACCTTTGAGTGATGACGTCAAGAGAATGGTGTACGAGGAGTACAAGCAAATCATAGCATCGGAGTTCGCTAATCCCGATTTTCAGAAAGAGGTGCGTGAAGCCGTGGTAAAAGGGCCTAGCGAGCAGTATGAGCGTATATTGGCTCAAGAGGAAGATAACGAGGAGAATGCTGTGAAGAGGATGCTCAATGAGTCTTCTCTACTAACACAGGAGAAACTAAGATTCGACGGGTCTGACATAGTGCCTGATTTCAAAGCCCATGAGAGGCAGAAGAGAAAGAAGGTGTTCGAGTAATGGTAGCGACATTCAAGGAAGGCATTGACGTCGTGCTAGACGTTCTCAAAGACAATTGGAACAGAGGGAATACTGACAACTACAAGCCGGTCATCATAGATATAGCCGAGACTGGGCCTGAGAGGGGAAAGCGCCTAGACCTAGATAGAACGGACTACATCATGGTTTTCGAGACAGCACACAACGAGGAGACCCCTGAGTTGCTCTATGACTTCGTAACTACTAGAATCAACATCACAGTCGACATGCGTACAATGCGCAGCAGGAAGCATTTCCAAGCAATGGAGAACGAGTTGAGGAGGTGCATCCACTTGAAGAGAAAAGGAGATGGCGCTAACTTTGACAGACTAGTGTATAAAACACGTACCGATTTATCAGATAGAAGCAAAAAACTCTTCAGAATGAACTATCAGATAGAAGTAGTTATCTTTGCAGAACTTATCCCGTGAGGTGTAGAAGAGTATGCCGTCGTCAGTTTATCGTGGAGATTTGTCCGAAATCACGTTCGGACACGAGTCAGGATTAGTGCTTGAGCATGCATTTGGTGCAACTGACTTTGCGTTCTCAGCCATCGCTAACGGGCAGGATAACGCAGCGGATACGAGCATCATCGAATTTTCATCAACTAGTGCCGAAGCAGGAGACAACAGCACATCACCAATAAAAAACGGCTTGCTCCTCTACCCAAAGGGAATGCTAGTAGGCTCTAAGGTGATATTCTCAGGCTTGTTGGATAGTGGCAATCATATGCTCAAAGCAGCCGATAACTACAATGTGAGCGGTAGAAGTTACACGATAGTCAAGCACGATGTCACAGACGCTAACAAAACTCGACTCACACTCACACCTGCATTGAAGACAGTGCATAATACGGCACAAGCCAAGTCCTCGCAAGCAGGGAGCACTATACACATACTCCCTTTCGGCACACCAGCATTCGACAAGAGCATGGGTTCTATCGGCAACAACGCCGCTGGTTCTACTGAATCAGTCCTAACAGACCAATTCGTTGGATTGGTGAGCACGGTAGCGCTACCGGAGACCAAGGTCGACCTCAAGAGATATCATGTCGTTGGACTCGGAAGGGACGTCGCAGTACAAGTACCCGGAAGATACACCAACGTGGGCGGCTCTTTCGAGTGCAACATACACAATGGACGATGGTTCTACTACTGCCTCGGTCAGAAGGTATCTAAGGTCAGTGCATCTAATAACGGTGGAACAGCATATACCATATCGTCAGGTACGGACGCAGGTTCTAACTACATACACATAACAGGCGCAGAAGCCATACCTAGTGTGGATAGTTCAAATATAGCAGACAACAACTCGTATATCGTTCTGACCGGTGCAAACAATGCAATGGTGGACATACAGACATACAGGGAGACAGCAGTCGGCGGTGGACTTGCCGCTGACGCATGGCCGACCGTAGGTGCTGATGGAGTGTTTGATAGGGCGCTAAAGCAAGAGGTGCGCAGGATTATCGGCCATGCTGTCAGCGGCAGTGGTGGTAGTGCTATACACAGCCTGTGGTTGGATGAGCCATTGCAGTACGATTATGCTGCTGGCACTGCTGTGACGTTCGCCAAGTATCATGATAGCACTGGGGAGACAAGTCCCAATAGAGCATTGACCGGTGTGTTGTCCAATCCAGTCGAGCACCTCTACTTCTCACGTGAGAAAGTACCATCCTTCTCCATGGAAGTCAGTGTGAGAAGACTAGACCAAGGACACAACGAGGGTTCTACTGATGGTGGGACTTCAGACTCAAAGCAACTCACTCGTGTCTTCCGTGGATGCAAGGTCAAGGATTTCAGCCTGACTGCCGATACTGATGCAGCATTGAGGCTCAGTGCTAATTTCGATTCAGCATTCTGTTACACGGATACTGGTAGGTTGGAGACTGTGGCAAACGGCTTCTCAGCAACACACGCTGGTAACATAGGAGATAGATACAACGCTCACAGACTCTTCGAAGATACAGCCGCTACCCCATTGAACAGAAAAGTCTCAGGTATAGAGAAAGGCACGCAGAAACCATTCATGTTCTACAACGGAATAATCACAGTACTAGGACAGACAGTCGGACAAGTAGTATCCTTCACGTTGAACGGTAAGACTGGTGTAGAGCAGTTCTACACCATAAGCGGCGCTAATGTAGTAGACAATGCGGCAGACCAAGTACCTCATTCCGGCACAAGAAACCCAACACTAGCGATAGAAGGAAAGACGGAATACGATTTGGATATGGAGATAATAGTAGATGACCCGGTATTCTATCACAACATGAGGAGGGCAGTGCGCAACTTCGACGAGAACACCAGTGACAGTGCTGCTCCAAACCTAATCAGATTGTCATTCACCAAGAACACCTCAGCCGCTGGAAGTGCCGAGTCAGTAGACATACTCATGGACGACTTCTTCATCACCGAGGCATCGTTACCGATACCTGAAGACAAAGGCCCTCTACGTTCTATAATGAAGATACTACCAAAGACCATCAAGGTCATCGCTAAGGACACGGTGTTAGCCCCATGATGCCGTCAGAGGTCGAGAGAGCATACTGGGCAAGAAGACTCAGTTTAACAGGATACGTGGATTGGCTTGCAGGAAGAATGGACTTGCCAGTCGATGAAAGCATGTATGGTGAATCGAAGAACGTAATAGATTACAGATATCAGACGATGATGGAGGATAAACCATCATGGGTAGAAGCAGCAGAGGAAGTGCTGAGTCACACTGACTATGCTGATTCAGGGCATGACACAGGAATCGAAGTGGGAGACCTTCAACCCGATGAGCCTGATGTGCCTGAAGTCATTCCCGACCAACCGGCAGACAATAACTACGAGGTTGCTGAAGACAGCAATCCGTTCACAGATTTCGACTATGACGCCATGACCGTGGCTGAACTGAGAGACATATGCAGAGAGCGCGGACTCATCGTCCGTGGAACTAAAGCGGAAATCATACTCAGGCTCAGGCGTGATGATGATGGAATAGAAGAAGAGACAGTCGATACCGACAATGACGAGACCGAAGCCCCCGCTGAAGAAGCGGCTGCTGAGGAATCGTCGGATGCCCCCTCTGAAGAAGAGGCTGCAACCGAGGAAGTGACAACAGATGCCGATAGTGGAGAAACAAACAATACTGACGAAGAAGAATGAATACAAGCATGAGATAAGAACCGACCCCGATGACGATGAACAAGTCATGGAGGTATGGATTCGTGATATCTCATTCTTGGATATTCAGAAAGCCGCCCAATCCATGTTCCAAATGAAAGGACAGGAAATAGAACTAGACCTAGAGGGTTATTGGGCATACGCTCTGAGCAATTGGGTCGTGAGAACGAACCCTGAACTTACATCTCAAGAGTTACAGCAACTCAACGCATACGTAGGACAAAACATCGCAGCCCTACTTCCCAAACCTGATGAAATGGCGGAGGCGATGCAAGGGGGTTTTACGAAAGCGAACAGTTGAAGATAAATGATTTCCTAAAGAAGAAGCATATACAAACAGCAGACGATTTAGGATTTCAACTTCAACTGTTCGCCTACACCGTAGCGAAACACTACGGTATATCCTTACGAGAGGTGTATATGATGGAAGAGTCCATGTTCAAGCAGTCTCTCGCATGGGCCATGGCGGTAGAGCACGAGCGAGAAGAGGAAGAGAGAAAGGAGCGTCTGAGAAACAACTCAGAGAGCAACGACACTGTTGACTTCGACTACACGTTCCTTGAGATGGAGGACTTCTGATGGCAATAGGCGCATTACTCACCAGCATGGCGTCACTTACGTCATCCCTAGGCGCAGTAGGCGGTCTCATGAGCAGTCTAGGTGGTATAGCAGCCACGGCAGGAAGCGCGTTGGCTAGTGCAATGGCGTCTGCCGCAAGTAAGGCTATCGAGGTATTCGGTGAGTTCTCGGAATGGTTCAAAGAAAACATATGGCCTATACTAGAACCTCTAGTGGATGCTGCAATCAGAGTGGGGAAGTTCATCGGAAAGATATTCCTAGGAGCATTCGGCATAGCGAAAAAGGCATTCACGGATATAGTCATCCCGATATTCAAAATCTTCAAAGACACTCTGAAAGCAATCATACAGATATTCACAGGCGATTTCAAAGGGGCTTTCAAGACAATAGAGAACACGGTCAAAAGTAACTTCGTACCACTCATCAAGACTCTGATGGGGATACCCGGAAAGATATTGAAATTCGGTATGCAGATAGGCAAGAAAGCGATAATGGGGATTTTCGACAAGGCAAAGTCAACAGTCAGTGGGGTAGTCGGTTTCATAAAGAAGTCATTCGCACCAGTCGGCAACTTCATCTCTAAGGTATTCACAAAGGCATTCGGAATAATAAAGAAAGCCTTCGCACCAATCAAGAAAATAATAAACAAGATAGGTGGAGTACTAGGGAAGGCCAAATCCAAAATCAGCGGTGCTGCATCTGCTGTCAGTAGTGCTAAGAGAAATGCAGTCACTACAATAGGAGCAGCAGTGGAAGGAGGGATGAACACCTCAGTCAACATGACATTGAGTCTTGCCGGTATGACTGACAAGAGCGACAAGAGAGCATACGCTAGAGAGATAGGCAGTATGATTGAAGACCAAGTGAAAGGGTCGTTGGGAACTGCTAGGAGTGTGCTCTGATGCCAGTGGGTACACCAATCAGGCTTGTGCAGGAAGGCGGAAATCTCATTGAACTAGATGCCACCAACATGGTACTCACCACCAGCAGGAAGGTTGGGGGTTCTGCTTTACCCTTCACAGGTAGCAGGAGAATCGGCTTTGACCTCAACGTCAACTCTGCAATGATAAACATACAGGGAGTGATTGTAGATGACCAAATACTCAAGGGTTCTCAAAGCGCATCGGCTATCATCAACTTCGGTGAGAAGTTCAACACTTCCGCTGAGTGGGCTGTACCGTTTAACTTGAGATACATGCTTAGCGCTACTTCTCCCTTTATGACCATCAAGGATTTCGATGGGAACAACAGGAACATCACCTTCACTGAAACCACCAATGCTGGAGCAACTGCATACTCAGCAACAGGAGGCGCTAATAGCACTCCCACTGTGCTCATCAACCCCAGTGACGCAACAGCGTTGCAGATAGCAACGGCAGTCCACTCCTTCATCAACAATCAGTTAAGCAGTTACTTCTCATCAGAATTAATCCAAGAGATAAACAGATTGAATGATACATTAGCCTTTTGCGCGATAAGAATCACTCATCAGGTGAAGGGAACTAAGCCCAACGGAACATCAATCTTCTTCAGTGATGATGGAGGAGACTCTCAGAGATTCGCATATCCCACGACCGCAATATTCAGTGGTGGTGCTAACGCTGTCAAGAAATCGGCGGGGGACAAGGTGCAAGACCTGTACGGCATCGTGAACAACAGCAAGACCCAAGCGGGTAGGAGAGTACAGGGAGCAGCATTAGGCGCTCTCGGTGTGGCAGGACTCGTAGTTAGTGCACCCGTTGCGATTGGTGCTGTTGGTGCTGCTGCTCTTACAGGTGGTGGTATTGCTGCTGCAATGGGTGGTGCTAGTGCTGTATTGGCTTCTTTAATTAGAAATAATAAGGACTACATCATAGGGCTTCAGATACCATACAACTCCATGCTCAAAGCAGAGGATGGTACTGAGTACAGCCCTGTGAACTTCTTTATGCCGACAGGACAGGGTTTTACAGCAGATGCGAGTTTGAAAGGGTCTGCTGGAGCAAAGAAAGCAGGAAAGAAATTTAGCGACAAGAGTAATAGCCGAACTGGAATCCAAGGTGCTATTCAGAAACTTGATATCACTTACGATGCAGGAGAGACTGCGTATAACTTCAATATAATATTCGCACCAATAGACAACATCCTGTGATATCATGACGGCAATAGGCAGCACTAACCACGCATTCTTCTTCGATGGGGTGAGCGACAGCATCCTCATTCCCGAAGGGGCTTTCAGGGCTGTCGGTAAGAAGAACGTAGAAGGCGGCAGTGATGTAAGTCAGATGCTCAGTAACAGAAACTCTGACACATCAGCAAGCGTAGTCAGCGCCAATTATCCATTCTTAACTATTGAGGCTTGGATAATGCCCGATTGCGGCGGTACAATAATAGAGAAAGAGGGTCAATACAAACTCTCGCTCGGTCATGTGGACACACCCGGCCCAGCCACATTCAGGGTCACCTTACTGGATAACGGGCGTAGACAGACACATGAGATATCGAGTGCTTTGGCAGTATCCGCTGGTAACAGATACGATGGGACTGTGTTTCCACGTTCTACGTTTGGCGGCATACACGACTCGTACAACAGATTCGATACTACGAATTACGGTCTAGCGACAGACCTCAATCGAAACCACAGGGAACTGCTGCATGTGGTAGCCGCAGTCAGACCGAAATCCATAGAACTCTACATCAATGCCGAATTAGTCGCCAAGAAGAAACTCACATCTACGCTGGGTCTAGTCCAATCCAACTCCAACACATACATCGGAGGTAAAGGAGGAAACTTCAGAGGTGTGATGGAAGCAGTTCACATAGCGGCTGATTTCAAGAATACGCTCACGAACAACAACTGCCCACTCGCAGGTGACGATACTATCCTGCTATACAGATTCGAAGAGCCGATTGCTCCAGTAGAGAAGGAATACACCTTCACTACGTTGACCGGTGGCTATGATACCAATACTCTCAGCACGATGACAATCACTACAGCGGACGCGAGGGAATTGGCTAGAACGCTCACAGGCAATACAGTCACAACAGGAACAATCGACTTCACGGCATCGCCATACAGTTCAGGCTCTTATGAGATATACGACGCTTCCACTGGTACTAATGTCGATAGGACTGTAGCACACGTACCGTACAACCTGCTGATAAATCCCGGAAGCATAAACAGGAAGACGAAGAAGCCAAATGGAACTCCGCCTGAGAGAGTTAGATTACATTCTATAAACGTGGATACCGGTGTACTTACCTTATCTAGCATACATCTAGACCATAGCGTAGATACGAACAACGGGTTAGTGGGTGTCATAAACAAGACGAGGGTCACAGACTCGGACGATTATTTCGTGGTGATAGGGGCAGACCTACTGATAGACAACAAGTCAGGAAAGGTGTACCAACCACCTCATTACAACACTCAAATCATAGATAGAACAGGACAGATGGTCATAGACGAAAGCGGATACGACAATCACGGTTTCGTATTCTCGTCTAGGATGGCTACGACCGATACAGATACCAATAACCCGTATGCTGTAGCATGGCCGCTCAGCAGCAATGATGGTTGGAAGATAGGGCATAGTGGTAGACATGCCCGTAATCATGTGGATGGCCATTCATTCCTAACCATGCTACCGAAGGCATCCGATGAAATCGTTCATCAAAGAGGAAATGGTAGAGCGGAACTCATAGACTTAGTATATGACGAGATGCAGGATGGGGTAGACCAGCAAATAGCAGTAAATAGCAAAATAGACGTATATAGAGACTTAGAACAATTACAAGTCGCTAATGTAGTCAATACATCAATTGCGACATCGGCCATCAATTCCTATCAGAATACCAATAACCCACCTGCTGGTAAACGCGAACTCATAGCGATAGGAGGAGATAGTTTCGACTATACTCCGTTTCTCCTGAAAGGGCCTACCCCATCGTTAGGAGGTAAATATGAATCGGATATCAGGAAGCACCACCTTCGCCCCTCCAGTAAAAGCAGAGTCGCACTATTGCACGTTCCTCAGTTGAAGAGCACTAATGTCAAGTTCGCACCGTACGTGGAGATTCACTACAATGCCATAGACTTGACTGGTGAAAGCATGTACAAACCCATAGCCCCGAATTTAATTGAAGCAGGGAAGCAGTACATCATAGTGAGTAATACCAATGCCCCTTTCACAAGCATCGGCGCTGCTGATAACAATGTGGGAACTATATTCACTGCTACAGCATCGGGTAGTGGTATAGGAACGGTGAGGAGATATCAACCTCTATTGATGGTTGAGAAGACAGTGCCAGCAGGAAACATTCCAACGGGAGGAGGGTCATACGTATATGATGCTATTGCCTCTTCACTGGCATCAGGCAAGAAACTCTACTCTGCTGGTGGTGTGATAGAGTGCATGGTCACTGCCGACAAGGTGCTAGCGACACCTCATGCCATGATAGGAGATAACAGCGAGGGATACGAAGCAGACTTCGCATTGGATGAGAGCCTAGTGCCAGCGAACTACACACCTAGAGCAATATCGACATCCGGCAATAACACTCCAACAATCATAAAAGAGTCATCCAGCACCACAGGAACTCACGAATCAGTATTCAATAAATTGACAATTGATAAGATTCTAAATAAAAATGAACTAACTGTCAAAGGCGGGTATGAGCGTCTTGAGCCTGAGACAGTACCATCCTCCCCATCAGCAGGTGAGTTCGATACGGGATTGCCTTCAGTGTCTTCTCATATTCACGAGGTATTCGATATCATAGACAATGTTGAAACTGTAAGTGCCATATCTAACATGAAGATAATAGTGCAGCCCTCTGATAGGAGAAGAACCAATCAACTGTCCTCTTTGAAATCCCTACTTAGAGACACAGACCAAGTGAATATGATGACTCCCATGTATCTACTCAGTAGAGCAAGGGTTAGAGCAATAAAGGAAAGCGAGGGTGAGAATGCCAGTCTCACTACCATACAGTGCGTGGGTTTGGCTGAATCTGCTGTTACTCGCTCTGTGAGTCTCACTGGAAGCGGCAGCCCTGATTCACATATAGTGAAGGAGATAGAGCCTAACGCACCAGTAGTAACAGTCACTCTAGGTGGCCCGGGTCAAGGCGCTATGGATACAGCGCCGGTAAATCAGAGAAGCATACTAGCGCACGAATCCTACTCTACTCGTAGAGCATATGCGGTAACAGCAACTAGGTTGGATATAGATTTCGTTGCTCGTAGTGGCGTTCTTCACATAGAGCCTCTGAACAACAAGTCCACATCACTGAGCAGTTGGGGAACGTACGGATTCCCCAAGGTCGGTAGGATATACCTACCTGATGGTACGAGCGCCAAGTACTCAAGCAAGACAGGCAGCACATTCGTATTCTCGCCAGCATCAATAGGCAGCGGTGATTTTGTCAGCAGCAGAGGTAGGGAGTTCGATACTATCAATGGTCTGCTTAATGCTGCTGGATACATGAAAGGTAATACTACTGGAACTAATCTTACAGTTTACGGTAATTTCACAATATTCAACGAACCTGACTTCGGTGAGAACAGCAACTTGGAGAACGGCACTACCATCAATGACAGGATGCACCAATCCCTAAACGATGTCTCCCACGATTATCAACTCGGTACTCAGTTTGCCAGTACGAGGGCATTGGCTGAGATACCAGTCTTCTCAAAGCAGTTCTTCCACAACAACGTCGGGCCTGACAACGCTTTCAAAATACACATAGATGCTACTCATACAGCGCATACCTACAATCCTAGTCCGGTAGGTCGTAGAGTAAAAGACGTAGAACCCTCTGACAGGGAGGCTCAGTCAGCATATGCATACGCCATATCTCAGAACAAGCACGTCAAATCAGCGACAGTGACATTTTGGAATCCTACTATGCTAAGATTATTCGTAAAAAACCGTGCTATTTTTCCAAGCGCTACTAATCACACTTCCAGTTTACCGACAGCAGGAGTTTTTCAGCATAAATACAGGAAAGTATTCACAGCAGAAGGAGAATGGGCATGGTATGAGAACGACCCCAGCACTGACAACTACATACAAATCGTCAATCTAACTCACGGCATGTCTGAGAACTTCTCATCCTCATTAGAAGTCGGTTCATCTGTATTTGTCGGTGGCCCAGTGGTCGAGAACGCCACACCCATGGCATCCGACGACCTAACTCCTTCCAGCGACTTCGAAAGCAGGGGCGAGTTCTACTACGATGCCGCTAGCGTCAAGACGCAGGGAGGTAACGTTGACTACGGCCTTCGTCAATATGTGAGTGCAGTCGAGTTCAAGGCAGGGCCTGAGAGCAACCCTCATGCAGCACGAGTGGAGACAGGTAGGGCTAGGGCAACAGTACAGGCTCAGACGGAAGAGAGCATAGGAGTAACTCCAGTTATTGAGAAAGTGGTCATAGTCACCTTGAACGAAGAGGACTTCAAGAAGTTCCCCGACTTGGGATATGACACTATCGCGGCAGCACCAAGCGAACAAGGACAGTTGCTCTATGTAGTAGAGCATGAAGATAATGGTACGATATACAAGTACCAGTATCACGGTCATCTCAAGAACATCAGGACGGACGTAGACATACCCAAGACCAGCATAGTACTAGCATACTATGACTCCACCCTCTCCTATCCCAATACATTGGAAGGCAAGGAGATATATCTCGCTAGGAAGAGCAGGAAGGCCATACAGGACGCGAACGTCGGCAGCAGTCCAAACCCAATATACAACCAAGGAAGCGTTCCTCAATACAGCAGCGCTCTGTACGACGAAGTTCTAGGCTCTACATACAAGGTAGGTACGACGACAACTGTAACAGGCAGCAGCATCACAGTGACGACGGCAGAAGGTAAGAGCCTGAACGACCTGCATGGTGGCAATCTCAAGAAAGGAGATTACATCTACTTCCACACTACCAGCGGTACTTACAGCGGCACGTTCTTCCCAATAGGAACTGTCAGTGACATAGAGACAGTCAACACGAACGGACAACAGGTAGTCACCGTCACAGGTAGAAGCAACCTGACGCCCAGTGCTGGGACATACGATGTGCGTGTCTCCATGGGAGACTACATCGACAGGGATGCGGTTCTCAACGCCACTTGGCTGAACCCATATGCGCCCGGCGGATTGCGGAACGGAGACACGATATGGGCGAACATGTCCTACAACAACCCGCATGCGGTAGAGGGGTTGTTCGCCAAGAGCAGGGGGGTATACGACGAGTCTCAGGTTTGGCAGGAGTTCAACGGCGGAATGGCTCAAGTGAACGACAATCCTAGAGACAGCGTTGCTATAGAAAACTTCCTGATAGGCAACACATGCCTAGAGACCGCTAGGAACTACGTGCAACACGTCAACAGGACGATAGAGGAGAACTACGCAGCACTGGGGATATCGGCGAACAAAGCCCCCACCATCGCATACATAGACCCGTATCTATCGACGGAAGACCATGCTAGGGTTCTGCTGTACGACGTCAGGAACGACAGGGAGTTCGTAGCATTCCAAGACATACACATGCAGGTACAGAGCAGTCCCCAAGCCACTCAACTGGGATGGCCGAAGGAAGTAGTTGAGGAAGATGGAACTACATCCAACCCCCTACACTCAATCAACGCCAAGTACAACGGCGCTGGCCCAAGCCCTTGGACTACGCAGATAGACGTGGCAAATGGATTTCCATCGCAGAACCCGTACATCAGAAGCACTCAGCAATCCAAGTTCATAGAGAGCGCATATGCGCATGACCTCGCGAACAGGCACACGAGCGACCTCATAGACAGCACGACGATAGCGAGTCTATCTACGGCTCTTCCCACTGATGGTAGAGTGATAGCAGGTAGCCGACTCTACGGTAAGGCTCATGGTCATCATGTTCACACTGGGTATTCCTATGGAGGATTGTTGGATGGTTATAAAATTGGAAACAGCACCACTCCTAGGACAAATGACAGCACGACTCTATACAAGAAAGCAGAGAAATTACACTATCTCAGTAGAATAGAAAGCACCGAGGCCAAGTTCTTCATCGGCAAGTTGATTGATTGGAGAGTCAAGGCCGGCGCTACCACTCATACTATGAGAGACCCATCTACGTTCTTCGACACTCCTGATGGGACGAGGGTCATCCCTGCCTTCCTCTGTCTGAGGGGGATACGAAGCGAGACGCTGGACTTGTCATCACACGAATTGAACTACATAGACAAGAGACCGCAATGGACGAACATGGATTTCATCAGAAGACTCACCGTAGACATGGGTGAGGTAGCACAGAGGGACGGAGTAACCAACGTTCAGAACGCAGCCGAGGAAGTAGTCAGACTCATCAACCAGCATGCTGCACTTAATGCTAGAACAGCAGGAGGTTCTGCTCATGACCCATCTCCGTTTTGGCATGTGGATGACAATAACAAGGGTACTCACATGGGATACGTTCGTGCCCATATAGGTAGAGAGGTAGAAGACCTCAATGGAGATAGGGGATTCACCATCGTCATACACAGCACAGTGCCGGGTGCAAGCGGCAGGAACTTCTGCGCATGGCTCGACAACAGCAAGGGGCAGACCGTCTACCAACCTCAGTTCCTGATAGGGCACGGGGGTAGATGGCGCAACTTTTGGGCATTACCCGAAGAGAGCGAGGGCGAGAACATGCATCCTGCCCCTATGCCTCTCAACAAGCACGGTAGACCATTCGCACCAGTCACCACGCTGCAACAGTACATCAGCACTCAGAACACTGGAGAAGACGTCACCAGCGTTGCTGATTTCGATGATTCTACTTTACTTAGAGCAGTATCTGAATCGCTCAGCGGTAACAGCAACAACACTGCATCTCTTGAATCATTAGATGTGAAAGGGTCAACATCATCCCTAGTCAAGGGGCTGAGAACTGGTACAAGAGCGATGAGTAGGATAAACTTCGGTGGATTGGTTGCTGCTGGTATTCCCGGTTGGAGTCCCATAGCAGGTACTTATGGTATGGGGAAAAAGAACGACACGCTTCAATCGAATAGATACGGTAATCCTAGTCTATCTACATACTCTTCTCATATACCTTCTAGTCAAATATCATCAGATTCGATAGGCTCAGAGCCGATATACGGATTCAGACTCAGAAACAATGTCGGCGTCGAATCAGGTGTTCGCTTGATTTACAGAAAGATGGGCGACTCTATAGCAAACGAGAATACGATATTACCAAACACGATAGAAGACGAGGTGTGCATATTCTTCGATGATAGGTCTGTTGCAGATGGTGGATTTACCATAGGCGCTCATATGCATGGTTCAGGTGAATCCACAGGTAGAAGCACAATAACCGCCGGTACTACACATAAATGGTTCGGCAATGAATGGCGTGGTGTACCATCACCTAGTGTGGCAATGGTGATGAATGTCTCCTATAATTCTAGTAATTCAGCATTGACGATAACAGACGTAGATGGTCATAATAGTGATACCGATAAAGGATTATCCTATTTAGGATTCCCAAAGGAAAACGGAGTATTCCAAGCCAGCGTACATACAGGAGACGTAGGTAAAGTATACTCATACTCCAAGAGAGTAGATAATGTGTTCTACGGAGTCACACCCCCTATTTCTAGCGGTGATGACTACTTGATATCACCATCCATCAACTGGACTTGCATACTCACAGATGAAGTAATAGCGGCAGCGATGGCGGCAGCGATAAATGCGGGTGATGAAATTAACTCAGATGAAGGTCTTACCTTCGATTGCACCAATATGTATGCCACTGACGGCAGGACATTCGCCGAATGGGGGATAAAGCCTGAGTCAATCAAGATAAGAGCGTTCAGCACCAATAGCAATGTTAGACCATTAAGCATGGACTATTCCGCTACTTTACAGAGAGACTTGGGTATCCAAGCCTCTCATTTGGAGTTCGGAGAGTTAGAAAGGGCATACGAGCCGACAGGTACTGAAGATTGGGATTTCGGTCTCGATGCGGCTGGTCATTACCACGCTGTCTCTGATGAAGATATAGATAATGGTGAATCGATAGACTGCGGATATATACCTTACAATCTGCTAGAAATAAGAACCAAGGGAAGAGGGCCTCATGCCAATACTGCAACACCTATATTGGTAGATTCCCAAAACACGCCAGTCAATACACGCACTTGGTTGGAGAATCTGAAGGGGATGAGATTCACTCGTTCCTATGGAGACCATATCCTACCCAAGATAGACAATCCTATGGGTAAATATATCATATTCCCTTCTGTAGATGCAGGTTCTTTCATTACAGGTAGACAATATCAAATCATAAATGTGAAGTCATATCCTACTCAGCAAGGTACACCGAATACAGACTTCACTGCTATAGGTGCTGCTAATAACGACACAGGAACGATATTCACAGCCACTGGGGCAGGTAGTGGGCCGGGAACAGCAAGAGAGTATCAATGGGATGACAGGCGTTTTCTTACTAGCAATCTATCAAAAGATGGAGTATTCATACCACCACAAAGCGGCACTGCTAATGTAAATGGCTCTCACATATCAGTAGGTGAGAAAAAGAAGATATTCTTCAGAGATGGTATATTTGCCACAGTTAGCAGATATGTGACATCTACAATTTCTCCCGATGCCAGTCTTTTAGTGTGGGATGACAAATCACAATCTGACAGTTGGCCTGAAGCACCATTTACCGGTTCTGTGATATTCTCACTATTCGCAGACCCGAAGAGGGCTAGGGAGTTCGCAGGTCTCAGGTCTGTTGGCAGTGTCATGTCAGAACCGATAGTGTACTTCAGAGGAGGCAAGAGCGGAGACGACCACAGCGTACCTCTGTTCTTCGGTGGAGGCTTTAGCGGTGTAGTGATGGACGTAAATGATGGTACGCAAAACGACTACTCCTCATTCTACACCCACCCGTACGCAAATGGGCCGATGGGTGTCGCTGGCTTGCAGAACGCCAACGAGATATCGACGAGTCACGCCATATTGGATGCGAATGCGATGTTCGCCTTTTTCCCCGGTGCAGCACTGTGCAATCAGCACAGGGGGAGCATCACGCCACCGGCGTTCAACAAGGACAACGTGCTGTCGCCCGACTTGGACAAGGGTGCGACGATGTACAGCAATCCCAGTGGCAACAACGACCTGACCGATGACCTCATCAAGGCCAAGGCAGTGCCACTCGTTCTAAGGTTCGCACATCAGACCGCTCGATACGAAGACCACGTTGACGGTGTAGACATCGATAGCAAGACGACTTACCTGATATTCGGGCCGGGACAGGCATTCCCATTCATGAAGGAGACCACGACTGCTGGAGCGGTGAACTACTCACACGGTGACACAGGGAACGGCAGCAACACGATAGAACCCTATCCCGGCAGAGTGGTCAAGGTCGGCAACCACTGGGCATCCCCACCACCACCGATGGACACAGCGCTCTACTTCACCCCACCGAGCAACCCGAACTACAATGCTAGGGCTGGATTCCACTGGAGGGCGATGGTCAACTGGGAGAGTCCTGCTGGATACGCCAACAAGGGCAAACTAGCGCAGAGACCAGCACACGGTAGGCACTACGGACAGCAGTTCAATGATGCTACCCCAACGAGTGCATCCGACTTGTCTCTCATGTTCCCACGCTCCCACACCCCAACCATAGGCTTCGGCATAGCGATGGCCGCAGACACCGTGTTCCACATGGATGGGGGCTTCCATCCCGGAGGGCACTGGATGGACAACCAAATCACATTCAACCCACCACATCCCAGCAAGGCTACAAGAATCAAGGGTGCAGCAAATACTGGAGGCAGCAATCAAGGAGTGCAACCTCACTGGGAAGCCGCAAACCAAGTGCATCCCACTGCATTCAGAGCGTCAGGCGTCATGACTGGCAGAATAATCGACTACCTCGCAGGTGTAGACCTCGGAGGGCAGGGAGGTAACCAAGCAGACACGGTTTCCGTCACAGATGCCAAGATGGAGTACATAGTGGTAGACGGCACGCGATGTCAGAACGGCGAGGAACTCGCTACCGTCGTGGGAGCGGCCATCAACGCCTTCCCCGGCGCTGGTGCGCTCAAGGCCATGGGAGGAACTCACATGCCATCCATGGGCAATGCAATGCGTCAAGACAGATACGCATGGGTAGACATCGGCGCTGTGGCCACATACGACGTCTCATCCGATGCCGGATACAACATAGTATCAAATATAACAGACGGCTCTACCGCATTCACACAGGCATACCTAGAGCAGATACCCGCATCAGGATGGCTCAGGCTCTACAAGGATGATGGAGGCTCTGAGGACTACGCATGGACGCCATACCACTCTAGGGAGGTACTCAAGGACGGCAGCGACTGGAAGGTCAAGTTCTACATGTCTCCTAACAGACTCAAGGGAGTCAGCAAAGCAGAGAACTCATCGACGTTCACAGCCAACTCGTATCCTTCGATAGACTCCTCTTACGACATCTACGTATGGACGAAGGCCGGTACTATGAGGTTCAACAACGAGAACGCCACAAGCAGAGACCACATGTGTCAAGTGCACTTCTCAGGCATAGCAGACGCGATAGACAGGACACGTCCGATAGGGGCAGTAGGATGGCATGGAGAGAGGTACTCTTATCTCAACAGCCTCAAGATAACCACCAGCGTTACCAAGAACGCAAGCACCACCTCATCCAGCGGCTATGCAGCAGGGCTAGGCGCTTACCATCCAATGCTGGCCTTCTCTCCGTACGGCACTGCCGGTACGGTAGTGGGACTACACAGTCACGTACCAGTCGTCACATCGATGTTCGGTAGTCCTGAGAGCACACCGAGCATAGACGGCATAGGGAACAACCTAGGTACTCACATGAAGAAAGCCAACTTCTACTCAGAGTATAACCATAAAGCCGTCAGTAAAGCCGGATGGCCTTCCTATGGGTATAACTTCAACGACACTGACGAGACGGGCAATGCCAATCAATGGGCAGACCCATCGAACTACGCCGGTACGCTCCCGGAGGAACTCACTCGACCGCAGGGGCTGTACTCACACGCATTCGTAGTGGTGTCGTACGACGCTGAGTCTACCCTGATATGCAAGAGGGACAACGACGGCATCGAGGGCACTGGTGACTGGCTACACGTACACGGACAGTCCAGCAACCCCATTCAACACGCAGGTACGACTAGGTGGGACGAGAGGATACACGGCGAGGACAGGTTCATCGCACCGGCTAATGCTGGCCCTAACGTAGAGGCACTCATATTAGACAACACAACATTACCTAACGGTACACTTTCGACCAACTGGGCAGATACCACATTCACCCATACGACAGGCACAGGCTCTTACTTCCACACAGCAGTCACAGGCAGCAGTGGCAGCGAGAAGGACAGGAAACTGAAGAACGCAGTGCCCGGCCTCAACAAGATAGGAGACCTGCTCTTCGACCTAGACCACTCAGTCGGCTCTGCTCTGCTTGAGAGCGATGACGCTGAGAGGAACACAGCAGCGCACAAGTACACCACAGCACACACCGCATCATACCCGACACCGTACTGGTTAGGAGATGTCAATGGATTCCAAATGTACGAGGACTCTGCTGTACACAACTTCTCCGTAGAGAACATAGTGTGGAAGAGAATGGACGGAGGCAATCTGTCACTACCCTCATCCAATGCGAGGGGTCTAGGAGCAGTACCTTGGACTACTAGAATACAAAACAGCATAGCGTACACCACAGGAGAGAAACTGCTAGGCAACGTCAGGTTCACCTTCGAAACCACGAACGGCGCTATGCTGCCAGTGCTGCAAGCGCAGGAACTATCGCATCCTGAGTTGGTGAAGAAGAACCCGTACACGGTCAACAACGTCCTGATGATACCGAACGAGGAGGTGCAGTTCAGGTCAATCGGGGTCATAGATGACACTGGAGAGATTCACAAGATAGAGGGCGGTAGTCCATTGGGCACTGTCATACGAGGTTTCAGGCCAACGACTAACAGAAGCATAGGCGGTAGAGCGCCGGCATTGGCCAATAGCGGCAACGCACCCAACCTCAAGGTGATGCTTCCCAACCCCGACAGCATACCCGGAAACATCGTCGTACGCTCAGGATTCGACCCGTTACAAGCCTATCAGAATGAGACCGTAGGAAGCGGTGGTATGCATCATCCCGACTTAGGCTCTTCTTACACCAGTCATCTGTTCAATAACTCAGTCGCTGGCCCTAGGATGTCACCCACTTACGAAGACCACAACTGGGAGAGGATAGACCCAGTGACATTCGATTCGCAAATAGGTGCGTGGAACAACAACGCCCCTCTCGATACGTCTTACGAGTTACATGACAGAACTCTGCTATTCCATGTCACCAAGATGGGACATAGCCACACCCATAGATACCCAACCGTGTACACGCATGCGCTTGGCGTGAGAAATTATAGTGGAAACGTATTGTCGTGGGATGCCACCAATGGCAACCTCAAGATGAACTCGTCTGTGAAGAGCAACCCGGTGTTCGATAACAATATCACTGTCAATCCGGGTAATGAGATACTCAACTACTCAGGCTTCGGTACTAAGGAAGTCAGCGACAATAGGCGCTTCATCAGGGTTTACGATACCATTACCGAGGAAGGCGTGGTGATGTCATACACCAGCACAGGTACATCCGGTGCGGAGCAGAATTGGTTCAAGGGTGTCACAGGAGACATAGAACTAGCAGACTTCCTATCGAAGTACTTCACCCTGAACAGCGCTACTGGGGAACACGAGCCAAATGCCACAGTAAAGGTAGTACCGTCATACTATGTGCCAGCCGGTAGCACGAGATTCTTCGCTGCAAGAAGAATGCGCGACCATGCCGAAGTCAGCGGTAACTCTCCTGACATGGCAGAGACTCTCTACTTCAATGGGGACTCAGTTGCGTACAATGCGTATAGCAGACCCAAACTGACACCAATGCCATTTCCAAGGATGGGGCATCACTTCGTCACACCCACCATGCCCATGCTACCGGGACACTGGGCGCATCCAGCATACCAGTCGCTGTACAAGAGACATCTGCTTGACTACGGTATTAGAACCGGATTCAAGGATACTGCATTCTTCGATAGCCTGAAGACTCAGACCAACAAGAAGGCGAACATAACCAACCTCACAGACAACATCAACCCGTTAGAGCCTGAGATAAACTTCAGTGCGATAAACGCTGCACCGAGCGGCCCAAGCGACATACACGGAGGTGCATTCTCACTGATGTTTGAAACTGGAGTTAGATACGATGGATATGGTATACTGGCTTCCAGTGGTACTAACGCAGGAGATGTGAACAAACTAGGAGGGCATAGTGTGGTTCTTGAGGCAGCGGGTAATTACACATTAGGCAGACACTTCCCCGACCCGGTTGAGGTAGGTGCATATCAGATAGTAATACAGCCGAATGTATTCGATAACCAATTAGTAGGTTATCACAATCACGGTAAATTAACTAGTCAGCAGATAAACACAGTCGTAGCAATAAAGGAAGATGCCACGAAGGGTGGCTTAACACTAGTGCTAGCGAAGGAAGTAGGTGCTGATGTCAGGGGATGCGAGGTATTCGTCAATGAGGTAATGCTAGACATAAATCCCGACCCGGGTAGTCAGTTTACGAATATACCCACATTGATGTCATACAACCCGTTAGGCGTGCAATTGACAGAAAGCCCGTCATTTACACGTAGAGGATTCCCATATTCGGCGATGTTCAGTCCTGCTACACCCGGATATACCTTGAATATACCTTGGTGGAGTATATTGCATAAGGAAGACCCATCAGGTAATTCAGGTCTATTTTTGAAAATGTCTCAATATACACCTCACGATTATTATCATATATGTAGAAATACATTTGGAAGTATAGGAAAACAGTTGACAATTAATGGATATACTTCTGCATATATAGATATATACTCAGGTAATATGCAAAGTACCAGTATAATACCAAAAGGTACTGTAATTAGTTTCAATTCAAGCAATGGTAGAATACAAATTGACAATGCTAATCTATTCCCTCTCAAAAATTACTATTCTGAGGTAGTTGAGTATACTGCTAAAAACGGTAATAAGTATTCTAAACCGCTTCTAAACCGCAGTGGAAGCAATTTCGACATAAACAAGGGCGACTATATACAGGTTGCTGGAGGTAATGATGCATTTTGGACGAATCTATTCGATGGAGCGGTTCTTAGAATGTCCAGCGCATTCAACAATATACCTACTGGTACTATAATTACAGATAAAAAGAAAAGCATATTCGCAAATATACTAGATGATGTCATATCAGGTAATAGTGATACTAACTCAGGATATGTACCTGATGCGTTTTTATGCATGTGGCATCATAATCTAGGTAGACCTAACACATACTTCTCAGATAGCAGAACCACATTCGGAGGCAATGCAGTAGACAAGAAGCCATACAACAGCCTACCTGAGCACTTCGAGACCATACATTACCATGATTTCTCATATGCGATAAGCAACGGCCCATTCGATTTCCTAATCAGGACACCCAGCGTCCTCCTCAAAGACGGAACAGCAGTGGTTGGTAGCGCTTTATCACAACAGGATGCAGGTGGTACTAACATCATGCTCTCAGGATACTGGCCATGCGGTAGCCGTGGTGGTGCACAAGCCAGCGATTTGGGGTACTACTCCATGGTGGGTGCGACATGGAACACGCATCTGACATCGCAGAGAGCCAACTTCTCATCAAGCGCCCAGTACGAGTTCGTAGACCATGACGATGACGGCGTATACAGAGGTAGCAGTGCTCCCGGAGACAGCACGGACATCGTAGGTTTGGTGATAGGTAGCAACACAGCAAACAAGAGAAGAGCGTACGGTCACCGTTTCGGTGTACTGCAAGCCACTAACAGACCACGGTACGGTCTATCTCCAGCCCGTATGGTCTACGAGAACGCGGCTAACATAGAGGGCAAGAACACCACAGATGGAGACAGCGGGCCACTCGTGCAGATGGAGTCCACAAACTGGGAATGGGGCGGTAACGGAACGAGCGACAGCACATTCCCAACCACATACGTAGGTGTAATGGAGAGGCAAACGAACTTCGCCGGCATGCTGGGGCATGACAAGCAGGAGATGCAAGTCAGGTACAGCGATGGTCGTAGGATGACTAGACCGTTCGGTACACCCGTACGGACGATACGCAACCCCAGTGCAGTCAGAAGGGACTGGTGGGGCGATGTCAACGGGCTAGGTATTACGAGCCTATCCATAGCCTCGCAGCACTACTTGGTGGACTGGTGGGGCAACGAGCGTGGGGAGGACGTGAGACGCGCTCCAGTGCGTGGATTCGGCATACGCCCAGCATGGGACGCAGGTGATGCGTACGAGTATGACAGAAGAAACAACAGAAGCCCGTATCGCAGGATATGGAACGACGCAAAGCCCATCTTCAACCTGAAGGGGCTAGTGAACTTCTCCAATGGTAACGTGAGCCTCACTGCCGGATATAACATACCACGCTTCGGCGGCACTGACAATGACGAGAATCTCAATGGTGACAACAATGACCTAGTAGATGTATTCGCACCTACGCATGCTCTCAGAATAGGAGACATGGGTAATGGGAGAGGTATCAGATACCCCACTATGATGAATGAGGATGTATTAACTGACCTATCAGACCAAATAAGCAAGACAGGTATAGTGTTGAGTCATAATACGGCAGAGCCGCTCTTCGGTGATGGGCTACTGCGACCTAGGGATGACCTGCTTCAGAACGACGAGGTAAAACGAGGTATCAGCGCTAGATTGGGTATAGACGACAAGGGACTCATCAAACTCGATGCGGTAGTGAGCGATAGGGTAGAAAAGATAGTAGGAGACACTCCCCATAAATCAGCGATATCTCGAAGCAGCCCGAGAATAGGTCTAGATGCAGAAGTGAGCGAGGACAAGGAGCAGAGTCATATCGTAATCAATACCGAAGCGCATAGCCTACACACAGACAGAAACGTGGGTCAGAGGGTCACACTGCTAGGAGCATCTAACCTATTGTCAGGAGCATCCACACTGAGCAACGCAGAATACACGGCAACCTCCTTCGCAAGGCAAGCAGGAGGTTCTCCAATCAACAGTGTGCAGAAATACTCTCACACCAATATATTCAGGCCGTACGGTGGTTCTTACATGCTTGAATCATTCAATTACGGAGGGTTGTTCGATGATACTGGGTGGGGGCTTGCCAATCTCACTGGAAGTACCAATACTAGCAATCCATATCAAGACTCGACCTTTTCTAGCAATACAGCGAGAAACAACGAAAGTGACTCGTTGGTACGCTTCCTACTCAGACCCATACGATTACTCGATGTGAAATACGTAGAGGTGTTCAGACCACATGACTCACTGCACTCATCATCACCGCAATACGCTCAGAACTACTTGAGAGCAACAGCGGGAGGGAAGTATGGGATGTTCACATATGAGACGCCCGGTGGAAGAACGGGAATAGACAACCTACCTACTGGACGAGGAATACCCGATAGCAATGGCCCATACATACCTATATTCTCTAAATGGGACTCTGCTCTACAAGTACCTGAAAGCAAAGGCCCTAAGATACCCGGTACGGAAGCATCGGACTACGACAGTACCAGTCTACTATCAACCATAACTACGGCGACTATCACAGACAACACACTCCAACATCATCGCTCAGATGCACCTAGGAGAAGACAGGTAATAGATACCGATACTGCATCTATGAGAATGGATTACAGGGTCAAACCTAGATTCAGTCAGGCGCTACACGGGAAAGGACACAAGGGCGATATAAACTTCAACACATCAGACCATAGTGGAGATGGTGCATGATGGTGAGAATAACCCCAACACAAGGACGCTTCGACTCGTCGCTTGACACCATGGCCACGAAGTTGAGAGCGCCCGTGTTCGTAGACAACGCACTGCACTATGCGAAAGTAGAGAGCAGCAGCGAGGGCAGCAAGGTCACGATAGAGAACAACAACGCTGAGAACTACGACCTAGCCACTGAGAAAGCATATTCTCTTGTCGAGAGTGAGTCAACTGCATATCTTACTCACAGAGAGACAGATGGACACACTTTGAAAAACGCGATATACGGAAGCAAGGGTAAGAATGCAAGTACCCCTCTCCTTTACGGTGCAATCGATAATGGTAAGAGACTACTGGGTAAGACCACTACTTCAACTGATGAAGGCTTGCGTATAGAACTAAGAAATATGAAGAGCAAGACATTGAGAGGCATAGGCTTCGATGAAGATGCTGTGAGATTCGGGCAGACGGTAGATGTCGGATTCAGAACCACTGACTTAGCCATGAGACTGGGAGACAGCATAACAGGCTCTATCACATCGGTATCTATAGGAAATCCGCTAAACACCGTTAACAGTTCTCAGAGGAGGCAGCATAGCAATGTGTTCCTAGCAGCCAACTTCAACGGGGTCAATCTAATAACATCGCTAAGATACCTATCCAAGCACGATAATTCCATCCCCGTATTCAACAGGTTCGGGTCGCTGCTCCATGTGCCTATGAGTTACTTCTCCTCTCTAAGAGTTCTAGACGCCAACATAAGACTAGGCAACAAAGACAGCATACCGGTAGAAGACAGTCAGAACAGAGTTTCAGTGAGAGGTAGGAGAATAGCCATGAATGAGGAACTCCTAGTTACCATGGATGATAGGTCTAGACAGCAAGGAAGATTCGACAACGACGTCATAGAGAACATAACACCCGTGTTCGACGCATCTATCACCTCGATGCAACAAGCAAGAAGAGTCGCTAGAAAGATGCTGAAGGCAAATAACGCCATGCAAGGTAGGATAGAGACAAATGGTCATCCATTTGCATTCGACTTGAGACCGGGAGACATAGTGATGTACGACGGTCAGAAGCACGTCATCATAGAAGCGACTCATAAGATGGCACGCTCAGTCTCAGACTTTGTGTTTACAAGCGTGAAAAGCGGTATAGACGGTATATTACAAGGTATATTCGAAACGGGTATAACCGAATCTGCCGTTAGGAATCCCGAGACGACGCAGCAAATAAAGGAGGAGAACTTCTCATTCTTCAACACATTAGACATTACCATAGTTCCGATGATTACTCTAACTAGAGTAGCGAAGAACGGCTTCCTGATTGGGAGGAACGGAAATAGAGGTAGAATAGGTGGGAACTATAAGGTTCTAGGACTGAACAAGGGAACATCAGTAACAATGAGAGGTGATTTATAATGCCAGCAAACGACCATTTGAAGAGACTAATGATAGAAACAGTAGCGAACAACATCAATGAGATGGTGATAGGATTCGACGGTACTCCCGCAACCTCGTCAGATGGTGCTGCTGGACGTCCCGCTGTGACTATATCGCCAACTGTGAAAATACTAGATAATGCGACATTATTGGTCGAAGGTACGCTCACAACAGCCGATTCTTACGATGAAACTTTGAAGGAAGTCTTCGTGCAACTACGTGGTACGAATGGGTTCACACCAATTACTCGACATGTTTTCAGGCCGATTGACAAGAGTGTGAACAATGAAGTCAAGATACAATTAGTAATAGAGGTGCAATAGAATGGCTAATCCACTAAGCGGTAATATCAAGGAAAACCTCACCGATGGTGACTTCCTGCTTTCTCCCTCTCTTACCAATCTGTATGAAGCGATACACGGTAATGGTATCATGCTGTATGAGGATGCTGCGACAAGCACATCGGGCATCAGAAACACACCAGCAAGTCTGCCGGGAGCAATCACAGCATCGACCAACGTACTCTCGATAAAGGGAGGATACGCTATGATAGACGGTCTGCTGGTGGATTTCGGCGGTGGATACGACACTGATGCTGACGGAACTCAAGAGGCTGGAGAGAACAGCCCCAAGACGTTCACCTTGACACTCGGCTCAGCAACGATAGAAGGTGGGGGTACTGTACTCACCGATGATAATCAAACTGCTCTCCTCGTCGTCTATGTATCCACCAATGGAGGTAGTTCACATATACAGGTCGAGATGGGCACTCCAGTAACAAGTGGATTCCCAGTCACTCCTGAAGCATTCCTCAATGACCCAAAGTCAGCCCTCTCTAGCAAGCAGAGCACTGTGCTAGCGGTTCTCAAAGTCAATAGAGACACATCAGGTGGGGATAGGAATCTGAATGTCACAGACATCTACGACATGCGTACATTCATTCGTCCCAATGCCCCTATCTATTTCGCACCAATGACGAAGGATGACGTACAGGTGTACACCAATAGAATCAACAAGCACGATTTGCTTGATGGTATGCATGGAGGTAGTAATGAGAATGGCTCGTTTTCAGGCTCTAAGTTCGGTGCGTTATGGATGACCAAGAACGAGAGTGATGACAGTGTTCTATTCTTTAGTGGTGAGCAAGGTAGCGCTAGGTACTCTTGGAGGCTAGGGCCTAATGCTGTGAAAAGAGACACTAACATGAATGCGGATATATCATTCAGGAAAGATGACGGGACTACTTTCATTCTCACTGCCACTGGAGGAAGCAATGTTACTCGAAAACTAATTCCAATAGATGACTTCCCGTTAAGCCACACAATTAACGTTTATAATTACAGTCAAGATTCTACTACGGTTGTGTTTTCCCCCGGAGGAAGCACTACTGGCAGTGAGAATCAGACAGGTGCTAACACATACAACATAGCACCAGCGCAAAGCATCATATTTGTGTACACGGGTATTACAGGAAGTGCTAGTGCAGACAATGGTTGGCAACAAGCCTTCGTCTCAGGAAACGCTAACACCACAGTCGGTGGTGATACCAATGGGCAGATTCAATTGAAGAATGGCAACAACTTCTCTGCGTCTTCAGACCTTAGTTACTCCTCAAACGTGCTTACTATAAACGGCAAGGTTTCTATGAACAACCTGCTGGAGAATCCGACTGGGATAGAGTTCACGAAAGTGGCGACCAACCCCGGCACTACCGCAGCAGAGACGCTGTGGGTGGATAGCGACGACAACAGACTCTACCTAGGCGCTACCAAGATTCTGCTCGATGGAGATAGCGTCGGTGCAACCACTATTCTAGGTCTCACAGACACACCGAACAACTTCACTGGTGCGGCTAACAAGTTCCTGCAAGTCAACGGTAACGGTGATGCAATTATATTTGATACAATAGCAAGCGCCGACCTACCATCCGACCTGAGCACCATAACCCACATCGGCCATGCTGGTACGCTAACGGTCAACCAAGACCTGACTGTGACTGGTAACCTGATTGTCAGCGGTAATAGCACGACCCTTAACGTAGGTACGATAGAGGTCGAGGACTTGACCATAGAAGTCGGAAAGGGAACAGGTGGAGACAGTTCTATCAACGGCGCTGGAATCATCACCGAAGGAGATAGCGTCAAGTCCATACTCTACGACAACACTACCAACGTCCTAGGATGGGCATTCAGCGAGAACATAGTACCTAAAGCCAACGAGAACAAGACCGTCGGCACAAGCGTGAGGCCATGGAACAACGGCCACTTCACATCGCTGAACAGCGGTGCGCTCACCGCCACCACAATCACAGGCAGCAGCACAGTGGCAATAGCCACAGACGTCCTGAAGGTGGACACTGGCAACGACAGGGTGGGTATCAAGCAGGGCACGCCGCTGGCAACCTTGCAGATGAAGAGCGTGGGCTTCGAATATCTCACTTCCTCCATCAGCAGCGCCAACGCCAGCAGCGCCCACAGCATAACGCTATTCGACAAAGCCCAGTTCAGGACTGCGAAGGTTCTCGTCGAATTGGTGAACAACGGCCAAGACAACACTCCCTATAGGTACGAGTCCCACGAGGTGATAATCACCCACAATGGAACGACGGCGAAGGGAGTGGCGTACGGCAGCGTTAGAACCGACACTACCACCGACTTCTGCACCTTCGATGCAAGTATAAATGCAAACAATGTCCGCTTGGACGTGACTACGCCCGTCTCAGAGAACGGAGACCAATACGCAATTAAGTTATCTTGGCAGGGGATGACAGCATGATGGAGGTGATTAGATGGCAAAACTAGACTTCCGCACACAGGACGGCCTGATAGTCGGTGACGGGAATCTCCTAGTCCTCAACCCAAGTGGCAGCACTAATGCAGACGCCATAGTATTCGCGAAGGAGTTCAGCACGCATGGACATCAGACTGACCTACTAGCAGCAGGTGGTCTTGAGTTAAGAGGAAACGAAATAGAAGTAACAGCCCACAGTAACACTGCTAACGCGAATCTAACCCTCACACCAAAGGGTACTGGCAGCGTCTTCATCCCCAAAGTCGACATAAACGGCGGTACTATCGATGGCGTCGCTATCACAGGCACATCTGCGACATTCACGAGTCTCAATCTGAGTGAGGGAAACATCACCAACGTCGGTGACATAAACGCAGACAGCATAAGCGTCGATGCAGCAGGAACTGGTCTCAATGTGGATTTTAGTGGTGGTAATACCGCTACATCCAAACTGACTCTTGGAGACAATCTCGCTGATGCGTTGAACATCACAGAGGCTTCTAACTCATACATGAAGTTCATAACCACTAACGGCAGTGAGCAAATCGTCTTTGGTGAGAACAGTACGTTTGCTAGCACGACTATAGCCAACCTAGGAACTGTCTCCGCTGCCACATCGATAACATCCACTGCATTCGTAGGGCCGATAGACGGCATCGTCGGTGGGAATACACCTGCTGCGGGTTCTTTCACCTCCATCGATATGGGAGAAGGGAACATAACCAACGTAGGCCACATAAACGTCGACGGCATAAGCGTCGACAGCGCATCCGTCGGTCTGACCATCGACTTCAGCGGGGCGAACAGCACATCCAGTGTGATTAAACTCAAGCATGACTCAGCCGATGCGCTCAGTATAATCAAGTACATCGGCGCAACAGAGCACAACTTCATCAAGTTCAAGACGACTCTCAATGATGACCAAATCATATTCGGCAAGAACAGCACGTTCGCCGGGACTACCATAGCCAACCTAGGTACGGTCTCTGCTGCCACGTCGATAACCACCACTGCTTTCGAAACCTACACGCTACTGACAAACAGCCACGCAAGAATCAACGGTACTGCTAGAGAACAGAACACCTTGCTACAGGTGAATGGTGACTTCGTAGCATCAGGTGCTAACCTAGGTGGTGGTGGCAGTGCTGCTTCTCAGAATACACTGAAGTACGCAGAGGTCAGGATACACAGCGACATAGCCAACGAAGACCTAGACGCAATGAACGTTGAGGAGATGGGCGGCGTCTACATCATAGATAACGGAACGAATGCACCATTCACAGGTCAAGGTTCTATCTACACGGTAGGGGACAGCGGAACTGGTGATGCATGGGGAGCAGGAAGACAGGCCACGACTGGTAAGTATGCCATTGGCTACATAAACAAGGACTATGACAACATCGCAGACAGTTCCTCAAACCCAATGAGAACTGGCCAAGCCCGTCTTGAAATCGATACAAGCGGGAATACCACCCTAAGCAGAGTCGGCGCGTATCTTGCCTTCACAGGGGCAACGAGTGGTGCTGCTGAGAGGGAAATCAGATTCGTAGCATCGTCCAATGCCATTTCTTCAAACAACACTGGTGCTCAGACTTACACCCTACCTACTGATTTCCCCTCCAGTACTAGCAAGGTTCTGCAATCTACGACTAATGGTACACTTTCTTGGGTAGCGCAGAGCGGTGGAATAGCACTCAGCGACCTTTCTGTATCCACTGCATCGGCATCGGGCGGTGGTGCTCTATCATATGCCTCCGGTACTGGTGTCTTCACATACACCCCTCCATTGAACATCACCGGGAACGCTGGCACAGTTACAGTGGCGGACGAGTCATCAGACACCACATGCTTCCCGCTATTCGCAACGGCAGCGAGCGGAAGCCTAGCGCCGAAGACAGGGACTAACCTCACATTCAACTCAAGCACTGGCCAACTCACTCAGACTGGTACAGAAACTGGTGCTGTCGGTCTAGTACTGAAGAACACAAAATCCAATTCCGGTAATTCTGTAAATGGTCAAGTTCTTAGATTCGTGACGAACAGGGGCGGCTCTGAAGCAGGTCAGAACAACGATGACTTCGGTATGATAGAGTGGTACGGCAATGACAGCAATGGAAACAACCAAAACTTCGGTATGATAAAAGTGAGAGCAGCAGATGTCACTTCCGGTGCTGAGAAGGGTTCGATGCAATTCGCAGTAGCCACTTCCGGCAACAGCGGCGGTATCGAAAACGTGCTTACCATCACGGGCGGTGCGGCAGCAGCGTCCTCCACAGTCACGATAGCCGGGAACTTGGTCGTGGACGGTGCTACGACATCGGTATCCACACAGGAACTGGAGGTGGAGGACGCCCTCATCACCGTGGCCAAGGGCAATAACAGTCTAGTCAATGCGAATGGAGCGGGGTTGGAGATTGAGTGCACTGGTGCGACAAACCCCTCATTCACCTATCAGAACGCACCCGATGCTTTCGAGGCGAATACCCACCTGAATTTGAATACGGGTAAGGAGTACAAGATAAACGACGTCTCGATACTCAGTGCCACGACAATCGGTAGCAGTGTGACGAGCGCAGCAGGACTAGCGACTGTCGGCACGATAACCACTGGTGTTTGGAACGGGACTGCAATCACCGATGCATATGTCGCTGATGCCCTGACGATAAGCGGCGGTACGATAGACAACTCCGTCATAGGAGGCTCTACTGCTGCCGCTGGTACATTCACAAACCTGACTGCCAGCAACCTGAGCGTAGACTCGGTGGCAGTGCTCGACACCTCGACGAACACTAATCAGTCATTCGTCAATAACAGTGCGGTTACCATAGCATCATTCGCATTCGGCACTTACAGGACTGTCAAGTTCGTGGGACACGTCATCGACGAGGCTAACGGTGGAGACACGGATGCATTCGAGGTGCTCGTATCCTACAAGGGGGCAAATGGCCCTGCAAGTGTTAATGATACGATGATAACCACCTACGCATACATGAGCAGCGGCACTACGCTAGGCGGATTAAACGTAGTATTGACAGACCCCGGTAGCACTGGGTCAGATACACATATAGCCTTGCAGTTCACGAACAGCACTGGGAGCAACTTCACTGGCGCGTATGCCGTGACTGCGACACAACTAATCAAGACATGATGGATAGTGAAATTATGGTGAAAGGGATATGGGAGAAAAAGATTTCAGAGTAAGGAAGGGGCTGCAAGTAGACGGAACTGGAACATCCAGTATAGCGGGCAGTCTAGGGATAGGCACTAATTCCCCTACTGCTAATTTGGACGTGAATGGTACTATAAAAGTAGACCCAACTGGAACATACTCGGCAATAACAGGCAGTGGCAGTGATACATCTACGGTAGCAGGTATAGTATTCGATGGCGATGCTGTGCTCTTCAAGGAGATTGATGGTTATCTCAGACAGATAATCGGCTCAAATAGTAATAAAATAACCATCGGTCAAGATGGCACTACGTTATGGAACACCATAGACCTGATACCCGGACATAGCGGTAAAATCAGACTGTACTCCGATAACTCTGACGCATCTACCAACTCAGCGGAACTGACGATGACAATAGATGATGCAAAAGTCGGTATAGGCACTGCAAGTCCCGACACCATATTACACGTATCTAGTGATACACACCCCTCAATACGAATCACAGGAACAGACAATGCAGGTGCTGACCCTGCAATAGAGATGCTCGGTCAAGGCAATTCCTTTGGTGAAGGAATGCAGATGTGGTACGATAATGGCGCAGGGATAGCGCACATCGCTGCTTTGTACAACAACTCCGCAGCAGACATACAGTTCCATACAAGAGTAGCCGCAGACAGGTCTACCTCTAACGTGAGGATGGTAATAGAGGGAGACGGTAATGTAGGGATAGGCACTACGTCTCCTTCTACCAAGTTGGAGGTCGATGGTGCAATTACCGCCACCTCACTGAAGGCCACGATAGACCCGAAGTCCACAGTGGCATCAGCAGGAAACAGCACTGCCAACTACTATGCTAAGTTGATGACATTCGACCCTGACGGCAACAGCCACAGAGATGCGAATGCCATACTTGCGATAACCACGAAGGACAACGGTACTACTGGTAGTGCTATAATACACGTCAAGTTCAGGTCAAACGGCTCTAGCGATGCTTACACGGCTGATGTGGCTTTCCTGAGCAAGGGTGGAACGGGCATCTTCAATCAGGATGCCTTTCAGATATGGAGTACAGGTAATGGAAGCGGTGGAAACACCGAGGTCATGGAACTGTGGGTTCAGAAGAACACATCCTACACAGGAATCGACGTGCATGAGTTATCCTTGGACAAGTCGACTCTTTGCACTGTCACCTACAACACCAGCACCACATGGCAAGCCTCTGCACCTACTACCAGCCAAGTGACGACCACACAGGGAATCGAGTTGAATCTAGACAAGATTCGCCTTGGAGTAGCGGGATTAGGGACATACATGCACTTACATCCTAGCCAACCGAACTCCATCCTTTTTGCCAGTGACAGCGGTGATGTATCACTACTCGCAGATGATGACTTGACTCTCCATGCTGATGACGACATGTTCTTCCAAACAGGAGGAGGAACTACGAGGATGAAACTTACCGCTGCGGGTAAATTAGGGTTAGGTTCTATATTTTTCGATGCTACAGAACCCTCCAACCTACTACATATCTCAGGAGACATGGCTGATGGTAAGCAAGGTATTCTGATAACAAGAGATGATTCTTCTTCTACTGCTGCAAACAACCTTCTAGGTGGCATAGGATTCGACTCGAATGACGGCAACATACCCAGCAGCATATTGGAGGCATCTGCTGCTATTGTCGCTAAGGCAAGAGAAGACCACGGTACAGGAGACAAGGGGGGATACATGGAGTTCATGTTCTCACCGACAAACCAAGATGATGATACGGCAAGCAGCGTCGGTATGACATTCATTGATGGTAAGTTAGCCGTCAATAACTACGGTGCACACCCATTAACATCTTTCACAGTGTTTCATCAAGCCTCTGATTTCGATGATGGAGTGACCATAGTAAACAGGAATACCACTATTTCTAGCGGTGCTTTACTCGGTGCGATTGGTTTTGATAGTAAAGATGGCGCTGCGCCTTCAAAAGCAACAGAGGCATCTGCTGGTATCGCGGCCTTTGCCTCTCAAGACCACTCGGCTACTGAGAAGGGAGGACATCTGACATTCTTCACTGCGCCTGATGACCAAGACGCTGATACTGCCTCTCTTGAGAGAATGCGTATTAATTCAGCGGGCAAAGTAGGAATAGGTACGACGAGTCCCTCAATACTGTTAGATGTTGATGGAGTATCGGGCTACGGTGGCGCTTTAGATACAGGTAGCACAGGTGGCTCAACAGCAGCCTTTGTCGAAACTAAGGGTATAAGAGTAGGCAAAGACTCTGCCGGAGGGCAATCTGCGCCTATCGAGTTCATGTCTTCGCATTGGTCAGCCGGTTATGGTTTCAAAATACAGAATGTAGATACAAGCGGTGGAACTGACCTTATCTTTTACAGTAGGCGCGGAAATGCTACTTGGGCTGAAACAACGCGTATTACTGATGACGGAAAATTAGGAATAGGTGGTGTGAATCCTACTGCTCAACTGCAAATAGATACTCCTGCTGCTAACCAAGCGGGACAGGGACTTAGATTAAACAGACCCTCCAGTGGCGATAATTACCATGCAGTTGAGTTTGCTACTAATGGAACGGTGGATTGGTCGGTAGGGCAGAACTCTAATGATGCGTTTGAAGTGTATGAAAACGGTGCAGGGGCTACAACAAGATTCACGATAAAAGAAGGAGGTAATGTCGGAATAGGCACGACAGACCCCGATACTAAACTTCATGTCGAGGGTAGTGTGTTAATTGATGCTTACAATGTTGGTGAAGATGCAGGTTTATTTTTTAGAGAAGGATTTCTGACTACAGACCAACCATCTATTACAGTTTGGGATATGTCTAATTCGGGAGCAAGCCCCGATGGACTTTCTATAAATGCTAATGACGGTATAAGATTTAGAGAAGATGGTGGTGAAGTTGCTAGATTTAAAAATGGTAGTTTAGGAATAGGTACTACTTCTCCTGACGCCGCATTAGATATTGAACAGGCTGATGGTGCAGTTCACGGTTTGAAGGTGTATAGAAACGATTCAAGCACATCCACCCCATTGGTCTATCTCCATGATGACAGCATATATGTGGACAACCCTACTCTCCATGTAAAGAACGATAGAACAGACCAATACGGATATGCTGCTGTCTTTGAGGGGAATGTCGGAATAGGTGATACGACCCCTTCCTTCCCATTAGAAATTAGAGCCGCTTCGACTTTTAATACTGTTAATGGCCATATCATGCTTACAGGAGATAGTGCTACTAACGGAGAAGGCCCACAAATAGTATTTTCAGAAAGTGGTAGTAGTAGTAGTTTTGCGGGTGCTTATATCGGTCATGTAAGAACAGGTAGTAATAGTACGGGAGACTTAGTTTTTGGTACAAGAGCAACAAGTGGAGATGCCACTACAGTACCAACTGAGAGAATGCGTATTTTGTCTGATGGGAATGTCGGAATAGGCACTGCGACTCCTGCATCAGAATTACACGTTGTAGGTCATATTCAAGCAACTACCAAGTCTTTCGATATAGAACATCCAACGAAGGAAAGCATGAGGCTGCATCACGGTTCTCTTGAAGGGCCGGAACATGGTGTGTATGTTAGAGGAGCATTAGAAACCGCAGATAGTACAGAAGGATTTATTCAACTACCGGATTATTGGTTAGGATTAGTAGATGAAGATACTATAACAGTGCAACTTACAGGTAAAACTAGATTCCAAAGATTATATGTTGCTAAGATAG
>Ga0209232_1000058_pt1 | contig 63752 bp, 45 predicted proteins | sample ETNvirenome_2_60_FD_184066 | JGI IMG/M metagenome (GOLD analysis project Ga0209232, IMG submission 184066) | Marine viral communities from the Pacific Ocean - ETNP_2_60 (SPAdes) (version 2) | ecosystem: Environmental > Aquatic > Marine > Oceanic | place: Pacific Ocean | collected 2013-06-22 | reverse complement strand
TTCATAATCTACAGTTTTGGAACTGTATGGACTATGGAGTTGTTGCAGTACAGAAGCAATTTATCGGTTCGATGCACTATGAAGTCTATACAAGGGACTATGGCACTCAAAGCGGCACTTATATTTGCACCTTAGACAATTATCATCAGGACGTAGATGCGATTGACTACTCAACAAGTGAACAACCTGCCGAACATAAGTCTCATAACCTCCTTGAATTGGACAATGGTCAGTTTTGTCTCTATCCAAACAACAGAATGAGGATTTATGACAACAGTATCACCCCTGAGACACCTAAGATTCCTGATTTTAAAGTCTCTACCGTGTACTATCAGGTGGAAAACGGTCATGATCGTGACGGATTAGGGTCAGAAGAGAATTATTTTTGGAAAACTGCCAAAGAAAGGGCAGACAAACCCATAATTGTTGAAACTAATCCCAATATTGGAGGAGGAAATACCGCAAATTCCGAATCGGGAAGCGTAACTATCATCACTGAACCAGAATTAGGCTAAAATGTCAAAAATGGGCAAACATTTATTGATAAATTTTTACGATGTGTCATTTTATTTGCTTAATCATCGTAAAAATCTTGAAAAAATCATGATTTCTGCGGTTGAAGACGAAGGGATGGAAATTTTGAACGTTTTTAGTCACTCTTTTCCGGTTCATGGGGTGACTGTCAACATTTCTCTTGCCGAAAGTCATTTTTCTCTTCATACTTGGCCAGAAAAAGGTTGTGCAGCAGTTGATATCTTCACATGTGGGTCTTCTTCACCCAAAAAAGTTGCAAATGAGCTCATTTATTACTTTGATACAGACGATTATAAGATAAGAACAATCAATCGTTAATAATTTTTTAAAAAAACCATATAAATAATAAAAAAACTATGTTAAATGCCCGTAACGAGGATATTTAGATCTTATAAAGACATAAGTTTGTCGTTTGAGCCACATCCTGTGACTAAAGATCTTCCAATTTTAAAAAATGAAAATGCAGTGCGAAGATCTGTGCGTAACATAGTGCAAACAATACCAACTGAAAAATTTTTTAATCCGTTATTTGGTTCTGATGTGTATGAAAGTCTCTTTGATTTTGTTGATGCAGGTACAGCGTCAGTTATTGAAGATCAAATTAAGACTTCCATCAGAAACTTTGAAGATAGAGTCGAAAATGTAAGAGTCGAGGTCGATCCAAGACCAGATGAAAATGAGTTTGAGATAACTGTAATCTTTGATATTGTTGGTCAAGACTTTCCAACTCAGGAATATTCATTCATATTAGAGGCAACAAGGTAAAATGCCTTATAACAATTACGCTAATCTTGATTTCGATCAAATAAAAACATCTATTAAGGACTATCTTAGATCAAATACCACTTTTTCTGGATTTGATTTTGATGGTTCAAACTTTTCCGTGTTAATCGATACACTTGCATATAACACTTACATCAATGCATTTAACTCAAACATGATTGTCAATGAATCTTTTTTAGATTCTGCAACATTAAGAGAGAATGTTGTATCACTCGCAAGTAACATCGGATATGTTCCTCGTTCAAGAACAGCAGCACTTGCACAGATCTCTTTCAACGTCAGTGTCGCAGATGGTGTATCATCTGTGTCATTACAGCCAGGTCTAGTGTGTACAGGTGATTTAAACGACACTAGCTTTACATTTTCAACTGTCGATACGATTACATCAACTGTATCAGACAACACTGCATCATTTAATAATGTAAATATCTATCAAGGTGTATATTTAACTCGAATATTTAAATTTGATAATTCACTTGATCAAAGGTTTTTACTTGAAAATCAAAATATTGATACATCCTCAGTTCGTGTGTCTGTTAGAAAAGAGGGAGATAATGGTATTGGTATAAAATATTCACTTGTAAATGATATCAATAATATCGATTCAAATTCACGAGTATTCTTTATTCGTGAAATACAGGATGAGAGATATGAGTTAATTTTCGGAGATGGCATCTTCGGTAAGAAATTAGGAACAGACTTGGACGATGATGGAGATATAATTACAGTTCAATATATAACCACCGATGGTGATGATGGAAATGGTGTTGAAAACTTCACATTTTCGGGAACATTTACAAATCAAAATGGCGGAATAATTACACCCAATAATACAGTTTCTATCAATACGATTCAATCCTCAGTAAATGGAACTGAAATCGAATCACTAAGTTCAATTAAGTATTATTCACCTTTTACGTACTCATCTCAAAATCGAGCTGTAACTTCAAGAGATTATGAAACGATCATAAAAAAAGTTTTTCCAAATACAGAGTCGGTATCTGTAATCGGAGGAGAAGAACTTGATCCACCAGAATTTGGAACAGTTAATATAAGTATTAAACCAAAAAATGGTAGTTTTGTTTCTGATTTTTCAAAAGATCTTATTTTATCAGAATTAAAAAAATATTCTGTTTCAGGAATAAATCAAAAAATAGTTGATCTTAAGATATTATATGTTGAAATTGCTTCTTCCGTATATTATAATAATTCACTAGTATCGTCATCATCAACATTAAAAACATCAGTAATTAATTCATTAAATGCATATGCAAACTCAGTTCAATTAAATCAATTTGGTGGAAGATTTAAATATAGTAAAGTTCTTCAGGTGATTGATAAAACTGACAATGCGATTACATCAAACATCACAAAAGTTATAATGAGGAGAGATTTGCAAGCTTCTACAAATCAGTTTGCACAATATGAATTGTGTTTTGGAAATCAATTCCACGTTAATACATCTGGATTCAATATAAAATCAACTGGGTTTTTCATTAGAGGTGAATCATCAATCGTGTACTTAACAGATGTACCAAACTCGGATTTACGAACAGGTGTTCTATCAATAGTTAAAGAAAATGTGACAGGTAACACAAGTGTATTCACCGTCGTAAAACCTGATGCTGGTATTGTTGATTATATTAAAGGAGAGATAATTCTCACCACAGTAAATATTACATCAACAGTTAAACCAAATAATATTATTGAGATACAAGCTTTCCCTGAATCTAATGATGTAGTAGGATTAAAAGATTTATACATCTCATTTAGTGTCGGAGATAGTACAATAAATATGGTTAGAGATGTAATATCATCTGGAGATGAAATATCAGGTGTTCAATTCACCAGAGATTTCTACACATCAAGTTACTCGAATGGATCATTAAAACGAGCATAATATGATAGGAACTGGAATTAATACTAGAATTAAAATTCAAGATGTTTTAACAAATCAACTTCCAAAATTTATTTTGGATGAGAGTCCTTATACGGTTGATTTTTTGAATCAATATTATATTTCTCAAGAGCATCAAGGTGCGCCAACCGATTTATCAGATAATTTAGATCAATATTTAAATTTTGATAATTTAACTCCAAATGTAATTCAAAATTCTACAACTTTAACTGGTATCACTACCATTGGTGCTAAAACAATTCATGTTGATAGCACAAAAGGATTTCCGAATCAATATGGTCTACTTAAAATTGATGATGAAATAATAACTTATACTGGAATTACAACTAATACATTTACAGGTTGTCAACGTGGGTTTAGTGGTATTACAAGCTATCATGATGAAAATGAAAAAGAAGATCTTGTTTTTTCCACATCTCAAGCTTCACCACATGATTCTGATTCTTCAGTAAAAAACTTAAGTGTTTTATTTTTAAAGGAATTTTATCAAAAAATAAAATCCACATTCACTCCAGGTTTAGAAAAAACTGAATTTACAGAAAATTTAAATGTAGGAAATTTTCTTAAAAATGCAAGAACATTTTATCAGACAAAGGGAACTGATGAATCTTTTAGAATTTTATTTAATGTTTTATATAATATTACCCCTAATATAATAAATCTAGAAGATAATTTAATAAAACCATCAACAGCAAAATATGTTAGATCAGATGTTGCCATAGCTGAAGTGATAAGTGGAGATCCTTTAAAATTAAAGGGGCAAACATTATATAAAAGTGATTTAGGTAATACAAATATTAATACCGCAGTTTCAGTAGTTGAACCTTTTACAAGAAATAATAAACAATATTTTAAATTTAATCTTTTTGTTGGATACGATAATGAATCAGATGTTTCCGAAGATTTTAAATTATTACCCTCTACAAAATGTTTAGAGAACGTATCAATTGGTGCATCAATAGTTAACGTAGATTCTACAATCGGATTTGGAACCACCGGAACTCTAACTACAGGTTTTACAACTTTTACGTATCAAAGTAAAAGTATAAATCAATTTTTTAATTGTTCAGGAATTAGTTCATCTATCAACAATACAGATACAATAAAATCAAGTTCAAATTATTATGGTTATGAAGATGGAGATATTTCAAAAAAAGTTGAACTTAATTTTACAGGTGTTTTAAAAGATTTTGAAACTTTAGGTGATATTGATGTTGAAGAAAATGATTCCATTTTTGTTCGAAATGTTGGAACTAAAATTATTAACCCATCAAGTAATAAATCATATAAGCAAATTTTTGCTAATTCATGGATATACAATACAAGCTCCACATATGAAATAGATGAGTTTTTAAGCAATTCATCTATAACATTAAATTCTGATGTAGATAGATCTAGTCTAAAAGTAGGTGATAAATTTGAATTGTTGAGATCAGGCACAAATGAAGTAGTATATCCAATCGAAGAATTAGGTGATAATATTCCATTCATAAATGCAATTGTTACAAGTAAGTCATTAAGTTTAGGAAATTTCAATTTCTCAAGAGATGAAAATCAAAAATATAAATTAAGAAGAAAAATTAATAAAGCATCAGCATCAAATACATCTCCACAAATAGAATTTGGTAATCAACAGGTCATATCTGATATTCAAAATTTGTATGTGGATAATTCGGATGAATTTGCTTATGTAGCTTCAAATTCTTTTCCCTCATACAATTTTGATTTAATACAAAAAGATTTTAAGTTTACAGATCAAATTACAGCTAAAGTATTAAAAAGCACTTTAAACTTAGGAATAAACACTTCAGGTGAGCTTTCAGATTTAAATTTCGATGAAAAGTTTACTTCAATAATATTTAATGATCCTGTTGAATTTTTAACTGGATCTGAAGTTTTTTATCAACCCACGGGAGAACCATTAGTAGGACTTAATACAGGATCATATTATGTCTCCTCTGATTCTGAAAATAATAAAAAGTTAAGATTATTTAATTCAAGGACTAGTATCCCTAGTAATTCATTTTTATCTTTTGTTGCACCAACAGGAATTAGCACTCATATCTTTATTTTAGAAAAACATAAGTCAGAAATAATAAGTCCTCAAAAACTTCTTAAAAAATTTCCATTACAACCAAACATAAAAAATGGAATAGGGGAGACAACAAATCCAGGTGGATTAGGTTTATTAATAAATGGTATTGAAATATCAAATTATAAATCTTTAGACAAAATTTACTTCGGACCTCTTAAATCTGCAAAAGTTTTAAACGGAGGAAGTGAATTTGATGTTATTAATCCACCAGAGATAATCATTTCCACTGGAGTAGGAACCACAGCTTTGGTAAAACCTAGTTTAAGTGGATCTGTGAAAAAAGTATTTGTTGATCCTCAAAATTTTGATGTAGAAAGAGTTGTATCAATCGGAGTTACAGGGGGAAACGGTGTAGATTGTGTCTTAGAACCAGTATTGACTGAAAGATTTAGAGAGGTTGTTTTTGACGCTAGAAATTTAACAAATGGTGGTGGCATTAATACATCGACTAATTCAATTATATTTTTAAGTGATCACGGATTTATAAGTGGTGAAGAAATAACATATGATTCAAATTTAGGAATTCAAGTATCAACTTCAACAACTTCATTAATAAATGGATCAAATTATTTTGTTAAAAATATTAACAATCTTTCTATACAACTATTCAATACAAAAACTGATTTAGAAAACAACACCAATCAAATTAATTTTTTAAATGGTGGATCAGGACTACAAAAATTTAGAACTAAAAACTCAAAAAACACCTTAAACAGTGTTGAAGTATTAAATGAAGGAAAAAATTATAAAAATAAAACTCTTTTAGTAAAGCCATCTGGAATTTCCACTCAATATAACAAAATTAATTTTGTTAATCATGGATTAAATGACGGAGATGTAGTTCAATATAATAGTGTTGTTGGTTTAGGATCAACACTTCCTCAAATAATCACAGGGTTAACAACTACAAATGATTATTATGTATTGAAAGAAAGTAATGATTCATTTAGATTATGTGATGCAGGTATAGCTGGAACTATTTTTAGTAATTATCAAAATAAAAATATTGTAGAAATATCATCGACTGGAACAGGATATCAACAATTTACTTATCCAAAAATACGATGTTTTATTGATTTTGTGTCAGTTGGAGTAGGAACAACATCAATTGAGTTAACACCAATGGTTAATGGTAGTATTACAAGTTTGGATATGTATGAATCTGGAACTGGATATGGATCAACAATATTAAATTTACATAAAAAACCTAATTTTAAAGTTAAAAATGGAAATTCTGCAATTTTAACTCCAAATATTATTAATGGTCAAATAAATTCAGTAAATATAGAGTTTGGTGGATTTGAATATTTCTCAAGTCCAAAATTAACAATAGTTGATGAAACAGGTTCTGGTAGAGGGGGAGAAATAAGAGCAGTTATCTCTAATCAAAAAGTTGTTGATGTAGTCGTAACCAAAGCAGGTATCGGATATTCAACATCTTCTAACATAGTTGTAAAATCATCTGGAAAGAATCAAGTATTTGATTGTGATGTGAGAGATCTATCATTAAATGAAACATTTAGTAAAAAAGAATTACTAACTGAAATTGATGATACTTTAAAATATTCCTTATGTGGATATAGCACTCAACCCTTTAGAGATGGAGGAGATAACTCATCAAATATCATTGGTTGGGCTTATGATGGAAATCCAATTTATGGACCTTATGGATTAAATGACCCTGAAGGTTTAGGTACAGATGTTATATTATTGCAATCAAGTTATATTTTAGATACATCATACAGTGATAGACCATCTATCAATCTTTTTGGAGAAGGATTTTTTATAGAAGATTATAAATTTAACAATTCTGGAGACTTAGATCGATATAATGGCAGATTTGAAAAAAACAGTGATTTTCCTGATGGGGTTTACGCTTATCATGCTTTAGTTGACAATTTAGGAGAACCATCTTTCCCATATTTTATTGGAGATCAATTTAGATCAAATTTAATCAAAGATAACGTATCTGATTTGAATCAATCTTTTAATTTTAATGATTCTGATTTAAGACGTAACACTTTCCCTTACAAAGTATTTGACCAATTTGCTGATAATGATTTTCTTATTGAAACAAATGAAATTACTAGACAAAAAAGTGTAATAGAGAGTGTTGAGCAAGGTTCAATTAGTAAAATAAATGTTGTAAATGCTGGAAAAAAATATAAAGTAGATGACTCTTTAACTTTTGACAATACAGGAACAAATGGAGATGGACTGATAGCTAAGATTGTAAAAATAAAAGGAAAAGAAATATCAGAAATTAATACTTCAGTTGAAAAGAATGAAAATTCAGTATTAACATGGTCTCAGGATGAAATCACAATTACCACGAATGAATCTCATAAATTTATTGATAAAGATTTTGTTAGTATATCAGGAGTAACGACATCAGCTTTTAAAATTGATGGATTCACTATTGTTGGTGTCAAAACTTTTACATCTCCAAGTCTTGCAACTATAACATCGGGAACAGCAGGTGTATCCACTGAGATTTTTGTATCTAACATACCAAGTAATGTCTCCTCAGGTGCCACTATAACAGTCGGTATTGAGACTATGAAAGTGTTGAATGTATTTAATGATTTAAATGTTCTTCGTGTTAAGAGAGGTCTTACAGGCATCTCTCATAGTGAATCGTCATCGATTGTTTTTCAACCTACGGAAATAAAAATTAAAAAGTCCGTTCCATCTTTTGATTCTAAAGTAAATGATAAAGTATTTTTTAATCCTGCTGAGTCTGTTGGAATAGGAACAACTGCAGGTTTAGAACATTCAATATCTTTTAGATTTGCAGGTCGAACAATAGATCGTAGTATACCTACACAAAGAATTCTTTTAGAAAATCATCCTTTCTCAAACAATCAAAAAATAACATTCGCAAAAGATCCGGCAGGCGGAAATATATCTGTTTCGACAACTCCTACAGCTTTAACTTTTAACTTACCTACATCAAATCTATATGTGGTTGACTCTGGAAAAGACTTAATTGGTTTAAAAACAGGAATAGGTGTTTCATTTAACGAACTATTCTTCAGAGATAGTGCGGGTGCGAACAATCATGATGAGTATTTGTTTGAGAGTACTTTTGATCAAATAACATGTGACGTTGTAAAAACAAAATCTAGAGTGACTTTATCAACTTCTCATACTCTAAAAGTTGATGATGTTATTTCATTAAAAATAAATCCAAGTTTAAATGTTGGTGTTGGAACTTCATCTTCTGTCAAATTAACAAGAGATACTGAAACTGGTTATCTTTTAGTTGATACGGTAGGTTTCAATTCAACAGGTATTAATACAATTTCAAATTCCATTAATATTTCATCTCATAAATTTGAAACAGGTGATAAAGTAAAATATTCATCTGATATATTACCTTCAGGATTGTTAAATAAAGATTATTTTGTGTATAAAATAGATGATAATAATATCAATCTTACTGAAACAAAAACAGAATCACTTATTTTTCCACCAAAAATAATAGGAATTGGTTCTACGGGAGGATCAACCCAGTCTTTATCAAAAATTAACCCACAAATTAATATTATAAAAAATAATAATGTTGTTTTTGATTTATCAGACTCTTCATTAAGTGGTTATCAATTACAAATTTTTTATGATAATGCTTTTATCAATAAATTTTCATCAATTGGATCAACAACCACGTTCAATGTAATTAATGTTGGATCAGCTTTAACAGTTAGTTATGGGTCATCGTTACCATCAAAGTTATATTATAATATCTCTAAATCTGGATTTATAAGCACTGCTGATAAAGAAGTAACAAATTATTCAACTATTAATTATATTGATAGTAATTACAATAATGACTATAAAATTTCTTCAATAGGGTCAACAACTTTTGATATTTTTCTTAAAAATGAACCTGAACGTTTATCATATGAGAATGTTGATATAAGTTTAATGGAATACGATACCACATCTGTGAATGACGATGGTGGTGTTGACACTATTGAAATACTTTCTGGGGGATCAAATTATAAAAAATTCCCTACATTAGTCGGATCTTCATCAACCATTGCATCTGAAGCTATAGTTAATTTTGAATCTAATACTATAGGTAAAATTAAAAAGGTAAGAGTTGTAAGTGAATCATATGAATATTCAACAGATAAAACATTAAATCCTGATGCATCAATCTCTCCAGTTTTAAAAACAAAAGATGCAAATACAATTGGAATTGTTTCAATCACCTCTGGTGGATCTAACTTCATTGATAGTCCAAAAGTTATTATTGTTAATTCAGATACTGGTGTTGAAATTAATAGTGGATTTTTGAATCCTATTTTGTTGTCTAATTCAATTATAAGAGTTGATGTTGTTGAAAAACCATCGGGATTACCTGATAATGATGTATTATTAAAATCTGTCAATAATACAAATGGTATAACCATATCCTCAGTTGAGTCAAATTCTGGAACTGCATTTACTTGTGTTCTCTCAACTCCAATTAATGGATTTCCTGTTGAACCATTTAAAGTTGGCGATGATGTATTCATAGAGGGAATACAAAAATTTGGTGAAGATGGAACCGGATTTAATTCATCAGATTATAAGTACGCATTTTTCAGAGTCAGTGAATATAACACTTCTCTCAATCCTAGAAAAGTAAAAATATCTGTTTCAGGTTTGACAACAACAGGATCAACTGGAGTAAGCACTAATGTTGGTTTAGCAGTAACTGATCAAAATAACTTTGCGACAATTGTTAATAAAGTAAATTATCCCTCTTTTGAAACAACATTAATAAAATCTACCTTTGAAATTGGAGAAAAAATAATCGTTAATGGTTTTTTAACAGATTTAAAAGTGAGTGGATTTAATCAAAATAATCTTAAAGTGTCTGGGAGTTTTTCATTAAAAATTGGTGATCAATTAAAAGGTGAAACTAGTAATTCTACAGCTGAAATAAGAGAAATAACAGAGGGTAAAGGTATCTTTAATGTTGGATTTTCTAATAGAAAAAATATTGGTTGGGATGATGAAATAGGAAAGTTAAGTGTTGATAGTCAAGTAACACCTGATAATGATTATTATCAAAATTTATCTTACTCTATAAAAAGTCCTATAACATGGACTGAATTGGAAACACCGGTTAATAATTTATTACATACTGCAGGTCTTAAGAATTTTGCAGATACGGAAGTATTATCATCTTCAAGTGTAGGTATTGGATCATCAGCTGTTACTTCAATTACCATTGATTTAATTGAAAATGAAAGAGTAGATATAATTAAAAATATTGATTTAGGTGTAGATAAAGACTCATTTGAATCTAAATCTAAATTTATTCAACTAGACAAAACAAGACTTGTTGATTATGTGGAATGTAATACAAATAATGTATTAAGTGTTGATAATATAAGAAATGAATTTTCAAAAGATGAAGGTGATCCTGATGATTTTTTAAACCTAGTAACTTTAAATAATGGTCAATCATTTATTAATTTACTTGTAAAAATTGAATCAGATAATAAAAATGAAATACAATTATCTGAATTAGTTGTTTTAAACACACCGAGTTCTAATCTTGTATCGGATAATAACGTTCTTTTAGTCAAATCTCAACTAAGTAATTCTGGAATAGGTTTTACTAATTACAAAGAGGACAATTACGGATCATTTTCTATTGAAACAAACGCAATTGAAGAAAGTGTATTAAGATTTTTACCAAAAGATCCATTTACAACTGACTATAATATTAAAATTTTAAAAAATATTTTTAACACAAACAGAAATGCAACCTCTGGTATTGGAAGTATATCTTTAAATGTTATTGAATTAATATCCTCAAATCTTAACGTATCTCCTTCATCTTCAGTAAATGTTGTTTCTCTTTCATCATCTAAATTCCAATCATACTTTGCAAATACACAAATAATTGATCCTGACACTAATAATGTAAATTTTGTTGAAACATATGTAACTCATGATGGAACAAATACTTACTTAGCAGAATTTTATGCAGATACTAATTTAGCAAACAAACAAAGAATAGGAATTTTTAGTGGGGATTTATCTGGAGGAAATTTCCAACTTAAATTTGAAAATAATGTTTCTAGAGATGTCGTTCTAAAATCAAAAATAATCGGTATTGGTACAACAGGTTTAGGAGATGGTGAGTATAGATTTAAATCAACTGATCAAACTGATGGACAAGAAAGAAGTGTATTATTACAAGGAATTGCAAAAACCGGTATTGGAACAACATCATTTGTTGGATTAAGTTCTAACATATTTGACAGTGTTAAATCAATAGTTGAGGTTAGTGTAGGATCATCAAAAGCTTTACATCAAATAAGTGTGATTCATGATAATGCAAGTGTATATGTTCAACCAGCACAATTTTTATCTGTTAGTGGCACTTCGATTTATGACGATGGTGTTGGATTAGGAACATTTAGTGGTCAATTTGAATCAGGAAATTTAGTTGTTAAATTCCATCCTGATGACTTAACTGGTATTTGTACTGTCAATGCTTTCAATAAATGTTTTTATTCATCTTTTGATGTTGATAACACTCCATTAGATCTAAATTACGGAGAAATTTCTGAGTCAATAGATATATTATTTTATAATGGTATTAGTGGTGAAAGAATTAACAGGACAGAATTTAATTTAAAATCAAATGGAATTCCAATATTCAGTAAAACATTTAATCCAACAAACAGTAGTATTTTAAATCCAGCTACAGGTTTATTTACTATAGAAAATCATTTCTTCAGAAATAATGAAGAGTTGATTTATGAATTTGGATCTACGATAGTTGGAGTTGGATCGACATCAATAACCTATAAAAATGCAGGTGTTTCTACATACCTACCAAAAAATGTATTTTGTATAACCGATAGTGAAAATACTTTTTCTATATCAACAACAAGATCTGGAACAGCTGTCACATTTACTGATCTTGGTGAAGGAAATGCTCATAGTTTCTCTATGTCTAAAAACAAAGAAAAAACTATCATAACCATTGATGGAATTACTCAAAGTCCAATTACTCCAACAAATATTGTACATATTTTACAAAATAATAATCAACCTTTGAGTGCTTCAAGTTCAATATTCAGTTTAAGTGGTATTTCATCTATTCAAGTCACAGATATAATAAAAATCGATGATGAATTTATGGAAATTACAAATGTTGGTATTGGAACAACATTTGCCGGACCAATAACACCTGGTATTGGAACATTCCCATTAGTTCAAGTTGGTCGTGGATTTTTAGGATCAAAAGCAACTACTCACTCACAACCATCTAATGTAAATCTTTTCAGAGGATCATTTGACATTGTTAAATCAAAAATTCATTTTACTGAACCACCTAGAGGAAATCCTCAAGGAACAACTCTTGCAAGTAATTTACCTTTCCCAAGGTCAACCTTTACAGGTAGAGTTTATTTAAGAAATAGTTATGACACTAATGTTATCTTTGATGACGTATCCGATCAATTTACTGGTATTGATTCATCCTTTACTCTTAAAGTGGGAGCAGCTGATACTGTTGGAGTTGGTACAACAGGAAATGGATTACTTTTATTAAATGGAGTATTTCAAACTCCAACTACATTTAACAATGCAGATGGAAATTTTGAAATAGTTGAAGATGCTGCATCTGGTGTATCAACGGTCAAATTTACAGGATTAATTGAGAGTAATAATATTGTAATAAGTGATGAAGACGTTAATCAAAATCAACTTCCCAGAGGAGGGGTTATTGTCTCTCTAGGATCTACACCCGGTTTAGGATTTGCTCCACTAAAAGGTGCTAATTTAAAGGCAAAATTCGACTCATACGGAACTATAACAGGAATAGTTGGAGTAGCTACAACTGGATCATCATTAGGTATTGTCACAGCTTTTTATAATAATACAACTGGTATTTTAACGATAACAACTCAAACAGATCCTGATTGGGTATTTGGTGATCAAAGTCAAGATGAAGTCCAATTGATAAACGTGCCATTTAGTGGAGGTCTATCTATTGGAGGGACTTTCCCAGTTGTTTCTGTTGCTGCTACTAATATAATTGGTGTAAATATTGGTCAAAGAGCTACTACTCACTTATATAATGGTGGAGGTGAAATATTACCATTTTATGGAGATCTTACTTTTGGATCAGGATATAATGGAATTGGTGGTATTGGAGTCACAGTTTTTGATCCCGGTTATATTCATAGATTTGTATCTGCAAATACTGGAGCTATTAATAGAAGTAGTGATGCAGCTCAATTAACACCTACATCTGCAGATTATGATCCTAAATCTGGAATTATTACATTTACTGTTAATAATCATGGAATGTCTACAGATGATTTAATTACAATTGATAATTATTCCTTAACATATACATGTTCAAAGGATAATTACTTCACAGAGCATTCATATCCCAGACCAACTGATCCATTAGGTGGTGGTATATCAACCGCAATAACAAAGGTAACTGATAATATTTTCAGTGCTAATGTTGGAACTAATGTAGGTTCTGGTGCAGTTATTAGTGTTTCAAGTATTGATGCTGGAGGATCATTATCTTTCAGTATTGGTGCAGGTGGCACAGACTATAAGAATCCAAAAATATTTGTATCTTCTCCAAGTTATGATAATTTACCAATAACAGGTTTGTCTAGATTGGGTATTGGTCCAACAACTGAAACTGGAAGTAATGTAAAGGTTACTTTAAATGTAGGACCAGTTTCTACTAATGTAGGTATAGGATCAACATTATTTGAGGTTAAAAATTTCAAATTATTAGGAAATGGAAATGCATTTAAGATTGGAGATAAATTTACTGTCGTGGGTTTAGTTACTGACTCTAGTTACGCTCAACCGGTAAAAAACTTTGAGTTAGAAGTTACCAAAGTATTCCAAGATGATTTTACACTTTGGCAATTTGGTGAATTGGATTATATTGATTCTATTAAACAATTACAGAATGGAGAAAGAGTAAGATTTCCATTAAAATATAATAATAATTTAATAAGTATAGAAGAAGGTAGCAATTATACAACTGATCTCGCAAACGTTTTATTAGTAATGAGAAATGGTGTTGTACAAGATCCATCAACAACTTATACCTTCAAAGGTGGAACATCAATAGTATTCATTGACCCTCCTGAAGCACAGGATAATATTCAAATATATTTTTATAAAGGAACAACTCAAGTTGATTCACTTGTTGTTGATGCAGAAACTTCTCCTATTGAAGTTGGTGATGAATTGCAATTATTAAAAAATCCATCTGATGATACAACAATATCACAAACAAAAAGAAGATTTACATCTATTAGAGATTCTGATGAATTAGAAACTAATATTTACTATGGAGAGGGAGTTAACGAAAACGTATTTAAACCTGTAAATTTATTCAAACAAAAAACAGATTTAGAAGTTAATGGTATTAAAATACCGAAAACAAGAAATTTAATTGAGACTTATGTGTTTCCAACAGCTAAAGTAATTGGTAAAGTGTCTACTTCAGATCAACAATTATTTTTTGATGATGTTTCTTTGTTTAATTATGAGGATGATGCCAGTCCAAATTTCTCTTTTAGATTGATCTCTGGAAATCCTGATCCAGTTGCAGCATCATTGAGTGCAAACGTTTCATCAGCCGGAACGATTACATCTTTAAATATTATAAGTGGAGGATCTGGATATCTTGGAGCAACAACTTCCATATCAATAGGTATTCCAACAACAGGAATCGGAACAACTGCAAATCCAACAGCTACAGCTACAGCAACTATAGGAGCTGGTGGAACTATATCAGAAACTTTAATTCTGAGTGGTGGTATAGGATACACCTCTTCAAATCCACCAAGTGTATTAATTCCCAGACAAGATGTCATAGAGGAAACAGTAGCTGGAAGTAATATATCAATTTTGTCAACTTCAGGTATTATAACAGGAATAACAACCACAACATTTAATTCTCAATTATCAATTGAATTTACAGGTATAAACACTGAAGGTTTAGTTCCACTTCAAATTGGAGACCCAATTTTCATATACGATACAACTGTTGGTAATGGAGTTACATCAACTGATGGTGTTGACACAAATATTGTTGGAATTGGTACATCTTTTGTTGATAATATCTACATAATTGCAGGAATTACGACATTAGGAGTAGTTGGAGGAGGTAATACCGTAACAGGTATTATAACTTGCACGATTGATTCAAATAGTGTTGGTATTGGAACCACTATTAGCACTCCTGATATTCCAGTTGGTAAATTTTCTCTTGGAAAAATGAGTAATTTAACAAGATCATCAAGTCCGATATCGATTGGTGTTACAGGTTTAACTGTTGATGTAGGATTAACTACATTCCCAACAATCATCAGAAATAGTGGTGAAGAAACACTCAGAAAAACTGGTGCATTGAAAACTCCGGGTGTAAGTTAAAATAATATGTATAAATATCTAAAAAACGATTAATATGCCAGCAATTGTAACAGATCAGTTTAGAATATTAAATGCTAATAATTTTGTTAATTCAGTATTAACAGGAGAAAATTCCTATTACGTATTTTTAGGACTCTCTAATCCATCAGGATTTATACCCTTTTCATCAAGTATAGTTGGCTTCGGTAGAACATCAGACTGGAATACTAATACACCCTCTCCAATTGATAATCTCCAATATAGATCACATTATCGTGATACTATGATGTTTGGAAAGAAAGTTAATAGCGCTAATATCAGAAGAGTAGTAAAAAGACATAATTGGGTAGCAAATAATAGATATGACATGTATAGACATGATTATCAAGTCATAGTAAATCCTGCTCCTAATGGAAATACAGGTAATTTATTCGATACTAATTATTTTGTTATCAATAGTGATTTTAGAGTTTACATTTGTATTGATAATGGATCAAGTGGAAGCAATACTAAGGGTAACATATCAGAGGATGAGCCAAAATTTACTGATTTAGAACCAACAGCTGCTGGAATAAGTGGTGATGGATACGTATGGAAATATCTTTTTACAACTCAACCATCTGATATTATTAAATTTGACTCAACTGAATATATTATTTTACCTAATGATTGGGAAACATCAACAGATTCCCAAATTCAAAGTGTAAGGGAAGCAGGTGATTCAAGTGTGAACTTTAATCAAATTAAAAAAGTATACATAGAGGATGCAGGTAGTTCAAGTCAGGCAGTATATCAGACCGGAACATATGAAATGAATATATTAGGTGATGGGTCTGGAGGAAAAGTTCAGATTGTCGTCGATTCAAATGGAAAAATATCATCTACTAAAGTGACATCTGGAGGTTCAGGATATACGTTTGGAGTTGTAGATTTAGGAACAGCATTAATTAATCCTGCTGGTAATTTATCTCCAACAGACGCTGCTAAATTAATACCGATTATTCCACCATCAAAGGGACATGGGTTTAACGTATATGATGAACTCGGATCTGATAAAGTATTAGTTTATGCTAGATTTGATGATGCATCAAAAGATTTCCCCACCGATACTAAATTTGCACAAGTTGGAATTATAAAAAATCCAAGTCAAGTAGGATCAAGTGTTACATTTACATCTAATCAATTTTCTTCACTTAAATCAATAAAACTTTCTGAAGATATTGGTATAAACAAATCTTTAGTTGGTGTTGGTATTACTCAATCAGTTACTGATGGTGTAGCTAGAGGTTATATTGCTTCTTATGATAAAGAAACAAAAGTATTAAAATATTTTCAAGATAGATCATTATTCTTTGTAAATGGTAATGATCAAACTGATAATGTGAATGTATCTGTTCAATCTCAAATACTTCCTTTTCAAAGTTCAAGTAATAGTATAATATCTGATACAACAGATCCTGATTTATCGTTTTCAAAATCAGTTGATACTGGATTTACTGGTATTCTAACAACCATCAATAATAAAGTAATTAATTTAGGTGTGACATTTGAGGGAGGCATTGCTGATTCTGAGATAAATAAAAAGACAGGAGATATCATTTACATAGACAATAGAGAATTGGTTGAAAGAAACTCCAGACAAAAAGAGGACATCAAAATTATCCTTGAATTTTAAGAAAAATGACACAAAAAACAAATTTAAATGTAAGTCCATATTATGATGATTTTGATAGGAGTAAAGATTTCTATAAAGTTTTATATAAACCTGGTTACCCTGTACAAGCTAGAGAACTTACAACTGCACAGTCAATAATTCAAAACCAAATTCAAAAATTTGGTACTTATGTATTTAAAGATGGATCTAAAGTAATTCCTGGCGATCCCTCATTTGAAGATAATATACTTGCACTTAAGGTTAATCCAAGTAATTTGGGAGTTGACGTATCAGTTTATATTGATAATTTTTTGGGTAAAAAAGTAACAGGTCAAGAATCAAAAATAAGTGGAGAAATAAAATTCATAGCAAAACCATCAACAGATCCTGTAGATGACATCATTCTGTATATTACAGCTTTTAATTTTGGAAATGAAGAAGTATCAAAATTTATTGATGGAGAATCATTAGTATGTTCAGAAAATGTAATCTATGGTAATACAACAATAAACGCTAATACTCCATTTGTATCTTTAATTTCTAGTGATTCGACATCTTTTGGATCAATTGCAAGTATTGAAAAAGGTGTGTATTTTATACGTGGATATTTTGTTGACGTTTTACAACAAACTATTATATTAGATTATTTTACCAATAAACCATCATATAGAATAGGTTTACAAATAAATGAAACTATAGTCGATGCAAAAGATGATTCCTCACTTTATGATAACGCATCTGGATTTACTAATTTTGCTGCACCAGGTGCGGATAGATTAAAAATTACATTAACACTTACAAAAAAAGAATTAACTGATAAAAGTGATACAGATTTTCTTGAAGTCCTACAGGTAGAAAATGGAAAAATAAAAAAAATTGATGAGACCAGTGTTTTAAATGAATTAGGAAAGGTACTCGCAGAACGAACATTCGAAGAGTCTGGAAATTATTCTGTAAAACCATTTATAGTATCAGTACATAATTCTTTAAATAATAATCTAGGCAATAATGGTTTATATTTTGAAGGTGATACTACACAAAGCGGAAATACACCTTCTGATGATTTGATGAGCGTAAAAATATCACCAGGTCTTTCTTACGTCAGAGGATTTAGAGTAAATAAACAGGGAACAAATATTTTAGATGTAGAGAAACCAAGAGATGTAGGAATAAAAAGTGATGCTAGTATAGATTTTAATATGGGTAACGTCCTTAAAGTAAATAATGTCAGAGGTATTCCAAAACAAGGATCAGTGGTTAAATTGTTTAATAATTTTAATGGTACGGGTGATTTAATAGGTAGTGCGAGAGTTTATAGCTTTAATTTAGAAGATTCTGCATATTCTGGCACCACCACAAGATGGGATTTAAGACTATTTGATATACAAACTTTTTCAACATTATCATTAAATACTAAAATTAATAATTTAAATATACCAGAGGGATCTTTTATTAAAGGTAAAAATTCAAATGCTTCTGGATTTATTAGACCTTATCATCAAACTGGAAATATAGGAATAGTTACTCTTGGTCAAACATCAGGAACTTTTGCACCAGGAGAGGAATTAACTGTAGATGGTATTGATTTATCAAGAACAGTAGGTGTAGTTACTGCATCAAATGTTCAAAATATAAAATCAGCATCTCAACCAACTTCGGCAGGTTATCCAAATATTGGTGGAGATGGTTTTAGAGCTGATTCATTTCTCGAAACATTTAGAATTCCAAATGGAATTAACGTTGTTGATATATCTAATAGAAGTGGTGGTGTTTCTACAATTACCGCCGGAGGAGATTCATTTTTAGGATTAAGAAAAGGTAGTGTTGTAAGATATAATAGACTTAGTAGTAGCATTGAAATATTTAATAAAGTTAAAGAAGTTGCATCTGATGGACTATCAGTTATAATAGAACCTTTAAATAGTGTAACTGGTATTTTTGATGGTTCACTTCCAAATAATAACGTGCAAGTTTCATTATTCGCAGGAGCTCCAAATATAAGAGGAAGTGGAAATCTTTATGTTCCACTTAATAATTTAAATGTTGAGTCTGTTGATCTATCAAATTCTAGATTAACTGTTACTAAACAAATTACAGGAAAATCAGTAACTGGCAATCAATTAAGTGTAAATGCCACCGATTCTGGTATCGTCAATACTACTTTTGAAAGTTTTGATCAAGAAAGATACTCAATTCATAATGATGATGGTACAATTCAAGGCATATCAGAACAAATTTTTAGTTTAGGTGGAGATGGATCATCATTAACAATTAATGGATTAACTAATGATGCTGTTATTTTTAATGCGACTCTTAAGAAGAATGAAATAAAAAGTAAAATAAAAACATTTAACAAAAGTCAATCTTATAATGTAAGATTAACAAAAAATTCACCATTTGGTGGAATATCAAATGGATTGACACCCGATAAAAGATTTGGTTTAAGAGTTCAAGATGATGAAATATCATTAAATTATCCTGATGTTTCTGCAGTCATTGCAATATATGAATCATTAGATGATAATGATCCTGTGGTAGATACTATAAGTTTTAGTGATACTGTGGATGTTAATAATAATGCTATAATTGGTGAAAATATAATTGGTGGTAATGCGGTTGCTAGGATTATTTCTAAACCAGCATCTAACCAATTAGGAATAGTTTATCTCACGAGTGATAGATTCTCAGCTGAAGATGAAGTCACGTTTGATGAATCCGATATTAAAACAAAAGTAAATACGATAGTAAATGCTGGCAAATTTAAAGACCTTACATTTTCTTATAACTTAGATAAGGGTCAAAGAGAAGATTATTATGATTATTCAAGAATCATAAGAAAAAAAGGAGTCCCTGAACCAACAAGACGTTTATTAATCGTATTTGATTATTATTCAGTTCCTGTAGATGATACTGGAGATGTTTTCACAGTTTTTAGTTATGACAAAGAAAGATATACCAATGACATCCCTAATATAGATTCTTCAGGAATAAGAGCTTCTGATACAATTGATTTTAGACCAAGAGTCCCTGTCTATAATACTTCAACAAATGCTAAATCACCATTTGATTTTGGATCTAGAAATTTTGATTCTTCAATAACACAATTCATTACACCAAATGAAAGTACTCTGCTTGGATATAATTATTATTTACCAAGAACTGATTGTTTATATTTAAGTGAAAGGGGTGAATTTGTGTATGACAAGGGTGTTTCATCCATTGATCCAAAACCACCAGTTAGAAATGATCGTTTGATGAAGTTGGCAACAATAACTTTACCACCCTATCTTTATGTTCCTCAGAACGCTATGATTATTATCACTGAAAATAAAAGATATCGAATGAAAGATATTGGATTTTTAGAGGATAGAGTTTCAAATTTAGAAGAGGTAACATCATTATCATTATTAGAAACAAATGTACAATCTTTACAGATATTAGATTCTGAAGGTAGAAATAGATTTAAAAGTGGATTTTTTGTAGATCCATTTAGAAATTATGATAGAAGAAATAAATTACTTTCTAGTAGTGAAATAGACACAAAATCTAACGAACTTATACCAGAGAGATCAAGAAATACTCTTAAACTAGCACCACTTCCCAAAGTTGCAACAACAAGTGCAACTACTGATCAATCCATAGATTATGATTTATTTGATACGAATGTAAGAAAAACTGGAAACTTAATTACATTAGATTATGAAGAAGTAGGATGGATAGATCAAGTATTTGCAACAAGCACTGAAAATGTAAACCCATTTTTAATACCAACATATAGAGGTGAAATTTCCCTTAATCCAAGAATGGATATGTGGACACGATTAATTCAACTAGATGACAATCACGTAACTCAAACTGGTCTACCTATTAATCGCACAATCAATATGAATACTAATGTTAGTGCTGAACTGCAAGGTTCAATGACTAATTTTAATGATACCACTGAAACTAAGAGACTCAGACCTGGTCAAGGAGCTCAATTAGGAGTTGCAAATGGTGATGTCATAACAACAAAATTAGGTGATATTACAGGTGAAAATACAATAACTGGTAATTTATCATTATTAGGAAATGCAAGTGGAAGCACTACTTTCAATAATGCAGATGTTACTATTAGAAATCAAAGAGAGTCATCAGATACTGATGATTTTATGAGATCTAGAAATACAGAATTTTCAGTAAGTAATTTTCCATCAGGAAAGAGATTTTATGTATTTTTAGATGGTCAAGCTATTGATTTTATTCCTAAGTTAGTTGAGATAACTCCAAACATAAATGGTGAGACAAATGGATCACAAGGGACTTTTATAATTGGTGAACAGGTAAATGTATATGACTCAACAAATAATAATCAAACACCAACAATGATTTTCAGGGCATGTCAACCTGACCATAAAGAAGGTGAATTTAATAATCCAACACAAACATATCAATTTGATCCATACGCTGAATCAGGAATTGCATTACCACAAAATTATTCACAAACATCAACTGTAATTAATGTAGATACTAGATCTTTAAGTGAAGAGGCTCAAGGTAGTTACTATGGATATTTGGGTAAAAACTTTAGACTCGAAGGGCAAGAATCAAATGCAGTGGCATTTGTGAAGGATGTAAAGTTAATAAGTGATAACTTTGGGGATTTACAGGGATCATTCTTTATAAGAAACCCATATACTAATCCTAGACCACCAATACGTATTTCCACAGGAACAAAAACTTTAAAGATAACAAGTAGTCCATCAAATAGTGGTTTTACTCCTGGTGTTGATCCAGATGTTTATGCAGCAGAAATACCTTATACTGCAAGTGGAACCGTTGAAAGATGGCAAAATGATGTAATAACAACTGTAAGTTCAGTTAATTTAAATATAAACAATTCATTTGAAGCTGATATTGATACTGAGATAAGTGTAATTCATCAGGATAGGGTCACGGTTGTAGCTGAGTATTATGATCCTTTAGCACAGACATTTGTAGTTGGAAGTGGTAGTGATGTTGAGATCACTGCGAACAATACTAGTGAAGATCAAAATGGTGCGTTTATTACTGCAGTTGAAGTATTTTTCAAAACTATAGATGAAGAAAGAGAAATTACTTTACAATTAAGAGAAACAACTCAAGGAGCAAGACCATCAAGAACTGTTTTAGCTTCAAAAACATTAGCACCTACTAATGTTTTAAATGGAGTAGTTACTCCTAATATTTTAACATCTGATGATGCGTCAGTTGGAACTAAATTTATATTCTCAGAGCCTGTTTATTTACCAGCAGGAAAATCATATGCGATTGTTCTTTTAGCTCCATCATCTAAGAAGTATATTGTTCATACCGGAGTTCATGGTGAGACTGCTGTCAATGCTCAATCAATACCTGGTGCGTCTGGTGGTTCTGCATTACAATATTCTAAACAATATGCAAATGGTGCATTATTTAAATCACAAAACGGTGCACTTTGGACTGAAGATAACGAGCAAGATTTAACATTTAAATTATATAAAGCAAAATTTGTTCAGAGTGGATCTTTGTTCCTCACAAATCCTGATTTAGATTTTAGTAATGGATATGTTCCAAACTTAAGTCCAAATCCAATCGAAACTTTCCCGAAAACAGGAACTATCGGAATTACTACAATTAATTCTGGATCACCTTTAGTTGGTATTCTGACAGAAGGAAGAAAAATATGTGGAAGAAATTCAGCTACTACTGCTACAATAACTGGTGTTGGTCAATCAGTAGGTACTAATCCAAATTGTCTTATTTTAACAAATGGAGGAACAAATTATGTGACTGATACTTTTGTAGAAACTTTTGCAATAACTGGTAAAGGTTCTGGATTAAAATTAAATATATCAGCAACTGATGGTGTTATTGATAGCGGCACAGTCATAACAGGAGCAGTTGCTGGTGGTATAGGACAAGGGTACAGAATAGGTGATAAGATAGGAATTGTAACTTCAACTGTTGGAGGATCTGCTGGAGTAGCAACAGGTACTGGTGCAGAGTTTACAGTTGGTTTTGGTAATCAACTTAAAATTGATACTATTTACCTTACAGATGTACAGGGAGATCAGAATACATTTTCAGTTGGATCCGCAGTTAGTTTCTTTAATGATTCTGGTGATATAGTTAGTCTTGCAGCCACTACAATTGTAACTTCTGTATTTAATGAAACAGGTAAAAATTCTGGTAAAGTGTTTAAAGTTAAAGCACTTGATCATGGAATGCACTCAAGCACTAATAAATTAAGTATTTCTGATGTTGCTAGTGATGTTACTCCTACAGAGTTAACTACTGATCTTTTAAGTTCAGAATTAACTAATATTAGTGTTGCAAATACAACAAACTTTGTATCCTTTGAGGGATTCCCAGTTGGATCTGCGAATACAGGATATGTTAAAATAAACAATGAAATTATAGGATATAATGCAGTTGATGTTGGTGTACTCAAAATAGCATCAGGTTCAAATGGAAGAGGTGTCGATAACACAAATATTATTCCAAAACATGATATAGGATCACTAGTATCAAAATATGAATTAAATGGTGTTTCTCTTAGAAGGATTGTTAGAGATGATCTATCAGTTAGTAGTATAGAAGGTGATTTAGATAGTTATTTTGTAGAAATAGATAGAACAAAAAATGGTGCAAGTCGATCTATTGACCCTTTAAGTTTCACAGGTGCTCCTCAGTTATCATTTAATTCAAACGCAGCTGGTGGTGGACTTGAAGTCAAATCAACAGAAAATATTGCTTTTGATTCTCTGGTTCCAATTTTTGATACATTAACCCCTGTAGGTGTTCAAGAAAATGGTGAGGTAAATAAAACAAATATTGAAGCTTCAATCAGAACTGTATCTGGAACAAGTGTTGGAGGAAGTGAGATTTCATTTGCTGATAAAGGTTATGAACCTATTCAACTTAACACATACAATTCTTTAAATGGAACAAGATTAGTTGCATCTAAATTAAATGAAAATGCATATTTGACTTCTTTACCAAGAAATAAATCTTTCACGTTATTGATGAACTTTTCTTCAAATAATGAAAATTTATCTCCAGCGATAGATATGTCTCAACCCTTTGAAGTTGAATTTATTTCACATAGAATCAATAATCCTATTGGATTTGAAAATTATAGTAGCAGTAATTTGGTTAAATCAATTAATGATGATCCTCATAGTGCCACATATGTAACAAATTTAATTACATTAAATAAACCTGCAACCTCATTAAAAGTATTTTTAACTGGATACAGACCACCATCTTCTGATTTCAGAGTATTATACAGTTTACTTAAGAAAGATTCTGATAATATATCACAATCTTTTGAACTATTTCCTGGTTATAAAAATTTGGTTGGAGTTGATCCTGATGATGGATTTGGAGATTTAGTTGTAGATTCAGTAAAAAATGATGGTAGACCAGATTCGTTTGTGCCTACAAGTGCTAATAATGAATATAGAGAATATCAATTTACTGCAGATAATTTGGATGAGTTTATTGGATATGCTGTGAAAATTGTTATGTTTAGTTCAAATCAATCAGAATATCCAAAATTGAAAGAGTTGAGGACTATTGCAGTCAGATGATTAAAGTTGAAGGACATTCAAATCTCTATAGAGATAAATCTACAGGAGCTATCGTAAATTGTGATGATCTTGGATATGAGCAACACTTAAAAATGATAAAAACTCAAAAAAACAAAGAAGATGAAATGAATAAAATGAAAAATGATATTGAAGAAATTAAAGAATCACTTTCTTTATTAATTAAAAACCTTAACAAGACCTAAATATTAATTAGGATCACTTTAAACAGATGTCAGCAGTATATGTCTCAAACTTAATTATTAACGCAGGATCAACTTTTAGTCAAAGTTTTGACTTAGGATCTACTGAGGATAATGCGCCATTTAATTTATCTGGGTATACTATAGCTGCACAGTTAAGAAAACACTCTGCTAGTTCTACAGCAACAGACTTTGAGTCTGTAATTGTAGATTCTGATAATGGTCTCATTAATGTTGCTCTTGCTGCAACAACAACCGCTGCTATTAAACCAGGCAGATACGTATATGATATTGTCGTTACGACAGGTGATATAAAAACACGAGTCGTTGAAGGTTCTGCTTTAGTCAGGGAGGGTGTAACACAATAATGTCAGATCTTAACATTAGAATTGGTCAATCAGACGCAATCAAGGTTTTAACCACATCTAGCACAAAATCTACAAAAAATGTAATCGGAGGAATTGCTTCTGTATCACAATTACTTGTAACAGGTATCTCTACGCTTGGTGGAGTTGAAATACAGACTGGATTCATAACAGCAACAAGTGGTGTAGGATTAGTTACATACTATGGTGATGGAAGTAAACTAACAGGTATTACAGGATCTGTCGTTGGAGATTTAACTGAACTAAATGTGACTGGAATAACAACGGTGAGTGGAATTAAAATACAAGCAGGTATAATTACAGGAGTATCAGGTGTCGTAACATTCACGGGTGATGTGGCAGACCTTGATGGAGGTGCTTTCTGATGGCAAAACCAAGTACTCGACAAGAATTAATAGATTATTGTCTAAGAAAATTAGGTGCACCTGTGCTTGAAATTAATATTGATGATGATCAAATTGATGATTCTGTCGATGATGCCATACAACTTTTTAATAATCGACATTATGATGGTATTGAGAGAATGTACTTAAAATATCAATTGACTCAAGAGGATTTAGATAGGGGAAAAGCAAGTGGCACTGATGGTGTGGGAATTGTTACCACCACAGGAACATCAACAAATATAAGTGGAATGGGAACTATAACCTCGAATTTTTATGAAACTTCAAATTTCATACAAATTCCAGACTCTGTTATAGGTATAGAAAAAGTTTTTAAATTTGATTCAAGCACTATTTCTGGTGGGATGTTTAGTATTAAATATCAATTATTTTTAAATGATTTGTATCGTTTTAATTCTGTCGATTTATTGCAATATTCCATGACAAAAACTTATCTTGAAGATATAGATTTTCTTTTAACAACAGATAAACAAATTAGATTTAATAGAAGACAAAATAGATTGTATTTGGACATTGATTGGAAAGCACAGGAAGTTGATAATTATTTGATAATTGATTGCCACAGAGCTTTAGACCCTACAGAATTTACAAAAGTCTTTGATGATCCATTTCTTAAGATGTATTTGACAGCTCTTTTAAAAAGACAATGGGGACAAAATCTTATCAAATTTAAAGGAGTTAAACTTCCTGGTGGTATAGAATTGAACGGAAGAGAAATATATGAAGACGCTGAAAGAGAATTGACAAGCATCAGAGAAAGAATGACTCTGGAATATGAGTTACCACCTCTTGATTTTATTGGGTAAGATGTATGGCACTAAATCCCTTTTTCCTACAAGGATCACAAAGTGAACAACGACTTGTTCAAGAATTAATTAATGAACAATTAAAAATTTATGGTGTAGAAGTAGTATATTTACCTCGTAAAATTATAAAAAAAGATTCGATTTTAACTGAAATCCAATCATCTACATTTAATGATACTTTTTTGATCGAAGCATATGTCAATACCTTTGATGGATACGGAGGTGCAGGTGATGTAATGACAAAATTTGGTATGAGTTTAAAGGATGAATTGACAGTTACCATATCTAAGGAAAGGTTTGAAGACTTTATATCACCATTTTTAGCAAGTTTACCAGCTGATGAAATTGAAGTGTCTACAAGACCAAGAGAGGGAGATTTAATTTATTTTCCATTAGGACAAAGAATTTTTGAAATAAAGTTTGTTGAACACGAAGAACCATTTTATCAATTAGGTAAAAATTATGTCTATCAATTAAAGTGTGAACTCTTCGAATTAGAAGATGAGATGGGTGGTTGGGATCAACTTAACACCACTACACAGTCGATTGATAGTCAATTAGTCAATCAAGGATATATAACTTCTCTTAAACTCATATCAATAGGATCTACTGCGACTTTAGGAGTAACTACTACTTCAGGATACATTCGTAAAATTATATTAAATGATGATGGTTCAGGTTACACTAAAACACCAAATGTATCAATATCTACAGCACCAGCTGGTGGAATAGATGCAACAGCTGTTGCAATTACAACAAGTGTTAATAACGTATTTTCTGTGAAGGAAATATTGTTGACAAATCCCGGTGCAGGATACACAGTAACACCGACAGTAACAATAGTCAGTGCTGCATCAACTGTTATAGGTGTCGGTTCAACATCTTATGGTGTTGGTGCTGCTGCAACTGCTTATTTGGTCAAAACCTCTGCAGGTATCGGAACAGTAAGTATTGCATCAAGTGGAAGTGGATATGCAATTGATCCAACTCTTACATTTACGACGCCAACATCAGGAGTGGGCACTGCAACTGGTATTGCTAAAGTAAATGCTGCTGGTTTTGTTACATCAATATTAATATCAGATGCAGGAATTGGATATACATCAGGAACTGGTATAGCAACTGTTACCCCACCTCCAGTAATAACCGGTATCGGAACATATAAATTTAATGAACTTGTTACAGGTTCTATTTCTGGTGCTAGAGGAAGGGTTAAGTCTTGGGATTCTGTTCAAAATGTTCTTAAATTAGGCACTACGGATGGTACATTCATATCTGGTGATGTGGCAGTAGGTAGCACTTCTGGAGCAAGATTTACCGTTGACTTTATAGAATCAGCAGAATTTGCTGATAAATACGATAAGAGTGATGAAATCGAAAGTGAAGCTGATGACATCATTGACTTTTCAGAAGGAAATCCATTTGGTACATTTTAATGTTAGGAACTTATTACTATCACGAAATAATTAGAAAAACAATCGTTTCGTTTGGAACATTATTTAATTCAATCTACATCAGACATGATGATAAAGATGGGAATACTTATAGTGAAATAAAGGTTCCCTTAGCTTATGGACCATCACAGAAATTCTTAGCAAGATTAGAGCAACAAGCAGATTTAAATAAACCAGTTCAAATAACACTACCTCGAATGTCATTTGAAATGACTAATGTGACTTACGATCCTACAAGAAAAACAGGAGTTACACAAACATTCAAAGCATCTGATGGCACTAATTTAAAAAAAGTTTTTATGCCTGTCCCGTACAACATAGGATTTGAATTAAATATTCTTGCTAAATTAAATGATGATTCTTTACAGATTGTAGAACAAATACTACCTTTCTTCCAACCATCTTTCAATTTAACTGTTGATTTAGTAAATTCCATTGGAGAGAAAAGAGACATACCAATAGTTTTGGACTCTATTAATTTTCAAGATGATTATGAGGGTGATTTTTCAACTCGGAGAGCGTTAATATATACATTAAGTTTTACTGCAAAGACTTATCTGTTTGGTCCTGTTGCCGATTCAACTGATGGATTAATTAGAAAAGTTCAAGTTGATTACAGCACAGATACAAATACTAAGAATGCAAAACGTGAAGTAAGATACACAGTTACTCCAGATCCAATTGACGCAGGACCTGATGATGATTTTGGATTTAGTGAAACTACTGCATTTTTCAGTGACGCAAAATCATATAGTCCTACTCAACAAAAAGATATATGATGAACCATGAAAGACTCATTCGAATCATTAAATGACACGTTCAATACAGATCCTGTAGAGGTAGAGGCTATTACTAGTCCTAAAAAACCTGTGAAAAATGAAATTGAGAAAGTCAATGATATTGAAAAGGACTATACTTATACAAGAGGTCAGTTATATTCTTTAATAGAAAAGGGACAAGAGGCAATAAATGGTATAATGGAGGTAGCAGGTGAGAGTGCAAGTCCAAGAGCATATGAAGTTGCTGGTCAGATAATTAAATCCGTAGCTGACACAACTGATAAACTTATCGATTTGCAGAAAAAACTAAAAGATATTGACGAGGACACACAGAAAACAACAAATAATGTTACTAACAACTCTTTATTTGTTGGATCAACTGCCGAACTTTCAAAACTGCTTAAAAATGGTCTTCTAAATAATAATACTACTTCCAATGATAAGTCTTAATAATGGGTCTTAAGAAACCTTCAGATTACTTTAAGAGAGAAAGTAATAATATAAAAAACATGGTGGGTAATCCTAATCTGAATTCATATTCAGAATCATTTAACACCTTCAAGGAAAATCTGTCTAAATTTGAGAAAATTACAGAAACTATTGAGGTTGTCAATCAGTTAAAAGAAGAATTACAGAATTTTCTTAAGAAAGAAGATTTAGATAATGCAATGCTTTCTTATGTTTTCTTATTAGAAGAAAGCATTGAAAACTTACAAAGCAATGTAAAAAGTATAAATTCAAAAACATTAGCAGAAATTAAATCAAAAGTTTCAAATGTTACAGATGTAGTAAATGAATTCATTGAAGTTGATATTCCTAAGTATAAAAAAAATATAGTAGACGTAGAAGTAAAAACAGATCAAAAATTTATTGAATTTAAGGAAGAGTTTGATAATGTTATAAGTCAATTATCCGACGACATCGATAAAAAACAATTTGAAATATCAAACAACTCAGAAAATAATCTTAATGAAGCTGTAAGTAATTTAGAGAATCATATAAAAGATATTGGTGATAGCAATAAAAGTATATCAAATACACTTAAAGTTAAAGTAAATGAAATACAAAAATTAAAGAAAAAGGTTGTAGAAGAATTAAAAGTAAATAAAACAATCAACGAGAGTCTTAAAGAAAAGGTTGAAAATCTTCAAATAGAATTAATCAGAGGAGAAAATAACTTAAAGGAACAAAACATTAACTTTCAAAAAATTGAAAATGGTTTTAAAGACACGATTGAAAAATTAAATGTCCCTGAATTGGAGAAAGAAAATTTTGTTCTTTCTACAAAAATTAAACATCTTGAAGAAGTATATGAAAAATTAAAAGAAGAAAGTAAAATAAATGAAACTTTAATTGAACAAACATTACCATCCACAGAAACATCAGATCCATTAACACCTCTTGATCAAAACTATGTTACATTAGATCAACTTCAACAACATTATAGATTATTTTTAGGACGCATACAAACTCAATTATCCACATTAGGTGGTGGTGGAGAGACGAGGTTACAATATCTTGATGATATTGTCGGTATTGCTACAAATTTGAGTGAGTATGATGGTAAATTTCTTAAAGTAGATACATCACAACCAGCTGGTAAGAATTTTGTTTTTGAAACTGTTTCTGGTGGAGGTGGAGGAGGCAGTGTTGTTGGTATAAGCACAACAGGAGGTTCATTCTTTAATCAATTAAATGTATCTGGAGTATCAACATTTTCTAATGATATTAATGTAACTGGAATATCTTCTTTCAAAAATATAATTAATTCAGGAGTTACTTCGGTAGGAATCGTAACTGCATTACCAGGCGGTTTGGCACCAGTATATTTCGGTGATGGTAGTAATCTTCAGAATATTAATGCAACTAATATTAACAATGGCAGTTTACCCGAAGGAGTTCTTCCTGCTAGTTTAACTACTTTAAATGTAACTGGTATAGGTACTATTGCAACATTAGAAGCAACAACAGTTTCTATCGCTGGCACACTTACGTATGAAGATGTAACAAATATAGACTCGGTAGGATTAATAACAGCAAGAGAGGGTATAAGAATTGGTGCTGGTAAAAGTATTGGGTCAGATGGTGCTGCGGTTGTATATTATGGTGATGGTTCTAATTTAACTGGTGTTGGTGGATTTACTGCTGATGGCAATCAAAACTTATTTCCATCTAATACTTGCTCTGGATGTAATTTAACAAGTGGAGTAAGTAATCTTTTAATTGGTTCTTGTGCAGGTAAATCTGTGACTGATGGTGGTTGTAATATTTTATTTGGATATAATGCAGGTAAATCTCTATCAGGTGGACTCGTTAACACTTACATTGGACGTGATGCAGGATGTTGTGCTACTGATGGAAGTTGGGATATAGGTATTGGTAATGGTGTTTTAAAAAATTCTAAAAGATCATGTGCCAATATAGCAATAGGATATAATGTTTTAGAAAATCAAAATACACATTATCCTTCTGGAGTTCTTGGTTTAGGAAATATTGGATTAGGATACCAAGTTGGTACAGCTCACACAAACGGAAAATATAATATTTTTGTTGGTTATCAAAATGCAACATCTATGACATCTGGTGACTGCAACATATTCTTAGGACATAAAGCAGGTAAAGATGCAACTGGTAGTACTTCTAACATTTTTATTGGTTGTTATGCAGGAAGATCAAGTGGATCTGGAGGTTGTGCAGGTCAGGGTAATATTGCACTTGGTAATTTATCTGGAATTTGTCTTGGATCGACATCAGACAGAAACGTATTCGTAGGAGAGAGTGCTGGAAGAACTTCAACTGGAGGATCTTTTAATGTTGCATTAGGAGCTGATTCTGGATACAATGTCACAGGAAGTAGAAACACATTTTTAGGATTTTATGCTGGTGCTAATGCAACAAGTGGATGTTGTAATATTGCTATTGGTAATCTTGTTTGTCTACCATCTGCCACAGGTAGTTCACAACTTGCTATTGGATCCGGACATACTAGTTGGATTATTGGAAATAGTGATTATAACGTAGGTATTGGAACTACTATTCCAAGATTCACTCTTGAAGTTGGTGCTGTAGGTGCATCTGGAACTTCCTTACATGTAAATGGTGATGCAAGAATTACAGGAATTCTTACAATAGGTACATCATCAATTACTTTAGATCCAAGTGAGAAAAAAATAAGTGGTTTAGATGAAATACAAATTGGTACAGGAAGTACAGCAATAAAAATTAAAAAATCAGCAACAGGTGATATAGAGTTTGTTGATGAAAGTGGTCAAGAAAAATCAGTTGGTATCGGAACTACGGTAAGTATTAATACATCTGGTATCATAACTGCAAGTGCGTTTCATGGTGATGGTTCTAATCTAACTGGTATTAGTGCTGGTGGATTCTCACAAGACGATCAAGGAAACTTAGTCGCAGGAACAAATGCTGGTGCAGCTAAAGATGCTGATACCTGCTTCAACATTATGATTGGTTGTAACTCTGGTTTAGCATTATGCGGAGGATATGGTCATAGCATTTTAATGGGATGCCACACTGGTAAGTCTATAACCACGGGTGCTTATAACTTCTTATTTGGTCAGAGATCAGGGTGCCTGATGACCACTGCAAGTTACAATATTACGCTTGGTAATGGTAATGGTACTACCATGACAACTGGTTGTCACAATATCTTCTTTGGTAATGGTATTGCTTCTGGTGGCACTGGGGAACACTGTAATAATATTATTATGGGTCAAGAATCTGCTTATAATTTAGATACTGGTGATGATAATATAGCAATCGGAAAACAAGCAGGATGTGATATAAGTTCTGGTGATCGTAATATCTTTCTTGGAAGATTAGCAGGTACTAATTCAACTACTGGATCTGATAATATTGCACTTGGTTGTTGTGCAATGGCTAAATGTGTTGTTACTGGAAATCATAATATTTTCTTAGGGAGTTATTCTGGTAATAAGACAGAATCTGCTGCTTGTAATATTGCGATTGGTTATCAGGCTTCAAAATTTATGGAAACTGGAGTATTCAACGTAGCAATTGGTGCAGAATCTGGTGGTTCAACAGGTTCAGGTGTATCTGGTAATTGTAATGTTGCAATCGGTAAGCAAGCATTACAACAATTGACTGGTGGTACTAGGAACGTAGCACTTGGTATGCTGGCAGGTGGAGGTGGTGCTCCTGGTAGTAGAAACGTTGTAATTGGAACTTGTGCAGGTTGGTGTGGTGTAAAATCTGATGATACTATAGCAATTGGATATTTTGCAGGATGCATGGCTGCTGATCCAACAAATGGATGCGGAATATTCATTGGTAGATATGCTGGTAGAGCTGCTGCCGAAGGTAAAGCCATAATGATTGGATGTGAGGCAGGAAGATGTGCTGTTGATGCTGACAATTCGATCTTCATTGGATCAGCAGCTGGTAAGTGTGCATGTAATGCTGCAGATGGTAATCTGTTTATTGGTCAATGTGCAGGAAGAGGATCAAGCACATTAGCCAATAATACTGGAGATTATAATATAGCGTTTGGTCAAAATGCACTGGTTGAATTCACCAGTGGATCTGACAACGTTGTAATTGGTCGAAACGCTGGATGCACAGTTACAAGTGGTTCTTGTAACGTATTGATAGGTTACGGTGCGACAGTTTCATCTGCCACTGGTAATAATCAATTAGCGATTGGTGCTGGTAATACCAGTTGGGTTTCAGGTGATAGTTCTTATAACGTAACTCTTGCTGGCATTGCGACTGTTTATAGTGCTACTGGTATCGTTAGTGCCACTAGTTTTTATGGTGACGGTTCAAATTTAACTGGTATTAGTGGTGGTGGATTCTCTCCTGATGATGATCTAAACTTAGTCGCAGGTACAAATGCAGGTAAATGTCTTGATGGTTCTAGTGGATGTTTTAATATTTTTGTAGGTGAATGTGCTGGTAAATGTACAACATCTGGTGATTCTAACATCTTCTTAGGTAAATATGCAGGATGTAAAAATACAACTGGAAATTGTAATATTGCTATTGGAATGAATGCGGGAAAAGGAGACTCTGCAACCGCTGTTTCTGGGTACAATAACGTTTCATTAGGTTTCTGTGCAGGTGCTGCCCTATGCACTGGATCTGACAACTATTTTATTGGATTTAATGCTGGTGGAATTAGAAAATCCACTGGTGTAACAGGTTGTTATAATATAGCATTTGGATGTTTGGCAGGCGCGTGTCTTCAATCAGGTGAAGGAAATACATTCATTGGTGGAATGGGTGTTGCATCTGGTGATTGTATATCTGGTGATTACAATACGGCTATAGGTGGATGTACTTTACAAAAACTTACTAGTGGTGATACAAACGTAGCAATAGGTTGGAGATCTGGTCACTGTGTTTGTACTGGTTCTGAGAATGTATTAATAGGACATAAAGCTGGATGTTCCTTAACAACGGGTCAAGGTAACGTTTTAATTGGAGCTGAAACTCAGTATCAAAGTGGTGGAAATAATTGGTTTAATGTCTTTGTTGGAAAGCAAGCAGGTTCAACCTCATGTGGAGGATGTAACGTTTTCCTAGGATATCAAGCAGCAAAGAACCGCAGCACTGGATCACATAACGTTGCGATTGGTAGATGTGCATTTAAGGGAAGTGGTTCTGCAACTGGTGGATGTAATGCAGTATTCGGTGTTTGTGCAGGACATAGTGTAAGTTCTGGTAATTTCAATACACTCATAGGTCCTAATGCAGGTATGGGCATCACAACTGGATCTTGTAACGTGGTAGTAGGTTATGGTGCAACCGTAACAACTACAACTGGAAATCATCAATTAGCAATAGGTATTGGTAATTCGAATTGGATTTCTGGTGATAGTTCATTTAATGTGAGTCTCTCTGGACAAGTAAATCTTAATGGAATGTCCAAAGAGTCAATTAATATAGTTGCAAATAAATTAAGTGCAGCCACTGATATTAATCTTGAAGATGGTCTAGTTCATTATTTCTCAACCACAGAAACTGCAGATGCAACCCCTAATATACGTTTTAACAGTTCAACTACATTAAATTCAAAACTAAGTGTAGGAGATTCTGTTACAGTTACAATAATATCTTCAACAAATAACACTAATTATTCTTACGAACAACTAACAATAGATGGAAGTGCAGTGACTGAACAATGGATAGGTGGAGCAGCCCCTAGTGGTGGTTCTAGTGGATATGATATTTACACATTCCAAATCATAAAAACTGCAGATGCTACATATCTAGTATTTGGTAATAAAGTTAACTTTACGTAAAATGTCACCATTAGCCTCAGTCCCTAGTCTATCAGGAGCAATATCACAAACTAATGCACTTCCTATTGTAACCGAAAATTTAGTTTTTTGGGCTGATGCTGATAATAATGATATTGGTCATTCAAACACTTACATGTATAATCAAGTGAATGGACCTCAATCTGACTCTGATAATTATAGATTTTATTTTCCAAATGCACCGGTTTACAATTATCAAGCAACTCTTGATGGTAGAACCGTATCATACTGGGATTTTGATGGATCAAATGATTATGGGTATGCTAGTAATAGTGACGAGGGTTCAGACTTCGATCTTAGTAACGCTTACAATGGTGTTCAAGGTGATTTTACAATTGAATATTGGGTAAGATCAGACGATAATCTATATAATAATATTACATTCCCAATGGGGAGATGGGATAAAAATAGTAATGATGGAAGATCTTTTTTATTTGGATTTGAAAGCAATAGATATCAAGGAATGCTTTGGAGAGATGGATTTGGTTCATGGTCCAGACCTTATATAACTACGACAAATGACTTAAGTGTATTTTCTAACGATGTATGGCATCATTTTGTTTGGTCATCTAGAGCAGCAAATCCAGATAACAGTAATAACTGCTATAGTGTTGTATATCATAATGGTGAACTACCATCAGGAACTTATACAACTAATCCATATACGTCTATACAAAATATGGTTGGACATGATGGTGGGTCGAGAAATACATATGTTGGTACATCGTGGTATTTTTCATGGTGTTGGGATGGTCAGATGTCTATACTTAGAGTTTACAATGGTAAAGCGTTAACAGCAAATGAAGTGAAAAGAAATTTTAACGCAGACGCAGCAAAATTTGGTCTTACTCCCTTATAAAAAAATGAGATTTGAAAATAGACACTGGATTATATTTGATTACTCAGAAGTATCAAAAATTAATTTTCAAGAAGTAGTTGAGTATTCAATAAATACCGTAAGAAAATCTATGGATGGCACTCAAACTTTTGTTAAATGGGATGGTGAATCAACACCATCATCTGTGTCAGGTCTTAGCACGTACTTAGGACCATATACTCATGCACAAATAAAAGAAATTTTATCTACTTCTGATTGGTATGACCCAGATCCAATCAATAATCCAAATTCACCTCATATTCCAGAACCTGGAACTGAGTAATAATAAATAAATATATGTTATAATTTACATATAAATGAAAAAGTGTAAGTCCGGATATTACTATTGCTATACTGATAAAAAATGTAAACCAATTCCAACAGGATATCGTATTGGATTTGGTGGATATTTACGTCCTGAGAAAAAAAATGGTAATGGAGGAAAAAATGGTAGTAATGGTAATGGCAATGGTGGTAATGGCAATGGTGGTAATGGCAATGGTGGTAATGGCAATGGTGGTGGGAATGGTGGATCTAACGGAGGCGGAAACGGTGGAGGAATGGGAGAAGACGTTGAAATAAAAACTGCGAATGGAGATTTATATGCAACAATAATTGATATAGTAAGTGCAAAGGACATGAAACCCACCTTAGATTCAAATGGTGTGTGGAATGGCATGAGGATGGAAGAATCAAATCCACGTATCCCAAGAAAGAAGGGACAACCAGCAAACTCTAAGAAACATTCAGATTTATACACAGATGAAAATCCTAAAGGAACTATTCACGGACTCGGTTTTAAGAACGTGGCTACTGCTAAAGCATCTGTCTCAAAGATACGTGGTTCATCAAGATCACATGCTCATAAAATTCAAGCTGCTGTTGCTATGGAACAGAGGGCAAGAGAGATGGGTAAAACCTCTGAAGCAGCAGTCTACCGAAAATTCATAAATAGTATGAAGAAAAAAACCAAGTCTATGAATGAGGGTTCACTACATAAATGGTTTAAAGGTTCTAAATCCAAAGACGGAAAAGGTGGTTGGGTTAATGTAGTTACAGGTGGAACCTGTGCAAGTGATGAACCTGGTGAAGGAACACCTAAATGTGTGTCTTCTGCAAAGAGAGCAAGCATGAGTAAATCAGAAAGATTATCTGCTGCTCGTCGCAAAAAGAAAGCAGATCCTGGTCAACAATCTAAATCTGGTGCTGCAAAACCAACATACGTATCAACTGATAGTCCAAGGAAAAAGAAAATGAAAAAAGAACATTTTGATTGGAGAAGTGAAATGGAACTTACTGAATCTGATAAGAAAGGTAAAGGAAGTGGATCTAAAGATGCTTGTTATCATAAGGTAAAGTCAAGATATTCAGTATGGCCAAGTGCTTATGCATCAGGTGCATTAGTTAAGTGTCGTAAAGTTGGTGCTGCAAACTGGGGTAACAGCAGTAAGAAAGAGGAAGTGGAATTAACACTATTTCAAAAACTTCAGGAAAAATGTTGGAAAGGATATGAAAAGAAAGGTATGAAAACAATGTTTGGTAAAAGATATCCAAACTGTGTTAAGAAAGAAGAAGTTCAAAGAGATGAGTATGGTGATCCAATGGGCGGACCAAAAATCTCAAAGAAAGAAGTAAAAAAAAACTTAGCTAAGAACGAACCAGATAAACAACATACTACCGATACTTCTGAAGGTATGGCATATGGCATCACCAGAGGATCAGGTAAACCATCAGGTCAAATGGCAGCATTTGGTAAGAAAAAAGAAAATCCTTATTCACTTAAGAATAAGATAAAGATGGTGGTCAGATCTGTTGCTGAGAAAGAGAGATCAAAAGCGGGTGTGACAAAGGAAGAAGTTATTGTAGAAAGACAAAAGACTAATCAAGGTGAAAGGCAAAGTCAGGAAGCAGGACGTTCTAACTATGGTAAAGCATCTGTCAGAAACATGAGAGCAACAGGAACAGGTGGCAATGCTGCTGATCCTGCTGAAAGACTTGTGGCAATGGATGCAAGACATAAGGCACATAAAGAAAAACGTGGTGTAAAGACCAAGGTGAAGACTTACCATTATCCTCTTGAACTAAAGAAAGAAGAAGTTGGTATTACCACTGATTCTATGATGATGAAAGATACTGCAAAAAAAGAAGCAATGCTTAGAAAGAAAGAGCAGGATGCTGTTGCAAAGAAGATGAAGAAAGAATCTGTTTCAAATTGGAGAGACGAAATTGAACTAAGTGAAGATGATATGAAAGGGATGAGTGTTAAATCTGGACACAAAAGACCTACCAAATCAGGTGCTGGTATGACACAGAAAGGTGTCGAAGCATATCGTCGTAGAAATCCTGGTTCTAAATTAAAAACTGCTGTGACTACAGAACCATCTAAGTTAAAGAAAGGTTCAAAGGCAGCAAATCGTAGGAAGAGTTATTGTGCGAGAAGTGCAGGTCAGATGAAGAAGTTTCCAAAAGCAGCAAAAGATCCGGATAGTAGATTAAGGCAAGCACGTCGTCGTTGGAACTGCTGATAAATTATGACTGATAATGTATATCTTGGAAACCCAAATTTAAAAAAAGCTAACACTCAAATAAATTTTACTCAAGAAAATATTCTTGAATTTATGAAGTGTAAGGATGATCCTGTTTATTTTGCAAAAAAATATATAAAAATTGTTTCTCTTGATGAGGGTTTAGTTCCTTTTAATCTTTATGATTTTCAAGAGAAGTTAGTAAGAAATTTCCACGAACATCGTTTTAATATTTGTAAGATGCCTCGTCAGACTGGAAAGTCAACAACTGTGGTATCTTATTTACTTCATTATGCAGTTTTTAATGATAATGTTAATATCGCAATTCTTGCAAACAAAGCTTCTACTGCCAGAGATTTGCTTGGTAGATTACAACTAGCATATGAAAACTTGCCAAACTGGATGCAACAGGGTATTATAGCATGGAATAAAGGTTCATTAGAATTAGAAAATGGCAGTAAAATATCGGCAAACTCTACTTCTTCATCTGCTGTCAGAGGTGGATCCTATAATGTCATCTTTCTTGATGAGTTCGCATTCATACCGAATCACATTGCTGATGACTTCTTTGCCTCTGTTTATCCTACTATTACGTCTGGACAAAGCACTAAAGTAATCATCGTTTCTACCCCACGAGGTATGAATCATTTTTATCGCATGTGGCATGATGCAGAGCAAGGAAAAAATGAGTATCTACCCACTGATGTTCATTGGAGTGAAGTGCCTGGTAGAGATTCTGTTTGGAAAGAGCAAACAATTGCAAATACATCAGAACAACAATTTAAAATTGAGTTTGAATGTGAGTTCTTAGGATCTGTTAATACACTGATTAATCCTGCTAAACTAAAAAACCTTGTATTCGAAGATCCTATAAACAGAAATGCAGGATTAGATATCTATGAGGAACCAGTAAAAGATCATAATTATATTATTACGGTTGATGTTGCACGAGGATTAGGTAACGACTATTCAGCTTTTCTTGTATTTGATGTGACACAGTTTCCATACAAGGTCGTGGCAAAATATAGAAATAATGAAATAAAACCCATGTTGTTTCCAAACATAATTCATCAAGTTGCTAAAGGATACAATCAGTCATTTTTGTTAATAGAAGTAAACGATATTGGAGATCAAGTTGCAAGTATTATCCAATATGATTTAGAATATGAAAATTTATTAATGGCATCCATGAGAGGTAGGAATGGACAAATTGTTGGTCAGGGTTTTTCGGGAAAGAAAACACAACTTGGTGTAAGAACTACGTCAGCTGTTAAAAAATTAGGATGTAGTAATCTTAAGACTTTAATTGAAGATGATAAACTTTTAACTTGTGATTATGAAGTTATATCAGAACTTACTACTTTTGCTCAGAAACATAACTCATTTGAAGCAGAAGAGGGATGTAACGATGATTTAGCTATGTGCTTAGTTATTTTTGCATGGTTAGTGGCACAAGATTATTTTAAAGAAATGACTGATAATGACATTCGTAAAAGATTATATGAAGAACAAAAAAATCAAATTGAACAAGACATGGCACCTTTTGGATTTATAAATGATGGATTAGATGATTCATCATTTGTTGATAGTTCTGGTGATAGGTGGCATACTGATGAGTATGGAGATAGATCATATATGTGGGATTATATGTAATGAAATATCATTTATACGACACCAACCATACACATCAAGGAAGCTTTGAGTCAGTTGAAAAGCTTAGAAATTTTTTATGTGATAGAAAATATGACACTAATTGCGACTTCGATTTATCATGTACTTTTGATTATATAAAATCAATCAAATGGTATTTTGATGTAGAAGAATGAATTTTGATGATCAACTAGAACTTGAACATTTACTATTTTCAGAAAGAAAATGTAGATCATGTGGGAAAGTAAAAAGTTTGACAGAGGATTTTTATCTTACTCGAAAAAATAGAAGGATGCCTTCAGCATATTCCTATGAATGTAAATTATGTACAATAGATCGTGTCAAGAAAAAGAAAATAAAAATAAAGGAATGGGAATATCCAGATTGGTAGTTCATGCATCGTTTCCCCAATGTAAAAAGGGTTTTTGATAAATAATTTTAGCAATCTGAGAGTCGGAGTTAAAGATGCCTTTAAATTTAGCATCTCCTGGAATATTAGTTAGAGAAGTTGATCTTACCATAGGAAATGTCGATCCTACCACTGGAAAGATAGGTGGTATCGTCGGTCCTTTTGAGAAAGGTCCTGTTGGTGATCCAACACTAATAGCTAGTGAGAAAGAATTAGTTGAAAAGTTTGGAAGACCATATGATACTGATAATCAGTATGAATCATGGATGGCTGCCTCATCGTATCTAGCATACGGTGGTGTGCTTAATGTAGTTCGTGCTGATGATGCAGGACTTAAAAATGCACGATCAGGTGGTGCTGAAATAAAAATAAAAAGTTCGGATCATTACCAAGAACTTGGATACAATGATAATGTCATAACAGGTAGAACTGTAGTTGCAAAGAATCCTGGATTACAATTTAATGGTTTGCGAGTTGCCATCATAGACGGTAAGGCAGATCAAATATTAGAAAATGTAGATGTTTCATCTCCTGAAGGAAAAGCTGCAATCGTTGTCGGTGCAGGTATCACACAAGCAGTTCCATCTGGAACCGTTGTTTCAAAAACAGGAGTTGGTGCAGGAACTACTGAACTTCTTGACGGATTCTTTAAAGGAATTGTTACTGAGGTTGAGTCCACAAAGATAAGTGTTAAGTTTTTATCTCACGTATCAAGTGCTAACACAGAGACTGCAAAAGATTTTAACAATGTTTATAAATTTGGTACAACAGGAATTATTGGAATTACCACAGCAAGTCAGACAGTAGCATACGCACATACTTCAGTAGGTTCAGTTAAAGATTGGTATGATGAGCAAACATATGATACAACAACAGCAACAGTTGGAGGAGCAACCTCAGTATCATCATCAAAATGGAACGCATTAGCTGATGCACCTGGTACATCAGAATTTGCTGCTGCAAGAGGTGCAAGATTTGATGAAGTTCACGTTGTTGTCATCGATGCAAAAGGGACAGTAACTGGAAATGCAGGTACGATTCTAGAAAAACATCTAAATCTATCAAAAGCAAAAGATGCTGAGTTTTCTGCAGGATCTCCATCATATTGGAGAAAATACCTTTATACTAACTCAGAGTATATTTTTGGTGGAGATGGATCAGTTATTGGAACCACTCCAACTGGTTACTCAAGTGCGTTTGTTAAAGAAGATGAAGGTGGATGGGATAAAGAAGCAGAGGGAATAATATTTAATAGTTCTGGAAAAACAAATATAGTTCTTGAAAATGGTACAAGTTATGGTGGAATCAGCACGATAACTGTATCAGGTGCACTAGAACCTGGATTAGATGATATAATAGGTGGATATTCACTCTTTGAAAATGATTCTGAAGTCAATGTTGATTTCTTAATTCAAGGATCAGGACATCGTGGACAGGATAAAACAAGAGCTCTTGGTGAAAAACTAATAGCAACAGCAGAACTTAGAAAAGATGCAGTCGCATTCTTATCACCATCAAGAGATAGATTACTATCTTATGATGCTTCTGGTAATACACCTGGTTCACCTTTAGAGGTAGAAACAATAACTCAAAATATTGTTGATTACTACGGTCCTATTAGTTCATCATCCTACGCAGTATTTGACAGTGGATACAAATACATGTATGATAGGTTTAACAACACCTTTAGATATGTTCCATTGAATGGAGACATAGCTGGACTATGTGCAAGAAACGATATTAACAACTTCCCATGGTTCTCACCAGCAGGTACATCAAGAGGAAGTATACTCAACTCTGTAAAACTTGCGTATAATCCTACTAAGTTACAGAGAGACAGACTTTATTCAAGTAGAATAAACCCTGTAGTATTCTCACCTGGAGCAGGTATAATTCTGTTTGGTGATAAGACTGGATTTGCAAAAGCATCAGCATTTGATAGAATAAACGTACGTCGTCTATTCATCTTTATTGAAAATGCAATCTCAGCAGCTGCGAAAGATCAGTTGTTTGAATTTAATGATGAAATTACAAGGGCAAACTTTGTAAATATTGTTGAACCTTTCTTACGTGATGTTCAAGCGAAGAGAGGTATTCAAGATTATGTGGTTATTTGTGATGAAACAAATAACACTGCTGCAATCATAGATAGTAATGAATTTGTGGCAGACATCTTTGTGAAACCAGCAAGATCAATTAACTTCATTGGTCTTACATTCGTTGCCACTCGAACTGGCGTTTCATTCGAAGAAGTAATCGGTTCCGTTTAATTAACTTAGAGGTTTAGAAAATGCCTTCCCGTAAACAAATTAATAGCATACCACTAAGGAAAATTAGTGACTTTAAGAGTAAACTAACAGGTGGTGGTGCAAGACCCAATCTATTTGAAGTAGAGTTAGCATTCCCAGATGCGGTTGCAATCGATAACGACGTACTTCAAAAATCAAGATTTTTGGTAAAGACAGCAGCTTTACCTGCATCTAGTATAACACCAGTTGAAATACCATTCAGAGGTCGTATTTTAAAGGTCGCAGGTGACAGAACATTTGAAACATGGACAATCACAATCATCAATGATATTGATTTTGCAATCAGATCTGCGATGGAAAAGTGGATGAACACCATTAATAAATTAGAAGATGCCACAGGTATCACTAATCCATCTGATTATCAGAAAGATGCTATCGTTCATCAACTTGATCGTGATGGATCAATCTTAAGATCATATAAGTTCTGGGATATTTTCCCAACTAATGTTTCAACGATTGATGTTAGTTACGATACCACTGATAGTATTGAAGAATTTACAGTCGAAATGCAAGTGCATTACTGGGAGGCATTCAAAGGAACATCACCATTAGCTGGTGGTGAGGATATTGGATAAATAATAAAAATAGTAAAATTATAATATGGCAAAACTTTTTGGTTTTTCAATTGATGACAACGAAAAACAATCACCGACGATAGTATCACCCGTTCCTCCTAATAATGAGGACGGTAATGATAATTACATAGCGAGTGGATTTTATGGATCTTATGTTGACACTGAGGGTGTCTATCGTACAGAATTTGATCTAATAAGAAGATATCGTGAAATGGCATTGCATCCTGAGGCAGATGCAGCCATTGAAGATATTGTTAATGAAGCTATTGTAAGTGATTTGTATGATTCACCTGTTGAAATAGAACTTACTAATCTTAATGCTAGTGATAAACTTAAAAAGTTAATTCGTGAAGAGTTTAAAACTATAAAAGAAATTTTAGATTTTGATCGTAAGTGTCATGAAATATTTCGAAACTGGTACGTTGATGGTAGATTATGTTATTTAAAAGTAATTGATTTTAAAAATCCACAAGAAGGTATTCAAGATTTAAGATATATTGATTCATTAAAGATAAAGCATGTAAGACAGGAAAAGAAAAAATCAGCTAGGGATCTTGTCACACTAAGAGAACGTGATGATAATAGTGTTATGAATCCTGAGATAGACGAATATTTCGTTTATACTCCCCAACCAAACTATCCAACAGGCATGATGGCAGGTGGTGGTGGAAATAAAGGTGTCAAAATTGCAAAAGATTCAATCGTTTATTGTACATCAGGATTAGTCGATAGAAACAAGGGAAACATATTGTCTTATCTTCATAAGTCAATCAAATCTTTAAATCAATTAAGAATGATTGAAGATAGTCTTGTAATTTATAGATTGTCCCGTGCTCCAGAAAGAAGAATATTTTATATTGATGTTGGCAACTTACCAAAAGTAAAAGCTGAGCAATACCTCAGAGAGGTTATGAATCGTTATCGTAATAAGTTAGTTTATAATGCACAGACAGGTGAAGTAAGAGATGATCGTAAATTCATGTCAATGATGGAAGATTTTTGGCTACCACGTAGAGAAGGTGGTCGTGGAACTGAAATTACAACTTTACCTGGTGGACAAAACTTAGGTGAACTTTCAGATATCGAATACTTCCAGAAAAAATTATATCGATCACTAGGAGTTCCAGAATCACGTATTGCATCTGATGGTGGATTTAATTTAGGAAGATCTTCTGAGATACTAAGAGATGAACTTAAGTTTGCAAAATTTGTAGGAAGATTAAGAAAAAGATTTTCTCAAATGTTTAATGATATTCTTAAAACTCAATTAATTTTAAAAAATATTGTGACACCAGATGATTGGGAAAAAATAAGTGAGCATATACAATATGATTTCATTTATGATAATCAATTTGCAGAACTCAAAGAATCAGAATTACTTAACGAAAGATTAGGATCTCTCGCAACAATTGAACCATATATTGGAAAGTATTATTCTAATGATTATGTAAGAAGAAAAGTACTACGTCAAACTGATGCAGAAATTATTGAAATGGATGAGCAGATTGAACAAGAAATTAAAGATGGAATTATTCCAGATCCAAATGCAGTTGATCCAATTACTGGAGAACCACTTGAGGGTGGAGGAGATTTAGGTGATGTTCCAACAGAACCAGAAATTGATGGTGGCATCACTGATGCACAGATGCAAAAAGATACTAAATCAGCAGAAATCTAATGAAAATATTATCTCAAGAAACAAATATTGGAATAGCAACCACAGTTAGTAGTGCGACTGCAGTTAGACTTTACAACAGTGACTCAAGTGTAGGAATTGTGACCCGCACTGATAATAGTGACACAATAATTGGTAATTTTACTGTTCCGGCTGGTGAGGTATTATATCTTCAGAAAAAATCTACTGATAAATTAATAGCACCATCTACAGTTTTTGCATCAAAAATTGCATACAGTCACATGATGTCTTATGCGAGTTATTCCTCTGGGGGAGGTGGTGCTAGTCTTGTAAGTGCAAACAATATTTTATTACTTGATGCTAATTTATATTCAGGTAGTGGAAACTGGTTGGACACATCAGGAACTGGTAATGATGCTACATTATTCTCTTCAGGAAGTGGACTAACTTATGTAAATTCTGGTGATGCAGATTACTTTAATTTTGCAGATGATGGTGGTTCAGTTCAAAATTACTTTAAGTTTTCTAGTGGAATCTTTGATCCACTTAATGATCATACCTTTAGTATTTGGTGCATGTTTTCCGATTTATCCTCTCATTCATATCAAGCTTTTTGCTCGAAGTGGAATGGAGCAGGAGGATTATTGTACAGATATGTTAATGGTCAAGGTTTAAATTTGGTAAGATCGCAGCAATCTAATAAAGGTTATTTTTCTAATTCAAGCGGTCTTCTAGATGATACTATCTATAACTTTACATTTACAAGATCTGGTAATACGTATACAGCTTACATTAATGGAGTTAATACAAATCCAATATCAGGAAATACTATAGGCACAGTTACCACTTCTGATAGTTCTTTCCTAGAACCAAATTCTGTTGGTGCAGATAATGGGGGAGATGATCAAGAAGGACGTATTTACCATGTCATGTCGTATAGTGATGCACTAACTGCATCTGAAGTTTTACAGAACTTTGATGCCCTTAAATCAAGGTACGGATATTAAAGATATAAATAAAGTATAATAATATATTAATAATATGGAAGAAATTATCGATTTGATAGCAACAGATTCTGCTGCATCTGATGTCACTAGTAAATTAAAAGATGTTTTATTTACGAAAGCCGCAGAGAGAATTGAAAGTCAAAGACCTGAAATAGCTAATTCTGTTTTTGGTGATAATGAAGTAGAAGATGAAGTGACCACTGAACCGGAGATCGCTGAGGACGAGTAATGCCATTAAACACGAATGTATTAGCTGCAGAAATTGCGTTACCAACAACAACAGGAACTGCCACAAGTTTTAGTGAAGCTCGTGTTGTTCGTCTAGTAAATACTGATTCTAGTGCACATGTTGTAAGTGTTGTTGAAACACAAAGTGGAACTGGTATAGGATCTTTCACAATGCCAGCAACATCAGTTGAATTTCTAGAAAAAGAATATGCACATTGTGTATTCGCAAGCAACGCAGCAATTAAAGGATCTAAAGTAGGATTTACCCATTAGTAACATGAAATTAATTACCGAAGAAGTATCACAAGTTAAATTTATCGTTGAAGGAAAAGGCGCTAAAAAGAAAATGTATATTGAGGGAGTTTTCTTGCAAGGTGACATCAAAAATCGTAATGGAAGAATGTATCCTGTTCAAACTCTTGCAAAAGAAGTTGGAAGATATAATGAATCTTTTGTACAAAAAGGTCGTGCACTCGGTGAACTTGGACATCCAGAGGGTCCGACTGTAAACTTAGATCGTGTTTCTCATAAAATTACATCTCTTCGTCAAGAAGGAAATAATTTTGTTGGAAAAGCACAACTTCTTGATACACCAATGGGTAAGATTGCAAAGTCACTTATTGGTGAAGGTGTAACACTCGGAGTCTCGTCTCGTGGTGTTGGATCACTAAAAGAAAATCGTGATGGATGCAAAGTAGTTGGTGAAGATTTTATGTTAGCAACTGCTGCAGATATCGTTGCTGATCCTTCAGCTCCTGATGCATTTGTATCTGGAATTATGGAAGGAAAAGAGTGGGTTTGGGAAGGAGGAATTCTTCGTGAACAACAAGCAACAATGACAAAAAAGAGAATAAATACTCTCGTTGATCAAGGTAGATTAGAAGAGCACAAACTCAACTTATTTACTGATTTCTTATCAAATCTTTAAGTTCTATAAATAAATATAGAAAAATATCCGATGGCAACAATTACACAACATGGAAAACGTAGTAACCAAAGGGGCTAAACCTGCAGATCCAATGCAGAAGTTAACCACAGGAGGAATGAACGCTTCAGTCGATGACTTAGGTGGTCCTACCCCAGAAAATTATAAACCTGATGACGATTCAGCAAAATTAAAAGATCCTGGTGCAATATTAAAACAAGTAAAAGATATTGTAAACAAAGGAGCAAAACCTGCAGACCCTATGCCAGCAGGTATGAAAAAGGAGGAATCTGAATCTGAAGGTGAAGTTGTTGCCGAAGATGAGGAAATAACTGATGAGGTTGTTTCTGAAGAGGAGACTTCCGAAGAAGAGGTAGTTTCAGAAGAAGAGACAACTGAAGAAGCTGAAGAAGAAATTATCGCAGAAATCAATGTCGAAGAAGACATTGAAGCACTTCTTGCAGGAGAAGAGCTTTCTGAAGAATTTCAAGAAAAAGCAAGAACAATCTTTGAAGCTGCTATTTCATCAAAAATAGCAGAAGTAAAAGAAGAGGTAGAAAAAGAGTATGAAAAAGCTCTTACCGAAGAAATTACTTCATTAAAAACAGAACTCACAGAAAGAGTCGATGCATACTTAGAGTATGTTGCTGACGAGTGGGTTTCTGAAAATGAATTAGCACTCGAAAGAGGGCTGAAATCAGAAATGACTGATTCATTCCTTACTGGAATGAAGAGTCTATTTGAAGAACATTATGTATCAATCCCTGAAGATAAATATGATGTACTCAATAGTATGGTAGAAAAACTTGATGAAATGGAAGATAAACTCAACGAGCAAATTGATAAAAATGTTGCTCTTAAGAAAAGATTAGCAGAATCCACTTCTGATGTTATATTTTCAGAAGTATCTGAGGGTCTTGCCGTTACTCAAAAAGAGAAATTAGCATCTCTTTCTGAGAATGTTGAGTTCGAAAGTGAAGACAACTATCGTGAAAAATTAGTGACTTTGAGAAATTCATATTTCTCATCAGATGTACAAAAAGATACTTCTGAAACTTTATCTGAGAGCACAGAAACAGGTCATGCACCAACTCAAACAACTGGTGTCATGGAATCTTATCTTCAGACTTTACAAAGAGTTACTAAGAAGTGATTTTATTATAGCAATTAAACTTAACAAAGGAAAATCAAATGCAGATCAATTCTGAACATCTGCAGGAGAAGTGGGCACCCCTTTTAGACTATGATGGGATGGATCCTATAAAGGATAATCATCGTAGAATGGTGACTGCAGTTCTTCTGGAGAATCAAGAAAAAGCAATTAGAGAGGAATCAGAATTCCTTTCAGAAGCTGTTCCAACAAACAGCACCGGATCAAACGGAAACACAAGTTCAGGTTTTGGTGGATTAGCACCAGCTGGTGGTCCTACCGCAGGTTTCGACCCTGTTCTTATCAGTTTGATTCGTCGTTCAATGCCAAACTTAGTCGCATATGACTTAGCTGGTGTTCAACCAATGACAGGTCCAACAGGACTTATCTTCGCAATGAGATCAAGATTCACATCTCAATCAGGTAGTGAAGCATTGTTCAACGAACCAGATTCAGCTTTCTCTGGTGTATCTTCCTCATTCGCAGATGGCGATATCGGTACAGGATATACACAGAACGAAGGTGGACAAACTGGAGTCAACGTTGGTATGGGTACAACTGCCCAAAATCCAGGCGCATTTGACGCAGACAAAAACAACCCATCACTTCTTAACCCAAGCACTGATACAACTCAGAAGGGTTATGCAACTGGTCGTGGTATGGATACTGAGAAGTCAGAAGCACTTGGTTCATCTGGTGCAGACTTCAACCAAATGGCATTCTCAATCGAGAAAGTCACAGTTACTGCTAAGACAAGAGCACTAAAGGCAGAGTACAGTTTAGAACTAGCTCAAGACCTTAAGGCAATTCACGGTCTTAACGCAGAGGCAGAATTAGCAAACATTCTCTCAACAGAGATTCTTGCTGAGATCAACAGAGAAGTTATCAGAACAATCTATAAGGTTGCTGAAACTGGTGCTACTCAAAACGTTGCTACTTCTGGAACATTTGACTTAGACATCGATTCAAATGGTAGATGGTCAGTTGAGAAATTCAAGGGACTTATCTTCCAAATGGAAAGAGATGCTAACGCAATCGCACAAAGAACTCGTCGTGGAAAGGGTAACATGATCCTTTGCTCCGCAGACGTTGCATCAGCATTAACAATGGCGGGTGTATTAGATTATACTCCAGCACTTAATGCTAACCTTAACGTTGATGACACAGGTAACACATTTGCTGGTGTTCTTCAAGGTAAGTATAGAGTATACATCGATCCTTATTCAGCAAACGCACCTGTAACAGGATCTGGTACTGGTAAACAGTATTATGTCATGGGTTACAAAGGTACATCACCTTATGACGCAGGACTATTCTACTGCCCATATGTACCACTACAGATGGTTCGTGCAGTTGGAGAGAACACCTTCCAGCCAAAAATTGGATTTAAGACTCGTTATGGTATCGTTGCAAACCCATTTGCAGAAGGTACTACTCAGGGTCTTGGTGCTCTTAAAGTTAACTCTAACCGTTACTACAGAAGAGTTACAGTTCAAAACCTCATGTAATTCAGATATTACATATTCAACACAAAGCAATCCTTCGGGGTTGCTTTTTTATTGACCTTGTGCTACGATTGATTTGTCAATCAATTACATACGAGGAAAGGTAATGACTACAATTCCATTTTTAGATAACGACAATACCATAGAAGGTAGAGTCGATTATGATAATCTTTCAAAAACACCAATAAACGAATTCACAGCTGAATTCCAAACATCTGAAGGAGTAGAGCATGTTCGTAGGGTTTTTATAAAATATAAAAATATTTTTTATGGTGAAGGTGGTGAAGAAAATCCAGTTAGAGAAAGAGGATCTTCATCTTCTAACATCAAAGATTTAGCTGAGTCACGTCGCAAAGGAATTCCATTAGATTCTGCAAGACCAGTTGTTGAACAGAACAATATAGTTGATATAGTAGGTGATTCATACCTGTATGAGGCAAATGATGGCATCACTAGATACAAAGCAGATTGTCTTAATAATCAGGGAGACAATGGTGATGTCTTTGATGTTGTCAGATTTCATGACACAATTGATCCAGAAACTGGTGAGGTGATAAGAAGTGCAAGATTTAACAAATATATGTACTTGCATAAATTAAATGATGCACAACCAAGAGAGGTTCACACTGTTAAAGATTTAGTTTTGACCATGAGTCAACTTATATCAAGAGGAGATCTTAAGAAAGAAGAACCTGCTATTAAGGATGCAGTTTATGAATGTGCAACTAATCTTGACACATCTAAGAAAAATGATGCTGTACGTAAAGTTCTTCTTCAAGAGGATGTTCCAACACAAACTCGATCTTGGCGCGATAAAGAATGTAAAGATTGGTATGAAACCAAATGTGTGGATAATGATGAAGTAGATTACTTCTTCCCAGACAGTTATTTTATTGATCGTATATTCAATGTTCTTAAACAGTACTTTGAAACAGGTAAAGTACAAGTTATTGCGGAGCATGTCAACAATAAAGGTGATAGTCCCGAAATCGTTGAACTAAGAAGAGAACAAGCAGATAAGATGTGGGAATTAGCAACAAATGTTTTTAAAAAAGTAGCTGCTTATGGAAATAATCAATTACTTCTTAATGGAGAATTTAAGCTTCCTGTAGAACGTAAATTTTGGATGCCACAGATTCAATCTGGTGATGACAAAGAACAACCTAATTCATTTATTAAGAGATAGGTATAAACTCGTAGGCATTTCTTTTTGTTAAGGAATGCTTTTTTTTATGTTTATTTCAAGATAAATATCTATGAGGTTATGGAGAACAAGATGAATTAAAGTTCTTCGTTATGGGAGAGAATCATCAGGGTCAACTATGCACAATCTAATTTCCTTTAATCAATTGGCAGGTTCTAAACATGAACCAAGTAATGATTTAATCGACGAATACTACGAGTGCTTGATTGAATGTAATGATGATCAACACATATGCAAACGTATTTGTAAGGAGGTTTTCTCCTAATAGAATTAGAAAAGGGGGCACTACCCCCTTTTTTTTATGTGATAAATACTTATATGAATGATAAAAAAGCAGCTAAACTTATCCTTAAAAGAGCAAAGAAAAATCCGTCATTGTATACTGAAGAAGAAGTCACTTACGCAAAAAAAATTAAAAAAGATTTGAAAAAAGATGCCTTATCACATTAAAACTCCAAAAACTCTAGGAACCGGTGATCTTTATTGGAAAGGAGATAACACTTGGACAGACACATATTCTGATCGTAAACAATACTCTTCAGAATCTGACGCTAATACACAAGCAGCAACAACTGTTACTAGAACTATTGGAGATAAAACATATACATATCAACCAAACTGGTGGAAAAACTCCACTGTTGTTAGTGAGTAATCATGGCTCGTGCATATCGAAATCAAATAGAAAATCGTAATTTTTTATCTCCTATAGGATTTAAATTTACACTTTCTAAAAATCAAAAGATAACATTTTTTTCTTACTCCTCAAGAATTCCAGATCTTACATTGGGCACAGCAATCCAATCAAGTTATCTGAAGGATATTGACGTGCCTGGTGATAAATTACAATTTGGTGACTTCACATTAAATTTTCTAGTAGATGAAAATTTAGAAAACTATATGTTAGTTCATAATTGGTTAAAGGGACTAGGATATCCAGAAACAACTCAAGAATTTAAAGATTTAAATACAGACGAAGATGGATTATTAGATAGAGGAGAGAGTTTCTGTGATGGTAGTTTACATATATTGAATAGTAATTATAGAGACGTTGCAATTGTAAAATTTAATGATTTGTTTCCTATCAGTTTGACTTCATTAGATTTCACAGCATCTGATACTGATATAAATTACTTTACAGCTGAAGCAGTTTTTAAATATACAGTGTATAATATAGTAGAACCTGATGGCAGAACACCCTTATGAACCTTGATCAAATTCAGGAGATGTGGCAGAAAGACTCTGTTATTGATCCTGATAACCTACATGATGAATCATTAAAAATACCTCAACTTCACTCAAAGTATTATACAATTTATAATACTATTTCATTACTGAGGGAGAAGGCAAAAGAATCATATAATCGTATACGTTTGGAAAGACATAATTATTATACAGGAAAAGCACCTGCAGAAGTTTATGTTCAAGAACCATTTCCGTATAAGGTTAGAGAGAAAGACGCAATACAGAGGCACATGGAAGCGGATGAAAGGTTAAATACAATTGATATGAAGATAAAATATTATGATGTTACACTGAAATTTTTAGAAGAGATAATTAGAAATATATCGGGTCGCACATATCAAATTAAAAATGCCATCGAGTGGCAAAAGTTTCAATCAGGATTCTAATGATAAAGGGATTAGTTAAACCAGAGCATCAATTATTTCATCATCCAATAAATTCATGCAGTTATAATTTAGATCGACATGAGTTATCAAAGATTTTAATTGAGAATATGATCCATTATAATGGCATAGGTATATCTGCAAATCAAATAGGCATATGGGAGAGAGCATTCGCTATGATAAGAGACTTAGAGCATAACGAAACAATAGTATGCTTCAATCCTCGTATCATCAAATCATATACTGAAGAGATTGAAATGGAAGAAGGATGTTTATCATATCCAGATGTTTTCTTAAAAGTTAAAAGACCAGATAAAATTGTAGTCAAGTATGAAGATGTTGATAAAAAAACACATAAACTAAAGTTGGAAGGACTAGCTTCAAGAGTATTTCAACATGAATATGATCATATGGAAGGTATAGATTTCACTCAGAGAAAGGATATAAATAATTAAAAGTGATTTTATACAATGTCACATTTGATCATTTTGAAAAAAAATGAGGTGCATTTACAAGTAAAATCAGATCCTCACGTATATTATGAGTTATCTGATTATTTTACATTTGATGTGCCAGGTGCAAAGTTCATGCCTCAATATAGAAATAAATATTGGGATGGAAAAATTCGTCTTTTCAGTAATCACACAGGGGAAATATATGTAGGATTACTTGATAAGTTAATACAGTTTTGTAAAGATCACAAATATACTTACGAATTTAAAAATAATGAATACTATGGTTTACCTTTTGAAGTAAACGAAGGTATATCAAAGGAAGGGGTGAGTGATTATATGAAATCTATTTGCAAACATTTACCCAGAGAGTATCAGATTGACGGAGTATTCGACGCTCTAAGATATAATAGGAAGTTATTGATATCTCCAACTGCTTCAGGTAAATCCATGATGATATATTCGATTGTCCGATATTTTGTTGAAAAAAATCAAAATACACTGATAGTTGTTCCAACGACTTCCCTTGTAGAACAGATGTATAAAGATTTTTTAGATTATGGGTGGGATGTTGGTTCATTTTGCCATAAAATTTATGCGGGAAAAGAAAGAGAGACAGACTCTCAAGTCATTATTACAACATGGCAGTCAATATATAAACTACCAAGAAAATATTTTGATAGATTCAGTGTTGTAATTGGTGATGAAGCACATCAATTTAAATCGAAGTCATTAATATCTATAATGACAAAATTAAGTAATGCAAAATATAGATATGGATTCACAGGAACTCTTGATGGCACACAGACTCACAAATGGGTTCTTGAGGGATTGTTCGGACCTTCCTACAAGATCATCAAAACTGATGAACTCATGAAGAAAGGGCATCTCGCTAAACTGGACATCAATGTGCTTCTATTGAAACACCCACCAACTAAATTTGAAACCTTTGAAGAAGAAGTTCAATACATCATTAGTCATCATCGTCGAAATAACTTCATTAAAAATCTTGCTCTTGATCTTAAAGGAAATACTTTGATTCTATTTGCCAGAGTCGAGGGACATGGACAACCTTTATATGAACTAATAAATAATAATAATCTTATTGAGAGTCGTAATGTCTTTTTTATTCATGGTGGAGTGGACACCGAAGACAGAGAGAAAGTTCGAGAGATCACTGAGCAAGAGAGTGATGCTATTATCGTTGCCTCATACGGAACCTTTTCTACCGGAATTAATATCAAAAATCTACACAACATAATATTTGCTTCACCATCTAAATCAAGAATTCGTAATTTACAATCAATTGGTAGAGTTTTACGAAAGGGAGAGAATAAAGAGAAGGCAACACTATATGATATAGCTGATGATATTAGTTACAAATCAAGAAAAAACTATACTTTAAATCATTTAATTGAAAGAATTAAAATATACAACGAAGAAAATTTCAATTATGACATAAAAAACATACCTTTGAAAAAATAATGGATAATCAAATTTTAGTATTTGATGATATTATCAATGTTGAACATCAAGAAAAAATAAAAAATATTTTACTGGGTGATGAAATTCTCAATGATATAGGTGAATTCCCATGGTATCTTACAAAAGATGTAACCAATGATAATCTACCTGATTCTCAAAAAAGACCTGGATTTTTTCATGCACTGGTAAAATATAATGAAAATGATGATAATCGTTTAGGTTATGTTTCAAGTTTATTTCATGAATTATTCTTACAATTAATAGAAAACTCATGTGAAAAATTAAACATAAGGGAAGTTGATGTGTATCAGGGTAGATCATTTTTACAATTACCTTTATTTTCAGAAAAACCAAATGTTGATACTCCTCATACTGATCTCTTTGAAAAACATTTTGTAATGTTATATTATGTTATGGATAGTGATGGTGATACAATCATATACAATGAAACAGTAAAATCAGAAAATTATACAATCAAAGAAAAAGTCACACCAAAACAAGGAAGAGTTGTTCTATTTGACGGATCTTTATATCATACAGCTGAACAACCTATAAATAATGTTAGATGCATTGTAAACTACGATCTGATATAATGGGAGAAGAATTTTACGCTATCATTAAACTTGTCTCTGGAGAAGAAATTTTTTCTCTAGTGATGTCTGATGAAGTTAATGATGATACTGTAATCGTTCTTCAAAATCCAGTTATAATCAACATGTTTAACAGTCATGAAGGATCTTATATTAAAGTAAAACCATGGATTGAATTAAGTGATGAGGACTTTTTTATTATAAAGATGGATAAAGTTCTGTATATAACAGAGTCTAAAGACAAAAAGTTAATTAATGTATATAATGATTATATCTCTGACCCTGATGACATCAGTATAAAAGTATCAGATAATCAAATAAAACCTGATTCCTCCATGGGTTACATATCTTCTGTTCAAGATGCTCGTAAGAGGCTTGAAGATATATTTAAAGGACTGAAAGAGAACTAATAAAACCCTTAAAACCTCACAAAGGTTATTGTACATGTACTTTACGAACTTGTCAAGTATATTAATTTATGTTATACTGAATTTAACTTGAGAGATACTATGCCAAGAAAAAAAACAGAGCATTATGTCAATAATAAAGAACTTTTAGAAGCAATGATAGTTTATAGAACTAAAGTTTTAAAAGCAAAGGAAATATATTTTAAAAAGTACAAGGAAGATCCACCAAAGACAGGAGCTTGGGAAGGGAAACCACCAATCCCTAATTATTTGGGATCATGTTTTTTGAAGATTGCTACACACTTATCATATAAACCAAACTTTGTAAACTACATGTTCCGTGAGGATATGATATCTGATGGTATTGAGAATTGTGTTCAGTACATTAATAATTTTAATCCAGAAAAATCTAGAAATCCTTTTGCATATTTTACTCAAGTCATACACTATGCATTCTTAAGAAGAATACAAAAAGAAAAGAAACAATTGGATATTAAAACAAAGATAATTGAAAAGACTGGATTTGAAGAAGTGATGACAGTAGATGATGGTGCGATGGCAGGTAGTAGTTCTGATTATAATACAATTAAAGATAATATTCAGTATCGAAATAATAATAGATGAAAGTTGCAATTATAACTGATACTCATTACGGCGCACGTAAGGGATCAAAACATCTTCATGATTACTTTGAAATGTTTTATCGTGATGTTTTCTTTCCTTCTTTGGAAAAATATCAGATAGACACTGTAGTTCATATGGGTGATATATTTGATAGTCGCAAGTCAATTGATTTACAAAGTCTTGAGTGGGCAAAGAGAGTTGTTTTTGAACCTCTTAAAAAATATAATGTCCATTTAACTATTGGTAATCATGATTGTTATTATAAAAATACCAATGATGTTAACTCTCCAGAATTATTATTAAGAAATTATTCAAATATTAATGTATATTCAAAAGCTACAGAAATAGAGTTAGATGGACTTAAAGTATTAATGTTGCCTTGGATAAATTCTGAAAATTATGAGGAAACTGCATCGATTATTGAAGAAACTGAAGCAAAAGTTGCAATGGGACATTTAGAATTAAATGGATTCAAAGCACATAAGTATCATGTAATGGAAGATGGTATGAACATTGACATCTTCAATAAATTTGAAAAAGTATATTCGGGACATTATCATACAAGATCTGATAATGAAAAGATATATTATTTGGGAAATCCATATGAAATGTATTGGAACGATGTAAATGATGACAGGGGTTTTCACATATTTGACACTGATAATAAAACACATCAATCAATAAATAATCCATATAGATTATTTTATAACATTTATTATGATGATACACCCTATCAAACTTTTGATTTTAGACAATATAACGATAAAATAGTAAAAGTTATTGTTCGAAAAAAAACTGATATCAAACAATTTGAAAAATTTATTGATAAACTTTATAATTCTGGTATACAAGATTTAAAGATAGTAGAAAATTTTGCGATAAACACTAATGATAATTTTGAAGAGTATGATGAAGAGAACACGATTTCTATTTTAAATAGATATATCGATGAATCTGATTTTGATTATGATAAGAGTGTAGTTAAAAATATATTTCAAAATTTGTATCGACAAGCTTGCGAGGTAGAATGATGTATCTTCTCACACTTAAAGACAAAAAGGAAACAGGAGTATATGCTGTTGAGGATAAAACAGGACATAAAGTTTTATTTCTTTTTGAACAAGAGGACGATGCTGAAAGATATGCTATGATGTTAATGGACGATGAAGATAATAGTGATATGATTGTAATAGAAATTGATGATGATCTTGCACTTAGAACTTGTAAAGTAAACAATTACAAGTATGCAATCATCACAGAAAATGACATTATTATTCCACCTAAAAAATGATTATATTTAAAAAAATAAAATGGAAAAACTTCCTTTCTACTGGGGATCATTGGAATGAAGTTAATTTTCAAGAAGCTACAACTAATTTAATTATTGGTGTCAATGGTGCAGGTAAATCTACAATGCTTGATGCTTTGACTTTTGTATTGTTTAATAAATCTTTTCGAAAAATTACTAAATCGCAGTTAATTAATTCATCAAATGAGAGAGAATGTTTAGTTGAGATAGAGTTTTCATCAAATAATAAAAACTATTTCGTGAGAAGAGGCATCAAACCAAATGTTTTTGATATTGAGATTGATGGAAATCAATTGAGTAAACAAGCTGATGATAGATCAAATCAGAAAATACTAGAGGAAAATATTTTAAAATTAAATTATAAATCATTTACTCAGATAGTTATATTAGGAAGTAGTACGTTTGTTCCTTTCATGCAATTATCCGTAAATAATCGTAGAGAAGTTATAGAGGATCTTTTAGATATTCGTATATTTTCTGCTATGAATAATCTCATTAAAGAGAAGTTGAGAGTTCAAAGAGAAAACTTAAGGTCATTAGACTTAAAGAAAGATAATATCAAAGATAAAATAGACATGCAAAAGAATTTTATTAAAGAGTTGGAAGATCAAGGAAAGAGTAATATTGATTTCAAAAAGAAAAAGATAGATTCTTTATCTACTGAATCAGAAGGTTGTTCAATAGCAAATTTACTCATAGAAGGATCTGTTGACACTTTAATCGAACGTCAAGAAAAATTAATTGGTGCAGGAGAAAAGTTACTAAAGCTTAACAATTTAAAAGGTAAATTATCCAATAGGGTATCAACCCTTACCAAGGAACATAAGTTCTTTAGTGATAATGTATCATGCCCTACATGTACTCAACCCATAGAGGAAGAGTTTCGCTTAAATAAAATTACTGACGTTCAAACTAAAGCCAAGGAACTTAAGAAGGGTTATAAAGACCTTGAAGAAACCATCAAAAAAGAGCAAGACCGAGAACGTCAGTTTCAAAAAATATCAAAGGAGATTATTAAACTCAACAATGACATTTCTAAAAACAATACTAAGATATCTGCTTGTCAACGACAGATCAGAGATTTGGAATCAGAAATTCAAACTATTACCGAACAATTTAAAAATAGAAATACTGAACATGAAAAATTAAAAGAGTTTAAAAATAATCTCAATTCTACACTTGAAAAGTCTTCATCACAAAGAGAGGAAATGGTTTACTATGATTTTTCATATTCTCTCCTAAAAGACGATGGTGTTAAAACAAAAATAATTAAAAAATATTTACCATTTATTAATCAGCAAGTGAACCGTTATTTGCAGATGATGGATTTTTATATTAATTTTAAACTAGACGAAGAATTTAACGAAACTATTGAATCTCCGATACATGAAGATTTTTCATATTCTTCTTTTAGTGAAGGTGAAAAGATGCGTATTGACTTAGCACTACTCTTTACATGGAGAGAAGTTGCGAGAGTCAAGAACTCTGTGAATACGAATCTTTTAATTATGGATGAGGTATTTGATTCATCTCTTGATGGTTTTGGAACTGAAGAGTTTTTGAAGATTATACGTTATGTGATAAAAGATGCAAATACATTTGTCATATCTCATAAAACAGGTATGGAAGATAAATTTGAAAAAGTTATTAAGTTTGGTAAGGTTAAGGGATTTAGTGCTATAATATAAATATTTAAAAAGATGAAAGTCCCAAACTGGCAACATCACTCCAAGAAGGAGAAGAAACGAAAACTTAAACCACAGGCTCTACGTGCTGCAAGAGAAAGGCGTAGACAGTTAATAAAGTGTCTACTTAACCCTGCCCATGGTAGGGTTTCTTTGTATAATAGGTATATACGACAGAGATCCAATGACAACCAATCACGAAATCAAATCACAACTTGCTAAACTACTTGCTACAGAGGATTTAGTTGTAGAGCACAAGAAAGTTGAGACAGCACAATTCAATGTACAGTCAAGAGTATTGACTCTCCCTATGTGGGAGAACACAACTAATGAAGTTATTGATATGTTGGTGAGTCATGAAGTTGGACATGCACTCTATACACCAGACAGAGAGTGGTGGAAAGAGTATAAGATGAATCCTTCTATCGTTAATATTGTTGAGGATGCTCGTATTGAAAAGTTGATGAAGAGGCGTTATGAGGGCATTGCAAAAACATTTTTCAAAGGATATACAGAACTACACAAGAAAGATTTCTTTCAAGTCAAGCAAAAAGATATCTCTGAGATGAATCTTCTTGACAGAATCAATCTTCAGTTCAAGATTGGAACACACTACAACATTCCTTTCTCAACAGATGAAATGTTCTATGTAAATAAAGTTTCACTATGTGAGACATTTGATGAAGTATTGAAAGTATCAAAACAAATATTTGATTATGTTTTAGGTGAGTTAGAGAAGAAGAAAGAAGAAGAAAAAGAAATGGAATCTAACGAGTCCTTTGGTGGTGGAACAGGAGCAGATCTTGAAGATGTGAGAGATGATTGGTATGATGAAGATGGTAACATGACTGAATCTGATGAAGATGGTAATGAGGAAGGAGAAGCACCTATTCAAGTTAAAACAGAAATGGGAGCAGGTTCAGATATAAATCAAGACATTGACTTATCCGAAGAAGTTGTATCAGAAACCGCTGAAAGTTTAGAAGAAGCATTGAAGAATCTTGCAAACACAACTGGGAGAGAAAATGTTTATCTTGAAATACCAAAGTTAGACATTAATGAACTCATCATTGACAATCAACTTATTCATTCTTTGTGTAAAGCAGCAGCAAATGAGATACCTGTCAATGATTCTGAAATGCCTGATGAATATTCAATGGTTAAGTATATTGAAGAGTGTAAAGTAGATTTTATCAAATTCAAAAGATCCGCACAGAAAGAAGTTAACTATCTTGTCAAAGAGTTTGAGTGTAAAAAATCTGCAGGTGCCTATGCTCGTGCTACTACAAGTCGCACTGGTGTTCTTGACACAACAAAACTTATTAATTATAAATTTAGTGAAGACTTATTCAAGAAAGTCACACTATTACCTGATGGTAAAAATCATGGATTAGTGTTTATTCTTGATTGGTCTGGTTCAATGAGTTATGTGATGGAGGATACAATTAAGCAACTTTACAATCTAATCTGGTTTTGTAAGAAGGTTCAAATACCATTTGAAGTATATGCCTTTACTGGTAATTTTCCTAGATCATATAGTCCAGAGGGATATATTGATGCTAAACCACTCTATGAACCTAAGGATGATTTGATGGCAGTTGATAAGTATTTCAGTTTGATGAATCTTTTCACAAGTAAAGTTCGTGCTAGAGAGTTAGAAGAGCAAATGCTAAACATTTATCGCATAGTTAAATCATTCAGAAACTATCATGCAAATCGTATAGTTCCAGTGGGCATGGGATTATCAGGAACACCTTTAAATGAAACTGTTATCGCTTTGCATCAAATACTCCCTCAATTCCAGAAGGAACACAAGTTAGAAAAAGTTAATTGTGTTATTCTTACTGATGGTGAAGGTAATAGTTTAAATTACCACAAAACAGTGCAGAGAGCATGGGAAGATACACCATACATGGGCACTAATTATATTAGTGAAGGATGTTTTCTACGTAATCGTAAAACTGGTAAAACATATCAATTAACAAGTAATTGGTATCAGTTCACACCAATCTTATTAAAAGATATTAGTGATACATTTCCAAATGTTAATTTTATAGGAATCAGAATTTTCGAACCTAGAGATGCCGGTAGATTTCTACGTATGAATGATATGGATTGCAACTCTCAAGAGTATCGAGTTAAGTTAAATCATTTCAAAAAAACCAAATCAATTGCAATTGAAAATGTTGGATACAAAGTTTACTTTGGTATGTCATCTAAAACATTATCAAGTAGTTCTGAGTTTGAGGTCGAAGATGATGCAACTAAGGCACAAATCAAAAGAGCATTCACTAAGTCATTAACTGCAAAGAAAATGAACAGAAGTATACTTAGTAAGTTTGTAGATCTGATTGCATAAATATAAAAAAATGCCAAGAGAGATGAAGACATTTCAGGAGTTTATGCAGGAGAGTAGTCTCTCTCGAATTAAAAGTAAATCTGATAAGGGTGGTATGGCCATCCTATCAGGTTCGAGAGGTGATAAGTCAAAGAAAGAAAATAAAGCAAGGGCAAAACAATTAGATAAAGACATTCGCGGTAAGGGTTTACCAGGTGCTACTAAGGTCACTGGATCATATGTAGAGAAGGGTGATGATGGAAAAGAAAAAAAAGTTAAGGAGAGGTCTCATGTAGTGACCTCTGGTAAAAAGGGTAAGAGAAAATTTAAAAAGGCAGTTAAGGCACTTGGTAAAAAGTATGGACAAGACTCTGTGTTGACACAAACTAAAAAAACTGGTAGACTACAGGCAACTAGAAAAGGTGGTCTTGGAAAAGCAAAAGGAATAAGTGTTGGTAAATTTAAAGCAGGGGGTAAAAACCCAGAAGGACAATCACAAATTAAAGGAAAAACTTTTACTTATGGATAACAAAATTGATTACTCCAATTGGAGAGAAGACTACAAAAAATATACAACTAACAAGATGGAACTTGATTTGTTAGAGAACGGACCTAAGAGTCTATCTCAATCTTGGCATCTTCAAGCATTATATTCAAATTGGAAAAAAGTAAAGGGTATTAAAGACCCAGAACCACTTAATCTGCAATCATCATTTAAGGAATGGAATGATAGGGTAGACACTTAAATAAGTGGCACACTATGTGTTGTTTACGTTGTAACTTACACTATAATAAGTATATCGAACAAACAACTACATCATGACTTACGTTCCCTTCACTGTTAAAATGACCGAAGATCAAATCACTGATAAGCTAAGATCACTCTACGGTACTGAATTTACTACAGCAGATATCAAAGCATTCTGCTCCATGAATGATATTCACTACAATACTGTTACCAGAAAATTACAGAAGTATAAAGTATCCAAAGGCAAATGGAATCTTGAAGTGACTCAAGAAGCAGTTGATCAGATTGAGAAAACATTTAATGCACCGTCTGCACCAGTTCAAGAGAAGAACTTAATTCCAGATGTGGATAATACTTTTGTTCCTTTTGGTGGATTCAAAGATGTAAAAAGTATAATCAAATCAAAGCAATTCTACCCTGCATTTATTACAGGATTGTCAGGTAATGGTAAAACATTCTCTGTTGAGCAAGCATGTGCTCAACTAAATAGAGAGTTAATTAGAGTCAACATTACTATAGAGACAGATGAAGACGATCTTATTGGTGGGTTTCGTCTTGTTGATGGCAACACTGTTTGGCACAATGGGCCAGTTATCGAATCTTTGGAGAGGGGAGCTGTACTCCTTTTAGATGAGATCGATCTAGCATCAAACAAGATTCTGTGTCTACAATCTATTCTTGAAGGCAAAGGTGTCTTCTTGAAGAAGATAGGTAGATGGGTAAAACCTGCTGCAGGATTTAATGTGATTGCCACTGCAAACACTAAAGGTAAAGGATCTGAAGATGGTAGATTCATTGGCACTAATGTACTTAATGAAGCATTCCTTGAGAGATTCCCTGTAACCTTTGAGCAATCATATCCATCAGTTAAGATTGAAGAAAAGATGTTAACTTTGCATGGTGCAAGTGTTAATGTTTCCGATGATAAGTTCATCAAGAAACTTGTAGATTGGGCAGACATCATCCGTAAGACATTCTACGATGGTGGTATTGAAGAGATCATCAGTACTCGTAGATTGGTTCACATAGTTCGTGCTTACTCTATCTTTAGAGACAAAGCAAAAGCTATTCAAGTTTGTACAAATCGTTTCGATGATGATACAAAACAATCATTCATGGAACTCTACGACAAAGTAGATGCTGAAGTTAATTTTGAGACTAATGAATCT
>Ga0209232_1000057_pt1 | contig 63755 bp, 77 predicted proteins | sample ETNvirenome_2_60_FD_184066 | JGI IMG/M metagenome (GOLD analysis project Ga0209232, IMG submission 184066) | Marine viral communities from the Pacific Ocean - ETNP_2_60 (SPAdes) (version 2) | ecosystem: Environmental > Aquatic > Marine > Oceanic | place: Pacific Ocean | collected 2013-06-22 | reverse complement strand
AGCTGAAGCAAGAATAGTTGAAAATCTAAAAGATTCAGTTGATGACTATGAAATAAAAGGTGTACAACAATCAAAAATAATTGAAGTATTTGAGCATAAAGCTTAACTTGACTGATATTTATCTACGAGGATCCGGGGAAAAGATAATACTTACGCGACCTTAAATTAAGTATACTGGATGGGTATTTAATTTTAACAAACATTTTAGGAGTTTATTATGACAACATTAAGATTTCACGAGCGGTTGTTTCCAACCGACCTTCTGTTCAAAAATTTCTTTGAAACAGATTCAAATTTTCAATCTCACGCAGATATCAAACCTAACTATCCTTGTGATTTATTCACAAATGATGAAGGATTGGGTATTGAGATTGCAGCAGTAGGTTTAGATAAAAAAGATATCAAAATCGAAACTGCTGAAAATCAAATAAAGGTTATTTACGAAAAGACTGATGATGAAAAATCAGTTGACTATATCCACAGAGGTATTGCAAGAAGATCTTTTAACTTAGGGTGGAAGATTTCTCCAAAGTTCAACTTAAATAGAGTTGATGCCAAAATGGAAAATGGGTTACTTTCAATCTTCATTCCAATTGCTGATGAAGCTAAACCAAAAGCAATTAAAATAGGATAACAGTTTATCCGAATACCCATCCGGTATTAGTTATATAAAATTAAAAATTATGAAAAATTTATTGAATACAATTATTTGGGGAATACTAAAAATATCGCTGATAGTGGTTAGTGCATTCATTTTAGTAATTATTATCAATTCCGTTATCAGAGGAGATAAACTTGATCCCAATGACCCAAGACCTCCTGGTCCATTATACAATTACTGGGTACCAGAAGATACAGTAGAAGATTGGAATGAAATGCATTACATAGAATCAGACGAGTATCAAATGTGGATAACAGGGGAAGGAGATACGATATGGGAATAGAAGCAAAAGTAATAGTATTTACAATTTGCATTGTAATAATAATGATTGGTTACGAATTAGTAAAGGCAAAACTAAATGAATAAGCAGAAAAGATTAGATAATACTTACATTCAAATGGCTGAATGCTGGGCACAACTATCTCATAGTAAAAGAGCTAAGGTAGGTGCATTAATAGTAAAGGATCAGATGATTATTTCTGATGGCTATAATGGAACACCAAACGGGTTCGATAATTGCTGTGAAATTGATGGCAAAACTAAATGGGAAGTTTTACACGCTGAAGCAAATGCTATATTGAAAGCTGCTAAACATGGTACATCATTAAAGGGTGGAACTTTATACTTAACTATGTCTCCATGCAAAAATTGTGCTAAACTAATTTTTCAATCGGGCATTTCTCGTTTAGTTTACAAAGACGAATACAGAGACAAAGAAGGTATAGAATTTTTACAAAAGACAGGTATAGATATTTCAAAGGTTTCTCCATAAAAATTTGGATAAGTCGTAATTTTTTGTTATATTTATACATAAAGAAAAACAAATTATGTTAGAATACTTTTTCATAGGAATAATGACAATGTGGTTAATTGAATGGGGGTCTCCATATCATTGGACACTGTTTGAAAGATCATTGATCATAACTCTATGGCCAATTGCTATTCTGATTATGCTACACGCACTTTATAAAAGATTTGAAGACAATAATGAGAGAAATTGATAAAGTAAGATTGGAAATATTAAAAGCTAAAGTGGAAAGAAAACCACAGCTATACATCCAAAAATTACAACAGAGGTTAGATAAATTATCAAGGGCTAAAAAAGATGGGAAGCTATGAAGATTTTTGGTGGGAAACAACCCAATCAATAAATGAATTAGGATTAAAAAAAGAATTTGATGCTCAACTAGAAAAGATGAGCGGTCAAGATAAACATCGTTATAAAGACACAAGAACAAGATGGGATTATGCCTATCACAAAGTTATAAAAAACTATGAAAACAAAAGAAATCAAAAAATTCAAAAGACGCAGAGCACTAGTCTGCAAGATGGTAAGAAAAAGTAATTCAAACCCTGAATATTTCAGATACGAAGTAACAGTTGGTGAATTGGATGGAACTATTACAAAGCACCCTGTCTACGGGAAAGATATGCAAGACGCAATCACTAGATTATTACATCAAGAAAGAACTGAAAAGATAGAAAAGAAATTAGAAAGAAACCCTTTACTATTCTTTCTAGCATGGATGGCTGTTATGGCAATTCCAGTTTTAATTCACCAAGACTTGACTTATACTCCGTGGTTCATATTATATATGTTTGGTACATTTACTGCAATATTTCTATTTGCAGGGTACTGGCAAAGTTATTTAGAAAGAGGACAATAAATGCAAACATCAACTATATTAGCAGTAATAGGAATGGCACTATTCTTTATACTTGTATTAGTATTGGAAGTAATGTCAACACCTACAATGAAAGAAAGAGAAGATGGTACAGAATACATACCACCTTTAACAAAAGAACAACAGAGATATCAATTTGCATCAAAGATGTGTTTCTATGGAATGTTAGGAATGATCTTTACTATATTAATAACAGCAATGGAATCTTGTAATTAACCCCCCGCGTATATAATATTACTTGGTACGCGATTATGGTGCAAGCACCGTTATAAACAAATTAGAAAGTAAGATATGATATTAAATCACAAAGAAAAAAGATTTTCAGTAGGACAACGCATAAAATGGATGCAAAAAAATCAAATGATAGATCATCCGCAAGGCAAGACAGACAGAAAAGGACAGATTCTAAAAGTAATGCGCACAATAGAATTGCAAGGAGAAATAGTACATACTAATGCACCGGGTTATGAAGTACAACCAGATGATCGTTCTTATACCATGAGTGTTGCAGAAGAATTAGCTTATTTGTAAAATTTTTTTCCATTATGAAAAGTGTACGTATAGTTTTTTCCAAGCCAATTAAATTAAACACGGATCCTGCCGTGAGTGAAGTTATAGTAACAGGAGATGGACACAATTCATTGGAAAGAAACGTGCAATATTTATTGTGTAATGCAATGAGTGATATGAAATACAAAGGCTTGCAATATTTTACAGTGGAGAAATTATCATGAAATATAAAATAGGGCCTTCAAGCATTGAAGGAAAAGGAATTATAGCAACATCAGTAATAAGCAAAGGCAGTATAATAGGCAAAGCATATGATATCATAGGCAAGACTCCGCAAGGTTATATAATCGGTAACTCGCATACATTAGGAACATATCACAATCATTGTCTTACACCTAATGCCAAACCTATTATTAAAAGAAATGAAATACATTTTACAGCGATACACGATATACAACCGCAAGAAGAAATAACATGCAATTACAATGCATACAGTATATTAAACATAATCAATTTAGAGAAACCAATATGGTAAACTGGAAATCAACAGACAGGGAATACACACCCATTCAAAGCACAAAGACTAGAAACAAAGCTATGCTCGCACAATCATTACGTGCTGAAGGCATATCAGTGCAAGGCATAAGCACAATGCTGAATTTAAGCAAATCACGTATCTATGAGTATCTACGCAAGGACTTTATCGCACCGAATAAGGATTAATTGCTAATACACACAGGCTATAAGTATACAGGCTTACTATATAAGAGTATACCTATATATGAATATTCAAATAGCTAAAATAATTTGCTAAATAATAAAATAATGCTGGCCCGTTTGTCCCGAGAATGTACTTTTTTTGCCGGCTAATGAACTTTTACACTGGGCCCTTAGGTACGTCTCACCTACCACATTACTGCAATAGCACAGGCTTAAACGGCCTTAAAACCGCATGACAAATTGTCATAGATTTTTGCCAAATTGTCACCTAAAAAATTTGGATATGTCGATTTTTTTTCTTATATTTATATATAACAAATTCAAACTCAAGATCTATGAACAATCTTAAATTTTATCTCGGTGCTATTGTCTCTTATTACCTAGCTTATATAACAGGTACAGGAGAGATATTAAACTATGTTCCCTTTGCTGATCCATTAAATGAAATGGGATTCTTTATTCTGATGATTATGTCAGGCTCAGGTTTCTTAATGTGCACTAGAAAATGTTAATAACTTTACTAATATTGTTAATAACTTCACGCTAAAATATTTGGATAAGTCGCAAAAATGTCTTATATTTATATATAATTAATAACTAACACTACACTACATGAAGTACATCTTAAAAATTTCATCTGTTACTAAAACAGAAATCAATCTGGAATCAGGTTCTAATACCTTTTCTATACCTGCTTCTCCAGAAGCTTTGAAAAAAGCTAAAGCTGCTATGAGGAAAGGAACCAATTTAGCTATCACTATAGACGGTGAGATGCTTAGCTTTGGTACCTCATCTGCTAAGCCTAATATTAAAAATGTTCCAGAGGAATTACAATCTTACTGGAATGAATACGTTCCTCCTGTTAATAAGGAACATGCAGAGATGATGTCTTTTATACACAAAGACTCTATCAAGCTAAGACCTGAAATGCTTATGCTACCAGATCTACAATGGAAGTATCTAGTAAGGTCTGTTATTAGAGGTAAAAATATTATGATGACCGGACCAGCTGGTTCAGGTAAAACAATGGCTGCTAAGGCTGTCGCTAATGCACTAGATAGACCAGAGTTCTATTTCAATCTAGGTGCTACTCAAGATCCTAGAAGTACATTAGTTGGTAATACTCACTTTGCCAAGGATTCAGGGACTTTCTTCTCAGAGAGCTCATTCGTTAAAGCTATTCAAACCGAAGATGCAATCATTCTACTAGACGAATTATCAAGAGCTCACCCTGAAGCTTGGAATATCCTAATGACTGTCTTAGACCCAGGTCAAAGATACTTAAGACTGGATGAAGCAGATAACTCACCAACCATAAAGGTTGCCAAGGGAGTTACATTTATAGCTACTGCTAATATAGGTAATGAATACACATCTACAAGAGTAATGGACAGAGCATTACTAGATAGATTCACTATTATTGAAATGGGACTTCTCTCACAAGAAAAAGAGGAAGCATTACTTTGTATGCTATACCCAGAAGCTGATATTCAACTAATGAAAAATATTTCAGCAATAGTTTCTGCTACCAGAGATGAAATGAAAACAGAAGTACCTCGTATTAGTACATCAGTTTCAACAAGAACCTCAATAGAGTTTGCTTCTCTTGCTCACGACGGCTTTTCACTCGAAGAAGCTGCTGAGGTTACAGTATATCCTTTATACGATGAAGCTGGAGGCTTAGATTCTGAAAGAACGTTCATAAAACAGCTAGTTCAGAAGTTTATACCAGCTAACACTGATGAAAACCTATTTAACACAGAAAATGATGAATTATTCACTGAAGAAGATGTTAACAGTGCTTCATAACGACAAAATCATGTAGTGGTGATTAAGGTCCAAACTCGCTAAAAATGCCCACCAATAGTTTATTGTAAGCAGCGAGTTTGGACTCCTTCGGGAGGGGGGTTAGGCCGTTTATATGCCGAGCTCAATTTTTTTACCGGGGGTTTTTCTTTTACCCTACTATAAATTAAATTTAATTAAATAATATACTAAATAATATACACATGCTAAATACTAAATTACACGAGAAAAGAACCTATAGAATAGAAGGAATATTTTGGGTTCCATCCTATAGAGATTTCGATTACGACGATTTTCAGGTTCAAGCTTACAACAAACGCCAAGCAAAGCAAAAAGCTATGGAACATCCTATGTGGAACCTAGCTAAAAAGCCTCCTGCGATTAGCAGGGTCTATGACGAACATACTATACTAGAAAGCATGGTAGACGATTATTGCAATTCAGATATAAACAGATAATAAATTCAATATGAAAAAAACACAAGCAGATATCCTATTAGGAAAGTTTCAAAAATTAGTAACAGCCTTAAGCGCACAGGAAAAATCAAACCCTGATTGGTTAAACAATGTAATAACTGTACTTGAAAGATATACGTATTTAGATACTATGGCACAAATACGTGATGCATGGCATTCAGAATATGATTCAGCCTCTCATGGTAATCTAGCTGATCAAATGATTAAAGCTAATGATCTATGGAAAGAATTCAAGGTACATCCTATGTTTAGCAAGTAAGATGCATTACAAGGTTATTGCTATACACGGTAAGCTATACAAGGTTAAAAGAGTGTTGCCTGAAACTAGAATCAAGATGATTGATGGTTGGGCCGATGTTCTTCGAACCTTATATCATGCCGATGTAATATTTAAGCGTGATGGCCAGCTTTACATTTGCGAGAACGTTGATGACATAGACCATGACCCTATACCTTAACCGCGTACCAAGTTTTATAATAATGCGCGGGGGTTTTTTGATATACATTTAACACAAGATTAATATTAAGATAACATACCCGTATGAAAGATAATATATTTATTAATATGAAACAAGAACCAATAGACGTTACACCTGTTCTATACATAGCTATTATGGCTATTGTATTTGCATTAGGTATTTTATAGTAGACAAATTGTCATATGCAATTGTTAATAACTTTTGCAAAAGTGGACAAATTGTCACCTGTTTTATTTGGATAAGTCGTATTTTTTGATTATATTTATATATAAATAATTAACTAATCAAAACTTAAAAACTACTACGTATGACTTATTTACAAAATTTACCTACTCTTACTGTTAAAGATCAAGCTTCTAAAATTACAGAATTAATTATTGAATTCATGGAATCAAATGGTTGGACTGAAATCGACGATGAGGGTAGAGGTCTTTTATTTGAAAACCCTAACATCGATTTAGCAGAAACTAATGGTTTTGCTAACGATCAATATATTCAATTCAATAAAGGTTACTTCGGAGCTAACTCTGATCCTTCTGTTTTAGGTACTTGGATGTCAGACTCAGATGCTCATCCTGATGCTATTGAAATGGAAAAGCAAGCAGATGCTTTCCTTACTCAAATTAAAAATTCAATCTTAAATAAATAAAATATGATATTCGAAATTAAAGACGATTTAATCTATTCCAATGAACTCGATGGTTGGGTATTCATTGAAGACTATCTACTAATGATAGTAAACGATGCTGCTGAAACTATGAAGTCTTCAGCTACATTAAAATTTGTTTCTGCTTCTGATTCAGAAGGCAATCGTTGGAAGTATCCTACTATTAAAACCTATACACAAGGTAATTCAGAATTAGTTTGTCAATCGCTAATTGACCAAGGTATTCCAGCTCAGGTTGATCTTTACGAAGATGACGATGGTTACCCAGGTCAGCTAAGACAGATCTGGTCTGTTACTATTCCCGATATGATATTCAAAGATATTGACTTACCTTATTACATAGACGATACAGTTTACAAATGGGATTCTCAAACAATGTCCTATGTTACCTGTTAATAACTTGTTAATAAGTTTCTCTCTTTTTATTTGGATATGTCAAATAAATTTCTTATATTTAACTATAATTAAAAAATCACTACTATGGCACAATGCTTAAAATGTTTAGGACCAGTACCCCAGGGACGATTAGATTTGGGTTACAAGGTTTGCGTAAACTGCTCTACTACTCAATCCTACAGTTGTATTGCAATCACCAATCATAAGACTGGTAATAATATACAAATCGTTTCTCAGGAAACAGCAGATGCTTTTCGTAAAGCAACCGAACGTAAGGGATATGGAATTATGGCTGGCTTAAAAGGATAATATGAAAGGTTGCTTAACTATATTACTATTCGGTTTACTTATTGGTACTGGCCAATGGCTTTTGTTTCTTATATGCCTTTGGTTGTACTCAATTTGCGATTGCGATTAATCTGGACCAGTAGCTCAGCTGGATAGAGCATTAGCCTTCTAAGCTAACGGTCGAAGGTTCGAATCCTTCCTGGTTCACTAACTTAAAATAAAATTACTACTATGAATAAATTTAATAAAAACGGTAAAATGATAAACGGTCATCCATGGAGATTCCTCCAGCACTTTGTAGATGATATGAAAGGTACAACTTCTACATTAAAGAAAAAAGAAATAATTGAAAGGTACTCTGAAAATGAGTTTGTACTTAAGTGTCTTAGGTATACTCTTGACCCTTTCAAGATGTATTATGTTACTAGTAAAAATATTAAAAAGCTAGGAGAGAATTATCGTTCAGCTGAAGCTTATGAAAATATATTCGATCTATTAGACGATTTAGATAAAAGAGTTATTACTGGCCACAAAGCAATATCCGAGATTAATTCTTATTGTGAAGGTAAGAGCGGTTTCGTTAAAGAGTTAGTTCATTCAATCGTCGACAAGAATCTTCAAATCAGAGCTAACGCTAAATTGATAAACAAAGTAATTCCTGGTTTGATTCCTACATTCGAGTTAGCTCTTGCTAATTCTTATGATCCTAAACATGTAAACTTGGAATCTGAAACTTGGTTGGCTTCTAGAAAATTAGATGGTGTTAGATGTATTGCTATCTGCGACAATCTAGGTAACGTAAAGTTACACTCTAGAGCTGGTAAGGAATTTGATACTTTAGATAAAGTTAAAGAAGATTTGATTTATGCAATGAAACCTAATACTGTATGGGATGGAGAGATTTGTATTTTAGACGAAGATGGTAATGAATCTTTCCAAGGAATTATGAAAGAGATACGTAGAAAGGACCATACAATTCCTAACCCAACATTCTTAGTTTTTGATTGTTTAACTCTAGAAGAATTTAATTCTGGTACTAGTACTAGGAAGCTATCAGAAAGGATAATAAAAGATTTACAACCAATGCATAATTCTATTGAAGGTTACGACACTTTACAAGCTTTGGAAATGACTAAAGTAGATAGCTTTGAACAAATACAATCTATGGCTGATGAAGCTGATTCATTAGGTCACGAAGGTATTATGATTCGTAAAGATTGTGAATACAAAGGTAAGCGTTCCAATGATATTCTTAAAGTAAAGAAAATGCACGATGAAGAATATGAAATAGTTGGTTTCGATTTTGCTGACCATAGAGTTATTGAAAATGGTAAAGAAGTAAAAGAAAGAATGCTATCTCAAATATACATTGAGCATAAAGGAAACAAGGTTGGAGTTGGATCTGGCTTCTCTAAAGAGCAAAGACGATACTACACTAAGAACTTCAATGAGCTTACAGGAAAGACTGCTACTATTCAGTACTTCGAAGAAACCTTAAACGAGGATGGACTATACTCTTTAAGATTCCCAGTTGTAAAACACATATACAGCAACGGAAGAAATTGTTAATAACTTTTTCAAAATAGTTCCCAAAAAATTTCGATAAGTCGATTTTTTTTCTTATATTTATATATAATTAATTAACTACTACTAAATGACAAATAAGAAAATTTTATACATTGATATGGATGGAGTCCTTTGTGACTTCGATAGTAAGGCGGCTATGACCCCTAAACATGTCAAAGACAAATATGGTGACAATCTTCACCGAGTTCCTGGGTTCTATAGAGATCTCAAACCTCTGCCAGGAGCCATTGACGCTTTCAAAAAATTAAGCAAACACTATGATGTTTATATTGCTTCAACACCAAGTTGGAGTAACCCTTCATGCTGGATAGATAAGAGACTTTGGGTTCAACAGTATCTTGGACAAGATGCTTACAAAAAGCTTATCCTAACAAGTAACAAAGGTTTACTTAAAGGTACTGATGATGAAGGGTTTCCTTATATTCTAATCGATGACAATGTTTGGAACGGGGTTGAAGACTTCAAAGGTCACCACATACACTTTGGAACTGATCCTCAATTTATGAACTGGGACGATGTCCTTAAATTCCTTTTACCTAATGTTTAGATCTTGGACTACAGAAGAAATACTATTATTAGATCAAGCTGTTAAGAATCACTTAACGACTGAAGATATTCATGAGCTTGGTAAGTTAATTGGAAGATCATATCAAGCAACTAGAAAGAAGATTCTAGAGATTGCTAATATCATTCCATCTAGTCGATTGGTTACTGTATTAAGAAGAAATGAGCAATTGACTTATAATGAAACCTCAGACTTTCCCAAAGATATAGACCATAGTTATATACCACCGGTTATCTTTAATGACGTTCTTAAAATGCGTAAGAAGAAGCTCAAGCCTGGTGATAAAGTATTGCTAAGAACTATAGAACATATTAAGGGTATGACAGAGTTTGAAACGGATGGTGCATTCGATTATGCTGACAAGGTTATTACAGTTGGCTTAGTTTCTGGTAAATCTTTTTATGCTATAGAAGATGAAAAGGATTATCCAATAAGGTTCCATTTGGACTTAGTAAAAGATATTTATTATAAATGCACAGAGACAATATAGACATATCACGTATGATTGAAATCTTCAATAAGATAGCACTTGATGAAGGATTCAAAATGATTGTGAATGAAATTGACCCTTTACAGTTTTTTAGCTCAAAGGAAAAGTTTTTTAAGATGATAGATCATTTGATAGAGCATTATATAGAAACAGAAGAATATGAAAAATGCTCTATACTACTACAAGTTAAAAAAGATCATGGCTATATAGATCCAGAGGTAGAAAAGGTTTTTTCAAAATAGTTCTCCAAAAATTTGGATATGTCGAAAATTTTAATTATATTAGCATATAATTTATTATTTAATAATAACTCATACACTAACATAATTAAATAAAACAAATTTATTTATTATTATATAATTCAAAGAATTACACACCCACAAGGTGTATTAAAAGGGATAAGCCGAAACCCTAAATAGTAGGCAACATTAAATTATATTAACATGCAAAAGCATAATAGAAAATTTCGTAGAGGAGGTCCTGGTAATCAACTTCCAATTAAACACAATCAAAAGAAACCATTCGAGCCAGGTAGATATGGTAAAAATTGGGGATCAATTAAAGTAGAACTAGCTAAGGGTAATAAAGCAATTAACCCTATAGCTCCTGCAACTCAACCTATTATAGGTACACTATGTATAGGTAATATGCAAGTAGATATTACTTTCTCTGAAGCTAATAGAATTATAGAAGAGCTTCACGATGCAAAGAATAGATACAACGTTGCAAATAGATTGGGTATGTTAGATGCAAAGTCTGGTACGCCTGATTCAATTAGATTAACCCAAAGCTCTAGAAGCTATTAAAAGAAAGGAGTTATAAAAATGACAGTAGAATTATTAACATTTGCATTAGGTTTATTATTAGGTGGTATATTAATGTTCATCTATCTTTGGAGACAAGGTAAAGGTTTGAAAGAATTATTAGCTGATAAAATGATTACTAATAAATTATTGAAAGATCAAATTACTAGTAATGGTAGACCTAATAAATCTTGGAACAATAAGTCTAAGAAAAGATATTACAATGGCAAAAAGAAAAAAACAACAAGTACAAAATCTTAATACTGATATTCAGAAAACTGTTTTAGATATATTAAATACTGTTGACAATGTAGATCCTAAAGATATTTCTAAAGTAACTGTTGAAAAGTTTGATAAGATACTTTCCTTAATTTCAGCAAACATTAAAATGTCCGCTGGTAATAGAAACTTTGATCAGAATGAATTTAGAATAGACAAGTCTACAGTTTTTAATTATAAGATGAAATATTCAACAACTGGAAATATTAGTAAAGAAGATATAACCTCGTTAAATTTGTTTTATCAGAAACATAAAAATTTAACAAAAATCTTACTTGCTATTTGATATTTATAATTGAATCGCTATTACTTATATTAGCTGCATTTATGGACCCGGGTTCGATTCCCGGCATCTCCACTAAAAAATTTACACGATATGGGGATGACTGGCTTTGACAGAATGATAAGGGTATAAGGAAGATTCACTGCAACAACTGGCACACAAGTTGAAATGGCGATGGCTGCCTAGATAGGCCCCCTGACCCAACGGTTGAAGAAGCATACCGTCTAAGCTTCGGAGGAGAGAGGTTAATTAAATAAAAGGAGTAACAATATGACACCAGAAGAATACGGCAAAGTAGAAGAATTCATGGAAGGTTACATGTTAGATTTAACATATGATATAGTAACTAAAAAGGTTGCTTTATCTGAATTAGTTAATACTGACGAAGAAGTTATATTAAGTTACGACCCATTTGCAATAGGAGAAATTGATCAGGTTTGGTTATTACAAGACTTGATAGATTATTTTGTTACAACAGAAGAATATGAAAAATGTGCAAAACTATTGAAGATGAAAATACAAGTCGAAAAGGGTACGCTAGATTTATCTGATAGGATATATTTAACAGATGAACATTTCTTGACTGAAGAACAAGATATTATTATTCAATCTTTAATCGACGAATTATTAAAAAATAATTTTAACAAAAATTAGGAGTTATATTATGAATCAACTACTGAAAGAAAAAATTGAAACAAAGCTTGAAAGAGTAATTGCAATGGCAAAGAAACAAGACGACGTTATTCTAAAAAGAGGCGATGTTATCAATGATGTAAGAAGTACTTTACGTACAATTGAAAAAGAAATAGAAGAAGTAAAAAGTCTAATACATATAGTATAATGAAGAAAAGACTCTTTCCTTTCTTAATAGGTTTATCAGCTCTATCAGTTTCTGGTAGTGCTGCATTCTATTCTGTGTTTGGATTGAGTAAACTATTTGCTGGAGCTAGTACACAAGTAATCATAATGGCTGGTTCATTAGAATTTGCTAAATTAGTTACAGCATCATTACTATATCAATATTGGGATACTATAAACAAATGGATGAGATTTTATTTATCTATTGCCGTATTCGTTCTTATGGTAATTACTTCTGGTGGTATATACGGCTTCTTATCTGGAGCTTATCAAGAAACTGCAACAAAGTCGGAATTCTTAGACAAATCCCTATTAGTATTACAAACAAAACAAAATCGATTCGAAGAACAAAAGGTAGATTTAGTTTTAGAAAAAGATCAACTGAATAAAACTATATCCGACTTAAGAACATCGTTATCTAATCCCGCATCAGTATCATATTACTCTGAAGAAGCTGGACAAGTTATTACAACAACATCTAGTTCTACAAGACGAGCATTACAATCAGAGCTAGCAACTACTATAGAAGATAGAAATGATATAAGCTTGAAAGTAGAAGCTGTGCAAGATTCTATAATGAGATTAGACACAGAACTATTAGATTTAGAAATAGGCAATGAAGAACAAAGAGAACTGGGACCGCTTAAATATCTATCTGAACAAACTGGTAAGGATATGGGACAAGTGGTTAATTGGTTCTTGTTATTAATTATATTTGTATTTGATCCATTAGCAATTGCATTAGTAATAGCTGCTAACTTTGCTTTTGCTCAAATTAAATCTAATAAATCTACTAGTGAAGTAATAGAAGTTGAACCAACGATGTTTACAGGTGAAGTCACATGCTCAGTACCACCTGGTCTAGAATATGACACACCTTATACTCTAGATGAAATAAAAGAAAAATGGCAAGAAGAACCAACTTTATACAAAGTCTATGGTGAAGATATATTAGAAGACTTTGCAAAACTAAAAGCACAGTATAGAAAACAAGCAACTATACCTAATGCTGAATTTGAAAAACTAATTAATAAATACTATAAACATGGCAAAAAGAAATAAAAAAATAAAGGTTGTAAATAGAGAACAAGATTATATCGTTGAATATAGAAAAGGTACAAAATGGAATCAAAGACCTGATTGTACTTACAGATATATGTCTTGTAAATTATGCGGTCATATGACAGTAGTAGGTGAAGACACTACAGCAGTTACTTGTCACCATTGCGTTAATGAAATGGTAGAAGGCCCACAAATAACTTCAAGAAGAATAAGCTCAGGCCGCCCAGCTGGTTGGCATTTTATGGCTGAGTATGTAGACAAGGATGGTAACGTATTTCACAAAGGTAAAGAACAGCCTAAATTAAAAGGTAAATTAGAACCTACTGTAATTGTGAAAAAACAAAAGATCTCTAAGACAGAAAAGAATACTATGATTAGAGAAGCCAATACTAAAATTCACAAGTTAAAGAAAGAACTTAAGAACGCAAAGCTTAAGAAAGAAATAAAAAGTCTCACAAGAGAAATAGCCAGATTATCTAAAATTGCAAGAGGTAAAATACCAAGATCAAAAAGATTTAAGTAATTTATTTGGATAAGTCCAAAAAATTTATTATATTGTATACTAATAGAAAACAAAACTTATTAGGAGATTACAATGGCAACGCACGACAAACTTATTTACTATAGAAGCGAATTTAGTAGAGAAGCAAAAAAGATAGAAATGGAAATTCCTCCGAATTTAACAATAGCAGAGTTTAAGATTGTATGTAGAAGATTAGCTTCTTCTTTGGGTTATGCACCTGAATCAGTAGCTAATGAATTTGGAAGAGATAAAGAAGTTGGAAATAAAAAACAATTAAAATTATTATTTGACTAAATATGAAAAATTCAATTAAATTTTTTCTATGGATAGCTGTTATATTTTTATCGAGTATATTCGTTATTATTACAATGGTATCTTATGAAAAGCAAATAGAAGATTTACAAAATGAAAATGGCTCTTTAGATTATGCATTAAAATTTCAAAAGGAACAATGCCAATTGCATGTTCAGGAGCTAATGCTTAAAATAGATTCTTTAGAAAAAGAGCTTATTTTTTATGAACCAAAAACTATTGGTGAAACTATAGATGAAATCTTAAATGCCATAATTAGAGTAGAGTCTAGCAACAATGATTCAGCATACAATGTAAAAGAAGATGCAGTTGGATGTTTACAAATTAGACAAACTATGGTAGACGACGTTAACCGAATCTTAAGAAGAAATGGTTATGATAAAAGATATTCATACAATGATAGATGGGATAGAAAAAAATCTATAGAGATGTTTGATATCTTTTGTAATTACTATGGTTTAACTACTGCAGAAGAAATGGCAAGGTGCTGGAACGGTGGACCAAGAGGAATTGATAATCCAGCAACATTAGGTTACTGGGATAAAGTACAAATGGAGATGAACTCATGAATTTAGATGAAAGAAAAATATTAGAAAATTGGAATGATTTATTAAAAGTTATTAATGATAATTTTGATGGTGAAAGAAAAAATAATCTTAAAGCAATGTACAATAAGTTAGCTGAAAGAATGATGTTAGCTCCTGCTTCTGGTATTATACACTATCACAATTGTTTTGCTGGTGGATACGTTGATCATGTTCTAAGAGTTATAGAGTGTGCAAAAAGACTGTCTAAGCAATGGGATGAAATGGGAGCAGACAAAAATTATACAGACGAAGAGTTAATATTTTCTGCATTGAATCACGACTTAGGTAAAGTTGGAGATATGGAAAAAGATTATTATATCCCTAACCCAAGCGAATGGCACAGAAAGAATCAAGGCAAGCTTTACAAATTTAACCCCGACCTAGATTACATGTCAGTACCAGACAGATCCTTATTTTTATTAGCACAGAATGGAATTTCATACACATACAATGAAGCAATGGGTATTAGATTACATGACGGTTTATATGATGATTCCAATGTTCAATATCTAAAAACATTTAATACAGACAAAGAAATTAAAAGTAATCTCCCAACTATACTTCATCATGCAGATCATATGGCTTCTAGGATTGAACATGATAATTATGTAAAGTCTGCTGGTAATAATCTTAAGCCTCAACCGAAGAGAAGAAAAACTTCTCCTAAATTAAATGGTGCATCAGATTCAGCAAACGATTTATTCAAAGATTTTTTTAAGGAGTAATAAATGATATTAGAAATTATATTAATTAGTTTATTAGCTGTGTTTATCTTTATGGTTTATAGACAAGATCAAACTATAAAAAAGCAAATAGACTATATAGATTCTATAGAGACAAAGTTGATTAATAACTTTGAAACTATTAAAAGTTCTTTTACACGTATGAAAGAAATAGATCAAAAGGGCGGCTTTGAAAGTGACGACGAAGTAGGCCAAGTATTTACTAACATTAAAGAAGTCATAGAAGATTTAGAGAAAGAAGTAAATGGATAATTTAAGCCCAGTAGATTTATTCTACAAAGAACTAGAAAAACCAAAAGAAGTTAAATTAACTAAAAGAGGTAGACCTAGAAAAACCAAGATGTATTTTACACAGGTAACAGAAGATGCTATAATAGCATACAACCAAGAATCTGATGTTAGAAAAAGAAACAAAGTTTGGAATGATCATATTAATGGTGCAATATTCAAACTAGCAGAAAATATAATTAACCGGTTTAAGTTTATGTACATGGATGGTGGTATTGTAGAAGTTAAATCTGAAGTTGTTTCTTTCCTATTAACTAAGCTGCCTAAATATACTTCTGATAAGGGTAAAGCTTTTTCTTACTTTTCAATAGTAGCAAAAAACTATTTGATACAAAATAACAATAAAAATTATAAGCGGTTAATAAATAAAGCTGGAGTAAATCATATAGATTGGCAAAGAAACATTGGAAATGAAATGCATTTAACCAAAACGCATGATGGCATTTTAGATTTTATGACTCAGTTTATAGAATGGTATGAAGAAAAAATAGACAAAAAATTTAGACTTGAAAGAGATAAAGCTATTGCTTATGCAGTAATGGAATTATTTAAGAAAAGAGATAATATAGAAACTTATAACAAAAAAGCTCTTTATATTCTAATTAGAGAAATGACTGGAGCTAAAACGCAGTATATAACCAAGGTAGTAAAACAGATAAAAAAAGAGTATGAAACTCTCTACTTAAAATACCAAACCAGATAATTATATTAAAGCAAAAAAGGTTATATAAAAGGTTTCTAAAAAAGGTTATGGTATAGAACTCCGAAAGCATGTTAATTTTATTAAGAAAATAACAAGGAGAATAATATGAAAAATATGATTTTAACAATGATGCTAGTATGCGGCATGTTCGCAGCGAATGCACAAACAAGTGGTGACTGGTACGTAGGTACTGGTGATGTAGCAAATACAGCATGGACTGAATGGTCTTTGTCACCGACAATTGGATATGGTGTTATGGACAACCTAATGGTTGGTTGCTCAGTATCTCAAGCAGATTCAACTGCTGATATGGATATTGATTTTCATGCAAGATATTTTGTAAAAGGATATTTTGCTTATTTAGCAACAGACGGGCTATCTACGGATGGTATGTCTATTGGGGCAGGTAAGATGTTTACCTTACGTAATAATATTTACGTTGACCCTAAAGTGGTTTACAACACTGGAGAGAAAACTACGAACCTTACATTAGGTTTCGGGTTTAGATTCTAAGGAACCCAATAATGGGTCAACATGCTTTCGATGCAATTTTGCAACAGAATACTTATTAAAACAATAGGAGAAAACAATGGATTCAGTAATTAAATACGTAAATGGTTTCTTTGGTGGTTTAGGTACTATTATGTTAGCTATCTTACCAGTAACGATTCTATGGCAAGTACTTACGGGTACTACTGTATTTGGAATGGATGTAATTGCTAACTTATCAGCTCTTGTAACTTCACTAGGTAATGGTGGCTTTGTAGGATTGGTAGTATTGGTAATTGTTGCTTCATTCTTTATGAAGAAATAGTTATATAAATAAAAAGGGCCCTCGTTAATTCGGGGGCTTTTTTGCGCGTTTAAGATATTTATAATAAAGGGAATGATATATGGATAAAGAAATATTTAAGGGAAAAACCTTTTCTGATTTATGTGAAGACATATATACAAATTCTGTAAAGAAAGAAAAGCAAATTTCCGCTTTGATAAAAGATTTACAACCAATGATTAAGTCGATTGGTGACGCAACAGTTATTGTACCAATAATAAAAGAGTATTTAGAAGTTGGTGTAAAAAATGACGAACATCTAATAAAGATGGCAGCTATAGTTCAAAGGGCTCAAGCAAGATCAGAATCTACTGAGTCTGGTGGAATGTTATTAACTGAAGAGGAAAAAAGACATTTATTAGAAACTGTTGAAGAATTAAATTCAGAAGATAAAAAATAATGCAAGACGAAATAATACAGTCATCATTTTCCACAGCAGATGGAAACGAAAATAGAGGAAATCATATACCTCTATACATGGGGAGAGTTATCAATGTTCTATTGAATCCTGAGACTAAAGAGTCTGTAGGTAGAGTAGAATTAAGAGTAGCAGATAAAGATAATGAGGAAGACAACGAGCTTGAAGAAGTATTTGCATTTCCTTTAGATATATACAATTATACCATGCCACTTATTAATGAATCTGTATTAGTTACAAAAACAGAAGCTGGTAGATATTTTTATTTTTCAATACCTCCTCATAATTTCTATGATCAAATAACACTTGATTCAGATAGCGATACTGAGTTAGAAGGTGAAGAAGAAGATGTAAAAATAAACGTTCATTCTTTCGAATTAGTATCTGCAAATGATGAAGCTGATAAAGAAATATATGGCGAGACTTTTACTGAAGAAGTAAAAACTGCAACTGATGCTATATTAAGTAGAAACGTTCATGAAGGTGATACATTAATACAAGGTAGATTTGGAAATTCTATAAAGCTTACTTCAAAAAACGAATTAAATGAAACACCATGGAGTATAGATGGAGAAGATGGACAACCAGTAATAGCCATTAGAAACGGCTTAGAAAGATACGAAGATCCAACAACAGATAATTCCTTTATATACTTATTATCAGATCAATCTTTTGATTTTGGGGATATAGCTTTCTCTCCTGAGAGTGGAAATCTTGGTGATACTATGGATGCTTATGTTGGAGGCCAAGTTATAATTGGAGCAGATAGATTAACTCTATTATCTAAAGCCGATGATATTTCAATATCTTCTGCAGGATTAGTTAGTATAGCAACTGCAAAGTGGGCAGTAGATGTAGACGTTTTAATGGATCAAGTAAAAGCACTAGCAGAACAAGTCGAAGCTTTAACTGCAGGATCTGCAACTTTCACAACTGGTGTAGGCCCAACTGGTCCTGCCACTAACGCTGGAGACTGTGCAGCTATCACTGCTGAAATATCTGGGATGGAGCAATAATGGCAATTAACTGGTCAGGTTTAGAATCGGATATTAAATCTTGGTTTGAAGACGTAGGGGAAAAGACAGAAGATGACACTGCAAAATTTTTAGCAGATTCATATGGCCAAGCAGTATCGGCAGCAGCTGACCCTAATGGAAATGCTGTAATACCACCAGGTAAAGAAGCTGGAATAGAACAAGCTTGGTCTTCTGCATTTGCAGCACAGAAAGCGGTAGATAATAAATTAGGACCTGCTGGGTGGGTATCTGTTGAAGGTGCTATAATTTTATTTTGGACTGCTTGTGCATTTTCACCAGCACCACCGCATCCTGGTACTGTCACTCCAATTTCAAACAATGTTATTATGCCAGGATCACCAGGAATTGCAGCAGCAATAGACAAAGCTTTTAGTCAAGAAGATGCTGCAAAAACTGCAAAGGAATTAGTTACTGGTTATAAAAATCATGCTGCATCAATAGCTGGTATGTACATAGGTCTTATACCACCAACAGCATCAACACCATTAAACGTTCCATGGACGGGAATAAAATAACCTTTAGTGATATTTATATATAGAAAAAGGTTTATATAATAGGAGAATAAAATGACAAAGAAAGATTTAGTACGCTTAATTAGAGAAGTAGTAAAACGAGAAGTAAAGAATCAAGTTAATAATGTATTAACTGAGATGGAAACTAAACAATCTAAAAAATTGAGTATTAATGAAGCTATAGAGCAAACAGCTGCAACAGACTTTCCAACGATGAAAACATTTACAGCTGCAGATGCAAGAGCTGGTTTTGCTGCAATGCAAACCGGTTATAATACCCCACCTCAACAGACAGATTTACAAGGTAAGCCAGTAGACGTTAGTCAATTGGAAGGTGGATTAGATAAAGCATTAACAAGAGATTATTCAGAATTAGTAAAAAGATTTAATAAGTAAAATAGATTATGCCAGAGAATAACCCAATATTAATAAACCCTATTGATCTTGAACCAGATGTTGCCATTGGTATTAACTTACCTATGGATGCATCAAACGGGGCTGCACTTCAAAGCACCTTTTATACTAAAGATCAAATAAAAGCAAACATTAGAAGTTTGTTTTCAACTATGATTGGGGAAAGGGTTATGCAACCAACTTTTGGCACATACTTATTTAATTTATTATTTGAACAAGTTAATACTGATTTGAAAGAAAAGCAAATAAGAAATGAAGTAGATAGGGCCATACAACAATGGATACCAGAAGTAATTGTAAATGAAGTATCATTTCCTGAAGTTATAGATGAAAGAAAAATATTAATCAAATTGAAATATAGTATACCACAGTATAACTTAGAAGATGAATTAACTTTAGAGGCACAATAATTATGGCAAGTAAAGATATTAAATATGTAGGTAGAGATTTCGATGGTTTTAAGACTAACTTAATAGAGTTTGCTAAAAACTATTTCCCTAATACCTATAATGACTTTGATACATCATCTCCTGGTACAATGTTTATTGAGATGGCATCTTACGTAGGAGATGTACTTTCTTTTTACACAGATTATGCATTAAAAGAAAGTATGTTGCACAGAGCAACTGAGAGAAAGAATTTATATGATCTAGCACAGGGTTTTGGATATAAACCAAAAATTTCTGTAGCATCTACATGCAAGTTAGACGTATATATAAAGATACCGGCATTACAAACCTCTACAGAGGATAATGCATTCGGAGGAGCAGCATCTGCACCAGATTGGGACTATGCTCCAGTTATAGAACAAGGAATGGTAGTAACTACAGATGGTGGTATAAAGTTCTATACAATGGATTCTATAAATTTCCAAGCTTCTTCTTCAGCAGATCCTACTGATGTAACAGTTCACACAATTAATTCAACAACGTCAAACCCAGAATACTATCTGTTAAAGAAATCAGTCTTAGTATCTAGTGGAGATATAAGAACTACCTCTTACGGAGGAACTGGTACAAAATCTCAAAAGTTTACTATAAACGATGATAATGTAATAGGTATAAACGAAGTAACAGATGGAGATAGCAATAGATGGTATGAAGTTCCATACCTAGCTCAAGATACAGTCTTTGGTGAAAATGTTAATAGTGCAGCTTTTGATCCAACAACAAGTGGAGAACATTCTAAGACTCCATATATTTTAACGTTAAAGAAAACACCAAGAAGATTTGTAACAAGAATCAATGGTGATAATAAATTAGTTTTACAATTTGGTTCTGGTATTTCTACAATAGCAGATTCTTTAATATTACCAAACCCGAATAATGTAGGTACAAACTTACCAGGATCATCTGACAATTTGAATAGAGCTTTTGATCCTTCTAATTTTATGAAAACTAAAACTTATGGTCAAGCTCCAACTGAAGCTCTTACTATAAAATATACAGTTGGATATGGGTTAGCTGGTAATGTATCAACTGGGACTATAACTACCGTTGAATCTAAAACTATTACACAAAACTCTGATGACATATCAGATGCTCTAAGAAGTATAGTAGATGCATCAATAGCAGTTAACAATCCTGAACCAGCAAGTGGTGGAAAATCGCAAGAGACAATAGAAGACGTTAGAGAAAATGCTCTTGCTCATTTTGCTACTCAACAAAGAGCTGTAACTAAGGAAGATTATATAATAAGAGCATATTCAATGCCACCTAAATTTGGATCTATTCCAAAAGTATTTATAACGCAAGATACACAAATAGATATGAAAACTAGAGAAGAAGTTAACAATCCTCTTGCTTTGAATATGTACGTTTTAGGGTATGATCAAAATAAAAACTTAGCTAATTGCAACGAAGCTTCTAAAAAGAATTTGAAAAATTACTTATCACAATACAGAATGATGACTGATTCTATAAATATTAAAAATGGGTACATAATAAATCTAGGAATAGATTTTGAAATTGTAGTACTAGCAGGCTTTAACTCTAGAACAGTTGTCTTAACATGTATAGATAAGTTAAAAGAATTGATGCATATAGATAATATGCAATTTATGCAACCAATTATTATAAAAGATTTACAATTAGAACTTTCAAAACTAGACGGTGTTCAGTCTGTTATGAAATTTGAAATAAGAAATAAGTGGAGAGAAAGCTTAGGTTATTCTGGGGTTAAATACAACTTAGAAGATGCTAATAAAGGTGGAATAATATATCCTTCAAAGGATCCGTCTATATTTGAAATAAAATTTCCAAACATAGATATCCAAGGAAGAGCAACTACATATTAGAGGAATAACTTATGATTTATAATATATACCCAACAAAAGATACTACTGTTTATAATTACTCTGCGAGTATGAATACAGGTCTTGATCCAATATTGGAAATAGAAAAAACTATACCAATACAAGGTGCTACGGCAAATATAGCAAGATCCTTTTTACAAGTAGATTGGGAAAAGGGATACGCAGAACTTCAAGCTTTGCCTGGTAATTTTGCTACGGCTTTTGATGATGCAGCCTTTTCAAGTCACTTAATTTTACATTCTACAGAAGCTGAAAATATACCTTACTCTTATAAGATAGAAGCAATACCTTTGGGTCTTCCATGGGAAATGGGTATAGGTAAAAGAACTCATACGCCTGTAACTGAAAAGGGATGCTCTTGGGGGTTTACCGATGTTTCTGGTTCAACTCCTTGGAATCCTACTGGAGGAAGAGAAAGCTCTGATATAGGAATCACAAACATAATGACTCAATCTTTTGAATTTGAATCTACTGATATAAAAATAGACGTATCTGAATCTTTAGCTGGTTGGCATTTGAATAAGAATCACAATAATGGTATAATGCTAAGAATTACTTCTAGTCAAGAAGCTGATACATTAGAATATGGTAAATTAAAATTCTTTTCAAAAGATACTAACACAATCTATTCTCCAAAGCTGCAAATTGGCTGGGACGATTCTGTATATTACACAGGGTCGATGGAGAAAGCAGAAACTGATGAAATATTAGTTTATATAAAAAATAATAAATATGAATATAAAGAAAAAGAAGTAATAAGAGTAGAAGTTAGAGCTAGAGATATTTATCCTACACAAACATATGGAACATCTTCAGCAGCATTAAAAGATTATTATTTACCAACTGGTTCTTTCTATTCTATAAAAGACGCAGAAACTGAAGAAGCTGTAATTGACTTCGATAGTTCATATACAAAATTAAGTTGTTCTGGTTCTGGGCATTATTTCAATTTAGCAATGAATGCTCTACCATCAGAAAGATTATATAAGATAATATTAAAAGTAGACAATAGAAATTACAATGGTCAAGTAGAATACTTCGACTCTAATCATGTATTCAAAGTAGTTAGGTAAAAGATATGCCAAGAAAAATATTTTCAATAGAAGACATACAGGAGATATACAATAAAGAACGCGTTAATAAAAAACGCCAATTGTCTGAGTATGAAAAAAGTAGAAATCAAGAAAATACAACTGGGCCAACTGCTAATTCTAACAATGTAGTTTTAATAAGCAACAAAGAAGAAATTGTAACAGATTTTAATGTATCTGCCGATAGAGAATATTATGATAGAAAATCTTTTGAAAGCACATTTGATACAGAGATTGCACAATTAAAAACTGGAGCTCCACCAGTGGAACCAGATCCAGACCCGAAACCACCACCTGCTCCAACGGTCGTTCAAGTTAGATGTACAAATCACCATTGGACATTAGATGGAGGTAAAGGAAGAACTGAAAAAGATAAACCAGCTTGGCATCACAATCATCACCCATTAGGTAACAACCCAGATGGTGGTGCATTAGTAATACCAAATGATCATCCTCTTTTCTTTTTAAGAAGATGTGAACCTGCTGATGCAAGAAGGACTTTTAATTTCGAATGGAAAGTAGACGGTAAAGTGGTTTCAGAAGCTCCATATTTTCATATGTTTAATGCAACAGATCAAAAGCCAGAAGACAATGCTTGGAGAAAGGCTCCAGATATTATAATAGAAGTAAGAGTTTGGAATGAGTCTGGTGAAAAGACTGCAAAGATGAAAATGAGATGTGCAAGCAGTATAGGAGATGATAATCATTTAGAAGACGATGGAAAACCAAAACCAAGATGGAAGTGGAAAGGTACAAGATATTTTAGAGAAGAAGAATTTTGGAAAGGAGGTTGGAAAGTTTACACTGATTATCAACTTGACACAAGATATAAACCAAGAAAAGTTTATCTTAGCAAAATAACGCTAGATGATTTTGATCAATTGTCTTATACCAAAGCTTCAAAGTTTGCAGCGAAACCTTGGAATAATAGTAAGGGTATATCTAAGCAATTATTACCAGATATGAAAAAACCTGAAAGAAGAGATTCAGATTATGCTCATCATTCTAGGAATTGGTCTAAGTGGAGAAAAGAACATATGTCAATATTCCATTCAAGTAGATTCAATCCTTGGAACCGTAATAAGCATTCCTTTATAGGTGAAGTCTATATAAATGGTGAATGGGTTACTTTTCCAAAAATTTGGTCTGGGTATGAAAGTGAAGCAGCATTAAAAGATAAGTATGACGCAAAAAACTTTATGAGACTAGACGAAGATGGAAAGCCTGCTTTTGTACGTTCTAACACAAAAGATGGTGATAAAGTTGGAACTACTTTAATGCAAAAAATTAATAAGCAAATATTTGTAACAGCTCCAATTGGTGAGAAGGTTACTTTTGCTTTTAAGTATGGGTTCAAAAAATCTTCTGCAAACAAAGGGGAATTAGAATATGTAATTTTTACAGGTTATAAAACTCACACTGTAAAAGAAGAAGATGGTGAAAAAGTTTGGTTAAACGTAAAATTAAAAACTGATATTATAAAATACGACAAAGACGTTTATGATTATGAAATGCCAGATGGCGAGGAACAAACTGACGGTGAATTTACTAAGTCAACTGCAACAAGTAGAAATGAAAAAAGGACAACTACTAGTAATCGTAGAAATATGAATCGTGGAGGAGGAGGCTACTAATGGCAACAGAAGATAAAACTCCGATAAACGAAATAGCACCATTAATAAGAGAATTTGATGGAGATAGACATGACCAATTAAAATCTGTCGAAAAAGTATTAGAAAAACGTAGCCCAAGAGATGGAGACTTTTTATACTTAAAAGTTTTTAACGGTGAAACATTATTAAATACTCATTGGCTTAAAATCTCTCAATATGATTGTATAACTATTCCTAATGAAAGAGAATTATCTGTAGATTGGTATGATCTTCTATTAGATGAATTAAGTTATTCGCCTGGTAATTATTCTATCGACTATTGCGTAAAAAGAATGGCTTGTTGGCCAAACGAATTTGTTAGAGTAAATGAAATTTCCAAAAATAAAATGGAAATTAGAGTTGATGCAATACACGAAGATGCTCTTACAAATATAAGAAAACCCTTGATACAAGGTAAATATTATGCACCACTAGATATATTTCACGAAAGAGAAGGTTTTGTAAAAGCTGTTTCTTGGGTTTACGATGAACACTTTGAAGATGAAACTTTAATTATAAAGCTAAGCGATAAAATTCCTAGGAAAATTAAAGTTGGAGATGAAATAGAATTATGGGATGAAATTTCAAGTGTAAGAAAAATAGATTTAATTTTAGAAGTATCACTACCAACTGGGCTAGAACCATACATAGAACTTAGAGGACCACAAGTAACCTTAGACGTTAACACAGAAGTTGGAAAACCAACAGAATTGCAATCGTGGGAATCTATACTAACAGGATCAGCAGAAGTAAATCAAAACTTGTCAACAAAGATATTATCTGGTTCTGGATACGAATTAAATATAGACTATAGAAAATTTGATAATTTTATACACTTCAGTTCTGCAAAGGAAAGGTTGGTAAACTTTGAATACAAGGTTAGATTAGTAGAATACTACGAGTCTAAATCTTTAGGTCACTCAACAAGTTTAACTGGTCAAGCTTCTTCATCAGTTACTGCTTCAGCAATATATATTTCTGAATCAGCAAACTACAGCACAGAAAAGCAACATATAATAGGAAGCTTTGATCACTTTGAACAATATCTTTATGAGCAATCTGGTAGTGGTCATACAGAAGATGGCATAGTTTATTATTCTACAACTTGGCCAAAATATGATAACCCAGTTGCAAATGGATATCCAAAATATATTAACCACTCTTACTCTTCTTCTGAAGCTCAATCTTGGTTAACTGGTTCTTTCTTATCTGCTTCAAATTACGACGAAAGTAATATGAATATATTAAGAAAAACAATACCAGCAGTTCAAAGAGCAGATCAAAATAATTCTGGGTTTGTTTTATTTGTAGATATGATTGCTCAACACTTTGATATATTATACAATTATATTGACAGCCTGAAGCATCAGAGAACAAGAGATGAAGACCTTAATACTGGTATATCTAAAGATTTATTATTTGAAACATTAAAATCTTTTGGTTGGAAGCCAAAGTCTGGTTTAGATTTAGAAAAGATTTGGGAATATTGGTTAGGAACAAGTAGAACGGGTGGTTACGCTGGACCTGGAACAACTGCTTGGGATTCTGATAATTCATCTACCTATACATCTACTGCTACTACATCAAGTGCTTGGTCTACAGAACCAACACCAAAAAGAGATTTAGAATTAGAACCTATTTCAAGAGTTATTAATAACTTACCTTATTTATTAAAAACTAAAGGTAGTAAGAGAGGTCTTAAAGCTCTATTAGCTTGTTATGGTATACCAAGTTCATTCTTTAAGATTCAAGAATTCGGAGGACCAGATCCAACAAGACACGCAGCTACAACCTCTTCACACACTAGAGCTATAGAAGTTTCAAATCACTCTTTACAATTTCAAGGTGGACTATATGGTCAATCAACTAAGTGTTCATATATAACTGGAAGTTGGGATCCAGATGGACCAATACAAACTGTAGAATTTAGATTCAAAACGAATTATCAAAATTCACAATCATTATTTTCAGTCCAACATTCCCATGTACCATCTACTGCCCCTAGACAACAATTATTTATTATACCGTCAAAATCAGCAGATGATCCTGATACAAAATACGGTTTTGTTAAATACTGCTTTGCAGATGAAAGTACAGTGTTTGCATCTGGCTCATTAGGAAAACTTCCAATATTAGATAACGATTGGTGGAACATTGCACTTGTAAATGATAACGAAGGAAAGAAAATAAAAGTAGTATGCCAAAAAGCTCCAGATCATGCAAATGGTAATATAACTCATAAAGATTCTATAGAAATAGCTTATACAACTACTACAGATCAGTCTCATGGTTGGGGTTACCATAACACTTATTATTGGCACCTAGGACTTTCAAAGCAAATTACAAATTCGCACTTTAATAATTCTGCTTCTAATTTAGATTATTTTTCTGGAAGTATACAAGAATATAGATTTTGGAATGCAGAACTTGACGATTATTCTATAGACTTACACACTAGAGCAGCAACATCTATATATGGTAATTCTTATTCTGGATCATATGATAATTTAATTTATAGATTACCATTTGGAACAGATAATAACATAGATCATAATACAGCTTCTGTAAATACATTTACTTCTACACATCCAAACCAGAGTGTACCCTATTCTCCTGTAGATACACAACACGTTGCTTCTTTAAGTGGATCTTTTGAATGGGAAGATGAAAATGAAACTTATTATGTTACTACTCCAAACTCTTTTGGTTTAAGACCAGTATCTAATAAGATTAGAATAGAAGACAATACTGTAAATGGAACGCTAGACCCATTTGAATCTCAAGAATCAAGTTCATCAGATACAAACCCTATAGACTTAGCTGATCTATATGTATCAGTATCTCCACAAGATGATTTAGATTTAGACATTGGATTACAATATGGCGATATAAATATGGATAACTATGTAGGTGATCCAAGAGAAAAGCATGCAACAGATTATTCTCAGCTAAGAAAATTAAGAGCAGATTACTTTAAGAAATTTACATCTGTTCAAAAAATACAAGCTTATATAAAAACGCTATCTTATATAAACAATGCATTATTCCAACAAATAGACGCTATGCTTCCAGCAAGAGGAACTAACGTTGTTGGTTTAATGGTAAAGCCTACTTTATTAGAAAGATCAAAAGTTTCACTTGAACCTTCTTTTTCTTTTCAAGAAAATCATTACTTAGGTAAAACCGCAAGGTCTGATCAAAATCTAGAACACTATACTCAAAGTATAGATGTAATGCCAGATAGGTATATGGAAGAAAGTGATGATTATGATGCAATGTATTATGAATTTGAAGACGGGTCTGGTGCTGCACAATGGTTTTCTACTTTAACTGATACTGTAAAAACTGAAGCTGGTTATGAGCCAAACCATTATACATTTAACATAGCAACAATAAATCAAGATGGTACTGGTAGAGATAAAAACTTAGATGGATCACAATTAACAATGTCAGTTGCAGGAGTAATGCCACAAGCATATGATCAACCAACTGATAATAAGTATTATCAGATTAGATATTATTATAGCTCTTCTCTTAGCTCTTCATTAAAAAAATGGTATTCATCTTCTTATGAACCTACGCAAATAGTTCAACAAGACGTATTTTTAGGTTTTAATAATTCGTTTGTAGCAGGTTGTAAGATGACATCACCAGACTTTAATGCAGCAAGCGATGATACAATAGATGGTGGTCCAGTAGTAGAATACATAGAAGGAAACCCGAATACATTAATTAGTAAAGATCCAGGCTTATCTGGTGACCTATTAGTTAGATAAAATTAAAGAACATAGATATTTATTAGTATAAAAAGAATAGAGGAAATACAATGGGATACTTAGACAATACAAGTTTAACAGTTGATGCAATCCTTACTAAGAAAGGAAGACAGCTGTTATCAGAGGGCGCATTAGAAATTACAAAATTTGCCTTAGCTGATGATGAAATAGATTATAGATTATGGGATTCTGCTCATTCATTGGGTACGAATTACTATGGACAAGCAATAGAAAATATGCCGTTATTAGAAGCATTTGCAAATGAAAATCAAATGATGAGGTATAAGTTAATTAGTTTACCAAAAAATACTACTAAACTACCATTAGTACAAGCTGGTCAAACGTCTATATCTCATGTAAGACCTGGTGTACAAACAACAATTATTCCAACAACAGCTAATATAGCAAATGGAAACAGAACATCTGGATATACATGTATATTATCAAATTCTGCAATTGCAACACTTACAGTTGCTCCAGGTGGAAACGTAGAACAAGAATCTACATTCTCTGCAATTGGTGATGATGCTGCAACATCTGTATCTGTAGTTGGAACTAGATTTTTAATTACATCTAAAGTAGTTACTGTAGATACTTCAACTACTATTACAATTGTAGGAAATGAAACAGGAGGTTCTTTAACAATACCTTACACTGTTAAGAAAGATCCTGAGTTGGATATAGTAACTAGCGTATAAGAGGAATAGAAAATGGCACAAAGAAGATCAAGACTAAATAAAAGAGCTTTACTAGAAGCAAGAAGTCGTAGAAGATTTAGAGGTATTACTACAAAAACCTATAATAGATTCGATGATGAAGATATTATAGAATCAGATGTAGCTAAATCGATTACTTCGGCTTTATGGTCTGACAACGTTAGTACACTTACTACGTTTCATACGTCGTCGACTCAGTCACCACATCCATCAACATCTCAATCGTATCAAGCAGAGATATACTCAGTAGATCCTGCAACAAATACATCATCATCTGTACAATTTAATATTGCTTGGGGACACTATGCTGGCTCTGGGTCTATTACTTCTTCAGGAGCTTCTGATCAAGGTAATACTCCTTCAAAAGCGGTTTATACTTCTTTTGCAAATCAATTACTTGCAGCAGGAGATGACAAATTTACAATAGATTCTACTGATAACGATTACATGTATTTTATTACAGTAGCTAGAAATCGTTTCAAAGAAAAGATGAATCCTAATGGATGGGAATTAAGATTAGACGTTGGTTCTGCAACTTGCCATTTAATAGATGATAGTAGATATAATGCTAATTCTTCTACAAACGGAAACAGAGTATATAATATAATTTCTGGTACACTAGCTTCAGGACAATCTGCAACTACAACTAATATGGGATTATTTTATCCTGATCTTGGTATCTTAGCTATATCGCATCAAAATATTAATGCTGTATCTGGGTTTGATATTGCTTCTACAATTACACAAAGTAATTACTCGGTAGCACCAGTAGAACCTTTTGTTGACCCAGTAAAAGCTATGTTTACAGCAATTTCTGGATCAGATGGTGCTTATTTCCAAGGAAGAGCAGAAGAAGATATTTCTTCAACGCATTATTTTGTAAGAGTTAAAAATTCAGAATATAACTTTTCAAACAATCCTACGTTCGCAACTACTGTTGGAACATTGCAAAATGCAAGTATGGTAGGTGATCCATCTGTTTACATTACAACAGTTGGTTTATATAACGACGAAAATGAATTAGTTGCAACTGCAAAACTTAGCAAACCATTAAAGAAAACTTTTGCAAGAGAAGCAACAATTAGGGTTAAACTTGATTATTAATAAGTACAAGCTATGATATGTCAGAGATTTTCAAAACATTCAAAGGTGGTGAAAAAAAGATTACACCAACCGTTACTCACAAAGACTGGGAAGTAACAAGTGAAAACTCAGCAAGTTTAGGTGTAGAATATTTATTTGGTTTTGCATATGATCATAAAGCAGCAAAAACTGGTAGTTATCAATTTAATATCTCAGACTCTCATTTTGGTGGATCAGTTAGTTTACCAATAACTAATAATGGTAGTGGTAGAGTATACTATCACCATTTGATGCATAAAAGCATAGATCATTTGTATTACGGGTTAAACGATAACCCTTATAATTCTTTTTGTAATGATGCACCTCATAAAATGGTAAAGGAGCTGGATGGTATTGTTAACGTTATATCTATACCTTCTTCTATATATGGTGAAAAAATAAAACCTGGAAGTTTAACTTTAAGTAAATCTGATGGTGGGTCGAATAACTGGGAACTTACAGACGATGGCCATGGTAATTTAAGAGATCTAAATGATCACTCCAGTTCTGTAGCTGCCACAACTTTATCTTCTTCTTTATTATACGCACCATTTACTGATTACTGGAGACACACTGGAGAATGGGCTACCTTCACTGGTAATGATGGAACTTTTGTAGCAACTAGTTCTACGTTTATAGAAGCAGCTGGAGATTATGAAGCTTGTGCATATAACGTTAACTACGTTGGAATGGCAGCAACAATTGGAAAAGACAGTAGGGGAGAAATTATTTTCCACGGCTCTCATAGTTTGCAAGAAAGTAATTCTATAGACAACCCTTCTGATAATTCTTTTATTCAAATAAAAGGAACAAAAGATTTAGATTTAGAATCTGACTTTGCAATTTCTTTATGGGTCAAGTGTCCGGAATCTCAATCGGTTTCAGAAAGTTATTCTGGTCCTTGGGATTATGAAAATGGGACTAATTCTAGAATTACAAGAACACTAAGAACTGGTAGACAAAGAAACACTATATTAACAACTAGAGAATGGTGGGGAAATAATTGTCCTATATCTTTAGAAATAATAAATAGCCTATCTGCAGACAAGGGAAAATTCAGAGTTACTTATAAATCTAAAACTGAAGGATGGATTAATGATCTAACTTCAACTAATACATTTAATGATGGAGAATGGCATCACGTATTAATAACTGTTGGAGGAGGCACTTGTTATCTAATTGTAGATGGAACTACAGAAGACAGTGGAGATTATATACCTTCTCACCTTAATACAAGATGGCCAGTAGATATGCATCTAGGAGCAAGACCGTATAATTATAAACAACGCTATAGAAATACTGAACATCAAAAGTGGTTCAATCAAAAAGATCAAAAAAATTATATAGACCCCTTTTCTGGTTCAATAGCTTGCTTGAGATTATATGATGAATTTATAAACCCAAGTAATACACATTTAATAAATTGTGTTAGTTCTAGTTTTACCCAAGACAATTACGTTGGAAATATCTTTTATGAGCATGGCATTGTAACTGGTAATATACCCCAAGGTTCAGATGGTCAACTTTATACTTCAAACTGGGGAGCAAATTCTACAACTTTACGATTCAAGGGTACACATAAAATAAAAGAACATCTTTATATTTGCAATATATTAGATGGTGAATTCAATGCAACGTATAATCCAACTGCAAGGGAAAAGTTTGACGAAAGAAACGACAACTTACAAGCCTATACTACTCATTCAGAATTTAACCCTTATATCACAACCATAGGTTTGTATAATGATAGTCACGAATTAGTAGCAGTTGGAAAATTAGCTCAACCTATAAAAAATCAAGATGATTATGATAACACTTTTCAAATAAGATTTGATACAACAATATAAAATGAGTCATTGGTTATATAAAAATAAAATTCTAGAAGAAGCGCCTGAAGGTGCATTTGGTTTTGTTTATTTAATTACAAACGATAAAACTGGTAAAATGTATATTGGTAGAAAATACTTTGGCAAAACAAGAAGAGTTAAAAAGAAAGGAAGTAAAAGAAGAAAAGTTATAAGAAAAGATTCAGATTGGAGAACTTATATAGGCAGTTCAAAAACTTTACAAGAAAGCATTCAAAAAAACAAAAAACAATTTAATTTCAAAATATTAGCTTTTGGTAAAACTAAAGGTCAAGTTAATTATATAGAAGAAAATTTACATCATAGATTTCATGTAGCAAACTCAAGCAAGTTCTACAATGATTGCATAGGACCAAGAAGATTTGCAAGAGTAAATTTAGATAAAGAAATTATAAATGTTATAAATAAAATTACGTTATAATTTGGATAAGTCCAAAAAATTTATTATATTGTAGTAAATGAAAAAATCAAGATTAAAGAGGTTACTAGCAGCTCTACTAGGTAGAGGCTCTGAAAAGAATAAGGGTGATGTTTGGCACAAATGTCCTTTTTGTAAACACCCAAAAAATAAACTTAGCGTAAACTTAATAAGTGAAAAATGGCACTGCTGGCATTGTAATGCTAAGGGTAGAAAATTGTTTGTATTGCTTAAAAAGTTAAATGCCAATTCAAAACAAATAGAAGAGTTAAATGATATACTGGGTGAAAGATCTTTTGCAATTGTAAATAAAAAAAGAGACGATTATGTTTCTTTGCCATTAGAATTTATTCCCCTATTAAATGGCAATATAAATTCTCCCCATTATAAAAATGCAATACATTATTTGAAGGGTAGAGGATTAAATAAAATAGATATACTTCGGCATAACATAGGCTACGCAGAAAACGGAGAATATAATGGTATGATAATAATACCAAGTTATGATGCCGATGGAGTAGTTAATTATTTTGTAAGTAGAGCTTTTTACGAAACAGATTATAAACACAAGAACCCTAATGTTTCTAAAGACGTAGTAGGTTTTGATATGCTAATAGATTGGAAAAAAGATATAAATTTAGTCGAAGGGGCTTTTGATGCAATAGCAACTGGTGATAATACAATACCTCTATTTGGTAAAATATTACCAGATAATCTAAGTAAAAAGATAATAGAAAATAAGGTTAAAAGAATTAATATAATATTAGATTCTGATGCAAAGAAAGCAGCTATAAAACATTCAGAATATTTTATGGGTAATGGTATAGATGTACATCTAATAGATTTACCAGGAAAAGATCCAAGTGAATTAGGAAAAGACGTAGTTAATAAATTGATCAATGAATCAAAGAAATTAACTTTCGGTAAGATAATGGAGTATAAAATTAATGCAGCATGTTAAAGTAGATTTTGAAAATGTAAATAAAATTTTACACATTGCAGACGTTCATATAAGAAATTACCAACGTCACAAAGAATATAGGTCAATATTCAAAGAGTTATATAAAGCTGCAAAGGCTTTACCAAACAATTCTTTGATTTATATTGCTGGAGATATAGTACATAACAAAACTGATATATCACCAGAGCTAATAGAAATAACCTCAGAATTTCTAAAGAAACTAGCAGACATAAAACCTACTATACTTATCAAAGGTAATCATGACACTAATCTAAACAACGATACGAGACTAGATACGCTGTCTCCTATAGTTAAAAACTTAAATCATAAAAATTTGTTTTACCTAGATAAGACAGAAGTATACAGAATTGCAGATTGCAACTTTTCTGTATTTGAAATTGCAGATGATGTAAGCAATTATATTAAAGCAAAAGATATAGATGGAAAAAACAAAATAGCATTATTTCACGGAGCTATAGATTCATCAGCAACTGACGCTGGCTTTAAGGTAGCAAATGAAGAACATAAAATAGATTTATTTGAAGATTACGATTTAGTTTTGCTTGGTGATATACACAAAAGACAATTTCTAAATAAAGAAAAAACCATTTGCTATGCTGGTAGTTTGATACAACAAAACTTTGGTGAAGCTTATGAAAATCATGGCTATATAGTTTGGGATGTCAAAACTAAAAGTTACGAAGAATTTAATATAAAAAATGAATATGGTTATTACACAATTCATATAAAAGATGGTATTATAAACCAAGACCTAAGCGATATACCTAAATATCCTAGATTAAGGTTTAAGATTGTAAATACAACTCAAGCGCAAATAAAAGAAGTTGTAAAAGAAATAAGGAAAAAATGCAAAGTTCAAGATGTAATAATAATTCGAGAAGATAAAATAAAAGGCTCATCAGAAAATAAGTCCTCTAGAAGAATAACTAAAGATGTTCGTAATGTAGAGTATCAAAACGAAATGATAGAAGAATACTTGAATAAAAACCACGAAATAGAACCAAGTATATTATCTGAAATAAAGTCTATAAATAGAAACTTAAATAACAATTTATCAGATATAGAAATAGGTAGAGGTATAGATTGGAAACCTGTAAAATTTGAATTTTCAAATATGTTTTCATATGGGCCTGGTAACGTTGTAGACTTTGAAAAGTTAAACGGTTTAATTGGAATATTTGCACAAAATCACATAGGTAAATCTGCTTTATTAGATTCTTTATCTTTTTGTTTATTTGATAGATGCAGTAGAGGAAAAAAAGCTGATGACATAATGAATACTCAAAAATCAACTTTTTCTTGTAAGTTGCATTTTAAGATAGAAGAGGTAGACTATTATATCGAAAGAACTGCTAAGAGACGAAGGAATAATACAAAGATTAGAGTTGACGTTGACTTTTGGTATATAGATGAAGGTGGAGAAAGAGTTGATTTGAACGGTGAACAAAGAAGAGACACAGACAAAAATATCAGAGGTATAGTTGGAGAATATGAAGACTTCATTTTAACTGCTTTATCTGTACAAGGTAATAATACAGGTTTTATAGAAAAAACCCAAACGGAAAGAAAAGAATTGCTTTCTCAATTTTTAGATATAACTGTATTTGAAGAATTATATCAATTAGCAAATGAAGATATAAAAGAAGTTCAAATATTATTAAAAGATTTTAATAAGACTGATTATGATTCTGAGTTAATAGAAGCAGAAGACCAACTAAGAGATAGTAAAACTGAATATAAACAATCTAGTAAAACTGTTTCTAGAATAAAATCCAATATAAAAGAAAAAGACGAAGAGCTTAAAGAATTGTACAAATCTTTGAGAAAAGTTAAAAAAGATTTAGATATAGTAGAATTAAAGAAGAGAAAAGAAGAACTTGAAGAGGAAGCGGTATTAGACTTAAGTAAACTTAATAAATACAAAGACTATACAGAAAAAAATAAAGTTGAATATAAAAGCATTAGTTTAGAACTTTCTAAAATAGATATTGAAAAAGCAAAAGCAAACCAAAAAAATTATTTAGCTGATGAAAAGATAATGCAAAAGTTAAATACTAAATTAAAATTGTTAAAGTCTGAAGTTAAAAATGCTAAAGAAAAACTTGATGCAATAGGTACGTTCGACCCTAACTGCGACTTTTGTAAAAATAATTCTTTTGTAAAAAGTGCAGAAAGAATAAAATTGCAAATAGACCGATGCAAAATTGAATACATAGCTCTAACCAAAGATATTTCTCAGTGCAATCAAAAATTAGAATCTTATGGAGAATTTGAAGATTTGATAGATGAGTATGCAAAATTAGAAAAAAAGCTTTCAACTATACAAGTTTATCAATCTGAAATAAAAGTTAAGACGGTAACAAGGAAGTCAAATATCAAACGCTGCAAATCGGAAATAAGAGCTATAGATAAAGATATAAAGAAATATTACGAAAACGAAGAGGTTATCCTTTTTAATGAAAAAGTTAATAAGGAAATTGCAAAGAAAGAATTATCTAAAACAAAATGGGAAGCAGACTTAGAATTAAAAGAAGAAGATCTTGTAGAAAAACATTCTTCAGTTAGTTTATGGAAAACTAAAATCGAAGATATAAATAATACAATTGAAAAAGCTCATCAATTAGAAATAAAACTAAAGTCATACGAATATTATTTAGAAGCAATTCAAAGAGACGGTATACCATACGAAATAATTTCAGAAGTACTTCCGTATATACAAGACGAAGTTAATACAATACTTTCTCAGATGGTTGACTTTACTATAAACTTTGAAGTAGACGGTAAATCAGTTTTAACCTATATTGTTTACGAAGATAAAAGGTGGTCTTTAGAATTAACGTCTGGAATGGAAAAGTTTATATCTTCTTTAGCAATACGGGTTGCACTAATAAACGTTTCAAATTTACCAAGGCCAAACTTTTTAGCAATAGACGAAGGCTTTGGAACATTAGATTCTGAAAACTTAAGTTCAATGGAAAGTATGTTTAGTTATTTGAAATCAGAATTTGATTACATAATAATTATTTCTCATATAGAATCTCTAAAAGACGTAACAGATTCTTTAATAGAGATAAATAGGAAAGGTGAATTCTCCAACGTTATTCACTAGCTCTATATTTATATATGAAACATTAGATAGACTATTGTTGATATATCGGAGAAACCTATGGGACGTAAAAGAAGTTCAAGAAAATATTTGGCTGAGACACCTGTACTTATAGTAGATAATAAGTATGAATCTCAGTATTTTCAAGTTTCCGATTTTCCAACACAACTACATGCTGGTAAAAATATGTTTAGACTTAGTGGTAATTCTGATTTACTATTAAGAGGTAGTATAGTAGAAATAGAAATTATGCCAGAAAATGGCACAGAACCTATATATCACGAAGTAAACAATTACACAGACAATTCCAATAGAAAATTAATATCTATATATGTTTATCCAGAAGATTTAACTGGTCTTGCAACTGTTACTATAAGAGGAACAGCAACTAGAAGACCTGGTGGTAGATTAGTAAAAGGATCTTTTCAAGGAAGACCTAATGTAAAGTGGTCAAGAGAAATATATGTTGACCCATCAAAACCCAATACTACACCTATAGTATTTGGTCATCAACCAAGAATAACAATAACAGAAAATGTAAAACCTTATTTAAGCGAATCTTTTTCACAAGACTCTGGGATAAATACCGTAACAGATTTACAAGAAGCTTCTACATTTACCTATACTCATACACCAGCCCAAACATACAATAACGTTGGAGCAACAAGAGGTGGAGGAGGGCAAGCAGCAAATAGCGGATATTCTTATAGTACACCACCTCAAACTACTATTCAATCTAGTAACTTTCAATTTAGTGCTTCAATGATTGGGGGGACTTTAATGTTTCCAAACCCATCTGCTGGTAATACACCTTCAGTACCATCTGGTATTACTATTCCAACATTCAAACAAAATGGTCAACCTAATACTATTGACTATACTTGTTCTATAGTATCTGTTGTAAATAGCTCTACTTGCATTGTTGATAAGCCATATTCATTTGAATATAGTTATGTTCAACCTGGTACAACTTCAAGAGGTACACCTGCTGTCTCTACTTTACCGCAAACGGTTTATGCAACACACACAGCTACACAACTGGCAGCTACTGCTTACTCTGCAAGTTGGCAAGGTGAACCAACTCTTTATACAGAAAATAATTACAATCTTGTTTCTTATGCAAATATAGTTATGGGTAACTTAGCGCCAATGGCTGGGGATGTATACAGAGTTAAAACGAGTATGAAATCTCATGGTATGCAAACCTGGGACTTACTATCAGACGAGATAGTTGAACAAAGAGAATTGCTTGCAAACCCATCTAACATTTTTAGATTAGAAAGAACTGGTAGATTTATAAATCAAAATACAATAAATGATTATTGGGAAGCAACATCTACTAAAGCTGGAGGAGCAACAGAATTAAAAGCAGACTCTGAAGTTTTAATGGAAGGTATGATTATATCTGGGTCTAAGGATTTAGCTAATGAATCTAATCGTAATAATCAATATGTTAGAGTAAGATGTACAAGACCAATTGAAGTTTTTAGAAATTGCGAATATCAATTATCTTTTAAGGCAAGAGCATTTGCAGAAGTAGACGATGGTTCAGACGTAGGAAGAGAATATATGAAAGTATTTATGTCTGGTTCAGGAGTTGATTATGACCCCGTAGGTTCACCAGACTTGGGTAGAAGAATGGACAGTAACGAATTAAGAGCCCCTTATGTAGCACCAGTTTCACCAATAGGTAGACCCTATATGGCTGGACCTAATATACCTATGGCACAAGTTGCAAATATACCAAGATCAAGTACTGTTGCAACCGCAACTTCAACAACTACAGGTAACATACCAGATTTTACAGATAACTCTGCACCAGCTTATGATAGTGACAATGTAGTTTATACTTTTGTAGCAGACCATGATGGTTTTGTAGTTCCTGTATTTGCAGTTCACTTTGGCAAATGGTTAATAAGCGAAGTTTCAGTTAAAGCTATTTCTGAAGATGGCTTTACACCGAATCATACTATAATAGAAGCAAGAGTACCAGAATATCAAGAGGACGATGTATTAGATTTCAAATTTGAATTTTTCGATTATAACGGAGTAAGAGCAGATTTAATATTAGTATCTGAAAGTATAGATTTTGCAGGTGGAAATACTTATATAAATGGTGAAGGGTTTTTAGGTGAAGGTATAATATTCGATGGACAGATAGGAGCATAAAAAATGGCAAATTTAAGAACATTAAATTATCAAGGATTCAAAGCTGCAAGTTCTTCTTTAGGAACTTCTGGTTGGATGTTCTGGTCTGGTTCCAAAACTTTAACAGGTTCAGGAGGTGCACCAGACACGGATTACGATGGTATAGGTTTAGAAGCAGTATTACATTCAGAAAGTTATTTTAGATACTCTGCATCATCTGCTGGTTCCGGTTTAGATATTAGAACAGATACATTTTTCTTAGGAAGCAACGATGCTTTCTTATCTGGTTCTGGAGATGGAAATATTGCTATATCATCTTCTAATTTCGAATTGTCAAATACTGGAGCAGTAACAATGCAAGGGTCGATTACAGCAACAGCTGGTGGTACACTTGGTGGATGGGTAATAGGAACAGACATTCTTTCAGCTTCTGCAGGAACATTTGAATTAGATTCTAATGGGCCTTTTCATATTTCATCTTCTGGTTTTCAAGTAGATACTGCTGGAGCAATAACCGCAAGTGCTGGAAAAATTGGTGGATGGATAATTAATGATAATACTTTAAGTGCACCTAATGATAATATATCTTCAGAAGCTGGTATATTTTTAGAAGCAGATGCCCATCCAAGAATTAGAATAAATCGTACTAGCTCGCCATCTGATAACTATATAAATCTATTTTTTAGTGCTGATTCAAATTGGGGAATAGAAGGTAAGGAAGATGGTAATAGAGTATTTGGATTAGGTAACCCTAACAACTCTGGAAATACAATTGCAGGCTGGGCATTTGATAATGCAAAATTAACGTCTGGTCCATTAATGATAAATTCTGCTAATGCTTATATATCTTCATCTGCTGGAGATGGTTGGTTAATATCCTCATCAGCAGACCCAGCTGACGAAGCAGGCTTTATTTCAAGTTCATTATTTAAGGTAAGATCTTCTGGGCAGATGACAGCTTCTGCTGCAAACATTGAAGGAAAGATAACTGCTAATGAAGGAGAGATAGCTGGATGGGCAATAGAAACTGGTAAATTGCATTCTGGACCATTAGAATTAAATTCTACAAATGGTTATATATCTTCATCTGCTGGTAGCAAATGGATGATATCTTCATCAGCAGAAACCTCTGATCCTACTGGCTTTATAAGCTCATCTCAATTCAAAGTTAGTGCAGATGGAAGGATGACAGCCTCAGCTGGTAAAATAGCAGGTTGGCAAATGAGTGGTACCGAATTAAGGAGTTTAGGTTATTCAGCAGCTAGTAAAGGTATTAAACTAGATGGTAATTCATCTGCACCAACAATTGATATAAGAGAAGATGGAAATAACCTTGTTCAAATGTGGTATGCAAATCAATATAGTTACGGTATTGCAGCATCACAAGCAGGTAATACTACATTCACTTTGGGATCGGCAAATCAAATTGCAGGTTGGGAATTTGACAATGAAAAACTGCAAGGTGGAGTAATGATAATTAAAAAAGATGGAACCATAGAATCAGATGGTTTTGCATCTAACGTTCCAGGAACGGGTTTTAGATTAACAGCTGCATCTGGAGGTTTTCTTGAAGTAGAGAATGCAAGAATTAGAGGAACACTTTCAACAGCTGTATTTGAAAAAGAAGCAGTTACTGCAGTAGGAGGTCAATTATATGTTGCAAATTCTACAACATTAACTGGGTCTGTATTCCCAACAACATTACAACCTTCTGGGTATACTTCTTCAGAGTATCCTCCTAATGAAACAACAATGTCAGTAGTTAATGTTACTGGTTTTGCAAATGGTGAAATACTATCAGCAAAGAAAATGAATAGTACAGGTTTTGCAACTGAATATATGAAAGTAATTTCATCTTCTAGATACGGAGATGCAGAAAACGATTTAACTGGTGCTATCTATGTAGAAAGAGGTTTAGGTACTTCATTTACAGGAACATCTGGTTCACTTGGAGATAGTGGTTCATCTGCTCAAAGTTATTCTGGTTCACAAGTAATAGTTTCTACTGGTAAACTTGGAACTGGGTATATTAGATTAAACGCAAACCCTAATGATCCATATACACCATATATAGATATAGTAGAAAGAACTGGTTCTGATGTTTATGATGTAGATCTAAAAGCAAGGCTTGGAGATTTATCTGGTGTTACCGATTCTAAATTTAGCGATGGCGTAAGTGGCTATGGTTTATATACACAGAACGGATATTTTTCTGGTAAAATAGAGGTAGCAAGTTTACCGGCTTTACCTACTACCACTCCAACTTATCATTACGATTTTAACGTAGGAGCAGGAACAATAGTATATAACACAGTAGGACAAGACTTAAATGATATTAGTGGTTCTATTGTAAACGCAAATGAATGTTGGGTATCTGGAAGTGGAAATTTTATAACTGGTGGTACATCTATAAATTTTGAAGCTGGTAAAGGTACTCGTATAGAAATAGAAGATAGAGAATGGTATTATCCTGGTGGTTCAACGACTCCGATACACTCTGCAAGTATATCTGTTTGGGTAAAACCTGAAGATGTTTCTCATGAGCAACCTCAAATAGTATGGGAATCTGGAGGAGGATCAAATGGAGACGCTTTATATATTTCAGGTAGCCATATCTGGTGGACAGCTTGGGAGGGCTCTTCAAATAGCTATGACACATTAAAAGTTTCTGCATCTATAGAATCTAACGTTTGGACTCACGTTGCAGCATCAAGATATCATGGTACTGCAAGTATTTATATAAACGGAGTACATCAAGCAACTGAAACAGGCCACCCAGATATAGACAGTGGTGGTATAGTTTATTCTGGTTATACTGGTATTGGAGCAACTCATAATGATAGTGCAATAATAACTTCTAGCTTTAGACAAACTTCAGGGGTTGCTTCTGGCGATGGACTACATTGTTATACTGGATCTATTGATGAGCTTAGAGTTTTTGGTCATTATAAACTAACAGATAATGAAATTTCTGCTTTATACCAATCTCCAGCCGGAACTGTAGGGGGAACAACAGTTATAGAAGGTGGCAGAATTAAAACTGGAAAGGTTCAATCAACAAATTATGGAGCATCAGCTGGCTCTGAATTAGACTTAGATAATGGAACAATTAAACTGGGAGGCTCATCTGCACCAGACTTTGCAGTAGATGAAACTGGAGCATTAACAGCTTCTGCTGGTACAATAGCTGGTTGGACAATAGCCTCAGATAAATTATCTAAAAACAATGCAGAGATAGATTCAGCTGGTTCATTAACTTTGGGTACAACTAATGATATTGTAAAACTAGATTCACAAGATGGAACTTATAGACTATGGGCAGGTAACGCAACTGCCGGGTCAGCACCATTCAGTGTAACAAAAGCAGGAGTATTAGCAGCAACTGGTGCTAATATATCTGGAGATATAACAGTAACTGGTGGACAATTAACAGCTTCTATAATGGACTTCCCTTCTGAAGAAAATTTAATTGGGTATTACCCTTTGCATAATTCTGTAACAACAAACAATGGTAATGACAGAGTATTAGATTATTCGGGTAACGATTACCACGGAGAAGATGACGCAGGAGGTATATCAGGAGGAACAACGTTTGTAACTGGAACATCGGCAGGACCATTACCAGGAGCAGCTGAATTTGATGGGACAGATTCTAGAATAGATATAAATGCATTAAAAGCTGGTTTAACTAATAACATGGATATATCTTTATCATTTTGGATATACAATGATGTTGCAGTTGCAAATGTTATACCATTTGGTTTTCATGATGGTTCTGCCAATGACCTTATTTGGACAATGGATGATGGAGGTACTAACAATTTAACTGAATTACATACTAATGGTACAAGTCTTGGAACTGTTTCCTCAACATTAGAATTTACAGATAATTGGAGACACGTAGTACTTACTATCCCAAACGGAGGTGCAGCAAAAATCTATGTAGATGGTCAACTAATGGGATCATATTCAACCGCCAATGCTGATCTTTCAGCAATAGCTGATGTAGATGAAATTTTATTAGGTGGAGAATTAGATTCTGCAGCAGGAGATCCAACAAACGATTTAACAGGAAAGATGTCAGAGTTCCGTGTATATAATACAGAACTAACAGCAGATAATGCAAGAGCGTTATTTAATTTACCGGCCGGACCTAACTCTGCTGGGACAACTATATCTGGTGATAAAATAACAACTGGAAAGATACACTCTAACAATTGGGCAGCATCAGCTGGTTCTCAATTAGATTTAGACAATGGAATAATTAGACTTGGTGGTTCTTCATCTCCATCATTCCAAGTAGACCAAGCAGGAGCACTAACAGCTTCTGCCGGTAAAGTTGCAGGCTGGACAATTGGGGCTTCATCGATAACATCAACAACTTCAGTTGATGGTGGTTCAACGATATTAAAATCAAATGGGCAAATAACAGCTTCATCTATGCTATTATCTGGATCAGCAACAGCTACAAACTTTGCAACTAAAGTAGTAACTGTAGATGCTGGAAATTTATCTTCTTATAGAAGAGCAAATGGTGGAGGCTACAATTTAGTATTTGATGGATCTCAAGGTGGAGAAAGAATTATGCATATGATTTTAGACACAGATCCAGGATTAATTAAAGGGTTTGATTTAGTTAATATGTCTGGATCAGTTGAATCCCAGATTGTAATAGATGTAACTACAACAGTAACAGGATTTGACGATGGTATTAATACATCGATGGCGGCAATGAACGCAGCTAGATAATAGGAGAAAACAATGGCAACAGTAACAATGACAAATGGGCATAGGTATAAATTTGCAGCTTCGGCTGGAACACCCGTGTTAATAGAATCTTCCGATAATGTAGGAGATGTAAATTATTTTCACAACGCCGTTCACATGGAAGACATAGAATATTCTGCAGGATCTACAGGATTTCTTACAATTAAAGGTAATAATGGTAATACAGGTTATGGACCTCAAATACTGTGCTGGAATGTTGGATCCGGTGATGCAGGAATTTGTTTTAGAACAGATAGTGTATATTGGCATGTAGGACAAGATAATAACCAATCCAATAGATTTTCAATTGGAAATAGCTATGCTATAGGATCAAGTGTTGCATTAACAATAGATACAAGTGAAGATGTAACTATTCACCAAGACCTATCTGTTGATGGAATGACCTATTTAGATGGTATTGATTGTGACGGTAACGTAAACATTAATGGAGATATGACTTTTGAACAAGATCATGACATTGAAATAAATAGTCATGATTCAGGACAAATTAGAATACTAAATGTTGCAAGTAGTACTAATAGAGATGCAATGAAAATTGGTATAGATGGAGAATATAGAGGTTATTTCAAATTTTATGATGATGACGATGAAACAGATCAAAGGTGTTATATTGGATATGATGCTAGTACTAATGAGTTTGTTATTCAACAGTATAAATCTGATACAAACACTTGGCCTGCATATAAATTTCCACAAAGTGGAACAGCTGTTTTTGCTGGTACAACTGTAACATCTGATCAAAGATTAAAGGATAATATTCAAACTATCACTGGGTCTTTAGATATAATTAAAAAACTAAGGGGAGTCTCTTATAACTGGAACGCTTCTTCATCTTTTGATGCTGGTAAAAGGGACTTTGGCTTGATTGCTCAAGAGGTAGAATTAGTATTACCGGAAATTGTAGATACATCTCCTGATACTGAAGCCAATGCAGATGTAACTTCTGAAGGCGAAAAAATAAAACCTTTAGTAGATAATATGAAATCTATGCAATACGGCCATTTAGCTGGTCATTTTGTAGAAGCAATTAAAGAACAACAAGTAATCATTGAAGATTTGAAAGCTAGAATAATAGCATTAGAGGCTAAATAATGAAAGAGAATAAATCTAAAGGGTTAGGTGATACTATAGCAAAAATAACAAAAGCTACAGGTATTCAAAAAATAGTTAAAAAAACTATTGGCAATGATTGTGGCTGCGACGAAAGACAGGAACTATTGAATAAGAAATTCCCTTATAAGAAAGGTTAGATGATATTTATATATGGCACAAAAAGTAAAATGGGAAGAAGCTAATTTTAAGTGGAATGATAACCCTCATCTATGGGATCTAGTACAGATAATAGAAGAGGTTACTACCACTGGAGGAGCAATAGCTCCAGAATTAGTTAAAAAGTTAGATAAGAAGAAAAAAAAGAAACTAGTCCGTTTAATAATGCACAAAAACGGTACAAAAATCTATGACGAAGAAAAAGAAGTTAAAAGCTTACATCTTAAAGTAAAAGACATAGAAATAATAGCCGAGGAGATAAAAAGACATGTACAAATTATACACTGATAAAATAGAAAACTTTGAAGCAAAAATTGAGTTACAAGGAGCTTCATTAAAAAAGTCTAAAGCTAGGTTGGTAATTGAAGCAGAAGATTTTAATATAATGTTTAATGGTAAAATTTCTGAGTCTGGTAATGTTAGTGTACCCGTTAAAAGATTAAAAGGTTTAATAGATGAAAATAGCAAAGGTTCTATTAAATTAGAAGTAATTGCTGAAGATACATTTTTTACACCTTGGGAATCTACTTTCAAAGTAGAAGCAAGTAAAAAAGTTACAGTAGAAGTTAAATCTCAATCTTCTCCTTCTTTAGTCGAAAATAAATCAAAAGTAGAAATATTATCACAACCAACGTTAACAGAAAAAGAACATGTAATTAATTTGTTAAAAATGCTAATAAAAGAAAATATAAACATTAAGAATCTTTCTATAAAGAAAACTGAGGTTAATACTATAGTAGCTGAATATATCCAAGCTAATCCTATAAATGATAATCAAAAAACACCAATTATAGAGAAAGTAGTAAAGATATTAGAAAAACGTAAATAGAGGTTATAAATGGCTGGATCAGACGACTTTACAGGCCAAAATATTCAAGACACTTATCAAAGGGTTTTGCAATTATCATCGAGCGGGGCAGTAGCAGATGGTACAGGATCTTTAGTGCCATTGTTGAGAGTAACGTCTTCATATGCTGTTTCATCTTCTGTTGAGATATTAAAAGAATTATCTTCTTCATATGCAGAAACCGCAAGTTTTGCAAATAGCTTTGAAGTTACAGGACCACTTACAGCAAGCAATATAAGCGCAAGTGGTAGAGTAACTGCACCAGATATTACATTATTTGCTACTAATGCTGGAAACCAAGAGATAGCTTGGTTCGGTGGAACAAATCAAGATGTTGAAAAAATCTATTGGGATGGTACCAATATAAATATTACTATACAAGACGAGGATATATGCGCAACTCATGTAGGAGGTGTAAACGTTAAAGGTACTTTAAGCGCAAGTACTGCAGTAAATACCGAAAAGATTATAACTACAAATAGTAATAATAACATAGAAATAAACCCAGCTGGTACAGGTGAAATAGACTTAGTAACTGGTAAAGTAAACATAAAATCTTCTGGGCCATTAACGCTACCTAAATTAAATTTATACAATAGCGCTGGAACGTATTCTCAATCTATAAAATGGACTCCTACTTCAAACAAGATTACTTCCATTCCCGACGAAGCTGGATCATTTGTAATAGAATCTCCTGGTAATGTAATATCAACAACTACAATAAGCGCATCTGGTCTTGTTTCTTCAAGTGGACTAAGATTACCAAACGGAGGAGCAATAACTTGGGGAGGTGTTGGTTACGCTATATCAGTAACAAATGATAATCTGCAATTGGGATCAGGAACTAACGTTGATGTAGAAGGTTATTTATCTGTCGGGGGAGCTATTACTTCATCAGCAGTATCATCTAGCGGTTTAATTGAAGCTAATAATATATTATCTGCTGGCAGAATTTATTGGGGAGGCTTTGGTGGATCTAACAAATTTCTTGGTATATCTGGAAATGGGTTAGCCTTTGAAAATACCTCATACCTTAAAACGCCTTCTATAACTGCTTCTGGTGATATATCTACAAGTGCAGATCTTAAAGGTGGTAATTTGTATTTAGGTCATGGTTCAAGAACTATAGCTAACACTGGTCACAGTGGTATAGGTAATCTGAATGTAAATTCTTCAAGAATTTTATATTTACAACATGCAGAAGGATACAATATAGAAATAGGAGGAGCTGAAGCACAAGACACAATATTAGTTGAAGGTAACAATGCTTCACAAGCAGTTGTAATTACAGCTAATAGAGGTCTTACAGTAAATGGAGCAATTACTTCATCTGGTAATATAAGTTCAAGTGGATTAATTTCTGCAGCTAATTTTCATGTTCCTGGGCAAGGAAGAATATCATTTGATAATACTGATACTGATGACCAATTTATTAAAGGTTTAGATAATTCTATTATTATAGATGGCGATGATACTATAAGACTTAAAGCAGACAATTATGTTGAATTTGCAGATAATAGTAATAATGCCCAAGTAAGCATTGATGGTAATAATGGTCACATAACAGCTTCAGGTGCTATAAGTTCAAGTGGGGCTATTAAAGCTCAGGGGTATTATCTAAACGATGTTTCAATTTTAACTGAAAATACAAATGTAGTTTATATAGGAGATACTACAGCCGGTTCAGATTTTGATAGAGTAGAAATATTACACCCACTAAGAACCTATCACCCGATAACCGCTTCAGCAGTTATTAGTCAAAGTGATATTGGACATGCTGCAAATATATTAGGCGGTGATTTACTTGTTTATGGTAAAATAAAATCTGTTGGTTCAGAACTTACGATTATGTCTGGGTCGATAACAGCTTCTGCAAATATATCAACCTCTGCAGCTATACAAGCTTTAACGGGTTCATTCGGTACTAATACTACAACTATTACAGATAGAATAGAAACTACTGGTTATATTAGTACAACTACTGGTCTTCAAGCTCCAGGTTTTACAGCTTCACATAAACTATTACAATTAGGCTCAGCAGATGATGAAAGTCAAGAATTAATAGTTTATGGAAAGATCCAACAAAAAGGTTCAGACTTAACTATAATGTCGGGAAGCCTAACGGCATCTGCCGATATAAGTACAAGTGCTGGAATAGTTGCTTTATCGGGATCATTTGGAACAGGAACAACAACTATAACAGATAGAATAGAAACTACAGGCTTTATTAGTACAACAACTGGACTTCAAGCTCCGGGACTTACTGCATCTCATAAATTATTACAACTGGGATCAACGGTAGATACAAAACAAGAATTAGTAGTTTATGGAAAGATAGAACAAAAAGGATCAGGCCTAACTATTATGTCTGGTTCTATAACGGCTTCATCAGATATTTCAATGTCTGGAGACAGTAGTATTATAACTAGGACAGGATCTTTCAATCATATTATTACAGACGGAAATACTATTGAATTTAGAAATGCAGGGACTGGAGCAAAAGAAGGTTCGTTAAAATTCGATTCAACAAATGGTTTACAAGTAAAAGATGAAAATGATGTAGAAGGTAAATTAAAAAGTAAATTTATAACTGCAACTGAAACTTTAATTTCTACGGGTAATGCAGAGTTTACAGGGCCACTAACTGCATCTGGTGATATTAGTGCAAGTGGTACAATTAGAACTAGTGGAAACATCTTATCTAGTGGAGCAATAACAGCCAATTCAATAGCAGCACCAGGGTTCACAGCATCCCATAGATTATTGCAATTAGGCTCAGAAGTTGATACAAAACAGGAATTAATAGTTTACGGAAAGATACAACAAAAAGGTTCTGGTTTAACGATTATGTCTGGGTCGATAACCGCTTCTGCTGACATTTCAATGTCTGGACCTGGTAGACAGATTATTACAGAAACAGGATCTTTCAATCATATTATTACAGACGGAAACACTATTGAATTTAGAAACCCGTCTGATAAGTCAAAACTTGGATCCTTAAAATTCGATTCAACAAATGGTTTACAAATTAAAGCAGCAGATGATACAGATGGAAAAACTAAAACTGGGCATATATCAGTTCTAAGTGAATTCTATTCAATAGGAAATTACACTAGAATATCTTCTACAGAATTTGATATGCAATCTCCTATGACTGCATCGGGAATAATTAGTGCAAGTGCAAATGCCATTTTTAATACAATGGATGTTAATGGAGCTTTATCTAGTACTAATGCTATAACTACAACAAAAACGATTTCAGCTGAAACTGGCTTAAGAGCACCAGGGTTTACAGCTTCGGCTAAATTATTGCAATTAGGAGCAACAGATAACACAAAACAAGAATTAATAGTTTATGGTAAGATCCAGCAAAAAGGTTCAGACCTAACTATTATGTCTGGATCTATTACAGCTTCTGGAGATATAAGTTCAAGTGCAACAATTGCAGGACTGACAGGTTCATTCGGAACTGGGACAACGACAATCACAGACAAGATACATACAACTGGTACCGTATCTGGTAGTACCATTCTAGCACCTGGAGCAAACATTGGTACTTCTGGAGTTGAAGTAAAAGGTAACATTTCTTCTCAAGGTTTAATAGACGCAGGTAATGGATTAAGAGCTCCAGGCTTTACGGCATCGCATAAACTATTACAATTAGGATCAGCAACTGATACAAAACAAGAATTAATTGTACATGGTAAATTACAAGTAAAAGGTTCAGACTTTACAATTATGTCTGGGTCAATAACAGCTTCAGGTGATATCTCTGCATCGGGTAATGTAATGGCTGGTGGAGGAGGAACAGGATCTTTTGATCATATAATAACTTCACAAAATACTATTGAATTTAGAAACCCTGGGACTAAATCGCCAGTTGGTTTTGTAAGCTTTGATGCAACAAATGGTATGCAACCAATGGATGCTTCAAGAGCAAATCTTCCAAGATTAGCAGATAAATTTGCAACAGCAAGAACAATAGATGGTGTATCATTTGATGGCTCTAAAAATATAACTACTAATCAGTATATGGGCCAAACAAATCTTCAAAAAGTTACGATGAATGAATTCAATTATCAAAAGAACGATTTTGTAAGATTGGTGCTTGGTACTAAATTCACATATCTACAAAATATTAATGAAAAAGAAGCAGTTACTATTTATGCTACTGTTCAAATACCAGTTGGAAGAACTCTTAATTCTGTAATACCTTATGGATCAACTGCTCCATTAAATCAACTTGCTAAAAATTATGTATCGTTAAGAGGGGTTAATATGGATGGAACTTGGAACTCAGAGCCAATAGAGTTTGCTAATAAAGGAAAAGCAATTGTTCCTGAGCTTACTTTACTAGGAGCAGAATACCTAGTAGATACATCAACAGTAAAGAAACCAAAGCATGAATCCACTAGAACTAATTATTTGATGATAGGAGTAATATTACAACCAGGAGCTAACTTTAGAGGATTGCTACTAAATTACTCTTAATAGACTGATATTTATACTATATGATAAAACTAAAAGAAATATTAACAGAGGGCGTTTATGATCCAGGAATATTCAAAGCAGTATTTACTGCAGGTGGTCCTGGTAGCGGAAAATCATATACTGCTTCAACATTATTTGGTATGCCTGAAAAAATGCCATATGTTTCGGCAAAAGGGTTAAAGGGTGTAAATTCAGATTCAGCATTTGAAACTTATTTAGATAAAGCCGGTTTATCTCAAGATATAAAATCCCTGAATGCGGACGACTATGCAAAAGCAATGGAATTAAGAAATCAAGCAAAGCGTGTAACTGCAAAAAGGATGCACAGCTATATAAATGGAAAGCTTGGTATGTTAATAGATGGAACAGGAAAAAATTATGATAAAATTGCAAATATGAAATATCAACTGCAATTACATGGTTACGATTGTTACATGATATTTGTAAATACTACTTTAGAAGTAGCAATAGAAAGAAATGAAAAAAGACCAAGAAAAGTACCTTTAGACATTCTGAAAAAATCTTGGAAAGATGTACAAAATAATCTTGGTAGATTTCAAGGGTTATTTGGTAGATCCAATATGTTAATAGTAGACAATTCAGAATATAAAGAATTTCCATCAGTTGTTAAAAAAGCAGCAGCAAGTTTTGTCAATAAACCTATAAAAAATCAAGTTGCTAAGAAATGGATTAAAAAAGAATTAGAATTGAAAAAATCATGAAACTATCAGAATGGTTAGCAGATAATATACTAGAAGATGAAATAGTAGATTTTGTTTCAACTGGTAAAGTTAAATCTTTACTAGAAGCAAATGGCGTAGGTAGTTCTGAAGTTGACGATGGCCCAACTACATTTTACAAGTCTTATAAAGACTATGAAAAATATACAAAAGCTCAAGCTGAAAAGATGGGAATGAAAGTTATAAACTTTGTAATTGGTGAAAACCCTTTAGACAATAGTTATACAAATTCTAATATGCCAACATACTTTCCAGCTGGTATACCAGGAGAATCTACTCCAGCAGGAGGTAAAGATTACAAATTTACAAAAGCTTATTCTTTATGGAGAAAAAGGATAAAAGATATAGCATTACTAGTTGGGTTTGAATTTTTAGACCATTTAGAGAAAAAAGAAATACCTTCGAAAACTCCAAGTAACGATAAGATAGATGAACCAACGTCGCCTTCAAAGAATCCTCTAACCGAGGCTGTAAAGAACGAGTATGCATTCAAAGCTATCTTTTTAGCAGGAGGACCAGGTTCAGGTAAATCAACAGTAATAAATAAATTGTTTGGAATACCACCAAAGAATAAAGTGCAATCTGGGCTAACTACAGCTGGATTAAAAATAGTTAATTCAGATTCAGCTTATGAATATCTAAAAGCAAAACATAAAATACCCCCTTCTGAAAACGATATGACAGATGCTCAAAGATCAATGGGTGGAAAGCTAATGGCTAAATCTGTAAAAATTGCAAAGAAGCAATTAGAAAATTATTTAGATGGAAAGCTTGGTATTATAATAGATGGAACTGGAGCATCATCAAATGCTCTTGGAAAAAAGAAAGCAAGAATAGAAGATTTAGGATACGATTGTTATATGATATTTGTATCCACTTCTTTAGAAACTGCTTTAGAAAGAAATAGAAATAGAAAAGAAAGAACCTTGCTAGATAAAGTAGTTGAAAGATCTTGGCAAGCGGTTATGGATAATTTGAAAACTTATAAGTCTATGTTTAGTTCAAACTTCGTAGAAGTATCAACAGAAGGCAAAGAAACAGACAAACTACCTTCAGGAGTTAAATCTGGTATAAATAAGTTTTTAAGAAAACCTCCAAAAAATAAAGTAGCTAAAAAATGGCTTAAACATGCAAGGGAGTTGTTATAATGAGAAAAGCAATAGACGATGCAAAAGTTCAGAGAATGAGAAATTTAGTATCTGGAGATTATACATCTAAAACTAAAATAAGAAGTGGGTATACGAAAAAAAGAATCGTAAGAAAAGAGGGGGATGTTTGGGAAGAGAATAAAAAAACTTGGACTATAAAAAATGGAATTAAACAAACCGTAAATAAACTTGATAAGATAAGAGTAGAAAGTACAGTTCCTTTGTGTTGTCCTAAATGCAATAAGAGAATGAAGCACGAAGCTGATAAATTTGCATATAGTCACTTTAAGTTTTGCATGAATTGCTTATCTGAATTTGAAACTTCTATAAAAATAAAAGGAAGAGATAATTGGTTTAAGTATAAGAAAGAAGTACAAGATGCTAATTTTCAATCTTGGTTAAAAGAGGTTTCTGGTGAGTATGAAGATTTTCTAAAGCATAGAACTTCTAAGTCTATGATTAGTGAAGCTGGAGATATAGAAGATTGGGGAACTGGTCAAAGTGAAAAACAATTAAGAGAAAAGTTTGATAAAGAAATTAAAGAAATAATGGAAAGAAGAAATGGCAATAAGTAAAAAACAAATTAAAGAAATCTTAAAAGAAGAATTAATTAGAATCAAAGAAGCTTCAATAACTAGAGGTTTTCAAAAAGCCATAGAAGCTTACCAAGATGTGCAATTAAAACAGCAACAATTAAGAAAAGCTTTTGTAGCTGAAAAGAATCCAAAAACAAAAGAAAGGCTAAAACAACAATTAATAAAAATGCACAAGGTTGTTCAAAAAGCTGAATCTGAATTTCAAAGAGTTCTAAGAGATGAACCTGTAGATTTAGATGAAAAGTTAGTATTTTATTTCGATAAGAAAAAAGACAAGATTATGAGATTTGATACTGACCGTAAAAAGAATAAAAAGTTTAATAAATAAAAAGGAGAAAAAGTTATGGGACTAGGATTAGGAAAATTATTTTCAGGTGGAGCCGGAGAACTGGTAGAATCAGTTGGTGGTGTACTTGATAATCTTACGACAAGCAAAGAAGAAAAGCTAGAAGCAAAAAGAAAAATGAAAGAGCTAATAGCTAATTACGAAACAAAGATGGAAGAAAACATTACTAATCGTTGGCAAGCAGATATGAATTCTGATTCATGGTTATCTAAAAATGTAAGACCATTAGTTTTAATATTTTTAGTAGTATGCACAATGCTAATGATTTTTATTGATGCAGGAACAATTAAATTTACAGTAGAAGAAAAATGGACTGATCTTTTACAACTAGTATTAATTACAGTAATTGGTGCTTATTTTGGTGGTCGTTCATTCGAAAAACGTAAAAAATAATTATGGCACAAAATCTAAAACAAATAATATCTTCTGAATATAAAAAGTGCGCTTCTGATCCAATGCACTTTATGAGAAAGTATGGGTATATCCAACATCCTACTAGAGGAAAGATATTATTTGATTTATACCCTTTTCAAGAAAAGTCTTTAGAACAAATTTCTAAACATGATTATAGTATTATATTGAAATCTAGGCAACTTGGAATATCAACATTAACTGCTGGTTATGCATTATGGTGTATGTTATTTAATGAAGATTTTAATGTTCTAGTAATTGCAACTAAACAAGACGTAGCAAAAAACCTTGTAACAAAAGTTAGAGTTATGCATCAGTATTTACCATCATGGTTAAAAGGTAAAGTTTCAGAAGACAACAAGCTTTCTTTGAGATTGCAAAACGGTTCACAGATAAAAGCTATATCATCTTCTCCAGATGCTGGTAGATCAGAAGCACTATCTTTATTAGTAATGGACGAAGCTGCATTCATAGATCACATAGATGAAATATGGGCATCATCTCAACAAACCTTAGCAACAGGTGGTAAATGCATTGCTTTATCAACACCAAATGGTATGGGTAATTGGTTTCATAAACAATGGGTAAAAGCTGAGAATGGTGAAAATGCTTTTCAAACGATAAGGCTTCACTGGACAGTACACCCAGAAAGAGATCAATCTTGGAGAGACGATCAAAACGAATTACTAGGTGCAGCAATGGCCGCACAAGAATGCGACTGTGATTTCCTATCATCTGGTAATTCAGTAATATCTGGTGAATTGCTACAATGGTATAAAGATAGTATGTGCCAAGATCCAATAGAACAAAGAGGACCAAACGGTGAATTTTGGATATGGGAATACCCAGATTATTCCAGGGACTATATGATAGTAGCCGATGTTGCTCGTGGTGACGGTGGAGACTTTTCTACTTTTCATATAATAGATGTAGAGACTGTAACACAAGTTGCAGAATATAAAGGTCAACCTGGTACTAAGGAATTTGGTAATATGCTAGTTAATGTAGCTACAGAGTACAACGAAGCTTTATTAGTTATAGAGAATGCAAATGTTGGTTGGGCAGCATTACAACCTGCAATAGATAGAGGGTATAGAAATTTATATTATACCTATAAACACGATGGAGTAACAGATCCAGCAACACAATTAACAAAAGGTTATGATATGAAAGACCGGTCCCAAATGACACCTGGGTTTACAACATCATCGAGGACAAGACCTCTTTTGGTATCAAAACTTGATATTTATTTTAGAGAGAAGTCCTGTACTGTAAAGTCCAAAAGACTGGTAGATGAATTATCTGTTTTTGTATGGAATGGTAATAGGCCAGAAGCACAAAGAGGTTATAACGATGACCTTGTAATGGCTTTTGCAATTTCTTTATTTGTTAGAGATCATGCATTGAAATTAAGAAATGAAGGAATAGAATTAAATAGATTGGCGCTAAATAACTTTAATAGAACTAGTGGCATATATAATAATACTCCTCAACAAAGCGAATGGACAATGAATAATGGTCGCGAAGAAGAGGACTTAACTTGGCTTTTATAAAGGGTTAGAAATAAAATGGAAAACAATACATTTTTTAATAGATTAAGAGGGTTATTTTCAACTAATACTATTGTCCGTAGAATTGGCAATAATAAACTAAAGGTTATAGATGTAAATAAAGCTCAAGCAAAAGAAAAACTTTCAACAAACAGATTAATAGATAGATTTAGTAAACTGCATTCTACAATGGGAGCAGTTAACCCTGCTAATGATCCAAACTTTCACACGTTAAAATTACAACTATATGGTGATTATGAAATAATGGATGAAGATTCAATTATATCAGCAGCATTAGATATCTATGCAGATGAATCTACTTTAAGAGATGAGTTTGGTGATGTACTAACTATCAACAGTAAAAATGAAGAAGTTAAAAAAATTCTTCACAATTTATTTTACGATATAATAAATATTGAATTTAACTTATGGCCATGGGTTCGTAACATGTGTAAATATGGAGACTTCTATTTGAAGTTAGATATTGCTGAAAAGATGGGTATAATTGGTGTAACTCCTATATCTAGTTATGAAATGTATAGGCATGAAAATTTTGACCCTAACAATCCAGAGCTAGTGCAATTTGTACAAGATGCTTCGATGGGTGGACAATCTGGTTACAATTCTAAAGTTGCTAAAGTAGAATATGATAATTATGAAATAGCTCACTTTAGATTATTATCAGATACAAACTTTTTACCTTATGGTAAATCTATGATTGAGCCATCAAGAAAGTGTTGGAAACAATTAACTCTTATGGAAGATGCAATGATGATCCATAGAATTATGAGAGCACCAGAAAAAAGAATATTCAAAGTTGATATAGGTAATATACCTCCAGCAGAAGTAGATACATATATGCAAAGAGTTATAAATAAATCAAAGAAAACTCCTTATGTAGATACTAAAACTGGTCAATATGATTTGAAATATAATATGAATAATATGATGGAAGACTTTTATCTTCCAGTAAGAGGTGGTCAATCCGGTACAGAAATAGATACACTTTCAGGGATGGAATGGACTGGTATCGATGATGTAAATTATTTGAAAGAAAGAATGTTTGCTGCATTGAAAATACCTAAAGCTTTTATTGGTTATGAGGAAGGAGTTGAAGGAAAAGCAACACTAGCAGCACAAGATGTTAGATTTGCAAGAACTATAGAAAGAATACAAAGAATCTTAGTTTCAGAGCTTACAAAAATAGCAATTGTACATTTATATTCTCAAGGGTATAACGATGAAGATCTAGCAGATTTCGATTTGCAATTAACAAACCCTTCTACAATTTATCAACAAGAACAAATTGAATTATGGAATAGTAAAATACAACTAGCTAGAGAAATAAAAGATACGCAAATACTTTCAGAAGATTGGGTTTATAAGAATGTATTCGAATTATCTGATGAAGATATTGAATCTGAAAGAGAAAAAGTAATTGCAGATGCTAAAGAAAGATTTAGAAAAATGCAATTAGAACAAGAAGGAAATGATCCGAAAGTTTCTAAAGAATCTCTTGGAACACCTCATGCTCTTGCAATGGTAGATCAAGAAGAAGAAAGAGAACCTGGTGATGCAAATGCTTTTGAAATAAAAGGTAAAGTAGGCAGACCAGATGAAGGCCCAAAATCAGGACAACAAGATTCTGCAAGAGGAAGAGATCCTCTTGGTAAGGAAATTAGAAGTAGAGAAGGTAAATTAAGTAATAATGTTAGAAAAAGAACAAACGCTTTGAAAAGAGAATCAAATCTTTCTATAGCAAAAAATTTATTTAATAAAAGCAAAAACACTTCTATATTGAATGAAAACAGTCTATTAGATGATAACATTTAATAGTTATATGATATTTATAAGAAATAGGCAGAGAAGATGAAATATAAAAAATTGAAACACTCTAAATTCAAAAATACAGGTGTATTGTTTGAACTACTGGTAAGACAAATTACTAGTGACACTTTGAACGGTGTAAAGAAATCTCCTGCTATAAAAATATTAGAAACGCATTTTAATTCTAAAACTAATATTAGAAAAGAAATACAAATGTATCATACTTTGCAAAATCAAAAGTTTAATACAGAAGATAAAGCTAATAGATTTATAGATGCAGTTATAAGAGAATATGCTAAAATTAATAGAACAGCATTAAGAAAAGAGAAATATAATTTGATTAAAGAAATAAAGCAAAATTATAATCTAGAAGCTTTTTTCAAAACTAAAATTTCAAATTATAAAATGAATGCATCTATTGCTAAAACTTTAGATAAAGATTATGTAAACCCAGCAGATAAGGTAAGATCAAGATATACTATCATAGAATCTATAACTGGTAAATCTTCAGAAGTTGGAAAACAAAAAGCAACTGTCTTAAAAGAATTTTCACAAGGCGATAAAGATCTAAGAATATTGTCTTATAATATATTGCTAGAAAAATTCAATGCTAAATATGGAAAACTTAGTATTTCGCAAAAAAGATTGTTAAAAGAATATATTAATAATGTTTCAAATACTGAGAGGTTAAAGAAGTATGCAGACTCTGAAGTTATAAAGCTTGCAAATAGCTTAAGTAAATGTGAAACAAAAGTTAATGATAAAATTGTAAAAATAAAAATAGCTGAAGTAAAAACGCAATTGTTAAAAATACAAGGCGAAAAGAAATTAAAAGATTTGCATCTAGTTTCTTTGCTTCGTTCTTATGATTTAATAAAGGAGTTGAAAAATGTCTCTAAATAAAAAATTGAAAGAATTAGAAGATAAATTCAAAGAGGAAGAAATAGAAGAAGCAAATACAACTGCAGATGCAGGAGGTGAATACAATACAAAATATGCTTTTGGTAAAAAGAAAAAGAAAGACTTAGAAGTTGGTGGTTATAAGAAAGTGAAAGAATCTAAGTTTATGACTTTAGCAAAAGCAACTTTGATGAATGAAGTATCTTATAAAGAATATAAGAAAGACGAATCAGCAACTGCAAAGCAAAAAGTAAATAGAGCTATAAAAGAAATTAATAGTAAGCTATATAAAATTGAACGTATAGTCAATCAGAATATAAAATTAAAATCTGAATCGGGAGTAGATGAATCTAAATATTGGAAATCTACTAGAAGTAACCTTGCAAAGATATCAGAGAAAATGAATAGAATATCAAATAGGTTAAGAAGATTTTAATGAAAAAGAAAAAGACTATATTAAAAGAAAAACTAGAAAAAGAAGATCTAGCAAGAATACGAAAAATAATTCGTTCTGAAATTGCTGAACTGTTTTTTGATTTATATAGAAAAAGAACCGTTTGGAGCAAGCAATGAAAAATATTTTAATAGATACTATACCATTTAATGTAAGCCCAGAACTGATCAAAGAATCAGAAGAAAAAAATAACGGAAGAGTTATTGTTACTGGTGTATTACAAAGAGCTGGAGCTAAAAATCAAAATGGTAGAATTTATCCAAAAGAGATTTTAGTTAGAGAAGCTGAAAAATATGCAAAGACTGAAATAGCAGAAAGAAGAGCTTTAGGAGAACTAGACCACCCAGATTCTTCTGTTGTTAATTTGCAAAATGCTTCACACAATATAAATAAGATATGGTGGAAAGATAACGATTTAATGGGACAAGTAGAAGTACTTGGAACACCATCTGGTAATATACTAAAAGAATTATTGAAAGCTAATATAAAACTAGGTATATCATCAAGAGGTATGGGTTCTGTCAAGCAATTATCAGAAGATGGAACATTAGAAGTACAAGGCGACTTTGAATTAGTTTGTTGGGACTTCGTTTCTAACCCATCTACTCATGGAGCTTTTATGCACCCAGTAAACGAATCTGTTACAAAATCAATTGTAAATAATAAATACGACAAAGTAAACTCTATAATAAATGAAATACTTTGCGACTTAACATGCAAATGTTCTTTACCGAGAAGGAGAAAATAATGAAATTAAAAAGACTATTAAAAGAAAACGAAGAGTCTCAAGCTAAAGCTTTAACTAGAGAAGAAAAAAGATCTATCATAGATTCTGTTTCTAAATTCAATGAATATGGTAAATCTGTCTACAGAGAATCAGATATTAAAGAATTAGTTGAAACTCTAAAGGAGCTTTCCAAAAAGGCTTCTGAATTAGCAGTCAATGAAGCTGGTGATTGGTTTGATGGTATATCTGTAAAAAGAGATATGAAAGAAGTTAATTCTTCTGTAGAATTATTTTCTAAAACTGCAAATGAAATTTCAACATTGCAACAAAGATTAGAATCTGTATTTGAAGATATAGGTCACAAGCTTGGTAAATATTACGAAATTGCTGAAGCACTTGATAAGATAGATGATAAAGAAGCTGAAACTGATTATGAAGATCTTGAAGATAAAGATATAGATAACGACGGAGACACAGACGATTCAGATGAGTACTTACATCACAAACTAGGAGTTGTAGCAAAGAAAACTGAAGGTATATCTTTAAGTAAATTAAAAAATGAAGCAGCTCCAAAGATGAGAACATCTAGGGAAACTGAAAATATTAAAAAGATAAAGGGAATGGTAGGAGCAGCAAAAAAAGCTGGAGGCTCTGGAAGATACGGTAAAGAATTTGAAACTGCAAAGAAACAAGCTCTTAAGGCTATTGATAAAATGCTAACATACTCAAGAATAGGAGGATAATAATGAATTCTAAAACTATAAGAAAAATAATTAAAGAAGAATTACAAAATCTTCTACTAACAGAAAAATTTCAATCTAAAAAGCTTACAGATTTATACTCATTGCTTGCATCTGAAAGATGGTCTGGTGGAAAAGGTATCTTTGATAAAATGGCTAGATGGAAAAAGTTCGATTGGGCAAACACTCCAGACTCAGCTGTTGTAAAAGCTACATCAGGTGATGCAGGAGCAAATATAATGAATGTATTTGTAGTAACTAAGTCAAAACAAAATATGCAAGACAAAGGCTATTACTATAATACAATAAGACCAGGTTTACTTGGTATGACTTTAGGAAAGAAAATTTTAGGTGCTAATGGAAACATAGTTGATAGAAAAGGTGATAGAGCTGGAGCTGGTTATGAAAAGAAAGGCGTTCACAATTTCAAACAATTTAATGCTTATGCAGATGTAGTTTATAGAATAGATATTTCTAATATACCAAGCTCTGCTGATGTTCAAGCTCAAAGATCAAAAGCAAAAGATGGAGCTACTGCTTTAATGAGTGCAAGAGATGTATTAAGAAAAAATAAATCAAGATATCAAGATGCATTAAAAATGAAAGCTGGAGAAGGTGGTTGGAAATCAGCAAGAGATATGGTAAAAAGAGCAACTGAACTATTTCAAAAAGCAATTGAAAATCACACTAAAATGTTATCTCAAGGTATGTACATGGATACATGGAATAATGAATATGGTAATGCATCAAATTTATATAGTAACATAATGGAAAAGTTTAGAAGATTTCAAGAGCAAAACAAATCGGCTTTGAAATATAAAGATGATCCAAGAGATTCTGGGTATCATAAAGATAGAATGGCTGGAACATTAAAAGAAATGCAAGATCTATTCAAAGACTTTAACAAAAGAATGAAAGCATTAGAAGGTGCTAAACCTACAAAAATTAAAGCTGGTTGGTAAAAATAAAATAATCATCGCTCTCAATGAAAAAGTTGGCTTATTCTTTGGATAAGTCAATTTTTTTTGTTATATTAGTACTAAATAAAATTATTAACAAAAACTTATAATACTATGGGTAAATTTATTCCTAAAGACAGGTCTGGTAAGCCTATTAAAAATTACCGCAAAAGACATGAATTTATAATGCCGGGTGTACCATCTGGTGTCAAAGTACCAGGGACATCATCTGGAGATGTTGAAAAAGCTCTTAAAATATTTAAGAGACAAATGAAAGATTCTGGTACATTAGAAGAATTAAGAGATAGAAGATATTTCGTTAAGGAGTCTAAAAAGAGAGTTATAAAGAAAGAAAAAGCAGTAAGAGCTCAACAGAAACACGACAGATGGAGAAAAGCACATGATAAAAATCACATCTGGACTGCTATTATAGACGGCAAAGCGCAATAATAACCTATTTGAAATAATGGTTTAGGTAATATATAACAATATTGCCTAAATTGTTGTGGTTTTTTTAGTCTTTTCATATATTCCTATATATTTATATTCACAAACAGATATACAAAAATGCGTTATCTATTCTAATATAATGCAGTATATGAAAAACAATCGATATTAAGGTTCCCAATAACCTTACTTCCAAAATTACATATTAAAGGAGAGAAATAATGTCAAAAGACTTATTGAAAGAAGCTATTGCTGACGCGAAGGCTGTTAGAGAAACTGCAATTGCAAACGCAAAATTAGCTTTAGAAGAAGCTTTTACTCCAAAACTACAATCTATGCTATCTGCAAAGATACAGGAAGAAGAAGAATTAGAGGAAACTGAATTAGCTGACGAAGATACTGCACCGAATGCAGAGGAAATGGCAATGGCTGATGAAACAACTGATTTAGCTGCTGAAAACGAAGATACAGAAGAAGCAGCAGAACCTGCAGAAGAGATGGCTTATGGTGAAGGTGAAGAAGTAGAAGAAGGTGAAGAAACTGAGGAAGGTATCAAAGAAGACGAAGAAGTTGAAGAAACTGAAGACGTTGAAGAAGATGCTGAACTAGAAGAGATCATCAAAGAATTAGAGGAAGAGGATGACGAAGTATCTGAAGAAGAAACTACAGACGAAGCTGAAGACGTTGAAGAAGCTGAAGAAGTAGAAGAAGATGAAGATATGGATGAAAGCCTAGACCTTGACGAAGTAATTAGATCTTTACAAGAAGAAGAAATGGAAGAAGAAGAAGTTGAAGAAACTAACGAACTTGAAGAAGCTTACAAAACTATTAGATCTTTGAAAGCTACAATCAACGAAGTTAATTTACTTAATGCAAAACTTTTATTTTCTAACAAATTATTCAGAAGTAACGATTTGAACGAATCGCAAAAAATGAAAGTTATCGAAACTTTCGATAGAGCTGGTACTGTAAGAGAAGTTAAATTAGTTTATTCTACTTTAGCTGAATCTTTAACAGCATACACTCCAAAGAGAAAGACTCGAGTAACAGAAGGTTTTGCTTCAAAAACTTCAAAATCAACTGCACCTAAGAAAGGTATGATAGTTGAAAGTAATGACTTTGCTAATAGAATGAAAAAATTAGCTGGTTTATTGTAAAACGATTTAATAATTTTAGAAATTAATAGGAGACAAAAAATGTCAAATCAAATTTCAAACTTACTAAATGAAAGCTCTAATCAGTTTCGTGCACAAAGAAACGAGACTAAAGCTTTAGTTAGTAAATGGAACTCAACTGGTCTTCTTGAAGGTATCGATAAAGAATACGATAAGCATAATACTGCAATCCTTTTAGAAAATCAAGCGAAACAATTAATTTCCGAAGCAAATGCTACTTCTACTACTTCAGCTGAAGAATGGAACGGAGTTGCTCTTCCACTAGTTAGAAGAATCTTCGGTGAATTAAGCGCTAAAGAATTTGTTAGCGTACAACCAATGAACTTACCATCAGGACTAGTATTCTGGTTAGATTTCAAATATGGATCTGATATCCAGGGTGATGCTAATGGTAAGAAATTTACAGATGGAACTGATATCTTAGGTGATACTTCATCTTCATCTACACCAACAGGTGGTATTTACGGTAGAGGTAAAGCTGGATATACAGCTGGACAAGGTTCTGCTACTGCTGTAACTGCTGCTCACGCAACTGCATCTTGGGAAGATGTTGGATATGACGGTGCACTTTCTGCATCTGCTGCTGCAGGTACAATTATGAAAGTAACTTTAGCATCAACTAACTATCCAACAGATTTCGATTCTGATATGGTTAAGTCTGCTGCTATCTCTTGTTCAGATGGTGGTAAATATGATGTAGCTGATAACTTATCTGCTTACAACTACACTGAAGGTACTAACTCTTACTTATTCACTTCAAAAGATTCTGCTGGTGGAGCTGCTCCAACTGCAATCGGAAAGATCTTCTTTACGAAAGCTCCAGCTGATAACTTATCAAGAGGTGACTTCGAAGCTAATGACGCTGAGCCAACAACTAATGATTTAGGTATTCCTCAAATCGATGTTGCTTTAAGACAAGAAGCTTTAGTTGCTAAGACTAGAAAGTTAAAAGTTGTATGGACTCCAGAATTTGCTCAAGACTTGAATGCTTATCATTCAATTGATGCAGAGGCTGAGTTAACTTCAATGTTATCTGAATACATCTCAATGGAAATCGATATGGAAATCTTAGAGATGGTTGATTCAGCTGCATTACATGAAGATACTTGGATTGCTGAATTAGGTAAAACAGCTACTGCTGGTTCTGATGTATTAGCTGATGCTGG
>Ga0209232_1000056_pt1 | contig 63884 bp, 111 predicted proteins | sample ETNvirenome_2_60_FD_184066 | JGI IMG/M metagenome (GOLD analysis project Ga0209232, IMG submission 184066) | Marine viral communities from the Pacific Ocean - ETNP_2_60 (SPAdes) (version 2) | ecosystem: Environmental > Aquatic > Marine > Oceanic | place: Pacific Ocean | collected 2013-06-22 | reverse complement strand
AGAACTGACGATTCTGGAATGGTTACAGCAGGACCAGGGTCAAGTCGTGATCGTCCTTATGCAAAAGCCGGTTTAAAACGAGGGGCACCAAAGAGAAGTAGCTTTTATTACGACAAGAGTTATTTATAGAGATGGGTAAGAGTTGCTGTGGACTAGGAGCTGCTTCTTTGGGAAGTGGCTTCGGCATGCAGTCAATGAGTCGTGGATTAAAGCCCAGAGCAAAGGGATTATATCCAAACAAGACGTCAGGAGCAGGTGAATATGGAACGGCTTTATTTCCTACAGTTTTAGAACAATACAATCAAACAACTGACTATAAACGTTGGCAATTAGGACAAGCTTATTTTTACGGATTAGGTCGTTCTTGGGATGATAAATATCTATATAGCAATACTAGATTCTCTACTGGAGCTGTTAGTGGAGTATCTAAAGATATTGTTGTTATGTTTCCTAGCAAATCAAGTCCAGAGAGAACATGGTATGTAGGTTGTCGAACTCGTGGAAGTATTATTCTTCCTCAACCTCTTAGTGCTTCTGCAATCACGACCTTTACTGCAGATCCTGAACCGGCAAATCACGAATTAGTTTACGACGTGAGTGGTGTTTTGACAGCATCTCAGGTGGGTATTTTTAATGTATTTATTGGTGATCAATTTGAAGACACAGCGAGTGGAACTAACTACCCAAGTGATGTTGTAGAGGAACCTGTAGGCAGTGTTGCTTTAACGCTAAAAGCTGCAAGTGTTGCTGGTATGACACTGACATTTGACTTATCAAAAGCGTATGGAAGAGTTAAGGTAAATAATACAATCTATTGGAAAAAATTAGACTATGATCCAGCTTCTCCCAACCTATGGGATACTAGTGGTAGCCGTCATTTATGCTCTTCCCATAAGTTATTTTGTTGCTGCCCTGATCACTTAGGTGGTGCACTCGCAAACTTAGAATTTCCTAAAGACAGCGGAGGGATGGATTCCTTCCCCCTGCCTAACGCAAGTAGAAGTGTATTTTCCGCATGGGAAAAAGAAGGTGCAGGTTACTACAGACAATGGAGAAGTTTACCTAGACGTATAGATGAAAGAAGAGAATGCAAGCACATGCATGCTCTCAGGTGGGAGTGTGGTATTCCTTGGTATGAACCTAATGATTATCCAGTGAACGACGACGATTTAAGGTCTTTTGGTGTGAAGATGGAACGTGATTTTGATGATGAAGTTTATAGGCAATACAATGCAAGAAACAGAATTAATTACGACCGTTATATTCTTTCGTTGGCGGAAGTTGTAGGTATTGAATTATTTCCGGGGGGAGACGTCAGAGACAACATTAGACCTTCTAATTTGCCTATGCTATGGAATGATCCCACTGAACCAGACATTAGTTGGTGTCGACAAAATGATTGGTGGCTACAACGAGGTACTCAAAGTATGAGGATTTTTAATAGCGCAACGCAAGCTTTCGAATCAACAGTCACTCAAGGGGGAGTCGAATACCCAATGATTGAAGCCGTTGATGGCAGCTCTGCTGATGCCCCTGTCATTATCAAGTAAAATTAAATCATGGCAGCTTATCCTGAAAATACTGGTGGAATCATTGCCGCCATACAAGCCTGTATTGTCGCAGCGGGGGGTACATTGACGACTGATTATCCGAAGAACACGGGTGGAATTATTCAAGCTTTAGTAGCTTTACAAGCAGCTCTTGGAACTGGAGGAAGCGGATCTTCTCTTTCTGTAGAGATGACAGCAGGTGAAGACGTGTCGAAAGGAGATGCATTGTACATCTTCAGTAACGGCAAAGTTTTCAGAGCAAGGGTAGATGATACTCGAATGAAAGCTACTGTTATTGGTTTTGCCAAAGAAGATGCAGTAGCAGATGCAGTGGTGGATGTTGTTACTAGAGGAATACTAGAAAACACAGGTGCTTATGGAGTATCAACCCAGTATTTTCTTACTGGCGTGACTGGAGCAGAGGGAACGATTTCTAACACCCCAGTAAGTACTGCGGGATCATACAATGTTTTAGTAGGAGAAGGAATTAACAACGATAAATTAGATATAAAAACTAGTACACCTGTGTTATTGAGCTAATGGCAGATCGCAAACCTATTGTTTATGTAAATGGTTATCCTGAGCAACTCGCTGATGGAGACCGTTTAAACAGTATTGGAGTTGTAACCGTTTCAGGTTCTGCTCCATCTAGTCCAAAGACAGGTGATTTATGGTTTGATACTGGTGGTAATCTTTTAAAGGTTTACGATGGCTCGGCTTGGACAGAGCCTAGCGAGAGCTTATCAACAGTTATTGTCTCTGCGTCAGCACCAAGCAGTCCTAGTAATGGATTGTTATGGTTTGATACTACTAAAAATCAGTTAAAAATATATGTCACGGCTTCGACCTCATGGGAATTAACAGAGACTCAAACCTATGTAACAGGATCAGCACCTAGTTCTCCTGCCGAAGGAGAATATTGGTGGGATACAACAAGTAGCAGACTAAAGATTTACATAGGCAGTGCATGGACTGAAGTAGGTCATAAAACATTCTCCGCAGCCGTGGCTCCAACATCAGGGATGGTAGAAGGTGATTGGTGGTATAACTCAACGGCGGGAAGCTTTAGTATGTACATAGCAGGCTCTCTTAATGCTTGGGTCGCTGTCAGCAGTGGCGGTGGTGGAGGGGGAGGCGGCTCTATTAACGATATCCTCGCTTACGGTTAATGGCAGAATTCAAGAAATTTAGCTTACCTTTTGGGCATGCCAACTACCCCACTAGTGATGAGGTAAGCATTTACCCAGCCCCTGCTAATAAAACAAGTGTAGTTGCAGGAGTATCTGTTTCTAATAACAGTAAATTTGATCTGCCTTGTGACGTATGGATTCAAAAAGCAGGAGGAACGACTAAGCATTATCTAGCTAAGTCTCAAAGAGTACCTGCAGGTGAAACTGTACAGTTGATGGATAGTGGTCAGAAGATTGTTTTAGTTGGCGAAGCTACAAGCTATGACACTGTCAAAGCAAATGCTCCAACAGTAGATGATGGGGCTACTACAACCTTTAGTTGTTGGTTATCTGTTTATGAGGATGTGAACTAATGAGCCTTGATTCTATTGAACTTCTTAAAGAAGTTGAAACCCCAGGGATTATTGAATTTCCCGAACCCACTGGCAAAATTGCCTATGGCTTCCAATTTGATCCCGCAACTGGAGCTCTCAACGTGGTGCGTCATGATGACGACTCAGACTTCGTTAAGCTTCCAGACGATAATATAATAAGTAATGACGACTATGCCCAAGTTGTTTGGTCAAACAAGCTTCTAAATTTTAGTTGGCCTTTAACTGCTGGCGTTTACCCAGGACATTTACAAGTTGAAATCGTATGAGCACCATTATTGATCTTGGTAAACTCCGCTTTTTGTACAGAGGAGTATACAATCCAGCCACTAATTATGAGCTAAACGACGTAGTTTCCTACGGTGGTAACTCTTACGTTTATATCAGTAGAATTGCGGGCGCAGGCAATGCACCTTCTAATACAACCTATTGGTCCAACATGGTCGATGGTCTCTCAGACCTTGGAGACTATGACAATGCGGTTACTTACCAAAAGAATGATTTAGTTCGAGTTAGTGGACTGATATATCGTGCAAAGCAAACAACAGTTGGCAATACTCCTCCTAACGCAACTTATTGGGCTTTATTTTTAGAAGGATTTAAATATAAAGGAGTTTGGGATAACTCGACGGCATATAAAGTCAATGACGTCGCAATGCTTAATGGTATTAACTATATAGCTACAGCGAATAATACCAACCAAGAGCCTCCAAACGCTTCTTACTGGACAGTATTTACCCCTGGTTTTAATTACACAGGAAACTGGAGTAACTCAACTGCATACAAACTCAACGATATAGCACTACAAAACGGTGTTAATTATATCTGTGTGCTTGCTCATACAGGTCAAAACCCTCCTAATGCAACTTACTGGAATGTATTTGCTGCTGGTTTTAATCTTGTAGGTGCTTATAACAACGCAACAGCTTACGAAGTTAACGACGTCGTTACTCTTAGTGGATGTTTATACGTTTGTACTGCAGACTCAACAGGAAATATTCCTCCTAATGCTTCTTACTGGACAATCTTTGTTGAAGGATTCAAAGAAAAAGGAGCATATGCAGCAGGTACTCAGTATGAATTTAATGATCTAGTAACACTAGGTGGAAATGTTTACCGTTGCAAACAGAGAAGTACTGGAAATGAGCCTCCTAATGCTACGTATTGGGATCTATACATTCAAGCCCTAAACCAAAGAGGAAACTGGGCTACTACCACTGTCTACAAAGTTGATGATGTTGTTATTCATCTAGGGCAGACTTATAGAGCATTAAATAACCACACTGCAGCAGCTAGCTTCTTAACTGATTTCACTGGTAATAACCATTGGGAAAGAATGTCAAGTGGTCAGTATTATCGTGGTGGCTATGCTGATGCAACGGATTACTTTAAAAATGATTTAGTAACAACAGGTTCTGCACCAAACTTGAACATGTATATGAATGTGAATGATCATTTATCGAACGGAGCTACTCCTACATCAGGATCAGAAGCAACAAATTGGCAGTTAATTATTTCAGGACAGTTTACGACAAGTTCAACTTTCTTATCTCAAGCGTTCTTCTATGGTGCAATGAACTGATGCCTTTATTTAAGAAAGCAAAGCAAGCAGAAAAGAAAAAATTAGAGCTTACAGATATGAGAACAGACAAGGCTAATACTCGTGCAATGAAGAAAGCAAGGACGACTATGAGTAATTTAAGGAAGAGAGTAGAACTTAACGGCGACTTTGGTATAGGACCTTAATAACGACTACTCAAGTTCGATAAGCTCTATACTAAAGTGACGAGGCAGTTCAACTGCCCACCTGTTTTTATAGAGATCGTATGGCCTCGGGAATTAAAGGGAGTCTAAAACCGGCTGGTGGTGCACCGGATCTGACTAATACCTACAAATTATTTGGTGCCACTGCAACAACAACTGTCATTTTGTCAGTATGTAATCAGGCTGCAACACCTGATACCGTTCGTATTGCCGTAGTAGATTCTAGCGTGTCAGCAACTTCTGGTGCTATAGGTGCTAAGCATTACATTGAATACGACTATTCATTAAGTGGTAATTCAGCCATGGAAAGAACTGGCATTACCCTTGAGAATACTGCTCGTATCATGGTAGGCAGTGGAGCAGGAAATGTCTCCTTTACCGCTTACGGTATTGAGACTTAATGAGACTTGATCACCATATGAGGAATAAACATGGGTAGAAAACTCTCATTCGACGGCATTTCAGGATCTGATGCCGATTGGTCTGCAAAGACTGCTAACTATACTGCCGTTGCAGGTGACGCACTATTGTTAGATAGCGCAGGCGGTGCTTTTACCATCACTATGCCTAGTAGTGCTGTAGAAGATGACTATGTCGACTTCGCAGATGCGACAGGGAATTTGGCTGATAATAACGTCACTGTTGCTAGGAACGGTTTGAACATCATGGGTTTAGCGGAAGATATGACTATCGACATGAAGAACGTAGGTTTCCGCTTAACTTATTACAACACTGCTCAAGGTTGGAGGATTACTTAGATGTCTACTTTATCAGGATTAGTTAAAGGTAGTGGTGGTGGTGGCTACCTTGATGGGCCTAGAAATACCACTGAAATGTGGAATGCAAAGGGTACTTACACTTGGAATATTCCAAGCAATTTCGACAACAGTGTCTCTGTAAAAGTTTACTGTTGGGGAGCAGGTGGTAATTCAGGAACCAATCAAGGTTCAGGTAATAGTTGGGGCGGAGGAGGCGGTGGCTTATCTATTAAAGAAGTCACTGGTTTATCTGCAGGAGGAACTGTAACAGTAACGATTGGGGCTGCTGCAAATGGTACCTACAACAGCAGAGGTGGTGATACTTCGTTTGGTTCCCATTGTTCCGCAACAGCAGGTAATGACGGAGATAACGCTAGCAATCCTTCTGGAAACCCTAATACAACGGGCGAAAATAGTAATCCTCAAGCGGGTACTAGTGCCCAAGGAGGTGTTGGAGTAGGAGGAGATATCACTAGAAGAGGAGGAATGGGAGGATATGGATCTCAGAACCCAGGCAGTGGATATGGAGGAGGAGGAGGCTCGGCTCCAAGTCCTCAGGGATATACAGATGGATTCAGAGGTGGAAGAGGTGATAGCTACTGCGGAGGAAGTGGTGCATCTATTAACTTCCCAGGAACTAGGTCTTACACTAGTTACACCGCTGCCGGCGGTGCAGGTACTGCTGGGACGGGATCATGCAGTCGTTGGGGAGCTTGGAGTAACGCAGGTAGAGGAGGAGCAGGAGGAGCAGGATTGAATGGTTCAGGAGGACGAGGAGCTAGTAGTTCTACTTGGAGTAATGGTTGGACTCAGGCATCTGCTGCCGGAGACGGACAAGGTACAGCAACTTGGGGACCTAATCACATCTTCTTAGGAGGAGGCGGTGGCGGTGGCGGTGCTGCTAACCATCAATCATCAGAGAGGACGGGAGCAAATGGTGGATGCGGCGGTCCAGGTGCTGGTGGAGGTTCAGTCCATACATATAGCAGTAGTGCCGACAATGCCTACTTCTGTGGTGGGTCAGGTGGAGTTCTAGGCGGCGGCGGCGGCGGCGGCCAATATTGCACTGGTGGTTCTGGAGGTAATGCTGGAGGAGCTGGTGCTAGTGGTTACGGAGGTCAGACTGGATATGATAACACAGCTAATAGAGACTACCAATACGGCTCACAAAGAGGAGGCGATGGCCTAATCTTTATTCAATACAAGGTTACTTAGGAGGATTAACTGATGGCAAAATGGGCAATCCATGACGACACCGGACATGTTACCGAGACATTGGACGTCGATCCAGCAACGGTAATGCATGCAGACCTTGCGAAGCATTATGTTGAAGTAGATGATTCTGTAACTACGGATCAAGATCGGGATAGTGAGGGCAAATACTCTGACAGACCCGCCCCAGCAGCAGTAGTTGCAGGGACAGTACACAGGAATATTGAGAGGTTAGCTTTCAATCAATGCCTTACAGGAGCAGAAAGGAAAGCATTAAGGGCAGCAACTGCAACAGATGAAACTGTTGAAGACTTCATGGATATGTTTAATTGTGGACCACATGATCTAGAAGCGACCGACGTTAAGGCGGATATCGACTACTTCGTCACCAAGTCATTCATAGGCGCAGATAGTAAAGCTAAACTTGATGCATGGGGTAAATAAATTATGACAGGATTCGGATTAACACCAGGCTTTACAGCTAATGCTGGTGCTACTGGTACAGTCACAGGCCCACGTAATAGAATTGAGTATTGGTGCTCGCCTAAGGCCGACCCTTCCGCAAGCTTTGTGACAAACAAGTGGGACAACAGTTGGACCCGATTCTATGACGGTGTCTACACATGGACCAAGCCTTCCAATATTAATACTGACATTCCTCTAAGGGTTTGGGTGTGGGGACCAGGCGGAAATGGTGGATGTAGTGGTGGTAGTGGTAATGGTTATGGTGGTGGTGGTGGTGGAATGGCTTACAAAGAAATTGCAATTTCTTCGTTAGGTTCCACAGAAACCGTAACTGTAGGAGTGCCATCCTATGCTAGTTACAACTCTAGAGGTACTACTAGCTCTTTTGGTTCTCATTGTTCTGCATCAGGAGGTAATGATGGAGAATATTCTAGTAACCCTCCTGGCAACCCAAATTCCACAGGAGAAAATAGTAACCCTTTGAATAACCAAAACGCCCAAGGAGGTGTTGGTATAGGAGGAGATATCAACCGTCGAGGCGGATGGGGTGGAGAAGGTAGTCAAAACCCAGGTTCTGGATTCGGTGGCGGTGGAGCTTCAGCTCCTGCCCCAGATGGACAAAGAGATGGATTCATGGGTGGACGTGGAGTTAGCTACACAGCAGGTTCCGGAGCTTCTATAAAATTCAACGGTAGTAGACCGCATACTACTTGGAGTCCTCCAGGAGGAGCTGGTACTGCTGGAAATGGAAGCGGCCCTTACGATGGCACTGGCGAAAGAACTCGTGGCGGACCAGGAGGAGCAGGTCTGTTCGGGGCAGGCGGAAGAGGTGCTACAAAGAATTGGTATTCCAGTAACGACAGTGCTCGTCCATCCGAAGCATATGCTGCAGATGGTAAAGGTGGTGCAATTTGGGATCCTAACATGCTCATGCTAGGCGGAGGCGGAGGAGGCGGTTCCTGTGCCGGAAGATTTAGTAGCGCTTGTTGGCCTAGTAATGCTGGATGTGGCGGACCTGGAGCTGGTGGTGGTGCTGTTGGTACTTACGACAGTAGTAATGACACGAGAGGAGCTATTGCCGGTAACGGAGGAGTTCTAGGAGGAGGAGGAGGAGCAGCTCAATATCAACAAGGCTCAAACGGAGGTTGTGGTGGCGGTGCTGGAAGTAGCGGTTATGATGGCAACCCCGGACATCATCACTATGGATGGGAAATGGGCGGAAATGGCCTAATTGTTATTACATATGCAATAGCTTAAAATAACAATAAAGGATTTCTATTATGGCTAATTACGGACTAGTAGAGACTATTGATGGTAAAGAGACTATCACTCAAGTCTCATCTGATCCTACTAAACAGTTTCATGAGGATTTAGCAAAGCTCTTCGTTTCTGTCTCTGCTTCGGCTAAACCAGGATGGGTTAAAAACGGATCGAAGTGGGAAGCCCCTGCAGATATCCCAGAACCTACTCCTGACACGAATTCGATGGTGCATACTCAATGTGTCACCAAATCTCTTTTCTTTTTAGAGATGACTCGTGCAGAACGAACAGCTTACAAAGCTGCAGTTAAAGCAGGGACAAGCGATACTGTTAACGATCTCGAAGACATATTCCAAAATTCTGGAGATGTATGGTTATTAGATCATGCACAAAATGAACAAGGGAAGGATGTCTTGGCCAATCTAAAAGCCGAAGGGATTTTGACTGATGCGACAATCACTAAACTCACAACAATTCACCAATTAGATAAGGTACCTCCCGGAGTCGGTTGAATGGTATAGTATGTGGAAAAAATGGCTAATTATTTAGTCTTTGATAACGTTGTAACTCCTGAAGTGTTTACTCCATTTCAGGAGTTTTTCATGTCTCCTTTAGCTACATGGAAATTAGATATGATTGTCTATGATCCCATAAAAGGAGAAACGCCTGCAGTAAATAATTATCAAGGAAGTTGTTCTCTTTTTGACGATTTATATCAGCATATTTTTTATCCCAATCCTTACGGACATAATGGAATGGATTTTAACTGCAGGTTGGATCTGTTGCGGCCTGTTATGTCTCAATTGTTTACTATCTTAAATCCGTTAGCTACGATTCGAATTAAAGCGAATGTGAATTTTCATACAGAAGGAAAAGTGGTAGAAGGACACTATCACCAAGATCGTGTAGATGAGGATGGAAAAGGGGCGTTTGATTCAATGTTTAATGCTGTTTTTTACCTCAATACATGTGATGGATATACTCGATTGAAAGATGAGAATGGTGAGCCAGGTGAAAAAATAATGAGTCAAGCAAATAGATTGGCAATTTTTAATAATAAACATGAGCACTGTGGCTCATCAACTAGTGATACTTTTGCTAGATTTGTTGTCAATATTAATTACGTACCGTCCAAGAATTGTCCTTACCACAAGGAGTTGTATTAATGGAGATAGATGTATTACCTTTGTTCGCTTCTAATGTCTTTATTGCAAAGTTAGATATTGACGTGACGTTATTGCAGGGGAAATCTCATGAAGCAATTAAGGCTACTAAATATGAAACTGAAAAAAATATTCAACAATCAATACAAGTTTTAGATTCTATGCCTGCAATTCGAGAATCTTTGCTTGAAGTTTTCAAGTTAATTAATCTTGAAGTCTTCAAATACCGAACAGGAGAAACCGGTAATGACTGGAAAATAACTACTTCTTGGATTACTAAAACGAATAGTGACCAAGATTCTCAATGGCATAATCATCGTAATTCGTTTTATAGCGGCGTTTTTTATTATGGTGAATATGATGACGATGCTGCTGGCTTTGAAGTTGCCAGTCCTTTGCAATACCATGGCAGCTACAAGATGGAGACAGATTACGACGTACATGGAAAGATTCCATTGGAAACAGCAGATTTATGGACTATCCCTCCTGAACATCAAAGATTAATTCTGTTCCCAAGTTACTTAATGCATAAAATTGCTATGCATCGCTCAGAGAAAACAAGAGAATCCCTAGCCTTCAATATTGTTCCCATACCTCCTTATGGAAGAGGTGATTCGCAGATCCTTGATTTAGAGAATAATGATAGCTATTCTTTGAGAAGTCCTAAAGATAAAAATGTCAGACACGATGACCCCATTGCAGAGGGTAAGAAACAATCAGAATAGATCTGACTTCATGAGCTATTTGTATGAACTGTATAGGAGAGATGAAGCTCCTATTCCTTTACGTAATACATATACAGGTTTAGCTGAAACATATGCAAAACATGTTGGAATGAAAGAAATCGAACGTCAAGTGGAATTATGGCATGACGAAAAAACTCAGGCACAAATTCGTGCATTCAATACAGCACATCCTGTACGTCTTGATTTTGATCCTGTTCAAGATAGCAGTGACAACAAAGAGAGTGATAATGAAACTCAGACAGCCGCTTAGTCCTCCTTCTAAAAAGGTTGATGCAATTATTTCGGCTCGTGATTTTTTGCTGAGACTAACGAATCCAAAAGAAGAGCCAAGGATTCCAAGAGAAGTCAGGCGTGAAGCTCAGACGTTGCTTAGGCATTTTCCTCCCGCCGCAGAATTAAGGCCGATCTTGGAAAAAGAATTTAAGGTTTAATCCCTTTTCAAATTGAAAAATTAAGGATACAAATGAATTAAGCTGATATGAATGGCCTTGACTCAAACAACTGTACGTTTCAGAATCTCTGCTGATGGTGTCGTCAGCGAAGAAGTGATTGGTGTTGCGTGTAATGCGTGTGAATTAACGACAAAAAACATTGAGGAAAACCTAGGGGAAGTGTCAGGTCGTGAATATAAAAGCGACTATTATGAGCCATGTCCTATTGATAAGGCTCAGATAGTGGCACAAACTGAGTAAAAATACTACAAATCGTGTATAAAATGGAAACTGTTATTAAAAATTTTTAATTCTGTGTTAAGAACTCTTTACGGTGCTGCTGCCTTAGCAATCATCTCTGTCCCAGCCTCAATTGCTGGACCTTACATTAATGCTGAAACCAATGCGAATTGGACAGATAAAAAGTATACAAATGCAACTACAGACGTACACGTAGGATACGCAGGTTCGAATGATACTGGTAAGCTCTCTTACTACGTTCAAGGTGGCCCAGCATTCGTAGCTGTTAAGGATGCAGATACTGAAACTCGTATATCTGGTAAAGCAGGTGCAAGTGTTGCTCTTACTGAAGCTACTGATGTATATGGTGAACTTTCTTTCCTTACAGGTGAAGAGAAAGAAGATTTTGCAACAGGTGGCAAGCTAGGTATTAAGTACAACTTCTAAATAGATTTTTTATTAAAGATCGTCCATACTGTAGTGGTATGGGCGGTTTTTTTATGCAACAAGATGAATTTCACGCATGTTTTCCTACTCATATAGGTGTCATATCCTTGCGAGAACATCAACTCTTTAATGAAATACAGGCAGAATTAAGTGAATTTATAGAGTCTCAAGCAACGTTTCAATACATGGAAGATTGGGGCAAGACACACGAGGTCTCTGCAACTGCAATGAATAGTATGACCAAGAATGACACAGACATCATTCCTCCTGACTTATTTCAAGAACTGAGCATTTTACCTAATATTGTTGAACAAGAAATTTTAAGCTTTGCGATGTCGGTTAATTCTGATCTTCATCCAATAGAAACAACAAGGAACTTGAGATATCATTCTTCATGGCTGAGTCGTTTTAACGAAGGAGATTATGCTCATACACATGAGCATAGACCACATTTAATATCAGGAGTTTATTACTATCAATTACCAAAAGAAAGTAAAAAACGTTCAGGCTCATTTTATATAGATTCACCAGTACCATTTCATCACGATGGGACTATAGGAATGCAGCCTATGGACAGAATCTATGTAGGAGAAGCATTACCAATTCAAGAAGGAACTTTGATACTCTTTCCTTCTTATTTATCACATGGAGTTACTCGTAATTCAGAAAAAACGCCTCGTATAAGTGCATCATTTAATTATGGAAAAAATGAGTAAAGATTTCATTTATAGCAGTCAAATAGATGTTGAGATTTGTGATGGATTAATTGATTTCTTTGAAGAGCATCCTTCAGGAAATCTTCAATGGGAAAGTAAAAAATTTGGAACATTTCATGGGGTAAAATCCGAGGGGAAAACGAAAGCAAATAAAGAATTATGTCTCGATCATAGTATGAAGCGTTCTACAGATTTGTCTGTTCCTCACTACTTGGAAGATGAAAGAATTGAAAGATATAATAATGCCTTAAATAAAGTTTTAGATGAATACGAAATTAAGTTCCCTTGGGTAAGCAAAGGATGTCAACCTTGGGGTAATTCTGCTTGGGATTTTTTTAATATTCAAAAGTATGAACCGGGGGAAGGTTTTTATCGTTGGCATTCAGAAAGAACAACAATGAGTCGTTCTACTGTCACGAGATATTTAGTATTTATGACGTATCTCAACGATGTGCAAGATGGAGGAGGCACGGAATGGCTGCATCAGAATTATCAAACGAAAGCCGTAAAAGGTTCGACAGTTATTTGGCCTCCCGATTGGACGTATACTCATAGAGGTATTGTTAGTCCTACTGAAACAAAATATATCGCTACTGGTTGGTGTCATTTCCTTCCTCCTGATCCTACGGAATTTGTGAAACCGACAAGTATTCAGGATGAACAAGGTTATTTTTATTCATCAGATACGTTCTTGTCATTTGGTAAACCTCCAAAAGAAGAACCAGACTAGAATAGTGAAATACTAGATTGGTTTTTTTGTGTCGAATTCAGGAGCTAATCAGGCAGGTAGAATGGCTGGTGACCCGAGAGTGTTGGGATTGCTAGAGAATCAAAAAGCTAATAACATGGCTATCAATGCTCTTGGTAATACCTTTGATAACTACCAAGGAACTAATATGCCTATTCAAGGCTCCACTCCTGATTTCGGTGCCTTTGCAGCGGGGACACTAAAAGTAGATCAAGAGGGAATATATGGGGCTAAAGGTTCAGTGCAAGTACCTATAAATAAGCAAAAAAATATTAACGCCTCCGGAGGATTAGACGTTAACTTCCCGTTCAGCGGTCAGGGCCAAGATCAATTTGGCACATTTAATTACGACAACCCAGGATCGGTCAATGCTCAAGTAGGCATAGGAAGACAGGCTCCTAAAGGGTTTAACTGGAATCTAGGGGTAGACTACAAACAGGATGGTCGTCATGGAGGCGGCTTTGGGGGGCAAGCAGGCTTCTCTAATACTTTCTAATTAATCATGTTATTCGCAGGCGATAGAAACATTATTGGATTTCTACAGAGTTTTCCTCCAAAGCCTATCTATGGCGATGCTGGATTGTTTGCAGAAAAGAGACCTGATTCTCCTCCAGTAGTACCAGGAGGACCACCTTGGCCTGGATACCCTAATCCTATGCCTCCAGGTAAGGATTGGATTATGGCGGCTAACCCTAGTTTCGATATTGGTGGGGGACATAAAGGAGCTAATAAAGCTGCCAAAATTTATAACAAGATCAGAGCTAATGACAATATGAACGAGGTAGAGACAATTAAGCGAATCTTAGGCGGTCCATCTTTGCCAACGTTTTAATCATGAGCCAAGGATCAGAAGATTTCAATCAGTTTTTTAACGCCCTGAGAGATACAGTTGAATCTAAAGGTGGAACTGTAGATTCCTTGTGGAACCTAGCCAAGACAGGCGAAAGAGGTGCTGCCATGGTTATCAGAAAGGCAGTTAGAGATGTAGGTACTACATACAATTGGAGTGCACCTAGAGTTGAAGCGTTAGTTCGATCCATACCTGAGAGGATGGATAGACATTCCATAGCAGTTGCTGCTGCTAGGGCTAGGCTCGACAAATTAAGAGAAGGATCTGGAAGGCTTATTTCTGGAGCAGGAGAAGGAGTACAGAATCTGCTATATCAGGCTGATATTGCTAAGGCTAATTTAGCTAAGAGCATGGCAGGACTGGTAACGCAAGGAGAATTAGACCTAGATGGTTCCACGACTAATGCTCTTCGTGAATATTTTAGTGATGATTTACTAGTGCCAGAGGGTGGTTCTCCTGGCGACTTTCCTAAGGAGTATCGAGGAAAATCGGTTGAGATCGGACCAAACATCCCTCGTGGTGTATTTGTTGATAGAGATATGCGAGATGTTTACCAATATGATGATGCAAGCAAGTTACTGGCTGCTGGAGCATTAACTCAAAAGGATGAACAAGCTTTAGCAGCTTTCAGAAATTCTCCTGAGATGGCTCAGTACTTGGTTGGAGGAGATTCAAGGATGGTTTCAGACAGAACACCATCAGGATATCCTGCTTCTAGATATGGCACAGGTGGATCCATCAATACGGCATTACGTGATGAAGATTGGAATGCTGCTTATTTGGAAGGGAGGAAATTAGGTCTAAGTGATCTTGATTCGAAGAAGCTAGCTCGCATGAAAGTAGGACAAGATCCTGCAAGAGCAGTAGATACTGAGATGACAGATCTTAGGAGAGCTTTAACTGCTCAAGCTGCTGAATCCGCAGATCCTTACTTAACAGGAAATTTTGGAGTTAATAATGTAGTAAGACCAGCTCGTGAAGCTGCTCCTTATAATTTGACACCAAGTGGTAATATAGATATTCCTGAATACCAAAAGTATCTAGCGGGAACAGCTCCTCAATCTAATGTTGCTGCAGGACCAACAGGTCAGTCTACTGCTTCTACTGAACCTGGAATTGATCCACCTGTAGATACTCCTAAGAACTTCGGTTCAAGGAATCGTCGTAATGCGATGAGATGGGGACCAGGTCATACAGCAGCTAGCTTACTTGGAGGACTTGCCGGACTTTATGGACTTTCAGAAATCTACGACTACGACGAATAAACAGCATCATAAATTAATACGACTGGCTAGAAAAGCAGAAAAGTGTATGTCTCGAGAAGAGGCTCGTAAAATTATTAAAAAGGCTCAAAAGGCTTACAACAAACTATCTAATGCTCATGAACGAACTAGCTGACCCGTCAACGATTCAATTAGCTTTCTTATTTCCTTTCCTACCTGTTATTTCCGTATTCATTGTGAGCATTCTTATGCTTGGTGAATTACCATTTAAGGATGATGATGACGACGATGATGACCGAGGAACTTTGGTACCAGCTTATTACCCAACTTAAAACGTCTACTATTAATGTAGATTAATCCAATGAAATGGCTACTACGGCAGATAAAGAAATTCCACAAAAGAACGAGGAGGAAAAGAAGAAGGGTGTCTTTCAGACGTTGAAAGAGAAGTTAGATGATAAGGAAGAACAGTTTGAATACATCTCAGTTTTAGTCAGACTGGTCGTGGTTGCCTGGTCCGGGGCATTAGTGACCCTAAATTATCTGCCAGAAATTCCTGGGTTGACGTCAGGGGAAAAACAGGATATAACTTTTCCGGCTTCTCTCCTGGCTTCGTCGCTTGCTAGCTTTGGCCTGGATAAGAGTGCCAAGAAGAAAGGTGATGGAACATATGACGCTAGTGGAGACGATAAGCCTTTAAGCAAAAAAGAGATGTTGGCATTAATGAACACAGGGGGCGGATTCCAAACAATTCGTGTAGAGACTCCAATTAAAATATTAGGAGCAGACGTTGTTGACTCTTCCAAGAAATCATGACTTGCGACAATCCTTCACATGTAGATGCGTCTCAGGAGACTCGTCTAACAGTACAAGCTTTAAAGATTGAAAGATTGGAAGAGAAGCAAGAAGAGTTACGTGAACGTCTCAAAGTTGTAGAGAAGTGGGTTATAGGGGCTGCAGCAGTATTGGCAGCCGGAGTGACATTAATAGGGTTTGCTACGAATATATCGAAAGCGTATTTATGAATAGACGTTATTACGCTGGCATAGGTTCTCGGGAAAGAGTGCCGTCCGATACTTTACGTATCATGAGCCTGCTGGCTAATAAATTAGAAAGCGAAGGATGGATACTCAGGTCTGGAGGTGCTAAAGGATCAGATTCTGCATTTCTCTCAGGTCTCCGCAATCCTCGGGCTAATGCTGAAATTTATTTACCTGGTCGCAAGTTTAATAATCAGATAGCAGGTAGCCAACCTCATTTCATTAACTACCAAACATTACGTGCTGCCGCAGATGCTCGTCGCATGGTTCCTATGTATCATGCATACGCAGCTAGTATGAATCCGTTTACTTATGATCTAATGGCACGAAACGCAATGCAGGTCTTAGGTTCTGACTTGCAAACTCCTTCGAAGTTGGTTGTTGCATACACTCCTCGTGCTGCAACAGGATGGGATCCTCGATATGATCCAATGAATATACAAAATAGGAGACAAAACCCTGATAGTGGCGGAACTGGTCAAGCGTTAAGAATAGCTGAAGTGCGTCCAGATATAGAAATAAGGAACCTAGCAGATCCAGTTGTGCTGGCATCTGTTAAAAAATATCTTGGAATAATTTGAATGGAAAAAACAACCGATCCACAATTAGTTTTACTAATCATTGGATTTATGACATTGATATTAGGTTCTGTCACCTATGGAATCTATATGACCTTTGGTCCGGGATCTAAACAATTACGAGACACAATCGATGAACATGCCAAAATGCACGAGTTAGGTATTGCTCATGGACACAATAACCAAAGACTTAACAAGTGAATCTTTGACATATAGAGGGTGCGAGTGCCCTCATTGTCAAGAGATTCTTAGGCAACAGCATCGCATGCAACATTGGCAGGAAGAAAAAATCTGTAGGAAAAAATAATTACCTACTATAGGTAGAGACGTCTAAATTTTTCCCATGAAGCGCGTAGTATTACCGGCGCTGTTACTTACTTCCCTTGCAGCACCTGCAATGGCAGATATAACGCATAGTCTAAGTTCTTCTGTCCAATTAACTGTGGATGGGGCTTCATCAGTTGCAACCAGGCTGGGGTCAACATATGCGGTAAGTGGCACGAACATCAAAGTAGGTACCGGTAATAACGATGTTTTTGGTGGATTAACAGCAGGATCGGCCACGGCGGCAGCGACAATCAAGGCTGGGACCTACGTGCAAAATACCCCCGGAAATCAGTTCAGTTTTTCCGAAAGTTGGCTCCAAGGAGACGCTATACCTGGTATTAATGCCGGTTCAACTGTGTCATCAACGACCGGACAAGTCGCCTCTATTCCGGCGTTTGGATCAACTACGACTTTTGCTGGGGGGACAAAAGGTACGTTAGCTGGTGGAGTCTCAAGTTTGGCTGGTGGAACAATAACTTCATTAACAGCCGGCGGATCAGGCACAACGGCGATTGGACAATTTATATCTACTCTTAATGTGAAGTAGATGTCATATGTCTACTCATGCATTAGGGAGACTGGCTGCCCCAATTGTTGGCGTAATATCGACATTCAAGTATGCAGCAATTGTGGCGGGTGTATTTGTCATACCTGCAGGTGCGGTTCCAGTAGTCCCAAACTTCTCGTCCGGACAACTAACTCAGACAACGACGTCCCGATCTGTGATATCTGAGTCGATAGTGTCAGAAGACTATGCGACCGGTTGGCAGTATACGGTAAGTGGCACAGGTATAAATTTAAATGGTGCATCTATTGAACCAGGTGCCATAATCAATACAAATACAACTTCTGCGTCAGGAATAACCACTAAATGGACAGGCTTAGACGTAACCAACAAGCCAAATTGGACACTGACTCAACCAGGGGGTTCGTTCCAATTTCAATCAAGTTATTCAGGACCCGGACTTCAGAATCGCACGACCATAACGAGGACTATAGAAACGGACACAACGATAGAATCGGTTTCCGTATTTTCTCAGTGATACCAAGGGTTCTTAGCGTATTAATGCTAATCCCTTTTTGTCCTGTCGCCAAGGCAAGTGATGTGGGAGGAATATCCGCTACCTCTAATCCGGTGGCTAACTCTTCTGGTCAAGCGAATGTCAATGCATACCAAGTGTTGACAGGAAATTTTATGCAGTCAGGTTTTACTAATGGTGTCGTTTGTCAATCAGAAACATTAACTATATCTCCTTATGTAGGTCGTTCAGCCAATATTAAAACACCTTTCTTTGAAACCTACGAAGATCCTGTGTACGACGTTCGAGATATTGATGGGGACGGAGCCCCAGACAATCCTGGAGATATTTTGTGGTATAAAACAGTTCAGACCTTGCAGAAGGATAACTACTCCTTGAATATGGGAGTAACGGCTCAATGGAGTCGACCATTGGACAAGGAGATGATGTCTCTTTGCAAGGACGCTGCTGCGACTGAAATCGCCTTAAGAAAAGCGACATTAAATTTACGGGTTTTAGACTACGAAATTTCACGACTTAAGCATTGCGGAAATTTAGCCAAGGAGGGCATAGTATGGGATCCGACCAGCAAATACAAGGTCATCTGCGAGGATGTCCTCTTAACGAATCCTCCCGGCGTGTTATTAAATCACAGTCATTCAATCGATCCTATTACTTTCGATTCTTCCTCTGCTCAGCCATCCTCTCTCGAACAGACAGGATCTTCTCAGGTTTCTTCAGAATCTTCTTTAGAACAGTCTTCGTCACTTTCTTCGCAAGAGGCTTCACAACCTTCATTAAGTACTGTTGAAGAGGTTGGCCCACTAGGGCCACCCCTAGAGTTGCGCCTACAGCTATCGAAGTAGTATTTAGGATGGTCGCCGGAGGGGGCGTGTAGTTGTTGATAACATTGAGCAAGGCAATATCTTCATACAAGGTGATACATTCGCCTTCAGAGTTCTTTTCGTAGCCTTTTACAACCTTCGTACCATACTTACCGTATGCTCCCGGTGGGGGGCTTCCTGGTCTGGGACAGGGAAGATCAATGTTAGTAGATGTAACAGCGTTAACATCGAGGTCAGGAATATTAGTGATTTGACCTGTTCCTTCTGTAGTCGATTCATTTTTCTTCTCCGAATTATTACCTCCTAAGCCACCAACTGCCCCTATATTTGGACTGTTGTCCATTGGTATTACAACTAACTCTTTGCTTGGATCAAATTCAGGGGGATTGAATGAAGGCATCCCTGGCCCTGAGCAGAGCGTTAGTGTTCCTTGAGGGTCATCTTCTATGAGCTTATTGTTTCCTGATGTCTCTCTGGCTTCGACGCAACCAGGCATCTCTACGGTTGGAAAGCCTATTTGAAGTGTGACAGGAGGCGCTTGAGGAATACTTAAAGGTAAATCAATTGCCCATGTCGGAACCTGTGGAACGTATACCTCCCTGACTCCTATCCGAGGGATGGTACCCACTGATCTTACTTATTAATTGGCAGCACTCCCCCAGTGGTACTAGGAATAGATAGAAAACTGCTAGTGCCACCAGCAGAATCACCACCGATACCAGGTAGTGCACCCTTGATTTGAGATTCGACCAACGGTCCGACTTGTTCAATTAATGCCTGTTTGATTTTTTGTTGTGTTGCTGGAGCTTTGATATAGAAATACGCTGCAATAGTTCCACCAACAAGACTTCCAGATAACGCTAAGCTTGCTGCTGCGAGAATAGTTGGAAGATTTTTCATGGTTATTTAGGTGCCACTTTTAATTGTAGAGAGTTTTCAGTAGTGAACACAAAAAACATATCTACAGACGATTGTAGCGTGGTATTAATTGAACTCGTTATTTGACACCAGAACACTGGGGTACCTACGTGTTTGGTCTGGTAGACCTCTCAGGTAAAGCTGCTCGCAAACGTTTCCGTCAGTCAATAAAAGACGAATGGGGGTGTTGTGCTTATTGTGGTAAGAATCAAATTCATCTAACATTAGATCATATACGGCCAAGAGTCCGTGGTGGCAGTAGCATGAGATCTAATTTGATCCCTGCTTGCGTTCAATGCAATTCTCAAAAAGGATCAGCAGAATGGAAGGAATGGTTTAAAGCACAAGCTTTCTTCTGTTCTTCTAGAGCTGCCAGGATTGAGGTATGGACCAAGCCTCGAAGCTCTGAAGTATTCGAACATTGGTTTTCAAAAGGAGGAAACAATGAACCCAGTACCGTCGTTAACTCAAGAACAACAGTTCATGCTGCATCGAATATCTCTCGAAGTGCAGACATACTCAAAGGACGAACTCATCGAGGCATTACTTGCTTGTTGGGAGGCTCGGTTCAGACAGAAGCAAACCTTTGTTGCCAGTAGTCACGAAGCAGGCTTTAGTTTTAATTTGAACGAAGGCGTTGCTGTTATGCCTGAGACTGCTGTTGAAGAGTTCGAAGCCGCTAATGGATACATGCCAACGTGGGAAGATGCCGAGGATTATTTAGAGACGGTGCAAGAGAATGTAGGTATGGAATTAGATATGGAAGCTATCGTTCTTGAACCTGGCGAGTAATGTAGATACACTAAGGATCAATTGGATTAATTAAATGGAAAGTATTCTCGGAGCAGTCATTGCTACTACCGTTGGATTGCTTTGTGGCCAGACAGTTTACAAGCGAGCTAGGAGTGGAAGCAGAGCTAACAATGCTTCTCTTGAGTGGCGAGGACAGATTGAAAGACGTATTGAATTGGTTGAAGAGAAGATGCCTCTGTTAATAGGTCGACAGGAAGTTGCAGATGCTTTAAACAAGGTTCCGCCTATTGTGATGCAGGCAGTGCAGCAAGAGATGAATCAGGTTTCTCAACCTGCCATTCAATCTGTACAAAGACCCGCACCTCCTCAGTTAACACCAGACCAATTAAGATCATTACAGGCACACGAACAAAGCATGAAAGCCATGCAAGATGCTGCCGCATTATTAGATAAATTCGAAAATCAATCAATAGATTATCAACGTCCTTTCCCTACAGGAGAGCAATCATGAATGAGATGAGATTGACTGAACCAGTTGAAGAAGCTTTAAATCAAGCCCAGCAAGATTTACGTGAAGCATTAGCTTTTTCTGCTAGATCTGAAAAGCCTTATATCAGCAAACATATTGCCGACATCTTATTAAAGATAGATACGTTGCTAGATATTTCTAAAGTAATCAAGCAGGTAGAAGATTCATCTTCTCCTAAGGTTGATTGATAAATTCAGGTAAGCAGCGATCACTAATAATATCAAGAGAAATGTATTAATTGTCACCTGCCATCTCCTTTGGTGAAATCTTCGGAGTCTGGACCTGTGAATCTGTCATCGGTTCCCCATCCGTTTCTTTGATATTCCATGAGGAAGAGCAAGCAACATCCGGCGTGGGCGAGGTGTGAGAATCCTGTTTCGGGGTCACGATCCTCTCCTCTCCACCATGCGAACAGGTGCCTGCAGAGTGCGGCAAAGTAACGCCCCCACTCAGTTCCCCTGCACCAGTTATTAGAACTATACTTTCGAGCACCGTAGCCGAGAACGTCAGCGATGTCTCCAACAGCTTGCCAAGGGACGAGATCAAAGCGAGTCTTTTCCATTCATGTTTCTATTTTGCCTAGGATAGAAAAGGAATCAAGTACTAACAAGTTTTGAGAGGTAATTCAAGCGCTCCTTACAGGTACAGAAAGAAGGACGCATTAGTACGTAATTATTTAGCACAGGCTAGGAGATATAACTCTAACGCTCAATCCTATGGTGGAAGTACGGGCGGAAGGAAGAGCCTCGATGCTAGAGGAAGAGGTATAGCAACCATGAGTCAAAGATCTGCACAGCAGGCAGAAAAAGGTAAGGTCTTTGAGGAAGCAGGCAGAGGTGCTTTAGGTGCTAGATCAGCCGCCTGGGAAGTGAAGAAAGATATTTATCCTGACTTAGGCACTTGAGGAATAGCAGAAGCTTGAACAAGCTTACTTGTTAATTCTTTTAAGGAGAGGCGACTATTTCTTTTCATGCTGTTGTAATGCAGTAAGTCTTGAGCTGAATAGTCTTCTATCATGAATCGACAAGTCTTTCCAGTGCTCCAGTCTTCGTCAGCATCGGTAGGATCCCACCATAAGACGAATTCAAAAGGAGTTTCTGATGTTCCTTTGTAAGTAGGTAACGATTGATGAAGTTTATGTATTCTTGTAGCTAACTCGATGATATTGTTATATACATCATGGGATAGTAGTGAGTGATGTTCTTTGTCACAAGGAAGAGCGTCTTTCCACATGATCCACGAGTCATAAATGATTGCTCTAATCGTCAAAAATTTTTGACCTGTTGGAACCAAGAAGATGTCAGGGGAATTATCAAATAGCGGATCTATTAAGGTCATTCAAGATTTATAATTATATGGTTTCTTCACAGTAATTTGATAGGATTTTTCCCAATCATTACTACCACTATATTCATTAAATACAATTCGGCCAATAGGATTGAAAGCATTATGGAAGCGAGAAACCATCGCATCAAACTGTTGATGTGATTCTGGTGGAGGAAGATATACCACAGCAGACCAATCAGATGGAGCTACCCCTCTAAATACTTCCAGTTCATCATCCCACCAAGTGGGTCGCAATCTTCTAAATGGAATACAAACGGGAAAGTCCCAGACCCAAGGTGCCCTAATCAGTGCTTCGTTATGGGCTAACCATAGCACTGCGTGATCGATACGACCTGCTCTGTATTCGGTTAATGTTTTATTGAGTAGTCGTCGAGTTAAAGCTGCACCTGTAGGTGCTCCAACGAAGACACGCTTACCATTAGGAGATTCCCAATCAGTACGTATAATTTCTTCTAGTGATATTTCATTGCGGTCATAGAAACGAGCAGCTTGAACTAAACGGTTAATATCTGGTGTGGAATAGGGGTCTAAATCTATAGCCCCTAAGACAGAACGAGCAGCTCTTACAACGTCTACTGGTGGAGCTAGATCACACTTAGCCGGACATTCAGTAGCACTACGAGACATTTATAATCCATCCATCATTGATTGAATGCGTTTTGCAGGATTGTCTCTAGGCAGTTTGAGTATTGATCCGCCTGATTTATCCAGCAAAATAAAACATATTTCCTTCTCAAAATCTATAGCATCAAAAGTTTTTAATGCATCTTTGCAGAACTCTACAACTGTTGTATCTTTGTTCTCTTCTGCATCTTTCAAGTCTTGTTCCATCATAAATTTATTGACGTAATTCTGTCGGTCTTGGACATGTTCAGACAAGAGATTCAATATGATGGCTCCATCACCTAGGTAACTTCTAATACTGTCAAAATGTCTGATCATGTCAGACATAATCGCTTCACATATCCTGACATTCAATTCCTTAGAAGCTTCCTTGTTAGAAGAAGCAACTGTCTTATCTATTAATTCTGGAAAAAACTTAACAAGTAATTCAACCGGTTGCGGTCTTGCCATGTGTTATGTCTCGTTGAAAGTCGACAAATAATAAATCAGCAGATTCTTCTATGTGCTGAGCCTTGTTCTTTAGTGACTTGAACTTGGTTTGTTTTTCTATTTGATCAAGAAGATCAGAGCATCCATCATGAAAGATGCCTAGTTTCAGTAGTTCATCCATATTAAACTCGAAGATCTAATTTAGACCTGTGCTGCGTAGACCACCAACTGTAGACTTCAGGGATCCAAGATTGGATATGATCAGAAATCTTCGACATAACATCTCTCATCTCATAAGACTTATGAGGGCGAGAATGACTGTCGAGTAGTTGTAGCCATGAACGCAGACTACCCGAAGCTATTGAGTTTTGCAATACATTCACAGTGAGCCATTGACTACTTTGTTCGGCAGATATTCCTTTCTCTTTTTTGTCCTGTATATCTAAAGCGGTAGACAATCCAAAAGACAATTGATCCTCTCTGTCTTCTTCACTCCATGGATGACGATGACCTGCATGGTCAGGGTAATTTCCGACAGGGCGTGAGCCGAACAAGGCTTCTATTGGCGTGGCTTTATTCTTTAATAACGATTGAGTGCCTTCTGCAACTTCTTCTAATGTTTGATTGGTAAAAACAAGAGAGTTGCTTTCGACTGCTAATTCATATATAGTCGAGTGATTTGCTTTGATTTCGAAAGAGATAGTTGGATGCTCTAAGGGAGAATAAAGATTCCAAGAAGGTAATTTATTGCTGCTATTTCTGTAGTGTTCAGCTATGTAGTGACCACAAGAATCTTCAGCATATTGATTACTATCATTTTCTCTTTGCAGTTCTTTTTCTGCTAAAGAGCCACCAAATCTGGCAGAATATAAGGCTGTGTAAATTAATCGTTGCGGCATTTCTGTCGCAGCAATTTTTTGAACAGAACAAGTTTGGAAAGAATCCACAGGTAACCCATCACCTTGGTGAAGGTTAGGCAGAAATTCCTAGGTATGCAATAGTAATCTGATTAAGAAATGTAAAGATTAATCGTCTTTGTCTCCGTACATTTTGTCGTAGTAATAGTCAAACATTTCCTTTGGATCTTCGTAATCAGAAACCGTAATATTAACGCCGGTCACGTTGCCTTTATCGTCTCTATTGAATAGGCGATTCATATTTTTGTTATTAGCGTAGCTCATCTCTAATGTACCTAAATCAGTAGTGCGTTTCCAATTAGGTAGGAAGCGGCCATAGAAATCATCGGTCATTCTGTTGCCTGCACTAACAGCAGCACTAATCCCTGGTGAGTTGGGATCTATTTTATACTCTGGCATTGTATTGGGATTGAATTTACCCCAATCAATATTTCTTGGATCAGTGTTTGGATCTGGCTGAGTAGGTATAGGAACGATTGGAACTACTGGATCTGGATCGCCTGGTGGAGTTATAGGATTTTTAATGATTGGATCCTCAGGATCAGCACCACCCTGATAATTCTTATACTCTTCAGATCTTCTGATGTTATCTAGAACTTGATCTCTGGTTTGAACTGGTCTATCAGAACCGTAGGTTAAATCATCTTTGCCTGATCCCTTGCCTCGAAGGTCTCCCATCCAGTATTCTCTACCTTCATCGCCAAGACCTCTACCTAGTTCTCTTTCATATGTATCTGCCAACCATTTCTCGTCACTACGTCGAATATTAGACAGAACGTTGTTGCGATTTTGACCACGGTCATGTATGTCTGCAGTCCAATAATCTAAACCTTCTTGGTCTACTTCTCTACCAAGTTCATCTCTGTACACTCCTCTCAACCATTCCTGCGTTCTTTCCCTTGCAGTTGTAGGGTCATTTAATACTGGAGTTGACATGTTCTCTTTAGTCTTAATATTTATATCTTAACTGTTATATTGTCTTTTTCATATCGTCGATAAGACCACTAGCTAAAGACGACGCACTACCAGGTTCGTTCTTAAGAAATCCATAGAATCTTCCGCCAGAAAGAGTTGGAGTTTTTTTGTTTAAACTTTGATCGTATTGTCCTGCTGTGATAAAAGGTATACTTCCTAGCTGTTCCATAGGAGTCAAATCAACACCTAATCTGCGACCAGGATTAACACCTACATTCATCCACCTATCCATTTGTATTGGCATATAATCTTGCATGCCACGACCCCCTACTTTAGGAGTAGGTGTGCGGGTTGGATCAGTCGTTTCGTCCCACTCTTCTCTTTTGTCAATAAGATATGGATCTGTTGGTTTAGGTTTAACTGTATCTTCTACGATAGGCTGTACCACTTCTTCTTCTATTTCTTTTTCTTTTTCTACTACGGCTGGAGCACCTGTATATCTATAGATATTCCAGTAATCGTCATCACCATCTTCTTCCATTCTTTCGAAACGGGCTTTACCCGAGCTTCTAAGGTCGATATCAAAATCATCCCAACCTCCGTCAGCTCTTAATAAAAGATCGTCTCCATCAAAAGCTAAATCATTATCCCTCATATAACGAGCATTTGCATCTAGTTTAATTCCGCCTGAGGTCCCCGCTTCGGCCATCGCAGCAGCTAAAGCATCCCTGCTATAGGCGTACTTGCCCCATGCATCTCCACGATCCTTAAATATATTTTCATATTCGTCATAGGATAAGGACTTGTCTTCACCTGCCGAGCTTATTATTTGATCGTAAATATGTTTATTTCTAGCTTTATCCTTGTCGTCCAGATTCTTCCAGCCTTGGGAGCGATAAAAAGCTTCTTGATCCTTAGCAAATGATGCTGCCATTACCTCTTTCTCTGAGTAATTCAATACATCTATCTTAGGTCATTCATTTCTTATGGGCGTTGAGAGAGTGGATGCTCATAGGATCAACCGGACCGTTGGATGCTAGACGGAAGTCAATCCAAATCTTATTGGCTTTTTGAAGTTTCTCAAATCGTTTAGGATCTTTATCGTATGTTGTCTCTAAAAATAATTGTGTCTCGCCTAATAATTTATTGGAATTGAATTCTAAGTCGATTGATTGAAGGTGACGGTCTTGGAAGTAATGAGGAACGCCTTTAACTCTTAAGTGCAAGGGATTGCAGCAATTATGATCGCCACAAACAGGTTTAATAGGTAGTCGACCAACGTCTCCCCACGTAAACCAAACGGCACATCTTTGAGCAGAGTATTGTCTTCCTGATCCCCAGTGCCTAGGCATAGCAAAGTAACTGGAGTTAGATCTTGAATGATACTTTCCTCTCCATGGCCAACATTCGTTGGGTCCTCTGATCTCTACGAACGACCAAAACTCTAGAAACCTACGTCTATATTTTCTTTCTATTCGATGAACATCGAGAGCTAAACGTCCTTCTGTTAAAGCACTAATACATCTAACACACGAGTGGCTATCATTGTATCTTGGAACACGTCCATCCTTCGAGCCTATATTGTGGTCGGCATGAAAACATAGAGGACCTCCTTCTATTTCGGAATGAAGCTTCGGAGGTAATGCCCATTGAGCCATATTAAATGTTTAAAGGAAAACCTGGTGGTGCGTTGTAATCGCCTCCCATAGCTACGAGCTGTTCGTCTTGTGGTTTCATTAAGACTTGAGTCTCAGGCCATAATTCTTTGCGAGTACTTTGCTCTATAGCAACAGGGACGAGCTTATTATATGGGGCACTGACAACAAAACCATCCCTCCCATCAACTTGATTAGTGACTCGATGGCCTAATTCAAACTTAGACATTCCTAGATAGACGTTGATTCAATTGTTACGATAGTTTAATCTTCAGTGACAGAATGTTCAACCTCGTCTATATCACCTTCCATTGGTATTTTGTGAACAGATATTCCAGCTTCGACACACATTTCTCTGGCTCTATCAAATGATTCTTGCCAACGATAAGGTTCTACATAGTCTGGAATTACAATCTTACCAATATCGGCTTGTATTAATACGGCGGCACATTGACTGCAGGCCATGAACGGCCAAATATACATTGTTGCACCAGCTAAGCAGACCCCGTTACGTGCTGCATATGCAACGCAATTCATCTCGGCATGAACAGTTAAACTTAGCCGAGTGTCTCTATTTTTTAGTCGAGTATCTGAATCAGTAATGCCACTGGGCAAGCCGTTATATCCTTCTACTAATATTCTGCGATCTCTTACTGCTATTGCTCCGACCTTAGTACTTGGATCTTTAGACCAACCAGCGAACATTCGAGCTGCATAAAGGAATCGTTGATCCCAATGATGTGGTGATTTAGGAGGCTTAAGAGAAGTCATATAGAATGTAGGTGTAGGACGGAGTCGTCAATTGTTGGAAGTCACCGCCATTATCGGAATTGCTTCTGCTGGAGCCCTGTGGAGGATGGCTTTCACTTGGGGCAGCATGAAGACAGGTATGGAAGCAATCTTAAGAGAAGTTAAGTTATTAAGAACTGAACTATCTAAGGATATAGTAATGTTAAAGGAAGATGTCAAGGATCATGAAATGAGACTTAGACAACTTGAAAAATCTAAGAGAAGATGATGCGTGGACTGGGAACTCGAAACCAAACTTCTATCTAGCGAGCAAATGATTACTGTCTATCAAGACCACATTGAAGAACTTGAAGACGAGAATCAAAAATTGAAAGCGCAAATCGACTTTTTGAATCAGCAGTTGGAATATAAAACATTAGGATTACCAAACGATGGTACTGACATGCAGACCTTTCTTTCTATTGGCCGCACCCAGAAGTAACGTCTGCGCCTGAACCTACTTCGTCGTCATCGAGTTGCCCCGGCCTCCAACCGCTTTGCCAGATTTCTCTTGCTTTGATGTGAAGTTGATTGGGAGTTTTGTTCCAGTTATGAAGGGCCAAGATAATATCACCTCGAAGATCTTCACCGTCAGATAAGCCGTCATAACGAATAAGAAGTCGGGCTGCGTTAACAATGTCTTCATTGGTTAATTCTTCCAGTGGTTTAGATGCTAGTCGACTGATAATATCTCGATCAGTATTGTACATAGGATGGGTCATCGTGCCAGGGTACCAGGGGGGACGGGGTATCTATAAACTTTTTTAGATATTTTCCTTCTTCTTAATTCTTTATAACTAACTTCTTCACATATGTAAATAATAAGACTTATAAAAAGTGAACAACTTTTCTTTTTTCTAAGAAAGGTTTTCTAAAAGCATGTCACCCTGGCACCTATTAATGAGACTTATTCCCGCAGAACAAGCAAGAAGAAAAGACCCTGGTACTTTTGGTGTCAGGGCCTCAATAAAAAAGACCGCCGATTAAGTTATATCAGCAGTCTTGAGTTGAGATTTAATTAGTCTAGTCTTAAGATTCTCAGGTTTCTTCTATCCAAACTCGTTGACTTTTATTATTTCTTTTGATTCTTTTTGGTTTATAACCTAATCTTTTTAAGCAATCAGTAACAGGAATATTCATTTGTCCTTGTTGAGCAACATTGATATCGATCCAACTAAATAGATCAGCAAGTGATATGTACTTGCGGTTATTGTGGTAGCCACTAGTATTCTCTTCTACTGCCCTAGAGACAACAGCATCGATAGGAGTATCTCTCGTGAATGAGTCTTGGTAATCAGCGATATGGCTGAGCTCATAACTGGAGAACACATGCACTGGATTATCTAGATAAGCCTTATAAGCTGCAGCCCAGATCGAATTGCGATCTCTCTTTAAGCGATCTAAGTCAATGATCTTGAGGTCAGGATTCTCCTTAGAAGGAACCTTGCCCTTGACAATGATTGGCATGAATCTACGGTTGCCAGTTGGGTCGCAAAGGAAGTCTGTATTATTTGTTGCTCCTGCTAATACGAAGGCACGAGGATAAGACTTCTCATTCTCATACTTCCTTGCAGACCTATCAACTGATACTGAGATTAAGTTTTTGAGTTCTTCTGAATACTTTCGTTTGCAGTAGCGTTCAAACTCATCCATGACCACGATGAATCCTGCATGCAAGGCGTGAGGCTTTTCCTTGAGGTATTCGATACCTTGTTGCATAGTGACAACCCAAGGGTAAGTACCAAGGTCTTCCACAGAGGGAGGAGTGAGGTATTGAAAGAAGGTGGTCTTACCGCAATTTTGGTTGCCAATAAGAATCGGCATCCAGTCATGGCGACATCCAGGAGATAGCACTCTTGCTACTGCCCCAATAAGAAATCTTTTCATGATGACATCTGCTAAGAGATTGCCATCTGGCATTACTGGATTTTGAATATCATCTTTAGGAACTCCTAAGAGTTCTGATGCTATTCGATCAAAATAGGGGCAAGGATCAGAGCTAGCAGCACAATGCTCCAAATACGTTTTGACAGGGTGAAATCTGTTTTCATAACCAATAACTCCAGCGAGATCAAATACTAATGTCTTTGGGAAGACTTGTCCTTGTCCTCTGGAAATATAAACATATGCCTGTGATATATCGTGAATCTCCCGAGGACGATCCTTTGGTCCGTAGACCAACTGTTGACTCATACAATTCAATCTTAGACCGTTGTATTGAATGTTGAGCAGATCTTTAATTCTTTCGACTAAGTCTTGGCTATCGCCTTCTCTTCTATTTGCTGGCCTAGGAGGAGGAACATCTTCGTAATCGAAGGTGGCGACTTCAGCCGGTTCAGTCTCCTCATCTGGCTTTTCGATCACTGCTATCTGCGTCCAAGGTTTATCTTTGTCGAAGAGACCTTGAGATTGTTCTACTGGTTCGACGACTTCTCTCTCTCCGAGAAAATCTTCGTGATCATAACCAGCGAAACTATCACCATGAACGCCTAACCTAAAAGACCCTGACTCTCCTTTTAGTTCTGCAGGTAATGACTTCCTCCAACCGGGTTGTTGGGTATCGGCAGCCCAAAAGATTGTGGCGAGTGATCGACCCCTCCATCCCCTGAAGAACTTTTCTGAGGTTTGGGAAGAGTTCTTTCCTTTTCCGTGATGTCCTCTGGATGCCCAGTCGGACCAATAGGAAAACAAAGCATCTCCACCGGTGCTCGCTGCTCGGGTGATGTTACAGAAGTGGTCTCTCTCTCCGTCGGAGGTTGGCTCCAAGATATGCTCGAGACAGTAAGCAGCAAGGTTAATGGAATGTTCATCTACGTCTGCTGATTGAGAATGGTAAGTTGTCTTCTCTTGGGCTGCAGCTTTTTGTGCATCCTCTAGAAAAGATTTAGGAAGTACTGCTTTTGGTTGCCAAATAGGATGTGTCGCACGACTGTTGCCGTAGAAGATCCTGCAACGGTCAGAACAATTAGCGTCACCTCCCAGTGACTTAATCAGTAGTCCCGTGATTGATTGGTATAGCTCTCCGTCTGATACTCTTTGAGGCAAGAGGAAAATCACTCTGAAGCGATGCTTGCCTTCGGTTGGATTGTGACTCGCAGAAGTATATACCCATGCTGCTACTTGAGCAAGAGGATGGTCTCGGAATGCGTCCAAGGTGAGACCATTATCTATATCTACAACAGCTAAGTCTGAGTGATCAAAGGCTGCACTATTCCGATGGCCAGAAATCATGGCAGCGGGGATGAAAGCTCCTCCATGTCCTACGTGGTCACGCAAGTCTTGGAGAGTTCCTTTCTGTCTGTTCCAATTCTTCCCGAAAGAAGATGCCCAAGTTTTGGGCTTGTCTTTCAGTGTGGGATGAACACTGAATTCAATCTGATACATTTGGTTCTATTTCGTTGAGATGATGAGTCGCTTCTTCTAAATCATTGCAAAATCTACAAGAGCCTAAATAACAAGCTAAGTGTCTGACGAATGTGGTCTTGCCTCCAGTGATTGGATAGGTATGAACAGTGCCACCTAGAGGTGTCGTTAATATGAGTTTCGGGGTTTCCTGCACTTCGGGTTCACACTTAAATAGCTGCATAAGAAAGTATGCCTAATATTTGAGAGATTGCAATCCTGCTTTCTTATTCTAAAATCTATTCAAAGGGCTTTCGATTATGGTGCTGACGAATAATAATTGGTTGCAGAAGACAATCATTATTTTAGTGGGAGGAACATTTGGTTTGTCTCACTTGTGGATGATTAGTCTCATCGCAAACAAAGAAGGTGGACTACCTAAGTTCGATCTTCCTGTAGGACAATATAGTCAGTACACGATTGATGCAAGTAAAGATGGCTATCGCATAACACATAGGATGAATGATCCGAAGGTGATGGAGATGCGTAAGGATATTGTTGTACCTCAAGGCGGATTGTTTGGTGGTAAGAAGGAGAAGAAGATTTATCAGCTCGAGCAATACACGATGGAGGGTCACCAGCATTTGATAGGACCAGGTATCTTTCAATCTCAAGCAGGAGGAGACGGCAAGCTTACAGAAAAGCAAATCGCCTGCCTCAAAAAGGCTGGAGCCGGAGCCGGAGTTGGGGCTGCGGTTGGCGCTGCGGCAGCTACTGAGTATATCGCTCCTTCCGTTTCTTCCATACCTATTATCGGTTGGGTTGCATCTGGCTTTGCTACTGCTTTCGGAGCTAAGAAAGGGACTGAGGTAGGAGAAAACTTGGCAGAGTGGTATCACGACTGCTAAGATTCTCAAGGTAAATGGGATACCAATGCCCTCTAGGTTTCTGCATTTCCTAGGGGGTTTTTTCTCTATTACAATCTTTGATGGACGGTATAAGAATAAGTAATAATACCTAGCAGCTATACTTAGTCTGTAATATTTCCTTTAGATTTGATGACACCTGAAGCAGAAAAGTTTAACGGTTGGGCAGCAATGCTTGGTATCGTTGCAGCTTTCGGAGCATATGTCACAACTGGCCAGATTATCCCAGGAGTTTTCTAATGTCTTCTTCTACTGTTGTAACTGAATACGGTAAGCAAAACATCTTTGGCAGAGAGACTCAGCCTCAATTGGTTGAGGATTACAAAGGATATGTCAAGGAAGCAGAGATGTTAAACGGTCGCCTTGCAATGATTGGATTTGTTGCTGGCCTCGGTGCTTACATCACTACTGGGCAATTGATCCCCCATATCTTTTGATTCTTTCAATTCTTTCAGAATATGTTTGGCTTCCTTTTCTTCCTCCTTTATCTCTTGATAGCGACGAACTTTCTGGAGCCATTTGGTTTGGAACTTGTTAAGTTCGTTGGCATTTAAGATAAAGCTTTGATCAATCTCTGGTGTAGAAACAATGATCTCGGCACAGCTAACGTTGACGCCTAGAGTTTCTTTACAGGCTTGAGCATAAGCTGCTAATTGCATCGCACACTTATTGAATTTGTTCCAACCAGTGAAGAGAGATCTATTGTCTTTTCCCGTTGGGTAATAGCGACAATAGGGTTGGTTAGAGGTTTTAAAGTCCCCAATAATTACAGTGTCGTTGCGAATTCCTAGTAAGTCAGGGCAGCCACAGTACATATATTTGTGACTCCATACTCTGCTAATTCCATCTTCTCCTGTACAGAAATTCCATTCAGGTCTGAGTGGCATTTCACTCCAGATAAATTCATCGTATTTATCTAGGTGTTTACTCATCCCATTCCAAAATGGTAGGTATTCTTCTTTTATTTTTATTTCTTTCCCTCGAATATAATCCTCGCACGCTTGGTGTACCGCTGACCCTCTTTCGGCTGCGAGCTTTGCACCATTTGGGTTTTTAGCTTGCCAATTAAGAAGAGCTTTCTTGCTTCTGTCGGAAGAGGTCTTACCTAGGATTGTTGTTACTGAAGGGTAGGCTTTATCTGCTTTATCTGTTGCATAATGACGTTCACCATTAATCTCAAAACGAGTTGGCTTAGTCATTAATTGTTACATAACTATTATTAATGTAACGATTAATTTCAGTTTGTAACTATTTGCGACAAAAGAGGGGGACTTACACTGTCTTATTATCCTTGTCAGCTAGCCCTATGAATCGGACTTGCACCCGTTTGGATCTACTAGCTGGTCTCGACGGACACCTACGATTCTCAGTCACCATTGAAAGAAACAAGATTACAGTCTTGTTAGAACCAACCACATAGTCCGAGTAGTTACTTTCTCCAGTGAAGGCAGGATAATTAAATCGTCATGCAAGCGACCAGACAGACGCCCTATCTTTAATCAGCTTTACCTTCCTTATGTTCGAGAAACTCTAATGAGTTCTTGAGATTATCTAAGGGTTGTCTTTCAGATTGGTAAGCTGCATATTCTTCTACCATGCGACTAGATAAATGAACTCCTCCTTTAAGGATTTCTTCTAGTCCTATTGTTTTATCTAGATGTCTTGCGAGAGCTGGACCTATAAGACTAAGGTAGGCAAGCATCGAAGAGTCGGGGAGGTAGCCATTGAGACTGGCTCCTCCAGAGGTGAAACCGTTAAGTAAGTATTTAATATCTTCTAATTGCTTAGACATGATACTTAAATACTCACCATTCATTTTTAGGTGGTCGAGGAGTTCTGACATCATTTGGTATTGATTCTTCCCTTCCTCGTTCTTCATAGTCATGGATAATTGCTCCGTTAAAGGCATTAGCTAATTGCAACGAAGCTCTCTCGAGAGGACTCAGTTGCTTCCAAGCTTTATTACATTCTGCTTGACCGTATTGCTCAATGATATTTTTTACATCCCTACCGCAGGTTGCCCTGCGGAGAGACATAAGAGCTATAGACTCATCCATCAATAATTGAGATGGATGTTACGAAGGAGTATGTAGATCAGAATGATCACACAAAAGAGAACAATAAATCCTTGCATCAGACCCAATCACCCCCAATTTCTTCAGAATTAGTAGATGATATTTCGTGGTCTGCTCCTAGCTCATCTCTATGAGTAGGTGGCAATCCTCTTGTTTTTGCTTCTGCTGGTTTCCCTGCAAAAGGATCAGCATTGTCATAGAGAGCTGGGAGGTACCATTTATCTTTGATCTCTTTCCATTTCTTAGCGACAGCATTTCTGACTGGAGCTTTGAGGGGAGCAGGTGTCAAAGTATAAACAGTATCGGTACCAGCTCCTTTACGAGCTAGTTTCATCATGAAGTTATAGACACCATCTTCATTAGCTTCATAAGAATCCATCGAAAGGATTTCTTCTAATGAAGTTCTTAATCCACGAGTGCTGAACTCGATGATGGCGAAGTCTTTCTTCTCCTTGATATAACCAATGAAGCTAAGGATCTGCTTAGGTTTATCAAGGTCATCTTCTGTGTGTTTGCCGTATTCCACATTCCGTTTGAATTTAGCCTCAAAGTTGAGTCCAATATTATCCTTATAATCTTTGGGATAGCCCTCAGAAAAAGGAGTGGTCAGTGGTTGGCCATCATGTTTGAAATACTTATAGCCACTAATAACGTGACCAGTATCGAATCCACCGCAAACAATAACTTCATGGGAGTCACCATCTTTTAGTTGTTTACCTGGGGAATAGAAACGATCTGTTTCTTCTTGGGTAAAGGTACTTGCTGTATCAGTAGCAAACTTGTGGTCAGGAGGAAAGAATCCCATAGTTAGTTCCAAGTGTTAGATGTTGGCATGTCACCAGCTTCGTCTTCTCCTAGAAAAGCAGAAGGTTCGTAGCCTGATGCGGTAGTGTCTTTAGCGGGGTTAGCTCCACCACCTTTTGTTCTTTCGTGGATACGAATACGTCTGCATTTAACTTCGGTGTAAAGTTTTCCTTTACCGTCTTTAGCAGGAGTAAGCATTCCAAGAACTTCTGCAAGACTTCCTTTTGGATAGTCAAGGATTCGTTCTTTCCAATTACCGTATCCTCTTATTCGGTACCAGTCTGTAACTTGATTACCTGCAACATACCTGTTGACGGCAACGCTACGACTAGCGCTCTTCTCTGCTGGTTTTCCATCCTTTGAAAAACGTCCAACAAACATCGCTTCGTTGATGAATTGATCTTTGGTTGCATCGCAGATAGAAGTCATTGTGATGACGGGATACCCATCGTGGTCTGAGTCTTTGGGACCCAGAGATAACGCACCAGTAACAAGAACTAAATCGTCTTGTTTCTTGGATTGAAATCTGGAGGCGGGACCTGTGTTAGTAGTGGCTCTTGCTCTAAGGATGACTGGCAGTGGTTCAGGAGTGCTGGCAACGGCAGGAGCTTCAAGATACTCTTGACCGTTGACCACCACCTGAGTTGGGGTCGAACCTATAGCAACAGTAAGGATTGCAGTAGACAATCTATTTGCTTATAAGGGCAACTCAGCTTAACGCTGCATATAGGGGATGCAAGTATTTGTTACACCACAGGTGGGGTGTCGGGGTCATAAAACCCTCGTGCCATCTTGTCTTGAGAGTAAGCTTTCAACCAATCTGGAATAGGTGGAATAGGTTCTGCCGTTTGAGGCATTACTAAAATCACAATGTTTCCTGTCTCCTCTTGTATCCTCATTGGACCACCGTCGAAGGAATGTAAGGTTACCGATGAATTGATGGAACTCAAGCTCTTGATAGCTCTTTGTACGTAGTTGATGTCGTACCTACCTGCGGTGGCAGACGACGCTACTTTCCATCTTTTAATACAGTCTTTTAAAGCACCTGCTAAATCAGGAAACTCAACTGAGCTGTATGTGACTGGAATCTCTTTGGATTCGGATGTTGTTTTCCTATGGGTTGTTACTAATGCGACTTTAGAATCAGTCTCTATAGAGAGTGTTCGAGATGCAGTCTTCACTCCTCTCGATGCTTTGATTAGTTCGCTATTAGGTAGCAAGGTGATGTAGTCATCCATTGAACCACTTGGGTCATAAGCGAGGCAAGATATTTTTCCACCATCAGTCGAAGCAAAATAAACCCCTCCGTAGTAAGACGCAGGGGATATTTGAATTGATTGATATGGAGAGTATCTGCCTACGAACTCAGACGCAATGGCTAGGAGCGCTGAATTGCAGTTGAGCATTTTCTGTTTGTTCGGCTTTGCCTGAGATGTTAATAACTTTATTTAACCAACGCAAGCGCCACATCATACGACGTCTCTCTAAGTTCTTGTTGCCTTCTGTTAATTCCCTTGAGGTAAGTAAGGGCTGGTAGTTTGGATCTAGAACTTCGTGAGTTAAGTAGTTGATGAGAACTGCTCGCTTCCTAATCATTTTGTTTCCCTCTGGGTTATTATCTTATATCTCTTGATATAGGGATGCAATACATCTCTTCTATCAAGTTGATATTATCGGGGTAGGTTTTAGAGTGTGGTATATCTATGGGGTTTTTATGGACGAGTACGAGTATAAACAAGTAAAGTCCAGGGCTTACTACGTCTTTTGGGGAGCCGCCACTCTTGCTGTTGTCGTAGGACAAATGGCAATTGCTGGCGGATACCGTCGACTAAGTGAGAGCTTGGATGATATAGCACAATCTATTAATCGCTCTGACTACACCTTATATAAAGGGTTCGAGAAGTTGGCTCCTCGACCTAGGTTTCTTCCTATACCCCCGCCTTCTGTATACGGACCACCTATCTACAAAGAGATAGAGCCTGTACCTGTACCGATACCAAACTTTATAGAAGATTAAGAATCATAAAATGGTATCAGTGTGATACAGTATCTGTTGATACAGTTTGTTAGGATATAGATATAATCGTCGGACCTTTATGAGAGGTTGCACCCACCCAGTGTCATACGACGGGGGCACTGACTAGTGGAGTTGATCCATGACTAAAACAGCAGTGAAGGCACCTAGTGTCAAGCTAACTTACAGAGGAGTTAGCTTTTTGAAGCCAGTAAGAAAAGTAGTTTACGCATAGGTGTAGCATGAACAACTTACTTCTTATCCGTAACAGGATGCGGAGGCTGCAGCGTCTACATGACGCACAGCTTTCCATGGCTAAGTCCAGACCTCTTTGCGTTTGCTAGATCATATTCTTATTGAGGAGTGTGGCTTCCAGCATGAAAGTCCATTCTTTAATTGAATGTCTTTTAGTTCCGTATAACCCAGCCAGTTTATCTAGATCAGTTGCAGCTTTAGCAGCTTGGTCTAGATTTTCTGTGTCTTTTAGGAGTGCCCAATACCTGAGACACTCCATGTTTCCGATTTTTAATTCAGGAGAAAATGACATAGATGATAGTAACGATAGAGATGGATTCCATGAATGCTCTGACTAAGTTGTTCATTTCTTTTTCTCGTTCATCCAATGATCAGTCTTATTTAATTCGTGCTTGTAGATATTGGGAGCAAGTTCTTCTAATTCTCCTCCCTTATATTTGTCAGGTTCAACGACAGTGCAGAAGGTCATAACTCCAGCATCATTTTGTTCATCATCTTGAGATGCAATAGCCCATATATCTTTATAGGGATTAGGTGTCGAACCTATTGATAGTCTTAGAGCTAAAGTGGAATTCTCCCATGGACCGCATTCTTCAGCACTTAAATATTTAACAGCAGTTATTGTCCTGCCTAATAGTTGTTCTCTGAATCTGTTGGCCCAAGCATCTCCGAAGGGAAGTTTCCTTGGTTTCCTTTTAGCAGCTTCTTTTTGCTTTGCTATTTTCTTTTGAAGTCTTTCTGCTTTAGCTATTGTTTCTTTTACTCCAGTAGAAGTTTTCCATTCAGAATCTTCTTGAGCTCGACGTTGTCTAGCTAGGAAATCTTCAACCTCTTTGTCATTGAGAGGTTCGAGAGATGCTTCGTTGTTCATAGTGGGGGTAAGTAGATAAGTGTTTGATTCGTTGTAGAGGAATAGCTGCACATTGAGGAACGATTGTGTTCCCAAGTGCCTTTAAACGAGGTACCCGATTGGATAACCCATCATCTCCTCTACGAAGTGTGGGTTCAGATACGTACTCTCGCCACTGCGGGTTAAGACGTCTGGAAGTTGGCGGGGTCTCCCACCTGATCGATCCTGGAAACCTTGGCCTGATCTGCCCTTCCAATCCCGAGCGCATGGGGTTGGTAGGCTGTTCGTCAAGACGACCGCCGAACCAGCTAGCCTTCTTTTCTGGTGAGCCTTCTCGTAGTTCAGGTTGGGTCCCGAGTCCTTGTGGTCTCGTGCTGTCGGAGTTGGTAGAGGTGGATTCCTCATCTCCTTCAGTTCCTCGAAGAGTTGAACTGCTTCTGGGTTGACTGCTTCCCTGAGGTTGGAGAGTTGTGTCCTGCCTGGTCTCGTCTCTGTCACTTGCTTGATCATGGATTCCTTGCTCCTGAGAGGGAGGGAGTCCATTGTGTTTGGGGTAGGCAATGATCCAGATACGTTCTCTTTTGTGACACGCTCCAACGTCTCGAGCTGAAATAATTTCCCACTCAGCATCAAGCCCCTCCGAGGCAATTTGAAAGAGAATTTCCTGGAAGGTTTCCCCTTGCTGGTGCGAGATAAGATTTCTAACGTTTTCAAGTAGGACGAATCGAGGTCGAATGATCCTAACCAAACGCATGACTTCGTAGAAAAGGCCGCTGCGAGTTCCCTCTCCAATACCCTTCTGCGATCCAGCCACGGACAAATCCTGGCAAGGAAATCCTGCTGTAAGTACGTCGTACTCTCCTTGGTATGACTGGAATGTTGTGATGTCATTGTGTATAGGAACGTGAGGGAAGTTCTTCTTTAAAACTGACTGACAGTAAGGGTCGATTTCAATAAATTGTTTAGTTTCAAATCCACCGACTAGTCTTTCTGCTGCGTAAGAGAATCCTCCTATACCAGCGAAGGCATCGAGTAACTTAAGAGTCAAGCAGCTTGTCCCAGATCTTGCTGTAATTTAATAGAACTGACTTTTGTTCGCCACTTAACTTAATTTCTTGATCGAAATTGTCTCTTGGCTTTGCAAGGATGTCATCTATAGCACCATGTTGAATCCTTTGGTTATCGCAGTAATTCCTGAGAAGATCCATTAAACATTTTTGTATGCACCATTCTTCATATTCAACTTTGTCAAATGGAACCTTGAAAGCATAATTAATCTTGCGATACATTTTTCCACCAGTGTTGTAAATCTGTTCTGTTTCTTCTTTATCAAGGATTTCAACAGGGGAATTGTTAATGAATTCATAGAATTCTGATGACGTGGGTGTTTGCATGTGGACGAATTTAGTCATGGGAATAAGGTTGGAGTTAGTTGTCGTCGTAGAAGCCATCCGCTTCTCGTTCGAAACGGATTTGAGCTAGAGATCTGCAATGATCTAAGTCATAGTGAGCACTGCTTGGTTCTGAATACTCAGGGCATTCTTCTAAGACATCTTGGTAATGTCTTTCTAGGCTTTTGGTATTTGTTTCGTCGCTCATTCATTCATCCTCCTCGATAGTGTGAACGTTGTAGCCAGTGTTCTCTTCCATCTCAAGCTCATCGTCTTGAATCATTTGCCAGTCCAGACCTGTTGATTTGGACATTGATTCAGCTTCGATGCGGTCGAAAGCTTCGACTGTTGTGGTGTAAGTGATTGTCTTGGAAGCAGTCAATCTCCACGTTTTAAGTTCAGTCATTTTCGCAGGTGTCGTGAGGTCCATCTAGTTCCTGCTTCAGCTCACTGAGCAGGTTCCCTTTAGAAGGATGTGGAGTTGGATCAAGAATGTCTGTAAGTCTGCCTGTTAAAGCATGTAGGATTTCTTGTTCTGTAGGGAAATCTTCATGGTCTGTATCGACTGAAAATCCTAACCAGAAGGCATGGTTGAATTTCTTAGTGAATTTAGTCATCTTTAGGAACGAGCCTAAGTTCTTGATCAAATATATTGCTGGTATCTTTCAGAAGATCACCGTAGCGTTCCATCAATTCATCGGGAGGAATTTGATTGTAATCAGAACAGATACCGTCGTCGCCAAGATACCGTAAGATTTCACATCGACGAATAATTTCGTCTCTAGTTTTTGAATCAATCATGATTTCTCCGCAGATTGAATAGCTAAGTCAGCAGCAAATTGTTCTGCTTCTGATACTCTTCTGAATTGAGTAGTGAGTTCCTCTAACGTTTCGTAGAGGGTATATTCTTGACAGGGGTCGATGTTACCCCAGACGAACTTCTCGACGCCAGCAAGGAAATCGCTGACGGTTACGTTCGCTGAATAATCGTTAGTACAACCTTTCATAGTTAGTGATAGAGAAGGGCAAAGGGTTGATCTATTGGACCGTAAGCAAGATCATCTTTCTTATCAATAGGGAGGTTAAGCTTGGCAGCTTCTTCTACTGAGCGAACGACTCTTGCGTTACGTGGAAAGTCAATAGGGTTGATGAGGTGATCGAAGCGACCTCCCCAACTAGCACTTAGCCGATAGTTCTCAGGCTTTTTAATGTCTAAGAACAAGGGTAAGTTTTTGGTGTACGAGTAATGAATAAGGTGATTCACTTCTCGAGCAGTGGCAAAAATTGCATCACGAAGTTTTATCGAGTCGCAATCACCTGAAACAAACCATCTAAACATTTCAGCTTTCTTGAAGCTCTTATGTTCATTGATGGATAAGACCATACAATCTATGAGATCTGTAAGAGTCATAGAATCTATGAGATCTTTGTTGTGCCAACGAGCGTTGCGTACTGTCGGCCAACGTGCTTCCATTCGAGAGGCATAGCAGTCATACAGAAGATTGGAAGCTTTTGTTAGCTTGCCTGTTTCTCTGTCTGCTAATACGTGACAATATTTAGCACCAGGACAGCAATGTCCTGCGGGAGTACTGAAAGTCAGGATTGTATCTGATAACTTGGCATTCCCAGCGCCAAGCTTAAGCAAAGACATAAGCAATGTACCGATGAAAGTGGACACTAAAAAACCCCCTACGCCCACCACGTAGAGGGTTCAATAGTCTGGTCTTACATGAGTGGTCGCCTGTCTCAGTCTTAATATTCTTTATCAGAAGACGACCAACCCCTCCTCACTGCCAGAGGTTAATCGAGTATACCTTTATCAAGAGAAGAGTGGGTGGCTCTTTCTTTCCTCCGTGCCTTAGCGGATATTTCTGCTATCAATTCATTAGTCTTGGAGATCATATCGATCTTCTTTTCTTCTTGCTCAGGAGAACGAGATGGCACTCCTTGTATGGCGTCTCTAATAAAGATCAGTTCGCTAATCGTATAGATGTCGCAGTCGATTGTTGTAGTTGGCATTGTGATGAATTTGGGTAGAGGTTACAGAAAGCATTAGGTTGTTGAGAAAGCACTGTGTTAGCTGCTTTTTCTATCTCTATTAAGAATTTTTCTCGAGGCGTTAAGGTCGAGAACATCAATGTGTCCATCTTGGAATAAAGGGGTACCGTCAGAATTTAATTGGTGGCGAAGGGCACGCTTGTAGCTACCTTCTCTTAGTCTATATTTTTGACTGTATGTCTTCCTTTTGTGTTTGCCCATCAGGATTTTGTGATTTTATAAGACGTAAACGTTGAGTGACAATCTCCTCAGGGTGGGATGAGTTGTCCCACTTGACGAGGAATTGTTTATGCTTCCTTCCATTGGTGTACTCCAAGTCGTCGACACGTTTAAGAACGGTACCTTGACGTGGAAGACCAGTAGCTCTAGAGACTCTATCTCCAGCTTTGTATTTTGGAGGTTCAGTCTTGTTAGATCTTTTCTTAAATGGCATTGAAGTCTCTTCCTGTTGTTGCTTTTTGAAGGAACTCAGTGAACTGAGTATTGATCCTTGAAAGATTGCCATCTAATTGCTTGGCAAACCTTGAATCATCACCGTTTCTAACAGCCTTATGGTGGCTTGTGTACTCCGTTACTGCGGAATGAACACGGAATAAGTTGTCTTGTCTTGTCTCAAGGTGTCCACCTTTAAGACTATGCAAGAATGTATGTTCTAATTGGTTGATGATTCGAGAATCAACATTACATGTAGGATTGTCTATTGCATACTCACGATGTTCCTCTGGTATTGAATCTTGGAAGAAGCGACGGATGTATCTCCTGCCTTCCACATCGTTACATGGAGTATCTATGAAGCTTTCCTTTATATATACGTGTCTCTTAGCTTCTAAGACAGCAGCTTCTAATGCTTTGTATATATCAAATTGGCCACGAGCTTGCCTGTGATTCACAGTTGCTTGACCATCTCTGATGCGACGGGTCATACCGTTCTCACAGACTAATTCGTTAGCCCATATCTGAGCCTTCATAGCTCTAGGTTCCATGTAGTTGATGCTGAACATCAAGAAGAAATCAGTTGTATCACCAACTTCTTTAAGCTTCTCAGGATTCAGGTCAGTGAGTTTGGATGCAAAGTATAAAACTTTCTGATCAGGTAAATAACCTATGACATCTAACGTGAGCTCCTGTAAGAAGGCAGCTTTTGTTTGACGGATAAACTCTTTATACCAATTCAAACCATCTTGAGGATGGATGATATGTCTGCAGTTAGAGAACTGACCTAAGCGATCTCCATCACTGGTGTACCAGTTAACGATCTCAGGGTAGGTTCTGTCATATCTTTTTGAATATAAAGGTTCAGGAGTTACTAGCCAGTTGCAACCAATGGATTTCAGTTGTTCTTCTGTCGATTGCCACTCTCGGCATTCGGACTTAAGTCCTTGAAAGAACTGTGCGTCTGCTCGAGTGACTTTGCCAGGGCTGAAAGTTTCAGAGCCCGGATCTTCTACATCTTTAGTGCATAGTCCTGTGACAGTCATTGGCATTTTGATTTCGTGGGTTTTAGCTTGAGAGGAAGTCATGGCAAACCTAATCATTTAGGTAAAGGAAGGTAAGGGTTAATTAATATGTTGATGTCTTTAACGTTGTCTCTCAGTCGTTCAAGTTCTATCTCTATTAACGCCAAACGATTTCTGAACTGAGGAGGGAGTGACTCCTTCAGTGAAGGGATACTTTTTAGTAAGTGCTCGATAGTGGGTAGAACCCCGAGGTTAAGAGTTTCCTCTTGTGATACTCGTTGAAGCAATGCCTTCTGTTGGCGAAATGCAGATAGATCTGTGACTGTTTTATTCGACATTGATTATTCGAGGAAAGAGACTAGTCTGACCCAAAGCTTCACAGAAGTGTCCAAGTTCTTCTTGGAAACGCTCTGGTTCACGGTTGAAAGGAACGCCATCAATAGCTCGGTTATCCATTGAATAGATATGAGCAAAGATGCCACCTTTGGTACCTTTGTTTGTGTATATGATGCCGTTAAATTTCTCTCGGTCAATAGTACCTCCTGCATGTAGTTTCCTTAGATCTCCAAGGAAAGTGACTGGAGCATTCTGCACTGGGTTGTTACCCATCTTCATCTTTAAGATTGTCAATCCGTTCTTATCAGGGTTAGGGAAGCCTCCATCATCTATCTGTACAGTGTTGAGATAGACATTGAGGTAAGGATGTCTGCTTCCTCTTGTTACGTGATGGGTTAAGCCTAGAGTTGGCTTACCAAAGAAGAAGAGTCCTGCATTCTCTGCCCATGTGAACTTAGGCTTGTCAGGAGTATCTCCATAACCGTAGAGACAGCCATCTCGATTGATTCCCATAGTCAGGAGAGGTAATGCCGGCTTCATTGGCAAGCCGTTCTCGTCTAGAGGGAGAGTATTACGAATGTCGATCAGTTGATCTGTGGTTTTAGACATGAAAACGAAGTCAGAGGTTAACAAATGTACCGATGTAATTCGGCGGAAACAAACGCCTTACAATAGATACAGCAGCGCCTAGTCCATGGACATTATCCCAAGCCAACCTGATGACTTGCTATTGCAAGTGTTACCGAGTGAGTCGATAAAGGAAGAACAGGTAGGGGATATAGGTCAGAAGCTTGTATTATTGGCAGCCTTTGCGAAAGAGTTACAGACTCAATCGCATTTGATTCATTTCAATTATGAGGGCAGCAACTTCTTAGCAGTACATGAGTTCTTAAAGGATCAGTATGAGTTACATACAGAGCAGTTTGACAAGCTAGGAGAGTTGGTGAGAACTCTTGACTATTGGATGCCAATGTGTGCTTGTGGACTAAAAGAGGCTTTAGGTCCATGCTTTAAGAACGTTGAGTCCTACGAAGGCAAAGATATGTTGGCTACTTACTTAAAGAACTTAGAAGCGTTCTCTAATATGCTCAAGATGGTTGAGCCGGCAGCACAACAGTGTCAAGCCTATGATGTTGCTAATTATTTGGCAGAGTTACTAGGAGATGTATGGAAGACTAGTTGGATGATTAAGGCAACCATCCGTAACTGTGGTTAGTCGTAGTCTTCTACAGGTTTAAGAGACCAATTACTATTACTGCTACCTCTCTCATCCTCAGGGATTAAGGATAAGAATCGGTACCATGCTTGAGATGCAGTGCAATTTTCAGCAATGAAAAGCTCTGCGTGAGGACTGTTAAATTGATATCTAATCTCCCAGTCAGCAAGCTGTCTGGCCAAAGAGTCCAACTTAATAGGATGGGACATTGAGTTGAGCTACGTCACTCTTTAATTCTTCTGTGCACTCGGCATTGCATTCTGGATCTGCTGGTGGGCAGCTAGCAATACACTCGAAATACTGATCAACCTCATCTAACTTAGTAGCGTCGGTTGGAATAAGTCTTGGTGCATTCATGCTTAAGTTCGCAACTTGAGATAGTTTAAAACAGCATGTCAGAAGATGAGAATATTCCCTATGGAGTCGTGCTAGTAGTCAGGTAGCTCTTGTATTTGGATATTGTCCAACATATGTAGAGGAACTCCTGAAGGAGAGAAGGATATCTCTCTTTGAGGTGGATCCACTAGTTGAACATATCTATATTGGGTAGCTTGAAGATCCCATTTCTTGCAAGTGTTTGCAATGACATCTTCTAGTTCGAGAGGTGGTTCACCTTGTATAACGAATTCAACTCGATACTTGGTCGTCGGTTTCATCGTCGGCAAATTGAGCTTCAAAGCGTAGACTAGCTTCTGCATTCTTTATACCAGGGTGAGTATTCATAATCAAGGCCAGCTCTACTAGAGCTTTGTCTTTCTTACGTTTCACCATGGTTCCTCCTTGTCCTTTCTGGAAGTGAAAGCAGTGGACGTAGTCGCCTTTAGGTACCCATGCGAATTCCTCTGGGTATTCTTCTTGGATGCTGTCGACTCCTTGTCTTTCTAAAACTTCCTTAGAGCTATTACCTATTCGGAAATAGATAGGTAGCCCCGCAGAAAGAACTTCAGAGGGAGTAGGTGAATGCTCATGCATTTTCATTGCAATTCTCCTTGTTGTTTCTTGGCTTTGTAGATGTCTACGAAAGCAATGTTCACTGAAGTGACATACTTCTGAATAGTATCAGGACGAATGTGTTCTCTGACTCCTAATCGTGATGTCATATAGACATGACCATTAAGACATTGATCAAGTAAGAACTTGAAGTCTGGATCTAGTTGGTTCTCTGAATGGTTTCCTCTGAGGACTGTCTTCTCACTAGGGTCAGGGAATGGATCGTAACTCACTGGTTGTTCGGGCAGCTCAGTGATACTGTCAGCGTCTCCGTATCCTTCGAAATCCGCTGAAGGCTCCTGATTACTTTCTTCCATCGATTGGTTGCCGCTGGGTCTGAGGTGATCAAAAACGAGTTCCTCACATTTGAGAGTTTCGTTGTATTTGAGTTCGGTTGTGAAGCTGCGTCCGTCCTTAAGGAGTGTGCCGTCAGTACTGATACGCATGCCTCTTTTGATGAGGTCTTTATTAACTTTGTGGAATGCAATAGGGGCATTCTTTCCGTTGCTAAGGGCGAAGTCGATTCGGGCAAACCAGTATCCTGCTCGCTTCTGCTCTGGTTGGATGCTGGCTCCTGGAGTTGTCGTGATAACGTGGACTGGATCGTACTTTGAATTTCTCTTAGCACGTTGAGTGGGGATAACCATGATACTGAAAATTCGGAGGGGATAAAGGTATCTACTAGAAGGCAAACATCATCGTATGATTGGATGAATGATTCACCTTTAGATAGGTCAGGCACAAGTTCGTGAAGATAGTTGATTGCTTTTTCAGTGACAGGGGTGAGACTGACTAAGTTGGAATCTTCACGTGCGGTGACGAAGAAGTCTTCTGCTAAATAAAGAGGCTTGTCAAGATTGATATTTTTCATGCGAAAGACCACTTCCTTTCTACTTTGAGGGTGACCCCTTGGAATTTCATGTTGGTCTTTAATAGTTTCTTGATTTCTGCTTTATCAATGGATTTCTTTGTTCGAGTACATGATTCTGGAATCTTGTCCCAGTTAATGTTGTATTCATCTACATCTACGGATTCTGTTTTCCTTGATGTGATTTTGTGTGTAGGTAGATCATATTTAGTGAACTGATCTTGGTACACATGTCTGAACATGGAATAGACAAAGGATTCAAGTCTATCGGCTGTCTTGGTATCTCTCTCGGCCAGAGCTTTGATTCTCTTGGCCTCGTCGATCCTGAATTGTGCTCGATTCTTGAACCAGCTAACCATGCTCAGGAGTTGGTCTGCATTCTCGTCGAACTGTTCGGCTCCTACTAGACACATTTCAACCTGTTCTTGCGCCTTCTGTTTTAGAACAGGGTCTTCTGAAGTTAGATCTTCGATGAAGTCTGCCTCAGGTGGACATTGAAGCATGTCATAAGCAAGGTCTCGTAGGTTTCTCTCGAGTTTGCTTCGGTTCATTTGCTGTGGAATCATCTTCGCCGAGGAGACTGGCTTAGATGGAACTTGATTAGCTTGAGTTTTAGCTTGAGATTTAGAAGTCATTTTAGAAGTGGTAGGAGAGGGGGTTAAGTGTCAGTTACTGCAGAGGCATTATCCATGACTGCAGATGAGCACTGCCCCCTCGTTAGTTATGCTGCGGATGCAACGGTAGCTTCGACTGCTTCGGCCTTGTCGAGATTCTTACGAGCTTGATCTCTTTTATAGTTGGCAACCATAGTCTTGAGAGGGACTTCTCCGACTGGCTTGCCTCCTACAATGAGGATCTTGCGGTGAATCTTCTGGCCGTCAACGACTTCGAAGATAGTGGGATCGTCTTGGCCTACGGCTTTGACGAGGTGATCGGATTTCATTCCTGCTGTGAGGATTGTCTCCAGTTTGGAGTCATTGGAACCGGACCACATGAGGAACTCGATGTGTCCCCAGTTGGTCCCGTATTTGTTATCAGTCCCTGAATAGAGATTCAGTTCTGCATTGATGAATGGGATTTTCATGAGAAAAATCAAACAACGTGAAGCAATAGACCAGCACAAAATGTACTGATGAAAGCTTACAAATAAAAAGACGTACAATATAGGTATCGCAATTATTATTTACAGATGAGACGTTGGATTGATGAGAATATAGTTCAGCCTCATCACAAGGTATGGACTGGTCACGCTGATCGTTTCAGAGAAGCTGGTGATCAAGCTTTGAGAGATGAATTGAATCGTCGAGTCAAGATAGATGATGCTCAAGGATGGGATAGTTTCGACGCTAAGGTAGCTGCTAGTGTCGGTCAAGACTATGCCCCTAAAGGTGGTGCACCTGGGGATTGGTCTTCTCCTACTGGAGTTAAAGGAGCGAGAGATGCAGGTATTAACATCGAAGACTTAATAGATGAGGCTGTAGGTGCTCGCCAAGCAGGAGTTGGAGAGCAGGTTTCTAGAGGCATGGCTTCCGAAGGTTTCTGGGGAAACGTGCAAAGATCTTCATTTTATGGTGGTTCGATGACCGCAGGTGCTGCTGGTTTAGTTGCAATCATGGATTATTTGCAAGAAGGAGAGCAGCAAGCTGCTGGAAGATCTGATGTATTAACCTCATGATTAAACAACCGACTCCTACTGAATGTGATATAGCTAGGAAGGTGTTGTTGTCTATGGAGACTCATGGGGATACTCGTGGATCTAAGTATGTGTGGTATCAAGAGACTGTTGAGATGTGTGAACAAAGAGAGGTTAAGGAATGGAAGGACTGAGATTAGCTGGTGATGTCTTTGACTTCGATATAAGAGAAGGTCTAAAGAATGACAAGATAGAGAATCTCCGTCGTGGTTTTCGTCGGGATAAAATGATTCCTCGTTCACTGGTGAACCAGTTTTACGATGAGAGTACGTTTGGTAATGTGATGGCACCGGAATATAGTCAGCCTGAGTATGCCTTGTCGGGATCGTATCAGCCTGAGCCTGCTTACGGTGCGTAGTTTAAGGGGTTAGTACTGATGTATCACAATAAAAAACCCTCGGAAGCATAGTAGCCACGAGGGTGAGGTTACCCTCTACTTCTTAGAGAACCAGTTACCGTCTAGATCTTTTAATCGACCAGTCTTGGTCTTGTAGACCCAATAGTCTTCGGTTCTTAAGTTGTAGAGGTATTTTATGAGATTGGATAGTGGTTTCTGTTGCATAGCCCACTTGTTGTATCTATATAAGAGACGAACAATGCTAGGTAGCACGGCATGGAATGTAGCCTTGCAGAAGTTGAAGATGAATAGTCCAGCGAGTGTTACTTTGGATATGATTTTCAAGAGTTGATCTGTGATATTCACATCCATAGTAGTGGTGTTCTCGCTTTCCTGGTGTTCTTCATAAACGTCGTCTGGAATGTCCATGATTTCTCCGGGTAGGTCTTTGAACTCTGGAGATAAAGCAGAAGATGACATAAGGAATAAGCAAAAGAATGTACCGATGAGATGGTACAAATAAAAAAGCCCCACCTTAGTAGTAAGGCAGGGCTGTGCATTTATATATGGGACTCGTTGAGAGTGTCGTCGAAGAGAAGTTGATCGGCTGCGTAGCCTTTTCTGTCTGGAATCTCATCCTCCTCATAAAGACTGTTAGTTAGGTGAGTGCCTATCCATTCAGTCTTATCAGGGTTGATCTTCTTGGGAAGACCTTCGAATCCACGTCGGTCACTCATGTTCGGTGTCCTCGTTGAGTGGTGAATACTCTTCCTCGTGTTTTTCGAGAGCCTTGTCAAGCTTGGCTTTCCACTTGGCCTCATGCTCTGCGTATTCGGCAAGCTGTTTCTTATCCTTATTGGATGAGTGTTTGAGGGTGGATACTTTTAAGGCGATGCCTTGGACTATTTGGTGGTGAACTCTTGATAAGGAGTTACTGTTTGATTTGTGAGCAGCATCGATAATGCCAAGAGCTTCCTTGGTGGTGAGACTTCCTATGTAAATATCGGGGTCATCATCCAATGGTTCAAGGAATTCTGCCAAGCCATTGTGGTCGGTGCTATAAGTCATGAAAATGTACTGGTGAGAGGGTACAAAATGAAAATACCCCACCTAGCAAGTAAAAGCTAGGCAGGGTATAGGGTTTGTTATGCAGTTTCCTGTGTTGCATACTTGGATACTGGAATATCCTGAATGGTTACGACTTTCCACTTGTCGCAAGTGACCTCTTCTCCATCTCTGGTGTAGACCCAAGTCTCGTAGCGGGCACGGACAATGATGTCACGGCGATCTTCTTTGATACGTGTCTCGACTTCGGTAGCGAGTGCTCCGAAACCGTTGTCAGTTGATTCAAAGAAGTATGATCTGCCTTCTTGGTAACCTTTTGTCTGCTTGTTCCAAACTAAGGGAGTTGCTTGGAATCTAATAGACTTGTTACCGTTATACTCGCTGGGCTTGAGATCATTGAGATCTGCTGGTAAGCGTAACTTGAGCTCTAGGTTGCACCAAGCCTGACCTGGTGCTGACTCGGTAGCTTTGGCGGCATCTATCTCAGCCTTAGCTTCTGATAGTTGCTGAGTAAGCTTTTCGATTTGAGTAACTTGAGCTGCAGTCATAGAAATTAACCTGTAAGTGGGAAAAATGTACCGATGAAATGGCACACTAAAAAACCCCCACCTCGAGTAAATCGAAGCAGGGGTAGTGGGAATGTGTCTGACCTGGTGCTTACCAGATATATAGATGACACATGGCTGGTTCTAGTCCATCTTTAACGCATTGCATGTAAGCTTTGTAATCTTCCTCAGATAGCTTGTGTATCTTATCGATACGCTTCTCCTGCAGGACTTCTGTTACATAATCAACTGAGTTAAGCATGACAGAGAGTACAAAAATGTACTGATGATGGTGGACAAAAAGAAACCCCCACCTCGATTGAAACGAAGCAGGGGTGTTGGGATGACATGGTGCTTACCTAGTGAGTATGTTGAACTCTGGGATAGTCGGAGTGAAGTCCCAAAGCTTGAGCGAAAAGAATAGATTCCAGTCGCCATCGCAGTTGTAATATCGGAGGGCTACTCCAATGATTACTCCTATGACCCAAGGATTTGCAAGAGATTTAAGCGTAGTCATGAATAAGAAATGTACTGATGAAAGTTGACAATAAACAACATTACCTAGTGGCTGTTCTGGTGCTTACCTAGTCGCTTACCTGGTGAGACCTTCATGAATCCGAGAGTAGCGAGCAAAGCGAGCGTGACTCGAGGCCTGGGTGAGCGAACAAAGTGAGCGAATCAGTTGAACTTCAAAAGAAAGCAACCCCTACCGAAGCAGGGGCATTTACTCAGAAAGGAATCGCAAGCTCTTTGGCAAATTCTGCTTGGTGTGCTTGCAAATTAGAGTCAACCGGATCTGGACCTATGAGAACTCTGTAGTATTCGATGCTATCTGAGCCATAATCATTGACATACCAATAGATGAATTCTTCTGAGACTCCACCACATGGGTGTGTCCAGTAACGATCATCTGTGTAAGTCAAGTCCTTATTGCTATTAACATCGTCCCAATCTGTGCCATAGGATTGGAAGATACATCCATTTAAACCTTGAATGTTTACATCGTATGCTTTATTAAGGAAAGTCATAATGTACTGATGAAAAGGTACATTAACATACAACTAACATCAAATAGTGCAACACCTACTGAGTTGAGATATAGGTACAAAATACGTCTACCCTTTGGGATTGATAAGCTATAAGTGTGAGATAGCAACAGTAATATCCAAGCGTCAAGAGATCTGGAGCCAAGGAGCGAGCGAGGAAGCGGCGTGCAGAATATGCGTTATGTATGCGGGTATGTGCTGGATAACTGTTGCCTACGCAGGAATGCATGGGGATAGCTAATGAATGCAAAGGAATAGCTCCATTGAAATCGCATTCAAATGAAATCAGGTGCGTTTAAGTAAGCGATAGCGTGTGCGATTGCGATTGGTTGTTATCAATTAACTAACATCGCTCAGTGCAGCACTAACATCAACGCTTATTGCTCTAAAGATTTGCCTATTCTTTTTTTGTTTGGAAGGTTCTACAACTCGCAGTGGGTGTTTAATGTATCGGGCGCTGAGAGGAATTTTTCGGATTTTTCCCACGAGGCCCTAAATAGTGAATAATACGCTTCATCAGGAAAAACGCTTTCCCTATTTGTTGTCATAATAAAAAGAACGTAAAAAGTCGCTATGGCCGCCTCCAACGAAGTAAAATCGCAACGCATCATGGAGCAAGGGGTGCCAGTCGATGACCTTAGCTTCCAGCACAAAACGGAATGTTTGTATTTGCAGTGCGATAATCCAAATCATTCTGAAATTAAAGACGAATTAGAGCGAAATATTATCAAAAATTTAATTGAAAGACCTGTCAAGGGGAACAGTAAACGCACACCCTGGGATTTGCACCAGATAGAGCAAGATAATCCTGCGATGCAAAAGTTTATGCACTTCTTAAACGACAAAATGTTAGAAGTTTGCGTTAATTTCGCTTGCGGTAGGTTCGAAAATCAAAAATATTGGAGAAGAGGGGACTTAATAGGTTCGCTAGGTTTTGATACAACAAAGTTTTACGTTGCAGAATGTTGGGGAATTACCTACGCCAAACACACCGGCGTTGTTACTCATTGTCATTTCCCTTATATATTGAGTTTTTCTTACAATGTCAATACTCCTAAGGGCTCTGCACCTTTAATTATTGATAATATCGATGGTTCTTCGGAATATGTTGAAGCAAAAGAAGGATCTTTAACTGTATTTCTTGGACCACGCTTCCATCGGGTTGAACCGAAAGACCAAGAAGCAGAAGGACGTTGCTGTTTAGTGGGAAACATTGGTTATGGATAAAATATAGAATACAAAAAGTAGACGTTCTTGAAAAGCCTTGGCAGCCCCAGTATTTAACTCTTTACGAATGGCGGGACAAGATCCAGCCTTGTTAGCAATGCTTCTGGGAAGTACTGCTGCTCCTGCAATTTCTCAAGTCCAAGGTTACATGGATGCGGATAATTTTGGAGAATTAATGCTTAATAATTTAATTGCCAACATTCCTCTAGCAACTGGAGTAGGTGGAGCAGGAATAGCAGCAGCGCTAGATCCAGTCTTACGTGAAAATTTCTCCAACATGGGTAATGTTGCTCAAACAGGGGTAGAAGCGATCAATATAGATAATGAATACAAGAGACAGATGCAAGACTTAGACAGAAAGGCCGCCGCCGCTGAAGCAGCGGGTGATATACCTGAAGTGCTAAGGGTTGCAAAAGAAAAGGTCAATTTAGAACAAGACTATATAAGAGTAGTTTCAGAAGTCGCAGGTTCTGCAGCTCAAGCAGGTAAACCTGCAACCCCAGAAATGGACAGGGTTGTTGCAGAAGAAGCACAAAGACAAGCTAAACGAACTGAACCAGAAGTGACTGTAGCCATGGATTCAGGAGATAAAATGCCAAAACAAGAATCTGCAGCAGATAAAATTCTGAAGAATCGCATGCGCCGAATGGGAGCTGCAGGTTTAATTGGATCCGTAGCCGGATTGCCTATTGCTTCGGCATTAATGCAAGATAGAGATCAAGCTTAATCAGTAGACTTGTAATACAGATATATCTCGTATAAATAGATGGCGCTTGGCGGTGTTGGACAATTTCCTCAAAGAGGAGACGAGAATGATCCTCGTAGAGGTAGACGTAGACCAATAATCAGACAAGAACCAATACTATCCAGAAGCGAAGAAGCCGCCAAACTCGCTGCGGAAGAAGAGTATTTACAGGGTGAAGTTAAAAAACTTATCAAAGCAAATGACAATGTAAGGAGAATACCACCTGATATTGTTACTACGGATGAATATTCTTCAGCAACAGAAGTTCCACAAGGAGATCCAAAAGATCTACGTCCAAGAACTAGAAATCAAGGTGGATTAAAGGGTTTAATAGAAGGTCGGCCTTTAGGAATAGAGAAACTTAACTTGATAGATACGAATATGACTAAAGGTCGTATTCCTTACAATTATTATCAAAAAACTGAGATTGACAAGGTTACTGGAGAAGAAGTTCCACTAGAAGTAGCGATTAGAAACCCTGAAGTAGAAAGAAGAACTGACTTAAAAACAGCCAGTGATATAGGTAATACAAGACAAAATGAGATAAAGAGGAGTCAGTTAAGCAGAGACGGAGAGGTCGACCCTATTTACGAAACTTTGGTAGATAATAGGCGGTATGGAATTTCACCAACTGCTGGCAGTTTAGAAGATGAGAGTAAAGCTAACTATATCAACTATCAAGGAGACCCTGCAGAGAAAAAAGATGGTGATATCAATCCATTGAATCTCGTTCAAACTCGTAGCAGAAAGAAAGGTTGGATTCCGAAGGATATGAACGTTGTTGAAAAGGAGATGCCCAAAAACGCAGGCATTGATCCAACCATAAGAATTGACGCTTTTGGAGAAGGAGATATGGAGCAAGGAGAGCGACTAGGTAAGGTTGCATCTCAAATATTACGTGAAGCAAAAACCGAGTTAATTGATTTTGATAGTCCTGATTTAAGGCTTCTAGATACAGAAGAACTACTTGCGTATAGTCAACAAAAAGGATACGACCCTAAGTCCAAAGAAGCACGAAACCTTATAGGAATAGTTATTAGGCCGAAGACTGTAAAAGTTCAGGGAGTAGGAACAAAAACAACGCAGGAAGTATTGCCAGTATTCAACTGGAATGGTGCGGAGTATCAAGGAAGATATCGTATAGGTAATCCCATGTCTCGTGATGTGGAGTATCTTCGCAGCCAGGCCCACCGTCTCGGGCTCGCACCAACGACGATGAAGAGTCCTATTAAGAAGAAGAAACAAACTATTTCTATAGCGGATATTAATCGGATCAAACAGCAAGGATATTCTTTCAAGAGCTTAGATGACCGTGGTGCTAGTGCGGAAATATCTCCAGCCCTCGAAAGAAATACATTGTCAGAACGTGGAGAAATGACACGGCCTGATGGAACAAAAACTTTATTGCACTTACTACCTGACGGATCTGGATATCGTATTGCGGATTCTTATAGAACTTATGACACAGGAATCACTCAGCTACTAAATCAACCTGATGATGCATACGCACGTTTCATCGGAGAGAAAGCTACGGACATGAATACTATTGACTTCTATCATCAGTTAGCTGGCGGATCCTTTATGGAAGAACCTAGTGATGGGTCTCGTGCTGCTATGGATAATATTGCAGATGCAGTGATGACAGGCAAATTAAGAACTGCTAAAGGAGTGGTTGACGTTGATCCTCAAGAAATATTAAAACGATTCAAGCCTGGGAGTGCTGCACTTCAAGATTTAGAAAGTGCTATCAGAGCTAAATCCGCTAAGAGTCGGGAGTTAGATATTATCGGGGAGACATCATTAACTAACAAGAATAAAGCTGCTCGTGAATTATATGAAAACCTAAGTGATTACAAGGTGAAGATGGGTGCTGCGATGCCTGTCGATTTAGGTCGTGAACTGATAATGGCTATTGGTAAAAAATATCAAATCGATCCAACAGAAGTTGCTACTTCTTTGAGAGAAGCACCTTTAGCTGTGAGCGCAATTGAAGAAGGAGGAAGGACGGAAGTTCAAGAAGAAGAGAGAGAAAGGAAGACTCGTAGAAGAAGTTCATCAGAAGATGCTTCGACTGATTTCTCCGAGGCCATGGCAAATCAGATGACGATTAAAGATCCTAATAAAACACGTAAAGCTGAGCTAGAGAGTGGTTGGGATTTGTCTCGAGGAGTTAATACAAGTCGAGTTCTAGATACAAAAGAAAATCCAATTATCCCTGCAGGCTCTAATGCCGAGAAATACTGGGTAGAGAAAGGTTACCGACGTGGCCTAGGGGTTCCTTTAGAAGAAGGAAACGCAGAAGCAAATCGATTACGCAGGGCATATCAGATTGATCAGGAGTCTTCTAACATACCTCAGACCTCTTCTATAAATACTGCAAATGCTTCGCAGGTGAACGCCCCTGAGAAACCACTAACACCAACAGATTACAAGCGAGCAGAGGAAGCTCAAAGGGTTGCAAATTATCAAAGAGTTGCAGCAGAGACAGAAGCCGTAGGAGCAAGAAATACTTTACTAGAAGGTTTAGGCACTCTAGATAAGGACGTAGGTTCTCCTGAGTATGACAAGGCTATGAACGACATTATGCAACGACTTCTTAGAAGACGACGCTAATGAAAAAGCATACGTTTACAATTACCCCTGAAGATATGAGAAAACATACAGAACAGGGGTATGCGTTGCTTGGTGCCTTGACGAAGGAAAATGGATTTGATCCTGTGTCTGTTGTAATTTTTTCAACATTGATCTTTAATACGCATACATGGCTGATGTACAAATATGTACTCAAAGGCCAGCCTCTTACAGGAGTAGAATTAAGAGATGAGTGAAGAAAAACGCAAAAAGGCTAAGGCTTTAGCTCAAGCTTTCAAGAAGATGAAAAAGCCTATGAGTAAAGGTGGTACTGGAGGTACATTCACTGCGGCTGCAACTAAGGCAGGACATGAGGATTCCCCAGAAGGTCGCAAGGCTTTTGCTAATGAAGTTTTAAAGAATAAAGAGGAGCATTCCGACAAGATGGTTAAGAAGGCTAATTTTTATAAGAACGTTATTTCAAAGTAGTTAATATAAAGAATATATAGTGCAGTCTTAGTGTGTCTTTCCGAGGAATTAGCCAAGATCCATCCGGTGTACGTCGCACATTACATCAAGCTAATGAGAATCAGCGTAACCTAGGAGAGCGTCCTGTTGATATTACCACTAGGTCTTCTGTTGGTCAGTTAAAACCTGGTGATCGCTTTGCGGGTGATATTTGGGATCCGGAATCACGAGTAGGTATTACTGGTGAATTTGGAGCAGCAGCTAATACTGTTGCAGGACCTGAAGCAAGTCCTATTGCTCAGGAAAAACTTCAAAGATTTATGGATATGTTCATGAGCAATTCCATTAATGTTGAGTCGTTTAATCCCGTAACAGAAATGCCACCAGCACCTATGCCTATGGAGGGGCCAGTAGCGTAATGAGAAACCTTAGAAAAGCTGGACAGATCTTAAATATGATCAGGAAGGAAGTAGCTCCTGATGCAAGGTCGGCTCTTTTCCGTTTCGGGCCTGATGTCCTATTTGGTGGAGCAGCAGCGATGAGACTTCCTGAAAATGCTACGTGGGGTGAAAGGGGTCTTGCTTTTGGAGAAGATGCAGGAGTAGGTCTAGCCGCTTCTCTTCTTGGAATTGGAGCTGGTATAGGCGCAGGTAGAGCTATGGGTTTAAGAGGTCAAAGATATCAGGATTTGGTCACTGCTTCAGACTTTGTAGGTAGTGCGTTACCTGCGACAGGTATTTATAAATTCCCAATTTCACAGAAGATTTACGAAGATATAGCTCAACGTACTCCAGGGGCAGCAGCAGCTCCCGCTACGCAGGAAGAACTAATACAACGTGAACTTCAGCAGGCATTGCTCAGTGGAGCATTATCTGCAGGAGGAGCTCTCGTTTAATTATGAGTATCTTTGAAGACGCCTTCTTCACGAGTCCTCGTAACTATCAAGAGGCGAGGCGATCCGACGATTTAAAAAACCTAGGAAAGGTATATCAAAATACTCCTTTAGAAGATATTGCAGGGAGTTCTAGTGCTGTAGATACAGCAAGATTTTATTTACCTCATAATTTAGCTGAAAGTGATTTATTTAATTCAGCTATTAGGCAGTTGGATTATCTTCCAATTAACAGAGAAGGAAATAGAGGAATTAGCGAAAAAATTCGAGATACCGTAGGCCAAATTCCTCTAGGGGGATTCCATCCTGACGAGAGAAAAGCTAGAGATCAATTCTTGGAGCAACGTCCTGAGGTAGCTCAAACTTATACAAGACCTTACCCAAAAGGACAGGCTCCTAGTGCAGGAGCTAGAGCACAGCAAATAGGTGGTGCCTTGGCTGCTGATGTAATGAGTGACGGACTCCGTAATATTTGGTGGTTTTTAAATGCTCCACAAGCATTAACACAGTTAACTTTGCTGGAAGGACTACATAGAGAACAGGCTGGAATGGAGAACCCTGGAACTAATGCATCAATCGGAGATCAAGAATTAGCGGCAAGACTGAAGCAGGTTAACCCAACACACGAATCTTTACTTAAAAACAGGAATATTCGTTTAGCGGCTACTGTTCCAGCCATTATTGCTATGTCAACTGGTATTGGAAATATTGGAAGACCCGCAGGATACAAAGCAGTTCTTCCTAGTGAGAGCGATCCACGTAGAACCGATTCTCCTATTGGCGAATTAGTGAGTCGTTACTTCCTAGGACGGACAGGACGTTTACTTCCTTACGACGAATTCAGCAAAGAACGGCCAGATGTCTCTGAATCAGAGTACAGAAGGTACAAAGCTTACCAATTTGACAGGAAAACAGACTTAAACCCGTTCGATGATGGCACATTTAACATCTTGGGAGCCCTAAAAGGGACTGCTACAGGTATTCATGGCCCTGAAATAAACTTCATGGGTAAATCTATGCCTGCTGCAACCGCAATTTTACCTACATTGGCTGCAGCGGCGGGTGCACGCTACGGATTTAGGCGTGGAGCACGTAATATTGCTCGTGCAAAGGGACCATTAGAAGCTCAAAACCTAGCAAACGAGAAAATTAAGGCCATGAAAAAAGAACAAGATGATCTTAAGTACGCTAAGCCAGATACTCCAGAGATGGCTCGTCGAATAGCAGAGCCTACACGCATCGAAGACTTAAGAAAAGAGATGCAACAAGAGAAAATGGTAAAAGAAACTGCAACTCGTGAAGGTCAAAAGGAAATGCTTTGGGAAATACTTAAATATGGTGGAGGTGCAGCAGCAGTAGGAGGCATTACAGGACAGGGACTAGAATCGATAAGAAGAACTATGGGAACTGAGGACGTATAAGAATGGGTATTCCAATCCCCAAGATTACTGGACTAGGAGCTATTGGTAGTGCCTTAGGTATTACAAGTGCACGTAATGTTGATTCAAGGAATAGGATGGCAGGTGATGCTCTTGCTTCATTGGTAGGAGATATAAAGAGTAAGGAAATTCAGAACGAACATCAAGCAAAAGCGACTGAATATGCTGGAGCTCAAGCGGGAAAAGCGGCACGGACACAAGGATTAACAAGCATGTTAGGTTCAATTGCAAGTCCTTTTATTAGTTGGGGTGCGAATTCCTTGATGAATAGCGGAGGCAATCAATTCTCAGGGAGAGGATCGAGTGGTACAGATGCTTGGGGATTGGATTTTGATGATCCAAATGCGATGGTTAATCCTTCAGGTTATAATATCGATCCATTCGGTACTGATAGTACCTACGGAGGTAGAACAATAGAATGGACTACTGATATGGACATACCAGGCACTTCTTCAACGAATATCTTCGGATATAATTCACCTCACACTTGGTAACATATAGCTATGGCTTTTGACTTAGATCCAGTAGAAGTAATGAAGGTGCTCAGGAAAGAGCACTCTTCCGGTGGATTCTCGGGACCAGATCCTACTGCTTTTAAAGGCGTAATGCCTAATGCTGCAAGGCATCAAAATCAACAATTCACCCCAAGCATGGAACCTGGCTTGTCAGGGATTAGTTTTGGTGCAGACGAAGCTTTACATCAGGCTAAGGTTTTGGATGATCAATTTACGAATGAATTGAGAATGGCGGGAGATATGTTAGGCAATAAAGCAAATGAAGAGATGGCTTATCGCAATAGATTGGCTAGCGAACGTTTTGCAAGACGCCAGGCTCAAGGAGCACAAGATGCCGCTTGGATGCAACTTGGAGGAACTGTTATAGGTACTGTCGCTGGGGTATTGATTTAGGATTATTCTTCGCTACCTTAAGTAGAGTTGAATATTTTTAGTGAGAGATAAGTTAGAACGTACAGATCAGATTATTGATTCCTCTGTGAATCATTTTTTATCGACCATGGTTTGTTGGTCAGGTGGAAAAGACAGTATGGTTTTGTTACATCTCTTAAGAAGACATGGTATTAAAGTTCCTGTCATATTTTTCAGAGAACCGTGGCAACCGTTTAAATATGAATTTCAAGATCGAATTATTAGAGATTGGGAATTATTGGTTTATACATGGCATCCTTTTAAGTCTGCTATGCAGCGTGTAGATGACGAGTTTGAAGTGCAACATTGGTATAAACTTAATAACACGATATTGACCTGTCCGACAGGGATTGTGGAACCAGCGGATGATTTACCTTTCACAACTGCTTTAGATATTCTCAAGCGTCCAAAACAAGAATCATTACGTGTTCCCTTTGTGGATGCGTTATGGATAGGACATAAGAATTGTGATTCAGATCCGATATTAGGAGGGGATGCGGGTACTCGAGTTGAAGTACGAGGAATGCCTGAGGGTGTTGCGTCCTTGGTCTTTCCTCTCAGGGAATGGACTCATGACGACATATGGCAATACATTGAAGACTATGATGTGCCGTTTGATGAAAAACGCTACGAAAAGGTAGACGGTAAATGGAGAGAACGTCCAGAGAAGAGACATAATGCTGACTATGTCCATGCCTCTATTGAATGTGTAGACAACAGAGAGGGTGCTCCGAAGTTCTTTAAATGTAAGAAATTAAATATGACAGCAGAAAATGTTGCTCATTTAGTACCGTGGGTAGAACCTGAGAAACTTCCTTACATGGAAGACTGATAGAATCTAAACAGTAGGCTTATTGTGTCTTTAAAGAATGTCTCAATATTCTAATACCTGGGTAGACGATGGTGGTATCCGACCTAACAGCTCTTGGAAAACAGCAGCAGCCCAGACAGCAGGAACATTAGTTCCTTATACATTATTTCAAAACGTACAAGAAAAAACTGTTCCTAATCCAAGTAACTTCAGAAAGGCTGGAGCTCCTGATTGGTTAAGAGCTATGGGTAAGAACATAGATAACACAGGGATGGGAATAATGTATGGAGACGCATTAAAGACTGAAGCAGGAAGACAAGCAATTAAGAATATTAAAGGTCCTTGGGGTTATGTAAAGGCTGGAATTAAAGGAACAGTCCCTCGTGCAAGAGGTGTAGCAGGTATAGGTTCATTGCTGGCTATTTTGGATGCTGCACAAGAATTAAGAGATCCTACAGATCCAACAGCAGTCAACGTAGCAGAGGCAGTCGGAAGCCTAGGAGGTACTGCAGGTGGAACAATGTTAGGAGGTGTGGTAGGTCAAACCTTATTGCCATTCCTTCCAGGCGTTGGATGGGTTGTAGGAGCAGGTATAGGTGGAATGCTCGGAAGCGGAGCAGGTAAAGGTTTAGCGAGAGGTGCTTACAGTATTATCGATCCTAATGTTGACTTGAATCAACAGCTTAAGAGACAGGCTATTCAAAACGAAATCAACTCAGCAAGACTAGCTCCAATGACAGATTTACTAAATCAGCAGTCAGCTCGTAACAGACAGGCTCAACAGGACGCTATGGTTGCCAATGCTATTGCTAATGCTCAATCTGCCGGAGCTTCAACCGTGAATACTATTCTTGGTGGAGGTTACTAAATATGGCAGTTTCTTTACCTAGTAACTTAGGAGTTGCTCAAGCCTATCTCAACAACTTCCCTGGTGACCCCCCAATTGAAAGTTTTAGTGCCATTAAATCTACTTCGGGGATAGAAGATGCTCAACGGATTAATCAGTTAAATTTTACTAAGGGAATGGATCTAGCGGGAGACATGCTAGAGGTAAAGGGTGACTTAGTAGAAAGAGAGATGATTAACGAACAGTTGCAGTGGGAATTAGAGAAAAGGCAGAAGTTTACGAAGCAACAGAATATTATGAGCAACCTTGCAAATATATGGGGTAGTTCACCCAACCTCAGAATGGCTGGGGATAACTTAAAAGGTGCGACGACTTCAGGCGGTTTGACTCCTCAAATTTCTACTGTAGAAATGCCCTCCTCTTCAGGGGGCCAACTTGACACAACTGCCATATACAATGTTCTAGGAAAAAGCCTAGGATTGGGATCATAAAATCCAATTACAATAAAAAGAGGCTTTACTTATTTCAATGGGACAAAGATTAAATACTAAACAGTTCAATCAGGTTCTTATAGAGGAAGCCGCAAGGAGAAGTCCTACCTATGCAAAGGCTTTAGAAAAAGCTAAGTTAGGTCGTCTTACAGAAGACGAAGCTAAGGCAGTCTTAGGCTCTTTAAGTAATGATCAGACTTTCACTAATACTCTTTTAGAAGCCACAAAAGCTGCAGGCATGATACCTGTTGATGCCGCTAGAGGCATGTATGTCAAAGATATTGATACATCTCAATGGGGACCCGAACATAGGTCTATTCAAGACTTAGCTACTCAAGATCGTGGAGTAAGACAACAGCAGGATTTACAAAATATTATCAATCCTCAACTCAAGCATGATATGACGACTCGCATTATCGGTAGTGGTATGTCGCTATTACCTCTACTGTTTGGTAATTAAGTAAGATACTAAAAGGTAGTCTGCACGACTTGTCGGATTTAGTATGTCATCTGTATTTCAAGAGCTTGATGGTTTAGCACCACAAGGTTATTACGAAGATCAATTAGATCGTATAAGAAATAGAGGTAGTAGCATCTCTAATAATTTCCAAGGTGGAGTTCCTTCCATGCAAGGGGGGAATGCTGGCGATATTGGTGATTGGATGGATTTCTATAATCGGCAGAAAAGTGTTATTTGGGATGGACAAGGAAATCAAATAGGATTTAATCATGGGTATGGCAAGGAAGAGAGATGGGATCCTCAACAGCCTGGGGATGATAAATGGATCAGCGATGAAGAGATGGAGAGAATAAGATACGACACTCCACAAGAGAAACCTATTGGCGTTAGACCTCCAGACGTTGATCCGAATAGAGATACTTCTAGGGATATAGATATGGGTCCTATCCCAATGCCTATAATCGATGATCAGCGTCCTAGCCCTACAGATGAAGGTTGGAATAGTCAAGGACCTGGAACATCACCCAGCAGAGGTCAAATTGAAAACATTCTTAGAGAAGGATATCAGAATGTTTTAGGACGTGATGCTGATGCAGAAGGTTTAAAATATTGGACTGATCAAGTGATGGCCAATCCAGACGAGAGAGGATATGGTCGTGCTATCCAAGATGCTATGGATAACATCAATAGAAGTGAAGAGTCTATTAATAGAACTAATTATTCAGAGGGTGATAGATATAGCAAGGACGAGTTGGATAGACGAAGACAGATTATTAATAGAGAAGACTATATCAACAGAGACGATAGTAGATCGTTTGATTCCAAGAATTATTGGAATACGATTAGGAGAGAAACACCTCCTATTGATAAAAATCTACCGGGATATAGAGGAGATGGTTGGAATATGGGAAGAGTCGCTCCTGAATATTGGACAGATGAGGAAAAAAGAAGGAATCCTAATCCGGGATATGGTGGTCGGATTGGAATGGACCCTGATCTTGCGGTTACCATGGATTTCCAAGATCAAGATGGTGACGGCACAGATGATAGAAATCAAAGAGGGCCAGGTCAGCCATATATAAGTTGGGAAGATTCAACTCCTGAAGAAAGAGGTAAGGGTGGTCGTAAACCGGGTGGACGTGATTCTAGGATTGGTCCTCCACCAGGGGGATGGAGAGACGATCCAGGCGTTGGAGCTGTCGCCGATAGAGGCAAAGGTTACTTAACTTCCAGAGTTAAGGGAATGTATGAGAATTTACTAGGTAGAGAGGCTGATCAAGAAGGATTAAACTATTGGGTTGACCAAGCTCTGGACAATCCAGATCCTTGGAAAATGGAAGATGGTCTGGGACCGGCGAAATATACACAGGCTTTAGATGACATTAAAAGGAGCATTCAGGCTAGTGATGAATATAAGCAACGCCCACCTGTAATAAAAGAACAAGATCCTCCTGGATGGAGAGACGATCCAAGAAGAGATGATCCTTGGAAAAGCCCATTTCCTCCCGGTTGGTGTCCTACTCCGGACATGAAAATTTTGCTGTCAGATAAATCTCAGAAACCTGCAGGGGAACTCAAAGTCGGTGACGAGGTTCGTACAGCACATGAAGAAGATTTCACAATTGGTAACTACAAAGTTAGTCGTGTCGAACTAGTCGACTCACCAATCGTGCAGTTGAACTTTGAAGGTAAAAGTATTACATGTTCTCCTACTCATCAGTTCTACTCAGAAACAGATGACAAATGGATTACTGCAGAAGATCTTAAAGAGGGTGATCGTGTTGCTTTAGAAGATGGAGAAGTGGCCTTAATAGGCAGGCAAAGGATGCCTGACGGAAAGGTTGTCAGTATTACAGTTGACGATGCACATACATATTTCTGTGAAGGATTCTTATGTCATAACAAGACTCTGGCTCCGGA